>Ga0192647_100394_pt1 | contig 31073 bp, 30 predicted proteins | sample LauGreFa1BDMLBSN_2_FD_133046 | JGI IMG/M metagenome (GOLD analysis project Ga0192647, IMG submission 133046) | Freshwater lake microbial communities from Lake Michigan, USA - Fa13.BD.MLB.SN - reassembly | ecosystem: Environmental > Aquatic > Freshwater > Lake | place: Lake Michigan, USA... | reverse complement strand
TTCCAAATCGGTGGATAACACCTTTGTCGCTGTGAGTGTGCCGTTTGGTGGCAACGCCAATGTGTGGGCTTCCATGAGCAAAGGTTCTGCTTACCGCACCAACGTCTCTGCCAACAAAGACCACGAAGGCTTTCAAGTGGGTGTGAACTATGCGCTGAGCAAGCGCACTGTGTTGTACGCACAATACGGCCAAATGGAATTGGAAAGCGGTCTTGCCGCAAATAAGAAGTTTGAGCAAACCGGTTCCGCAATTGGCGTTCACCACTCCTTCTGATCTGCCGCAGGTATTCACCTGCTGAAGTTCAACGGACCCCAAACCCGCTGTGGCCACACAGCGGGTTTTTTTATTTCATGGCTTGGTGCACAAAACCCGCATCGGTGGTGGGTAGCGACAAGGTCAACAAAGCGGGTGGGTGGGTTGAATGCCCCAACAGCGCCTGGTCTGCGGACACCGATTGCAGCACCCAGCCAGGCAACACTTCTTGCCCCGGGTAAAACGTCTGGGCGGCTTGCCCGTCTACCGAAATCAAGGCCAGCGACCGCGCGCTTCCTGCTTTTGCCACGCCAGACAGCAGCAAACGACTGGCCAGCGACGGGCCTGCCACGGCAGCGTCGTCGTTCGCTGGCCCGGTGCCACCAGCCAAGACTTTGGCGATATGTGGCACAGACGGTGTAGGCAAAAACCCACTCACCGCAACCACCGGTACTGAGGTTGGCAATGCAGAGCCTTGCGGCCACATGGCCAAGCCCCATGCCGTGGCGCTGACAGCCACCCCAGTCCACAGGCCGAATTTGACGGCTTGGGGAAGTTGTTCTGTGGTCATGCTATCCATGAATTACCTCAAAATAATGATTTTGACACTATCATAGTAATGACTTTATTTTCAATAAATGCCATGGCTGCCGTGCAACTTGTTTTTTCCACGTCTCGCTGGCCGCAACGCCACCAAGGTTTCACCCTGATCGAATTGATGGTGGTGCTGGTCATCATTGGTGTGTTGGCAGCATTGGTGGTGCCCAATGTGTTGGACCGCGCCGATGACGCACGTGCCACCGCCGCCCGTACCGATGTCAACCAACTGATGCAAGCTCTCAAGCTGTATCGCTTGGACAACCAACGTTACCCAACCACAGAACAAGGCTTGTTGGCCTTGGTGAAAAAGCCTGACACCGGTCCCATACCCGGTATGTGGCGACCCTATGTGGACAAACTGCCCAGCGATCCGTGGGGTCGCGCTTACCAATATGTGTATCCCGGCTTCCATGCTGAAGTGGATGTGCTGTCTTTCGGGGCCGACGGCAAAGCCGGCGGCGAGGGGCAAAACGCTGACATTGGCAGTTGGCAATGAAAACCCAGCAAGCTGGTTTCACCTTGGTGGAACTGATGGTGGTGCTGGTGCTGCTGGCACTGGGCAGTTCCTTGGTGGTGGCCAATATGCGCAGCAGTTTGCCATCGACCTTGGACACCGAAGCGCAACGCTTGCAAGCGGTTTTGGAAAACGCCCGCGCACAAGCACGCAGTCGCCACACGCAGCTAACTTGGACCGCCGATGCACAAGGGTTCACCCTGTCACCCGCTGACAACGCCCACGTGGTGTTACAGCGCATGGAATGGCTCGCTGCAGGCACCCTCAGCGAGCCCGCTATTTTGTGGATCAGCGCAGAACCCTTGCAAGCGCCCGCACGCTTGACATTGCGCCATGCAGATATTCCCGCCGGACGCTGGGTGCTGGAAACCGATGGTGTGCGAGGTTTCACATGGAAACCCTGAACATGTACAGCGGACTCAGACCAGCCGCTGGCTTCACCTTGATTGAAGTGCTGGTGGCGCTGTTCATGGTGTCGCTGAGTTTGCTGGCTGGTTTTCGAGCTGCTGGCAGCATGACCGCCAACACCGAACGCCAATGGCAAATGCTGTTGGCACAACTTTGTGCTGACAACACCTTGGTGCAGTTGCGGCTCAATCCCCAATTCGCTGAACTGGGCGAACGCACCACACCCTGCCCGCAAGCTGAGCGCGCTTTTGCGGTGGTCACCACGGTGGCGGCCACCCCCAATCCCTCGTTTCGCCGTGTGGATGTGCATGTGTCAGACGGCGCGACACCGTTGCTGCGGGTCAGCGGTTTGGTTGGGCGTTACTGATATGCAGCCATTGACGCAGCCCATGCCCTTCGGCACCGAACACAGGTTGGTGCGCCGGCAAAACGTTGCGCAATCAGCGCGCAAAGCGTGGCCCCGCAACCATGCTCTGGGGTTCACGTTGGTGGAAGTACTGGTGGCATTGGCCAGCATGGCTTTGCTGTCCGTGCTGAGTTGGCAAGGCATCGATACCTTGCTGCGCACCCGTGAGATCACCCAGTCACAGGTCAATGACACCGCGTTGGTTCAGGCGAGCTTGCGCCAATGGCACATGGATTGGGATGCGATTCAGCCCCTGCCAGACCTGTTGCCACAAGGCAGTGTGAATTGGGACGGGCGGGTCATGCGCATGCTGCGGCGCAGCCCCACGCCCCAAGCCTCGGGCGCAGACGGCGGTGTCTTGGTGGTGGCGTGGACACAGCGCAACGGTCACTGGTGGCGCTGGCAATCGAACGCATTGTTCACACGCGCACAGGTGCAACAAGCTTGGCAAGCCGCAGCGCAATGGGGACACCACCCGGTCGATGCCTTGCGACAGCAAGAGACCCGGTTGATGGCTGCGCAAGCTTGGCAAATCTTTTACTACCGCGACAACAGTTGGTCCCACCCCATGAGCAGCAACGACCCCAGCCAACGCCCGCCTGATGGGGTGCGCATCGTGTTGCAACCCGTTGGCAAGACCACGGCGGCTGACAAGTCTGCGCTCACCGTCGACTGGGTTCATCCGGCATTCAATCCCCACCGCACATGAAGACGGACACGCGCTTAGCTGTACAACAAGGTGCTGCATTGTTGCTGGCAATGATGACTGTGGTGTTGGTGGCCACGCTGGCATCTGCCATGCTCTGGCAGCAATGGCGCACCACATCGGTGGAAACCGCAGAGCGGCAAAGCCAGCAAGCACACTGGTTGCTGGTCGGTGCACACGACTGGTCGCGGGTGGTCATGCGCGAAGACTCGCTGGGCAGCAACACCGACCATTTGGGCGAGCCATGGGCCGTGCCATTGCGCGATGCACGTTTGTCCTCTTTTTTGGCCGCAACACCCGCCGCAGTGGCACAAAACGCAGACAGCTTGCTCGAGCAGGTGTTTTTGGCGGGTGACATCCAAGACCAGCAAGCGCGTTTGAATGTGCGCAATTTGGTGGCAAACGGGTTGTTGGTCGACAGCGAAATGCAAGCATGGCGACGGCTCTACCAGCAACTGGATTTGCCCGTGGCCGCATTGCAGGTTTGGACAGACGCTTACCGGCGGGCGCTATCCGCTCCCTTGCAAGAGGACGCGCCACTGCTGCCGCAACGCGTGTCTCAACTGACATGGCTGGGCATGCCATTGGCGCATTTGTCCAAACTGACACCTTTCATCACAGTGCTGCCAACGGCCAGCCCGGTCAATATCAACACCGCCAGCGCTGAAGTGCTGTCCGCTGTTGTACCCACGTTGGCCTTGCCCAGCGCACGCCAGTGGGTCGAGGAGCGGCAACGCCAACCTTGGCGCAGCGTGGAAGAGGCCAAGCAACGCATGGGGGCGGCCGCTGTGGTGCTGCAATCGGATCGCCACAGCGTGCAGTCTGCGTATTTCGAAGTCAACGGCCGTTTGCGGTTCAACGATATCGGTTTGAGGGAAACCGCGCTTATTCGCCGCCAGGGTTTACAAACCCACACCGTGTGGCAAGAGCGTCGCCCATGGTGGTCTCGGCGTTCTTGTATGTCAGCTGAAAGCTCGCCATGTTGATGGTGTATTTGCCCATGCAATCCACTTCGCTGTATGACTTTGTTGTCAGCGATGACGGTCAGACACCGCGATGGCAAGGCCAGTCAGCGGCTGGAGAGTTGCCTGCAGACGCAGGAGAGTGCGTAGCGATCGTGCCTTGGCAAATGCTGTCTTGGCACACCGTGACATTGCCACCCAGGGTCGGCTCGCGCTGGCCGCAGGTGCTGGAGAGTTTGCTGGAAGACGCATTGCTGCAACCGCCGCAACAAGTTCATTTGGTCTGCGGACCAGGGTCTGCACTGGCCTTGCGCCAAGGCGGCGATGTCTTGGTATGCGCTTGTGACAAAGCTTGGTTGCGAAGCGTGCTCGAACCCTTGCAACAAGCCGGTAAACGAATCGCTCGCTGGGTTCCCGAACTGCAACCTGTGAACTCGGGAGGCATGACTCAGATCCATTGGCTCAACCACTTTGGTCAAGCTCTTGCCGTGTGCTGCAACACAGAAAGTGTCAGGTCATTGCCCACGCTGTCGCTGCCAGACAAACTCAGTGCAGATGACTGTCAATGGTTTGCCGAGCCTGCTGTGGCAGAGCATGCGTCTTTCACCGGTCAACCCCGGCCTGTGCTGTTGACCACCGCTGCACGCTGGCTGCTCGCTGGCCAATCTGCATGGAATTTGGCGCAACACGAATGGGCACAGCATTGGCGAGATCGCAGTGCGCGCTGGTTGTTGCAAACTCTGCGCAGCCTCTGGGTTGGACCTCGCTGGCGCAGCAGTCGCATGGCCATGTGGGCTTTGCTGGCGACGCAATGCACCGGCCTGACTGTGTGGGCCTGGCACGACCGGTTGCAACAAGCACAAAAGCAAGCAGCTTTGGCGCAAATACTGCAAACCACGGTGCCCTCGGTCAGTGTGGTGATCGAACCGGTGCAACAAATGCAACGCGCCTTGGCCTTGCGCCAACAACAGTCTGCTGCACCACTGGCCGATGACTTGTCGGTGATGCTGGACCTGCTGTCCCAAGGCTGGCCTGCCCAGGCGCCGATTGAGCGTATCGATTTTCAAAACGGCGAATTGACGCTACAAGTGCAGCCAGCCCACACCTTGCCGCCAACCTTGCCCGCTGCCTTGACGGGCTATCACTGGCAAGTGCAAGGACAAAAAGCCACCATGCGGCAAAAGAGTGAATGGTGAAATCGCTGTTCAACCTCGCTTGGTGGCGCGCTCGGTCCCAGCGCGAACAACGGGCCCTGCAAATTGGCGGGATGGTTTTGCTGGGCTTATGGCTGTGGCGCTGGGTGTTGTCAGCGGCCTGGCACACCTGGGTACACAGCGAGCCCATGCATGCACAACTCGACCAACACATGGCGCAAATGCAAGCCATGCAACAACAGTGGCATGCTCTGTCTGAACCCACCACACCCTCGCCTGAGGTGTCATTGCAAACCCTGCAAGCGTTGGTAGAAGCCCTGGGTGACCGCGCCCGCTCACGCCACGCGGGCCAGCAATTCTTTGTTGAATTCAACAACCTGTCGCCAGAGGCATTGGCGCAATTTTTGGTGCAATCCCGCGTACAAAGCCATGCACGGGTGAGCGAAGCGCACTGGCAATCCGTCGATGGGCAATGGAACGGACAGCTGGTGTTGACATTGCCAGGCGGACGCTGACATGTTGCGCAAGCCACCGCATCCGCAGCGCCCAAGGCGGTGGCGCATCGTCTCAAGCGTTGGGGTCGCTTGGCTGCTCGGTGTGTGTCTGGCGACGCTGTGTTGTGCGCCCGCCGCATGGTTGGCAGAACTGCTCGCGACTGCAACCGGCGGGCGGATGCAATTGCTGCAAGTGCGCGGCAGCGTTTGGCAAGGCAGTGGCCAATGGGTATTGAGTGACGGTCATGGAGGTCTCACCGCACTTGCTTTGCCCCAGCGGGTGCATTGGCAACTAAAGCCTGTGTGGAACGGCATACAACTGTCCATTCACGCCGAATGCTGCACCCGCACGCCATGGGTATGGCGCTGGCACCCGGGTTGGAATGGCGGGCATGTCAGCCTGCAAGCCCACACATCGCACTGGCCGCTGGCGTGGCTCAGTGGCTTGGGCGCACCTTGGAACACCCTTGGATTGCAAGGGCAGATGCGACTGCAGCATGCCGACATGCAATGGTCTTGGCGTGCCGGCCAAGCCATGCTGCAAGGCTCTGGCGAAATGACTTTGCAAAACGTGTCTTCGGATTTGTCCACACTCAAGCCACTGGGTGACTATGCCCTGAGCTTACAAGGGGGTCCGCAACCTGAACTGCAACTTCGCAGTCTGCAAGCGCGGTTGCAATTGCAAGGCCGCGGAGGTTGGCGTGACGGACATTGGTATTTGAACGGCGAAGCACAGGCTGATCGCGTATATGAACAGGTGCTGGGCAATCTGCTCGGTGTATTGGGACAACGACAAGGCCACAAGGCCATATTTCAGTGGGGGTGACTATGTGCAACACACCAAGGTATCGCGGTTTGTGTGTCGCTGTTTTTTTATGGGTCATCACCGGTCTGGGCTTGGCCAAACCCCCTGGTGCTGGCAAGCCCGTGACACTCCATTTTGTCAATGCGGACATTGAAAGCGTGGCGCGTACGTTGGCCACATTGACGCAACGCCGATTGGTGGTCGACCCGCGTGTCAAAGGCACGTTGACACTCAATACCGAAAAGCCTGTGCCGGCTGCAGTGGCTTGGGACCAGCTGCTGGCGGCGTTGCGTTTGCAAGGGTATGCGGTGATTGAAACCCGAGGCTTGTACAAACTGGTGCCTGAAGCTGAAGCCAAATTACAAGGCGGCGCCGATGCCGTGGTCCCGAAACAAACGGCACCCAACAACGCGCAAGTGATGACACAAATTTTCAAACTCAACCATGAAAGCGCCAACCAGTTGATAACGGTGTTGCGGCCCTTGATCAGCCCCAACAACACCATCAATGTGACGCCTGGCAGCAATGCCTTGGTGATCACCGATTACGCCGACAACTTACAACGGCTGGGGCGCATCATCGCGGCGCTGGATGTGTCTGGCGCCACCGATGTCGACATCATTCCCTTGCAACACACGGTGGCTACCGACATGGTGGCGCTGCTTGGCCGCTTGATCGATGGCGGCCAAGCCGGCGATGCGGGTTTCAAAACCTCCCTACAAGCCGAACCCCGCAGCAATGCTTTGATATTGCGCAGCGCCAACCCAGTCCGGCAAGCGCAGGTGCGCAGTCTGATCGACAAACTCGATCGCCCCCACAGCGAATCACCGCATGGCCATTTGCATGTGGTCTATTTGAAAAACGCCGACGCCACCAAGCTCGCCAACACCTTGCGCGGCACCCTGACACCGGCTTTGCCAACCGCATCAACAACGGGAGCGGTCTCAGCGCCAGCTGTCAGCAGCAGCATGATCCAAGCCGATGTCGCCACCAATGCATTGATTATTTCGGCGCCTGCACCGCTGTTTCAACAACTCAAACGGGTGATTGATGCGCTGGACCAACGGCGGGCACAGGTGCTGGTAGAGAGTCTTATCGTCGAGGTGGATGCTGCCAAGGAAGCGCAGTTTGGTGTGCAATGGCAAAACTTATTGGGGAACTCAGGTGGGCAAATTGGCGTGCTGGGAACCAATTTCGGCAGCACCAACAACTTGCTGTCGATCAGCAAAGGAAATGGCAGCAGCTTGCCTGGTCCTGGTCTGAACATCGGTCTTGGCCGTCCGATCCAAGACAGCACGGTCATGACCGCGCTGGCCAATTTCTTGCAAACCAACGGTGGCAGCAACATCCTGTCAAAGCCCGCATTGCTGACCTTGGACAACGAAGAAGCACGCATTGTGGTGGGCAAAAACGTGCCGTTTGTCACCGGCCAATACACCAACAACAACAGTGCCAACGGCGCTGTCAATCCGTTTCAAACCGTCGAGCGAAAAGACGTTGGCTTGACCCTGAAAGTCAAACCGCAAATCAGTGATTCAGGCACGGTCAAGCTCACGGTTTTTCAAGAAGTCTCGAGCATCGACAGTTCGAAAAAAACCACCGATGGCTTGATCACCAACAAACGTTCTATCGAATCCAACATCATCGTGGCGGATGGGGATGTGGTGGTGCTCGGCGGTTTGCTATCCGACGCGTATGAAGACAGCAGCCAACAGGTGCCTGGCTTAGGCGATTTACCGTGGATCGGTTCTTTGTTCAAAAGCGAAAGCCGTTCACGCAACAAAAATAACCTGATGGTGTTTTTGCGGCCAGTGGTGGTGCGCGATGATGCCAGTGCACAGGTGCTGTCCAGCGGGCGTTACAAAGACATGCAGCAATTGCAAACCGATGCCGCCAAACCTGCCAACCCCGCGCTACCCGTGCCGAACGATGGGGTTTTGCCACCGATAGAACGTTGACCATGCGCCATCCCCTGCCTTATGCATTTGCCCGTCGCCACCTGTTGCTGCTGGAGGATGATGGACTGCGTCTGACTCTGTGGCACACACACCAAGCCAGCGCCGGTGCTTGGACCGAGGTGTTGCGATGCCATGCGGTGCAGCGGTTTGTACAAGAAGATGCCGAGGCTTTGGCGCAGCGCATCAGTGCCAGCTATGCCGATGCCGAATCCAGCGCAGCGCTGGTGATGAGCGAGGTCGAAGGCGAAGCCGATTTGGCTCGCATGATGCAGGACTTGCCAGCGGTAGAAGATTTGTTGGAAGCTTCTGCGGATGCGCCCATCATTCGCATGCTCAATGCCTTACTGATGCAAGCCGCACGCGAAGGTGCCAGCGATATTCACATTGAAGCTTATGAACGCCATTCCAGCGTGCGTTTTCGCGTGGACGGTCGACTGCGCGACATCATCCATCCGCCGCGCGGTCTGCATGCGGCGTTGATCTCACGCTTGAAAATCATGGCCGATCTCGATATTGCCGAAAAACGCTTGCCGCAAGATGGTCGCATTTCATTGCGCCTCGGGCAACGCGCGATTGATGTGCGGGTGTCTACCTTGGCGGGCATTCACGGCGAACGCGCTGTGTTGCGCTTGCTCGACAAAAGCGACAACCGCTTGAGCTTGCGCGGGGTCGGCATGCCAGACCACAGCTTGCAGGCTTTTGAACAACTGCTGCACCAACCCCACGGCCTATTGCTGGTCACTGGCCCGACCGGTTCGGGCAAAACCACCACCTTGTATGCGGCCTTGCAGTTGCTCGACACCGCACAAGCCAACATCATGACGGTGGAAGACCCGATCGAATACGAGTTGGCAGGCATCGGGCAAACCCAGGTGAACACCAAAATCGGTTTGGACTTTGCCAAGGCTTTGCGGGCCATCTTGCGGCAAGACCCCGACATCATCATGATCGGTGAAATCCGCGACCATGAAACCGCACACATCGCGGTGCAAGCTTCGTTGACCGGACATCTGGTGCTGGCCACCTTGCATACCAACGATGCGGTCAGCGCCGTCACACGGCTCACCGACATGGGTATTGAGCCGTTTTTGCTCAGCGCCTCGTTGCTGGGTGTGTTGGCCCAACGCTTGGTGCGTAAACTGTGTGTCTCGTGCCAAGGCGCCACTTGCCCGCAATGCGCACACACCGGCTACCACGGACGCACCGGTATTTTCGAATTGCTGGTCACTGACAGCCGTATGCGAGTATTGATACACAACACGGCCGGCGAAGCGGCATTGCGCGAGGCCGCCATGCAATGCGGCATGCGCAGCCTGCGCGACGATGGCCAACGCTTGGTGCAACAAGGCATCACCTCGGCCCAAGAGTTGTTGCGTGTGACCCGGGACTGACCCACATGGCCGCCTACCGATACAAAGCCCTGGACGCCACTGGCCGCTTGGTGCATGGAAACGTAGAAGCCGTATCCGAGCGAGCCGCGCGTCACGAATTGCGCCAACAAGCACTGATCCCTTTGAAAATCGACCCACCACAAGGTCAGCGCACAACGTCAGAGGGCGATGTGGTGTTGTGGCGGTCACGCGTGTTCAACCACACGGCCCTGGTGATCTGGACCCAACAATTGGCGAGCTTGGTGGCAGCGGGTTTGCCGTTGGAACGCGCACTCAGCGCATTGGGCGAGCAAGCGGACAACGCCAAGCAAGGCGAATTGATCGAACAACTGCGCGCTGAAGTGAATGCCGGAGCTCCCTTGGCCCAGGCCATGGCCATGTATACGCGTGAATTCAACGAACGCTATCTGGCGGTGATTGCTTCGGGCGAGCAAAGCGGGCGGTTGGCGCAAGTGCTGCAACAACTCGCCCGCGATTTACAAACACAGCACCACATGCGGGCCAAATTGTGGAGTGCGTCGCTGTACCCAGCCATCGTGACTGGCATGGCCGTGTTGATGGTGATTTTTTTGCTGGCTTATGTGGTGCCCCAAGTGGCACAGGTATTCACCAGCACGCAACGCAGTTTGCCAGGCTTGACGGTGGCCATGCTGACGCTGAGCCATGGGGTGCAGCGCTTTGGGACAGGGGCCTTGCTGGCTGTGCTGATCGGCGGCATAGTGTTGCAGTTGGCCAGGCGACACCCTCCCTTTCGCCTGCGCATGGATGCCGCCTGGTTGCGCCTGCCGGTGCTGGGTCGGTTGATCTTGGGTTACAACGCCGCGCGTTTTGCCAGCACCTTGGCTTTGCTGGTCGGCGCCGGTGTGCCCATGTTGAAAGCCTTGCACACCGCATCGCGCACTTTGTCCAACGCGGCGTTGCGGCAACATGCCATGCGCTCCATAGAGTGGGTGCGCGAAGGCGCACCGCTGGCCACGGCCTTGTCGCAAAACAATGCCTTACCGGGTTTGCTGCCCATGTTTGCCCGCTTGGGTGAACAAACCGGCCAATTGCCGCACATGCTGCAACACGCTGCCGACCATTTGTCGCAGGATGTGCAGCGCCGCGCCATGCAACTGGCGACTGTGCTCGAGCCGTTGCTGATTGTTACCATGGGGGGAGTGGTGATGCTGATCGTGCTGGCGGTCATGTTGCCCATCATTCAACTCAATCAGTTCGTGCGATGAAAGTGACCCATGGCAAGTACCCTGGACGGCAAATTGGTGGTGGCCATTTCTTCTCGGGCTTTGTTCGATTTTGAAGAAGAAAACCAGGTCTTCGAGCAAAACGACGACCGCGCCTACATGGATTTGCAGCTGCAACGGTTGGAGCAACCCGCACCCCCTGGCGTGGCTTTTTCGTTGGTCAAAAAACTGCTGGCTTTCAATCAACCCGGCGACGCCAGGGTTGAAGTGGTGATCTTGTCGCGAAACGACCCTGTGAGCGGCATGCGGGTGTTTCGTTCTGCGCAACACTATGGGCTGGATATTCAGCGCGGCAGTTTCACACGCGGTCAACCCCCTTGGCGTTATCTCAAACCCCTGAATGCCAACCTGTTTTTATCCGCACACTTGAGCGATGTACGTGCCGCGCTCGATGCTGGTGTACCTGCGGCCCAGGTCTACCCCCATTCGGCACATGCGTCCGAGGCGCATCCGCATGAAGTGCGGATCGCTTTTGATGGCGATGCGGTGCTGTTCAGCGACGAGGCCGAACAAGTGTTTCAGTCGCAAGGTCTCAATGCGTTTCAGCAGCATGAAAAAGACCTCGCCGCACAACCCTTGTCTGACGGCCCATTCAAACCTTTGCTGGTGGCGTTGCACCGTTTGCAGCAAGAAGGTACCCCGGCCATCCGCATCCGCACCGCATTGGTCACCGCGCGCAGCGCACCCGCCCATGAGCGCGCCATCCGCACCCTGATGCAATGGAACATCCAAGTGGACGAAGCCATGTTTTTGGGCGGCCTGGCCAAGGGCGAGTTTTTGCGCGAATTTGAGCCCGATTTCTTCTTCGACGACCAGACCCGACACATCGAATCTGCAGCCCGCCATGTGCCTGCAGGCCATGTGGCCAGCGGGGTGCAAAATACGCTTTTGCCAAAAGAATGAATTTTTATGCGAATTTTTAATCCCTTACGCTCAATTTGGCGCAAGACACGCATACACCTGGGCAAGGTTTGGATGCTGTCATTGCCTTATTTCCGATCCGACGAACGTTGGTCGGCGCGTTTTTTGTTGTTGGCTTGCGTGGCGCTGAATTTAGGGATCGTGTATGTGCTGGTGCTGCTCAACGAATGGAACCGGGTGTTTTATGACGCCTTGCAAAACCGCGATGAAGTGGTTTTTTGGGAGCAGCTCAAGGTGTTTTGCATGCTGGCCGGCGCTTTCATCGTGGTGGCGGTTTACCGTTTTTACCTGACCCAGTTGCTAGAAATCCGCTGGCGCGCTTGGATGACCCGTGATTTTCTCAACCGCTGGACCACGCACCATATTTTTTACCAAATCGAGCTGCGCCAATCACATGGCTTGGGCGAAGGCTTGAATGGCGCCGACAACCCCGACCAACGTATCCAAGAGGACATCAAAATGTTCACCGAGCAAACGGTTGGGCTGAGCATGGGTTTGCTCGACGCCGTGGTCACTCTCGGCAGCTTTGTCGGTATTTTGTGGCTGATGTCGGGCGGCTTTAGCTTTGTGTTTCAAGGCGACGAATACACCTTGCCCGGCTTCATGGTGTGGATGGCCTTGTTGTATTCAGTAGGCGGCAGTGTGATCGGGCATTTCTTGGGCCGACGCATGGCACCATTGAACTTTGCGCAGCAGCGCCTTGAAGCCGATTTCCGTCACCACATGATCCGCGTGCGCGAATACAGCGAAGCCATTGCCATGGACCGAGGCGCTGCGTATGAAAACCAGTCGCTGCAAAAACGCTTTGTGCAGGTCGTGAAAAATTTCAGAGATTTGCTGTCGGTCCAAAAGCGCTTCACGTGGTTCAGCTCAGGGTACGGGCAAGCTGCCGTGGTGTTTCCCATCTTGGTAGCAGCGCCGCGTTATTTTGCGGGCACCATACAACTCGGTGAGCTGATGCAGATTTCTTCTGCGTTTGGCCGGGTGCAAGATGCCTTGAGCTGGATCATCAGCAACTACAGCAATTTGGCGGCCTGGTCTGCCACCACCCACCGTTTAAGTGTTTTTTCCACCCAAATGGAAACCCTGCGCGCTATTTCGTTTGCGGTGGTGCAACCTTTGGATGCGGACAGCCCTGCGGCCACCGAACTGAAAACCTCCGCCTTGACCGTCACACTGCCAGACCGCACGGTATTGCTGGATGACGTGGTGCTGCAAGTGCGGCCCGGCGACTCGGTATTGATTCGCGGTCCTTCCGGCAGTGGCAAGTCCACCTTGCTGCGTGTGTTGGCAGGTATTTGGCCTTATGTGCGTGGTTGGGATACCAAGCACCAACCGTTGCCGATTTCTCAAGCCGTGGTCCTGCCTGACAATGCCGTGTTCATCCCACAACGGCCGTATTTTCCAGAAGGCAGTTTGCGACATGCTTTGGCTTATCCCAATGCGCAGAACAACTTCACCGACGAACAATTGAAGCAAGCGCTGGAACATGCCCTGCTGCCGCAGCTGTGTTCGCAATTGGATGTGGTGGGTCAATGGAACCAGCAACTCTCTGGCGGTGAAGCGCAACGATTGGCCATGGCCCGGGTGTTTTTGAAACAACCCAGCTGGGTGTTTGCCGACGAAGCCACCAGTGCGCTCGATGAAGTCACTGAAAAAGTCATTTACGAGCGGTTGTTGCAAATGGTCACGCGCCAAGGCGGTGCCTTGGTTTCCGTGGCACACCGGCCCAGCGTGGCGGCCTACCACCAGCGCTTGTGGCAATTGGTGAATGTCAATGAAGGCAGCATCAAGAGCCATGTGCTGCAAGTCAGCCATTAGCCACGGATTTTTCATCGAAATTGGCGTGGCTCAAGCTTGCCAGCTTTGGACCGATCTTGTATGGGCGAGGGGTAAACACACTGTTTTCAGACCGTCCTCGCTCATAGCCCTGGTGTTAAGGGCGCGCCCTTGTGGCGCCGGGGACGGTCGCCTTTTTTAATCGGTGTCTGACCCCAATTATTTCAAGCGCATTTCTGCGGCGCGGGCGTGGGCCTGTAAGCCCTCACCGTGCGCAAGTACCGAAGCGATTTGGCCCAGTGTCTGCGCTCCTTGAGGCGAGACTTCGATCAAGCTGCTGCGCTTTTGAAAATCGTACACACCCAGTGGCGAAGAAAACCTGGCGGTGCCGCTGGTGGGCAACACATGGTTGGGTCCGGCGCAATAGTCGCCCAAACTTTCGCTGGTGAATGCCCCCATGAAAATAGCGCCTGCATGCACCAGCAATGGCTCCCAACGGTGCGGTTCGCTGCTGCTGACTTCCAGATGCTCAGGCGCGATGCGGTTGCTGATGGCGCAAGCCTCTGGCATGTCGCGGGTTTGTATCAACGCGCCTCTGCCATGCAATGACGCGGCGATGATGTCGCGGCGCGGCATCTGCGGCAACAAGCGGTCCATGGCGGCTTGCACCTCGTCTAAATAGTCGGCATGCGGACACAGCAATATGCTTTGCGCGAGTTCGTCGTGTTCGGCCTGGCTGAATAAATCCATGGCCACCCAGTCTGCCGGCGTGCTGCCGTCTGCCAGCACCAGTATTTCAGAGGGCCCGGCGATCATGTCGATGCCAACCGTGCCAAATACACGGCGCTTGGCGGCCGCCACATAGGCATTGCCTGGGCCAGTGATTTTGTCGACCCGTGGCACGGTGGCTGTGCCATAGGCCAACGCCGCCACGGCTTGCGCACCGCCAATGGTGAAGGCGCGGTTGACCCCAGCAACATAAGCCGCGGCCAACACCAGTTCGTTGCGTTCGCCGCGCATGGCCGTCTGGGCGCTGCCAGCTGCTCCGCCCGTGGCGACACTGCCGCGCACCGGCGTGGGAACCACCATGATGATTTCTCCCACGCCTGCGACATGCGCAGGAATGGCGTTCATCAGCAGGCTGGACGGGTAAGCGGCTTTGCCGCCAGGCACGTAAATACCGGCTCTGTCCAGAGGCGTGACCTTTTGTCCCAGCAAACTGCCGTCGGCATCGCGGTACTGCCAACTTTCGCCACAGGCTTTTTTTTGTGCTTCGTGGTAGCTGCGAATCCGGGCGGCGGCATCTTGCAAAGCGCGCTTTTGCGCTTCGGGCAAGCCGTCAAAGGCCGCTTTGAAATCGTTTTGTTGCAATTCCAGCGCGGCCATGCTGTCGGCCTGCAAGCCGTCAAAGCGTGCGGTGTAGTCCAACACCGCAGCATCGCCCCGCTGTTTGACATCGGCCAGGATGTCGGCCACGCGTTGTTCGATGGCGGCATCGGTATCGGATGACCAATGCAAGCGTTGCTGAAACAAGGTTTCGAAATCAGCTTGCGTGGTGGACAGGCGCAACGGGCGGGTATTCATGGGTACAACGCTGGTGGGTTCATGCCTGCGCGCGGGCGGCCGTGGCGCGGTCAAAGGCGTCGATCAATCGGCGAATGGCGGCGGTTTTGAGTTTGAGCGACGCTTGGTTGACCACCAACCGTGAACTGATGTCCATGATGCGCTCGACTTCGAGCAAATGGTTGGCCTTGAGTGTGCTGCCTGTCGACACCAGATCGACAATCGCGTCCGCCATGCCGGTGAGCGGGGCCAATTCCATGCTGCCGTAGAGTTTGACCAAGTCGACATGCACGCCTTTGGCGGCGAAAAAATCCCGGGCGATCGCGACATATTTGGTGGCCACGCGCAATCGCGCGCCTTGTTGCACCGCCGCTGCGTAATCAAAACCTTGCGGCACGGCCACACTCATGCGGCATTGGGCAATTTGTAGATCGAGGGGTTGGTAAAGACCGGCGCTGCCGTGTTCAATCAAAGTGTCCAAACCCGCCACGCCCATGTCAGCGCCGCCGTATTCCACATAAGTGGGGACATCTGAAGCCCGCACCAACACCACGCGCAAGCTGTCGTGGTTGGTCGGCAAAATCAATTTGCGCGATTTCTCGGGGTCTTCTAACACCGTGATGCCTGCCGCTTGTAACAACGGCAGTGTTTCGTCAAAGATGCGTCCCTTGGACAATGCCAGCGTGATGCTCATCGGATTCTTTCGATGTCCGCGCCCAAGGCGCGAAGTTTTTCTTCCATGCGATCGTAGCCGCGGTCCAAATGGTAAATCCTGTCGACCACGGTTTCGCCCGAGGCCACCAAACCGGCAATCACCAAGCTGGCTGACGCACGCAAATCGGTGGCCATGACGGTGGCACCGGAGAGTTGGGGTACACCTTCCACCATGGCCACTTTGCCATCGATACTGATGTGGGCACCCAAACGCAACAACTCGTTGACATGCATGAAGCGGTTTTCAAAAATGGTTTCGGTCACTTTGGCATTGCCTTGCGCCACAGCATTGAGCACCATGAATTGCGCCTGCATATCGGTGGGGAAGCCGGGGTATTCGGTGGTGCGAAAACTTTGTGCTTTGAGGTGTTGGTGGGCAGGGGATGTCGCCTGCACGCGCAAACCTGCAGCATCGGCTGTGTCGATCTGCACACCCGCGTCGCGCAATTTGTCGATCACCGCTTCCAAGTGGTCACCCCGCGCATGGCGCAGCATCACATCGCCACCGCTGGCCGCCACCGCGCATAAAAAAGTACCGGCTTCGATCCGGTCCGCCACCACTTGGTGGCGTGCACCGTGCAAACGCTCCACGCCTTGCACATGGATGCGGCTACTGCCGTGGCCGCTGATCTGCGCACCCATGGCGATCAGCAATTCGGCCAAATCGGGAATTTCGGGCTCTTGCGCGGCGTTCTCCAACACGGTTTCGCCCTCAGCCAAACAAGCCGCCATCAAAAAATTTTCGGTGCCGGTGACAGTGACCATGTCAGTGGCAATACGTGCGCCTTTGAGCCGAGTGAGTCCCGGCTTGAGACGCGCCACCATGTAACCGTGCTCGACATCGATCACCGCGCCCATGGCTTGCAAACCTTTGATGTGCTGGTCCACCGGACGGCTGCCGATCGCGCATCCACCGGGCAAGGACACTTTGGCATGCCCAAAACGCGCCAGCAGTGGGCCCAAGGCCAGCACCGAAGCGCGCATGGTTTTGACCAGTTCATAAGGCGCTTCGGGGGTGTGCAGCCCCGAAGCGTTCAACACCATGTCGCCGTTGTCCAAGCGATGGACATCCACGCCCATGTGCCGGATCAATTTGGCCATGGTGCTGACGTCTTGCAAATGCGGCACATTGGTCAAGGTGACGGTTTCTGCCGTCAGCAAAGCCGCGCACAACTCTGGCAACGCGGCGTTTTTGGCCCCAGCGATAGACACTTCACCGTGCAAAGCACGGCCACCGCGAATACGTAGTTTGTCCATGGGTTGTTGATTGCAAGCCGCTCAGGCCTGCGCCTTCCATTCGGCAGGCGTATAGGTTTTCATGGACAGCGCATGTACTTCGTCGGTGGCCATTTTGTCGCCCAGCGTCCCATACACCAACTGGTGACGTTGAATCAAACGCAAACCTTCAAAACGCTCTGAGACGATGGTGCCAAACCAGTGGCGGCCGTCGCCTTCGACATGCACATGTTCGCAGGGCAAACCGGTCGCAATCAATTCCTGAATCTGTTGTGCGTTCATCCCTCACCCCCGAATTTTGTAACCAATGCGCAGCAAATGCAGTGCAATGGCCCCCACCACCAGATTGGCGCCGCCTACTAATGCCAGACTGATCCAAGGCGAAACATCGCTGACGCCAAAGAACCCGTAACGGAATCCGTCAATCATGTAGAAGAACGGGTTGAAATGGCTGACCTGTTGCCAAAACGGTGGCAGCGAATGGATGGAATAAAACACGCCACTCAAAAATGTCATCGGTGTGATGAGAAAGTTTTGGAATGACGACATTTGGTCAAACTTGTCGGCCCACAAGCCCGCGATCAATCCCAAGGTGCCCAGCATGGAGGCGCCCAACAAAGCAAACACCACAATCCACAAAGGTGCCACTGCGCTGAGCGGCGCAAACCACATGGTCACCAGCAGCACACCGGCGCCGACAGCAAACCCGCGCACCACTGCCGCCAACACATAGGCAGCGAACCAACCCCCATGCCCCAAAGGCGTGAGCAAAATGAACACCAGGTTGCCCATCATCTTGCTTTGCACCATGGAAGATGAACTGTTGGCAAACGCGTTTTGCAACACGCTCATCATCACCAAACCGGGCAACAAAAAGGAGGTGTAGCCCACGTTGTCATAGACGGTGACACGGCCTTCCAGCAAATGGCCAAAAATCAGCATATAGAGCAATGCGGTCAGCACAGGCGCGGCAATGGTTTGGGCGCTGACTTTCCAAAAACGCAGCACCTCTTTGTAAAACAATGCGCGCCATCCGGTCATGCGTTGGCTCCCATGACATCCAAAAACACGTCTTCTAAATCGGCTTTGCGGATTTCCACATCTTGCGCCACCAAGCCCGCGCTGCGCACCGCCGCCAAGTAATGTTCGATTTGTGCAGCGTCGTTGGCTGGGAATTGCACGATACGACCGGTGACCCTGGCCTGCGCCGCCAACTCGGGCGGAAGTTGCTCGTCGAGTTTGAAACGCAGCACATTGCTGGACGCGTTTTTCAGCAAGGTGCTGGTGTCGTCCAGTGCCACCACTTTGCCGAGCTTCAACATGGCGATGCGGCCACACAAGGCTTCGGCTTCTTCCAAATAATGGGTGGTCAGCAACACGGTGTGGCCTTCGCGGTTGAGCCGCGCAATGAACTGCCACAAGGTTTGGCGCAATTCGACATCGACGCCAGCCGTGGGTTCGTCCAGCACAATGACCGGCGGCTTGTGTACCAAGGCTTGTGCCACCAACACACGCCGTTTCATACCGCCGGAGAGTTGGCGCATGTTGTGGTGGGCTTTGTCCGCCAAGCCCAGGTGATCAAGCAATTCGTCAATCCAAGCGCCGTTGTGCTTGACACCGAAATAGCCCGATTGAAACACCAACGCTTCTCGTACCGTGAAAAACGGATCGAACACCAACTCTTGTGGCACCACGCCCAACAGTCTTCGCACTTGCAAGGCTTGGGCTTGCACATCCAGGCCATTGACTTGGATGGTGCCGCTGCTGGGTTTGAGCAGACCGGCCAGAATGCTGATTAAAGTGGTTTTGCCGGCGCCATTGGGGCCGAGCAGCCCGAAAAATTCGCCCGATGAGATGTCGAAAGACACTTGGTCCAATGCAGTGAACGTGCCACGGGCATTGGTGAATGTTTTGGAAACAGATTGAAAAGATATGGCAGCCATGGGAAGCTGGCTATTCTAAGGGCTGCAGCTTTGGCCGCTGGGTTCAGGGTGAAGGCGGCAAAGAACTGTGGCCCGCCAAAATCTCAGACACCCCATACAGCATGGCCAACTGCATGGCGCGCTTTGGCAAACCGATGATTTGCAATCTCAACTTTTGTTGCGCCGCCGTGCGGCAAGCACCCAACAACACGGCCAGCGCAGACGAATCAAACTGCTGCAAAGCGGATGCATCCAGTACACAAGTTTCTTTGGCAGACAGCAACGTTTTTTGCAACTGGTGCAACACCGCATTCGCCTGCGCATGCGTCAGGGTGGCAGGCAACGCCATGTCAAACGCGTGGGTCATTTGCGGTTGTTGGATTTGTTGCGCTCGCTCAGCGTGGCAATCAACCCGTCAATGCCTTTGGCATTGATTTCCTGCGAAAACTGGGTGCGGTAGTTGTCCACCAACCATATACCGAGGATGTTGAAGTTGTAGATACGCCAACCCGAATCAGATTCAGCGGTTTTCTCCAAACGGTAATCGATGGGCACAGGCTCAGCGCTGCCGCGTATTTCTGAACGCACCACCAATTCGTTGTCATTTCCGGTTTGGCGCACTGGTTTGACCACGATGGTGGAGTTGTCCTTGATTTGTGACAAAGCGCCAGAGTAACTGCGCATGAGCAACAGCTTGAATTCTTCCTGCAATCGTTTTTGTTGCTCGGGAGTGGCTTGGCGCCAGGCTGGTCCCACGGCCGCAGCGGTCATGCGCTGGAAATTGATATAGGGCTTGAGCTTGGTGTCCAAAACCGCCCCAATTTTTTGCAAATCGCCTGCCCTGAGCGCGGGGTCTTTGCGCACCATGTCCAACAATTCGTTGGTGAGTTTTTGCATGAACTCATCCGGGGCTTGTTGGGCGACGGCCCCACCAGACAAACCGAATACCAAGGCCATACTGACCAACATGGGCTTGAGGTGCCGAACGGTTGAAAAAAACAAAATATTCATATCCAAAACAGACAAGCGTCAATGGATGGCTATTATTGGCTATTTCACATACCGTCGTCGCCGTCGTCGCCACCGTTGTCTTTGTCGGCCGATTTGCGCCGCGTAGCGGCCAGCCGGCGCTGCAAATAGGCATCCCGCACAAAGGTGTATTTGTCCAGCGCCACCTCGTTCAGGCTCGTGTCCATGCCCACAAAACCTGCGCGCTTGTCCACCAAACGCAGGGCAGAACCGCCATAACGCAAACCCACGGCATCGACCTCGGTGCGCCACAAGTCGTAGCGGTTGTCTATTGCCCAGCCTGCGGTGTCACGCACGGTGGAGGGGCCAAGCAGCGGCAAGATCACATAGGGGCCAGGCGACATGCCCCAATACCCCAAGGTTTGGCCGAAGTCTGCGTTGTGCCGTTGAATACCGGCCCAGGTGGCCACGTCAAACAATCCATAAATACCAAACACGCTGTTGACAGCCACGCGCAAACCCGTTTCAGCGGTTTCCATGGGCTTGGCTTGTAAGCCGTTGTTCAAGGTCGACCAGATGTCCTTGAGATTCCCAAAGAAATTGTTGACACCGGTTTGCAAGAAGCCAGGCACGTGGTTTTTATAACCTACCGCCACTGGGCGCAGGACTTTTGCATCCACACTTTCATTGAAATTGTTGATGCGTCGGTTGGTGGTTTCAAACGGGTCGTAGGGATGGGGCGGGGATGGGGTCGCGCATGCAACCTGCGCCAGCACAGCCAACAAGGCCAGCAAACGCAACATATGGCGCGCCATGGGCATGCTCAGTTACCGCCAGGGGCATCGCCGCCCGCGTCTGAGGCTTTGTTGTAGAGAAACCGGCTGATCAGGTTTTCCAACACCACGGCAGACTGGGTCGACTGCACCTTGTCACCCTGCGCCAAATTGGCCATGTCAGCACCCGCTTCAATACCGATGTATTGCTCACCGAGCAAACCGCTGGTGAGGATTTTCAACGAACTGTCTTTGGGGAATTGGTAGCGCGCATCCATGGCCAGCACTACTTTTGCTTGGAACGATTTGTCATCGAAGCGGATGTCCTCAACCCGTCCGACCACCACGCCCGCACTTTTGACCGCCGCTTGCTTTTTCAAACCGCCGATATTGTCAAACAAGGCATGAATTTCGTAAGTTTTTTGCCAGCTGATGGACAACAAGTTGGCCGATTGCATGGCCAGAAACAGCAAAGCCGCAGCGCCTATCACCACCAGCAACCCTACCCAGACATCGGTTTTCGAACGTTGCATTGCCTGCTTCCTTTTCAAAGCTTGAACATCAGTGCGGTAAGGACAAAGTCCAGCGCCAGCACGGTCAAAGAGGCCATCACCACAGTGCGGGTCGTCGCACGCGCCACACCTTCGGGGGTGGCCTGCGCCTCAAACCCTTGGCGCAGCGCGATGAAACTCACGGTCAGCCCAAACACCACGGTTTTGATGAAGCCATTGCCCACATCGGACCAGACATCGACGCCGTCTTGCATTTGACCCCAAAACGAACCGGCATCGACGCCGATCATTACCACCCCGACCAACCAACCGCCCACAATGCCCACGGCGCTGAAAACCGTGCCCAAAATCGGCATGACCAACACGCCCGCCCAAAAACGTGGCGCGAGTATGCGAGACACCGGGTCGATGGCCATCATTTCCATGGCGCTGAGCTGCTCGCCGGCTTTCATCAATCCAATTTCCGCAGTGAGCGATGTGCCCGCACGGCCGGTGAACAACAAGGCCGACACCACCGGACCAAGTTCTCGCACCAAACTCAGCGCCACCAACAAACCCAAGGCCGAGGCAGAACCAAACCGTTGCAAGGTGTTGTAGCCCTGCAAAGCCAACACAAAACCCACAAACAAGCCTGAAACGGCAATGATGGCCAGCGAGTGATTGCCTAAAAAATGCATTTGGTCGCGGACCAAACCAAAACGCCGCAAGCAAGCAGGACCCAGCCACAACAAGCGCAAGAACAGCAGCGCGGCATGCCCGACATCCGCCAACCACTGACGGACCCAAGCACCGATGCCCGCGAGCAAGCGCATCATGGTTGCTTGTCCTGGAGCGCAATCAGCCCAAAATCTTCTCGGGCCTCGGCGGCTGGGTAATGAAAACGCACCGGACCGTCGGGCGCAGCGCTGACAAACTGTTGCACCAAAGGATCGGTGCTGGCGCGAACTTGGGCCGGTGTGCCTTGTGCGGCAATCCGTCCGTTGGCCAAAATCACCACTTGGTCTGCGATGTGAAATGTTTCTTCCAAATCGTGGGACACCACGATGCTGGTCAGGCCCAAGGTGTCGTTGAGCTGCCGAATCAAGCGAGCGGCCGTGCCCAGCGATATCGGGTCAAGGCCTGCAAAAGGCTCGTCGTACATCATCAACTCAGGGTCTAACACCATGGCGCGTGCCAAGGCCACACGTCGGGCCATGCCACCGGAAATTTGGCTGGGCATCAAATCGCGGGCACCGCGCAAACCGACGGCTTGCAATTTCATCAACACCATGTCGCGCACCATCTCGTCAGGTAGCGCCGTGTGTTCACGCAATGGAAACGCCACGTTCTCAAACACACTCATGTCGGTGAACAGCGCGCCAAACTGAAACAACATGCCCATTCGGCGACGGGCTTGGTACAGCGCATCGCGGTCGGTGGCGCCTATGTCGGTCTGGTCAAACAACACGCGCCCATGGTTGGCGCGGTACTGTCCGCCGATCAATCGCAACACCGTGGTTTTGCCGCCACCAGAAGCACCCATGAGCGCTGTGACTTTGCCTTTGGGCACCTGCAAGCTCACGCCTTCGAGCACCGGCCGTTCACCGTAACCGAAATGCACATCCTCTAGCTGGATCAGTGGCGTGTCTGCGTGTGGCATGAAACTGGGTGGGTGAAGCCGTTGAATGAGAGGGCGATTCTATGGGGCTGCCTGAATCTGCCTGAAACAGCGCCAACCTCGGTTCAGCGCGGCAACTCACTCTCACCCATCAAAAACTGGTCGATGGCACGGGCAGCTTGGCGGCCTTCGCGAATGGCCCACACCACCAAGGATTGGCCACGGCGCATGTCTCCCGCAGCAAACACCTTGGGCACATTGGTGATGTAACCACTGCCATCTTCCGTGTGAGCCTTGGCATTGCCGCGTGTATCTTTGTCCACCCCAAACGCATCCAGCACCGTGGCGACCGGATTGACAAAGCCCATGGCCAACAGCACCAAATCGGCACGGTGGATTTTTTCTGAGCCAGGAACCTCTGTGAGCTTGCCGTCTTTCATTTCGACATGCACGGTTTTCAAACCCGTGAGCTTGCCGTTTTCGCCCATGAACTCTTTGGTGGAAATGGCGAACTCACGCTCGCAGCCTTCTTCGTGGCTGGAACTGGTGCGGAGTTTGAGCGGCCAATAAGGCCAGACCAAAGGTTTGTCTTCCTGCTCGGGGGGTTGCGGCATGACCTCAAACTGGGTCACATGCGCAGCGCCGTGTCGGTTGGAGGTGCCCACGCAATCCGAACCGGTGTCGCCACCGCCAATCACAATCACATGTTTGCCGTCGGCGCGCAATTGGCCTTTCAAACTGTCGCCGGCATTGACTTTGTTTTGCTGCGGCAAAAATTCCATGGCGAAATGCACGCCTTGCAATTCACGCCCAGGCACCGGCAAGTCTCGCGATTGCTCTGAACCGCCGGTGAGCAACACGGCGTCAAATTCTTTTTTGAGCTGATCGGCAGTGATGGTTTCATTCGCCCAATTGGTGACCTTGCTGTCTTTGGGCCATGCACCGACCAACACGCCGGTTTTGAACACCACGCCTTCGGCCTGCATTTGTTCGACGCGGCGGTCGATGTGGGTCTTCTCCATTTTGAAGTCGGGAATGCCGTAGCGCAGCAAACCACCGACGCGGTCATTTTTTTCATACACCGTGACCGAATGACCGGCACGCGCGAGTTGTTGTGCCGCAGCCAAACCCGCCGGGCCAGAGCCCACCACCGCCACTGTCTTGCCTGTCTTTTTCGCGGGCGGCAAAGGTTGGACCCATCCCTCGGCCCAACCTTTGTCGATGATGGCGTGCTCAATCGACTTGATACCGACCGGGTCATCGTTGACATTCAAGGTGCAAGCGGCCTCGCAAGGCGCGGGGCAAATACGGCCCGTGAATTCAGGGAAATTGTTGGTGCTGTGCAAAACCGTCAGCGCGTTTTGCCAATCGTTGTTGAACACCAAGTCATTGAAATCGGGAATGATGTTGTTGACGGGGCAACCGCTGTTACAAAACGGGGTGCCGCAATCCATGCAACGCGCACTTTGCGTCATGGCTTGCTCGGGGTCCAAGCCGATGACGAATTCTTTGTAATGTTTGAGTCGCTCTGGCACGGGCTTATAGCCCTCTTCAATGCGCTCAAACTCCATGAATCCTGTGATTTTTCCCATGATGTATGTCCTGTGAATTGGGCTTATGGCTTAACAGCGGTTTTTTTGGCTTTGGCGGGCGCAGATGGTGCCGCGTCCGCCGTCGCGGCCATGTCGCCCAAAGCGCGTTTGTATTCGTTCGGGAAGACCTTCACAAACTTGCTGCGGGCATCTTGCCAGTTATCCAGCAACGCGCGGGCACGCTTGGAACCGGTCCAACGGTGGTGGTCTTCCAACAATTTTTTCAACTGCGCTTCGTCGGATTGACCGCGGTGCCACAAAGCTTTGGACACGGCATCGGCTTGTTCTTTTTCCGACAAGACTTTTTCCAAGCTCACCATGGCGGTGTTGCAGCGCTGGGCAAATTCGCCGTCTTCGTTGTACACATAAGCAATGCCGCCACTCATACCCGCTGCGAAATTGCGGCCTGTGCTGCCAAGCACGGCGACTGTGCCGCCGGTCATGTATTCGCAACCATGGTCGCCTGTGCCTTCCACCACCGCGGTGGCCCCTGACAAACGAACGGCAAAGCGTTCGCCTGCGACACCGCTGAAAAATGCTTCACCACTGGTTGCGCCGTACAGCACGGTGTTGCCTACGATGATGTTGCTGGTGGCTTCCCCCCTGAAATCGATGCTGGGGCGCACCACCACGCGGCCACCAGACAAACCTTTGCCGGTGTAGTCGTTGGCGTCGCCAATCAAATACAAAGTGATGCCTTTGGCCAAAAACGCGCCGAAAGATTGACCGCCGGTGCCTTCGAGTTGAATGCGCAAGGTGTCGTCCGGCAAGCCTTCAGGACGTACTTGGGTCAAGGCGCCCGACAACATCGCACCGACGGATCGGTTGACATTGCGCGCCACTTCCATGAACTGCACTTTCTCGCCTTTGTCGATGGCAGCGCGGCTTTTTTCAATCAGCACTTTGTCCAAGGCTTTTTCCAAGCCGTGGTCTTGGGTCGCCACGTGGAACAGCGGTGTGCCTGCAGGCACGGGCGGTTGTGCCAACAAACGTGAGAAATCCAAGCCACGGGCTTTCCAATGCTCCACGCCTTTTTTCATGTCGAGCAAATCGGAGCGGCCAATCATGTCGTCGAATTTGGCAATACCCAATTGCGCCATGATGTGGCGCACTTCTTCGGCGATGAAGAAAAAGTAATTGACCACATGCTCGGGCTTGCCAGCGAATTTTTTCCGCAACAACGGGTCTTGCGTGGCCACGCCAACGGGGCAAGTGTTCAAGTGGCATTTGCGCATCATGATGCAGCCTTCGACCACCAAGGGCGCGGTGGCAAAACCAAATTCGTCTGCACCCAACAATGCACCGATCGCCACATCGCGACCGGTTTTCATTTGGCCATCGGTTTGCACCCGAATACGCCCGCGCAAGCCGTTCAACACCAGGGTTTGTTGTGTTTCGGCCAGGCCAATTTCCCAAGGGCTGCCCGCGTGTTTGATGGAAGACCAGGGTGACGCGCCAGTGCCGCCATCGTGGCCGGCAATCACCACATGGTCAGCCTTGCATTTGGCAACACCTGCGGCCACCGTACCGACACCGACTTCAGACACCAACTTGACGCTGACATCTGCATGCGGCGCAACATTTTTCAGGTCGTGAATCAACTGCGCCAAATCTTCGATGGAATAAATGTCGTGGTGTGGCGGCGGTGAAATCAAACCCACACCCGGTACCGAATAACGCAAAAACCCGATGTACTCAGACACCTTGCCACCGGGCAATTGGCCGCCTTCGCCGGGCTTGGCACCTTGCGCCATCTTGATTTGGATTTGGTCTGCGCTGGACAGGTATTCAGCGGTCACACCAAAACGGCCAGAGGCGACTTGCTTGATTTTGGAACGCAAGGAATCGCCAGCCAGCAACGGCATGTCGACCTCGACTTGCTTGTCCCCGATCACACTTTTGAGCGATGCGCCTTGTTGAATGGTGATGCCTTTGAGTTCGTTGCGGTAACGCGCCGGATCCTCACCGCCCTCGCCGGTGTTGCTCTTGCCGCCGATGCGGTTCATGGCAACTGCCAAGGTGGCGTGTGCTTCGGTGCTGATCGATCCCAACGACATGGCACCCGTGGCAAACCGCTTGACGATCTCGGTGGCGGGCTCGACTTGGTCAATCGGTATGGCTTTGCTCGGATCGATTTTGAATTCGAACAATCCGCGCAAGGTCATGTGGCGACGGCTTTGGTCGTTGATGATTTGTGCGTATTCTTTGTACGTGGTCCAGTTGTTGGCGCGTGTGCTGTGCTGCAATTTGGCAATCGCATCTGGCGTCCACATGTGGTCTTCACCGCGTGTTCTCCAAGCGTATTCGCCGCCCGTCTCGAGCATGTTGGCCAATACCGGATCGTTGCTAAAGGCGCTGGTGTGCATGCGAATGGCTTCTTCGGCAATTTCAAAAATACCGATGCCTTGCACACGCGATGGCGTACCCGTGAAGTATTTGTCCACGGTTTCGCTGTTGATGCCGATGGCTTCAAACAACTGCGCGCCGCAGTACGACATGTAAGTGGACACGCCCATCTTGGACATGATTTTGGACAAACCTTTGCCAATCGCTTTGACATAGTTGTAAATGGCTTTGTCGGCAGACAAATCGCCGGGCAGGCTTTGGTGCATGACTGCCAAGGACTCCATCGCCAGGTACGGATGCACCGCCTCTGCGCCATAACCTGCCAACACAGCGAAATGGTGCACTTCACGCGCACTGCCCGTTTCGACCACCAAACCGGCGCTGGTGCGCATGCCTTCGCGCACCAGGTGCTGATGAATCGCCGACAACGCCAACAACGCGGGAATGGCCACTTGTGTGGCACCCAATGCGCGGTCACTGATGATCAGAATGTTGTGGCCGCTCTTGATTTGGTCAACGGCTTGTGCGCACAGCGACGCGAGTTTGGCTTCCACGCCTTCGTGGCCCCAGTTCAACGGATAAGTGATGTCCAACGTGGCGCTTTTGAATTTGCCTTGGGTCATGCTCTCGATGTGACGCAACTTGGCCATGTCCTGAAAATCGAGTACCGGTTGGCTGAGTTCCAAGCGCATCGGCGGATTGACTTGGTTGATGTCGAGCAAATTGGGTTTGGGGCCGACAAAACTCACCAGCGACATGACGATGGCTTCGCGGATCGGGTCGATCGGCGGGTTGGTCACTTGCGCGAACAATTGCTTGAAATAGTTGTAGAGCGATTTGTTTTTGTTAGACAACACCGCCAACGGGCTGTCGTTGCCCATGGAGCCCAAGGCTTCTTCGCCGTTGGCGGCCATGGGCGCCATCAAAAATTTGAAGTCTTCTTGGGTGTAGCCAAAAGCTTGTTGTCGGTCTAGCAAAGACAATGTGGCGGCCTCGGGCGTGCCCACAGGATGTTCTTCCACGTCGTCTAAACGGATGCGCAGGTTTTCAATCCATTGCTTGTAGGGTTTGTGGTTGGCCAGAGCCGCTTTGAGTTCTTCGTCATTGATCATGCGACCTTGTTCAAGGTCGATCAAAAACATCTTGCCAGGTTGCAAACGCCATTTGCGGATGATTTTGCTTTCGGGTACCGGCAGCACGCCCGATTCAGAACCCATGATCACCAAATCGTCATCGGTGATGCAATAGCGTGATGGGCGCAATCCGTTGCGGTCGAGGGTGGCACCGATTTGGCGGCCATCGGTGAACACGATGGAAGCCGGACCGTCCCATGGCTCCATCATGGCCGCGTGGTATTCGTAAAAAGCCCGACGACGCGGGTCCATGGTGCTGTGGTTTTCCCAAGGCTCGGGAATCATCATCATCATCGCTTGGCTGATCGGATAACCCGCCATGGTCAGGAGTTCCAAACAGTTATCAAACGTGGCGGTGTCAGACTGGTCGGCAAAACTGATCGGGTAGAGTTTTTTCAAGTCCTCGCCCAACACGGCAGACGACATCACGCCTTCGCGGGCTTTCATCCAGTTGTAGTTGCCTTTGACGGTATTGATCTCGCCGTTGTGCGCCACATAGCGGTACGGGTGAGCCAATGGCCATTCTGGAAATGTGTTGGTCGAAAAACGCTGGTGCACCAAGCCCAAGGCGGATACGCAACGTGTATCCTGCAAATCTGTGAAATAGGTACCGACCTGGTCGGCCAGCAACAAGCCTTTGTAAATCACGGTGCGACTGGACATGCTGGGCACGTAGTACTCTTTGCCGTGCTTTAAGTTGAGGTGAGAAATCGCCGCACTGGCGGTTTTGCGAATCACATACAGCTTGCGCTCCAAGGCATCTTGCACGATGACATCGTTGCCGCGCCCAATGAACACTTGCCGAATCAATGGCTCTTTGGCACGCACGGTGGGCGACATGGGCATGTCTTTGTTTACCGGCACATCGCGCCAGCCGAGCAACACCTGGCCTTCCGCCCGGATGGCGCGCTCCAATTCTTGTTCGCAAGCCAAGCGAGATGCACTTTCTTTGGGGAGGAACACCATGCCGACACCGTATTCACCGAAGGCCGGCAAATGCACACCTTGTCGCGCCATGTCTTCGCGGTAAAGCGCATCGGGTAACTGGATCAAAATGCCAGCACCATCGCCCATCAATTTGTCGGCACCGACCGCACCGCGGTGGTCGAGGTTTTCTAAAATTTTGAGCGCTTGCGCCACGATGTCGTGGCTTTTCTGCCCTTTGATATGCGCCACAAAACCCACACCACAAGCATCGTGCTCTTGGTTGGACTGGTATAAACCCTCGGTAAAAGCGTGCTGCATCTCGCCATCCTCTGTCAATATCGTGCAAGGGGTGCAAGCATAGACCAGCAAATGCCAATTTCCAAACTAATTAATTGGGGTCAGGTTCCAATTAATTGTTGATTATTTTATTCAGGTAATTAATTGGGGACAGATCAACTTTCTTCACTGCGATTGAAAGGCCTGCCAGCTTTTCCCTTGCTGACCCTTCTTTTGGACATGGGTTGCAGATTTTGAGTGAAGGTGTCCTCGCCCAAAGCCCAACCGCCCAAGACTGCTGATGTGAGAGCATGCTTCTTTTTTTCCTCAATGCCAGATAGAACCAGCTCGGCATACGCCTTTTCCCTGGCGAACGGTGTATTGCCAAGCGCCCAATACAACGGATGCGGCACCAGCCAACTGTCTTGCCGAGCACCCACGTAGTGGGCATGGCTGGACCATGGATGGTCCAAGGCCTGCGACACCATGCCAGCGCGTACCGGGTTCAGATCGATATAAACCATGCAAGCGAGGAAATACCTGTCGGTTTGAATCAAAGCGCTGCGAAATCGACCTTCCCACAAGGTGCCGGTGCGGGTGTGTTTTTTATTGAAATAACGCACATAGTCGCGGCCCAGGTCCTGCATCATTTTTGACAAAGCCTTGTCGGCCTGCGGCGTCAGCAGCAAATGAAAGTGGTTGTCCATCAGCACAAAGGCATGCAAATCCACCCCATGCTTTTGACAACCCCCGACCAATAGCCTCAGCAGTGTTTCCCGGTCGCTGTTGTCTTTGAAGATCAATTGGCGGTTATTCCCACGCAAGATCACGTGGTGCGGGTAACCGGGCAAAGTAAGACGGGGCAGTCGGGCCATGCGGCGATGGTAATGCCTGCCTTGGCAACCGTTGGTGAAGGGTGCACCGTTATCATGCGACACATGAACAAACCGCCGTTATCGCCACCCGCCAACGGACATACCATGCATGTGTTTTGCCTGTGCGCGCAATGGTGCGGTACCTGTCGTGAATACCAGCCTATCTTTACGCAATTGGCGACGCAATTACCCGAAGCACGGTTTGTGTGGGTGGATATTGAGACACAAGATGACTTGCTTGGCGATCTCGATATAGAAAATTTTCCAACGCTTTTGATTGCCGATGCCCAAGGCCGGGCCAGGTTTGCCGGAACGGTGTTGCCGCACGCGGAGACTTTGCAGCGCATGTGCCAAGCGGCATTGGCCGGAGATTTTCCATTGGTAAGTGACCCCGTTTGGCAGAACGCCACGCCTGAGTTGATGCGGTTGGGGTAATTTGGGAAATTGGGGTCAGGTTCCAATTAATTCCCATTAATTGGAACCTGACCCCAATTTCTGACCCCAATTTCCACACCAAGCCCAAACTCCTGCAGCAACGCATTCAATCGGTCAGCAGACGATTGCTTTCGTTGCCCAGTAAATTTCGCGAGTACCAATTCGTTTTTCATGCTGTGTTCCCAACCCACCAATTCGGTCACGGTCACTTGGTAGCCATTCGCTTCTAAATACAAACAGCGCAGCACATTGGTGAGCTGGCTGCCGATCTCCCGCGTGTGCAGCGGATGCCGCCACAACTCGGCCAGCGGCGTGCGCTGCAAGTTCAGCGCCTTGTTTTTGTTCAATACCCGCGCCAACTCGGCCTGACAGCAAGGCACCAACACCATGTGCTTCGCCTGCTTTTGCAAACCAAAAGCGATGGCGTCATCCGTGGCGGTGTCGCAAGCATGCAGCGCAGTGACCACATCGATCTGCGCGGGTAAGGCTTGGCTGTGAGCAGAATCAACCACACTGAGATTGAGAAACTGCATGCGCTCAAAACCGAGGCGCTGCGCCAGCGCGGCAGACGCGGCCACCAACTCGCTGCGGGTTTCTATGCCGTAAAT
>Ga0192647_100393_pt1 | contig 31095 bp, 29 predicted proteins | sample LauGreFa1BDMLBSN_2_FD_133046 | JGI IMG/M metagenome (GOLD analysis project Ga0192647, IMG submission 133046) | Freshwater lake microbial communities from Lake Michigan, USA - Fa13.BD.MLB.SN - reassembly | ecosystem: Environmental > Aquatic > Freshwater > Lake | place: Lake Michigan, USA... | reverse complement strand
TCACCACCGCACCGGCTGAACTGAACAAAGGCATGGCCTGGGTGAGCGGATCGGTGAATCGCGCCATTTTGTTGGTCACCACCCCCCATTGCAAACCGCGTGACTGAAGTGATTGAATCAGTTCGAGCACACCCTCAAACACGATGGTGCGTTCAGTCATGGCGCGCTCATAGTTGACGAAAAAAGCCTCACGCAGCGCCGGAAACTCGGGGTGATCGGGCGTCATGTCAAACGCCACTTTGAGCATGCCCCGTGCGCCCGCCCCGGCATGCGGTCGGTACAGCGCAGCATCGAGGGAGGGCAGGCCTCGGTCGGTTCGCAGCTTGTCAGCCGCCGCCCCCAGGTCCGGCGCACTGTCGATCAGCGTGCCATCCAGGTCAAACAGCACCGCTTTGAGAGGACGCGCGGCACTCATGCGAGCCTGCGGGTGGCGATCAGGTAGTTCACGCTGGTGTCGTGGTTCAACCAGTAACGACGTGTGATCGGGTTGTAAGACATGCCCCGGCTGTGCAAGACCTCCAGCCCTGCGTGGCGGCAGTGCAAGGCAAGTTCGCTCGGGCGGATGAACTTGGCGTACTCGTGGGTGCCTTTGGGCAAGAGGTTGAGCACGTACTCGGCACCGACGATGGCCATCAGAAATGATTTGGGGTTGCGGTTGAGCGTGGAGAAGAACACCCAGCCGCCCGGCTTCACGAGTTGCGCACAGGCCCGCACCACAGAGGATGGGTCGGGCACATGTTCGAGCATCTCCATGCAGGTCACGGTGTCAAAGCTGCCCGAAGCTTCCTGAGCCATGGCCTCGGCACTGATCTCACGGTAGGCGATGTTGGGGGTGCCGGCTTCCATGGCATGCAACTGCGCCACTTTCAACGCCTTGCCCGCGAGGTCAATGCCGGTCACCGTGGCGCCGGCACGGGCCATGGAGTCGGCCAGAATGCCGCCCCCGCAACCAATATCAATGACGCGCTGACCTGCCAATGGCGAGAGCGACTGGATCCAGTCCAGCCGCAGCGGGTTGATCTGGTGGAGCGGGCGAAACTCGCTTTCGGGATCCCACCAGCGATGGGCCAGTTCGGAAAATTTGGCCAGTTCGGCGGGGTCGGCATTCAAGTGGCCTGTCATGGCAGAGGCTCCGGGTCACGGTGAGCGGCGCACAGGCACGCCGTGGATCGATAGGAAAGGGCAGATGAGGGCTGGCAAGTCAGCCCGCAAGAATACCAGGGCACCAAGAAAAAACCCCGCCGAGGCGGGGTTTGTCCATCAGCGATCAGGGTTGATCAGTTGGGGCGGGTACCCACCACTTCGATCTCGACGCGACGGTTCTTGGCACGGCCTTGAGTGGTCTTGTTGTCAGCCACAGGCTGCTTCTCGCCCTTGCCTTCGGTGTAGACGCGGTTCTTTTCAACGCCCTTGGAGACCAGGTAGGCCTTGACGGCTTCAGCGCGGCGAACCGACAGCTTCTGGTTGTAGGCATCGGAACCCACCGAGTCGGTGTGACCCACGGCGATGATGACTTCCAGGTTGATAGCTTTCATTTTGCCCACCAGGTCGTCCAACTTGGCTTTGCCTTCGGACTTGAGCACCGACTTGTCGAAGTCGAAGAAGGTGTCAGCTGCGTAGGTCACCTTGGATGCAGCGGCGGGGGGACGGGCCGGGGCAGCAGCCGGGGCAGGAGCGGGAGCGGGAGCCGGGCGAGCAGCCGGGGCCGGGGCCGGGGCCGGGGCAGGAGCCGGGGCAGGAGCCGGGGCAGCCGCAGGAGCGATAGCACCGTCACAGCCAGGAGCAGCGGTGGCGGGGGTCCAGGAAGCGTTTCTCCAGCACTGGCCGAATGCGTTTTTCCAGACTTCGCCACTGGCATTGCGCCAGTTGTTGACTTCTTGGGCACCTGCGACGGTGACCGCAGTGGCTACAGCCAGAAATGTTGCCAGTTTTTTGAGTTGTTTCATGTTACTCCTCTGGGGGACATAAGAACGGGAGCTCAAGCTCCAAAACAAACTTGCCTAAGGGAATTAAGCAAATCCTCTGATTCAGGGGTTATTGTGCCACACAGAAAAGTGATCGCCCATCAGGGATGCCTCACAAGGTGCTATCCCGTCCAGACATCCGCACATTGTTGTATGTCCGCCACAATTTTAGGGATCACCTGAGCGCCTAGAATCAAAGGTTTACCTGCAAATCGGTCCCCTTCATGACCCAATTCGCCAAAGAGACATTGCCCATCAGCCTCGAGGAGGAGATGCGGCGCAGCTACCTCGATTACGCCATGAGCGTGATCGTGGGACGGGCTTTGCCCGATGCCCGTGACGGCCTCAAACCCGTGCATCGACGCGTGCTGTTTGCCATGCACGAGTTGAACAACGACTGGAACCGCCCCTACAAAAAGTCTGCCCGTATTGTGGGCGACGTGATCGGCAAGTACCACCCGCACGGCGACAGCGCGGTGTACGACACCATTGTTCGCATGGCGCAGGATTTTTCGCTGCGCCACATGTTGGTGGATGGTCAGGGCAACTTCGGCTCGGTCGACGGCGACAACGCCGCGGCCATGCGATACACCGAGATCCGCCTGGCCAAGATTGCCCACGAAATGCTGGGCGACATTGACAAGGAAACTGTTGACTTCGGTCCCAACTACGACGGCTCCGAGCAAGAGCCCTTGGTGCTGCCCAGCCGCCTGCCCAACCTGTTGGTGAACGGCTCGGCCGGTATCGCGGTGGGCATGGCCACCAACATACCGCCGCACAACCTCAATGAAGTGGTGGATGCGTGCCTGCATTTGCTGGCCAACCCCGAGGCCAGCGTGGACCAGTTGATGGAGATCGTGCCTGCGCCCGACTTCCCCACCGCCGGCATCATCTACGGCATGGAAGGTGTGCGTGATGGATACCGCACGGGCCGTGGCCGCGTGGTCATGCGCGCCAAGTGCCATTTCGAAGACATCGACAAGGGCCAGCGTCAGGCCATCATCGTTGATGAACTGCCCTACCAGGTCAACAAGAAGACGCTGCAAGAGCGCATGGCCGAGTTGGTGCACGAGAAAAAGATCGAAGGTATCAGCCATATCCAGGATGAGTCCGACAAATCGGGCATGCGTCTGGTCATTGAACTCAAGCGTGGTGAAGTGCCCGAGGTGGTGCTCAACAACCTGTACAAGATGACGCAGTTGCAGGACACCTTCGGCATCAACATGGTGGCACTGGTCAACGGCCAACCCAAGTTGTGCAACCTGAAGGATCTGATCGACATCTTCCTGCAGCACCGACGCGAAGTGGTCACACGCCGCACCATCTTCACGCTGCGCAAGGCACGTGAGCGTGGTCACGTGCTGGAAGGCCTCGCCGTTGCGCTGGCCAACATCGACGACTTCATCGCCATCATCCGCAACGCCCCCACCCCGCCGGTGGCCAAAGCCGAGTTGATGAACCGTCCATGGGACAGCCAGATGGTGCGCCAGATGCTCACCCGTGCACGCGCAGACGGCGGCGTGGTGAATGCCGACGATTACCGCCCCGATGGCCTGGAGCGCCAGTACGGCCTGGGTAGCGACGGCCTGTACCGCCTGAGCGACACGCAGGCGCAGGAAATTCTGCAAATGCGTTTGCAGCGCCTGACCGGCTTGGAGCAGGACAAGATCGTCAACGAATACAAAGAGGTGATGGCCGAGATCGACGACTTGCTCGACATCCTCGCCAAGCCCTCCCGTGTGTCCACCATCATTGGCGACGAACTCGCCGCCATCAAGCAGGAGTTTGGGCAGACCAAGCTGGGCGCACGTCGAAGCGTGGTGGAGCACAACGCACAAGACCTGGCCACCGAAGACCTGATCACCCCCACCGACATGGTGGTGACGCTCTCGCATTCGGGCTACATCAAGAGCCAGCCCTTGTCTGAATACCGCGCGCAAAAACGTGGGGGGCGCGGCAAGCAGGCCACCACCACCAAAGAAGATGACTGGATCGACCAGCTCTTCATCGCCAACACGCACGACTACATCCTGTGCTTCTCCAACCGTGGCCGCCTCTATTGGCTCAAGGTGTGGGAAGTGCCGGCCGGATCACGCGGCTCGCGTGGCCGCCCCATTGTCAACATGTTCCCGCTGGCTGAAGGCGAGAAGATCAACGTGGTGTTGCCCCTCACCGGCGAGTTCCGCAGCTTCCCAGACGATCACTACATCTTCATGGGCACCTCCATGGGCACGGTCAAGAAGACCTCGCTCTCCGAGTTTTCCAACCCACGCAAGGCCGGCATCATTGCCGTGGATCTGGACGAGGGCGACTACCTGATTGGTGCAGCACTCACCGACGGCAAGCACGACGTGATGCTGTTCTCGGACGGCGGCAAGGCCGTTCGCTTTGACGAAAACGACGTGCGCCCCATGGGTCGAAATGCCCGCGGTGTGCGCGGCATGATGCTGGAAGATGGCCAAAGCGTGATCGCCATGCTGGTGGCCGAAGATGAGCATCAAAGTGTGCTCACCGCCACGCAAAACGGCTACGGCAAGCGCACTTCCATCACCGAGTACACGCGCCATGGTCGTGGTACCAAGGGCATGATTGCCATTCAGCAATCCGAGCGTAACGGCAAGGTGGTGGCCGCCACGCTGGTGCACGCGGACGACGAGATCATGCTGATCACCGATCGTGGTGTGCTGGTGCGCACACGCGTTTCAGAAATCCGCGAGTTGGGCCGTGCCACACAAGGCGTGACGCTGATCTCGCTGGACGAAGGCTCCCAACTGAGCGGCCTGCAACGCATCGTGGAAAACGACGCAGCAGCTCCCGCCGACGACGACGCCGGTGACGAGGCCCCTGCGCAGGAGTAAGCCACGCATGACGCGCGCGTTCAACTTCTCCGCCGGCCCAGCCGCCATGCCCTTGGAGGTACTGCAGCAAGCGGCGGCCGAGATGACCGACTGGCATGGCAGTGGCATGGGCGTGATGGAGATGAGCCACCGCGGCAAGGAATTCATCTCGATTTACGAGCAGGCTGAATCCGACTTTCGCACCCTGCTGCAGGTGCCCTCGCATTTCAAGATTCTGTTCATGCAAGGCGGTGGCATTGCAGAAAATGCCATCGTCCCCCTCAACCTGAGCCGGGGTGGCGTGGCGGACTTCGTGGTCAGCGGCAGCTGGAGCCAGAAGTCGCTCAAGGAAGCCGCTCGCTACTGCACCACGAAGGTGGCCGCCAGCAGCCAGTCCAGTGGCTTCAAGTCCTTGCCCGCTGCGTCCAGCTGGCAACTGGATGCGCACGCGCAATATGTGCATCTGTGCACCAACGAAACCATTCATGGTGTGGAGTGCCACACCCTGCCCGATCTGAAGGCGCTGGGCTCGAACGCGCCACTGGTGATCGATTTTTCCTCGCACGTCCTCTCGCGACCGGTCGATTGGTCGCGTGTGGGCCTGGCCTTTGGTGGCGCACAAAAAAACATCGGTCCGGCCGGCGTGACCCTGGTGGTGGTCCGCGAAGACCTGCTGGGCCATGCCTTGCCCGCGTGCCCCAGCGCCTTCGACTACAAGCTGGTGGCCGACCACGACTCGATGTACAACACCCCGCCCACCTACGGCATCTACATGGCTGGCCTGACCTTCCAGTGGATTGCGCGCCAGCAGGAAGGCCACTTGAGTGGCGTAGCGGCACTGGAGCAACGCAACATCGCCAAGGCAGCCTTGCTCTACCACTGCATTGACCACTCGCAGCTCTATGTCAACCAAGTTGACGTCGGTTGTCGCTCGCGCATGAACATCCCCTTCTTCCTGCGGGGTGACGATGGACAACCCTTGCTCGATGCCACCCATCCGCGTAACGCGGCCTTCCTGGAAGGCGCCAAGGCGCGCGGCCTGCTGCAACTCAAGGGCCACAAATCCGTGGGCGGCATGCGCGCCAGCCTCTACAACGCGATGCCCCTGGAAGGTGTGCAAGCGCTGGTGGAGTATTTGCACGATTTCGAAAAGGCACAAGCATGACCCAGCCTCAACAGTCGGCCGATCTGGCCGTGCTACGCCAGCAAATCGACTCGCTGGACAAGCAGTTGCTGCAACTGCTCAATGAACGTGCCCATGTGGCCGAACAGGTGGGCGACATCAAACGCAAGGAAGGGTCGGCGTTCTTCCGTCCGGATCGTGTGGCCCAGGTCATCCACAACATCGAGCAGGCCAACCCGGGTCCGCTGCTCAACCGTCATGTCGCCAGCATCTGGCGGGAAATCATGTCGGCCTGTTTGGCGCTGGAAGCACCGCAGCGCGTGGCAGTGTTGGGGCCGCAAGGCACTTTCTGCGAGCAAGCCGCCCTCGAGTTCTTTGGCAGTGCGGCTGATTTCACCTACTGCGCCAACTTTGACGAGGTGTTTCACGCCACGGCAGCTGGCACCGCGCAATACGGTGTGGTGGGCGTAGAAAATTCCACCGAAGGCGTCGTGGCCCGTTCTCTCGATTTGTTCCTGCGCTCTCCCGTTCACGTGATTGGCGAAGTCAGCCTGCTGGTTCGCCACAACCTATTGCGCCAAAGCAATACCACCGAAGGCATCGAGGTGGTGCTGGCACATCCCCAGGCCCTGGCGCAATGTCAGGGCTGGTTGTCGCAACACCTGCCCAATGTCGAGCGTCGTGCCGTGTCCAGCAACGCCGAGGGCGCACGATTGGCCGCCACCCACCCCACTTGGGCAGGTATTGCCAGCGAACGTGCAGCGAGTCAATTCGGTTTGCACATCGTGGCCCATGCCATTCAGGACGAGGCCTACAACCGCACGCGTTTTTCGGTCATCTGCCTGCCGCAGACCCTGGCCACACCACCCGCCTCGGGCAAGGACTGCACCAGCCTGGTGGTGTCGGTGCCCAACCGTCCGGGTGCTGTGCATGACCTGCTGGTACCCTTGAAGCGCCACGGTGTGTCGATGACGCGCTTTGAATCGCGTCCGGCCAAGTCGGGACAGTGGGAGTACTACTTCTACATTGACATCCAGGGGCACATCACCCAGCCGCATGTGGCCTCGGCCTTGCAAGAGTTGCAAAGCCTGTGTGCCTTCTACAAGGTGCTGGGCTCCTACCCGGTGAGCGAATGATTCGCCAACTGGGACTGGTGGGCTGTGGCCTCATGGCCGGCTCGTTTGCGCTGGCCTTGCGCCAGGCGGGGCTGGTCGAGCGCGTGGTGGCCTTCAGCCCGTCCGAGCGCACCACACGCCGTGCCCTGGAACTGGGCATCATCGATCAGCGCGCCGACACCGCCGCGCAAGCCGCGCAGGGCAGTGACGTGGTGTTGCTGGGTGTACCGGTACGCTCGACGCAACGCTGCTTGCAAGACATTCGGGACCATCTGGCCCCCGACGCGTTGTTGATGGACGTGGGCTCTACCAAGGGCGACGTGATTGCGGCAGCCCAGCAGGCACTGGGTTCACACATCGGCCAGTTTTTACCCGCGCACCCCATTGCCGGCAAGGAGTTGTCGGGCATTGACCACGCGGACGCGGCCTTATACCAACAGCGCATCACCATCCTCACGCCCCTGTCCACCAACACCCCCACCCAGATTGATCTTGCGCGCCAACTCTGGCAAGCCGTGGGGAGCCAGGTCATCACGATGGATCCGACCCACCACGATGCCGCGCTGGCGGCTGTCAGCCATCTCCCGCATGTGATCGCCTTTGCCGCCATGCATGCCCTGATCGACCAGGACCACGGCGCAGACTTCTTGACGGTAGCAGGGCCTGGCTTTCGCGACTTCTCGCGCATTGCAGCGAGCGACCCGGCGGTGTGGCGCGATATTTTGCTGAGCAATCGCACCGAGGTCTTGCGCCAGTCGCGTTTGTTTCGACAGGCACTGGAGCAACTCGAGCATGCGATAGAACGCTCGGATACGGCGGCGCTGGAGCATGCGGTGTCGCGGGCGCGCGATGCTCGTGCAGCCTGGCCAGGACCAGCGGGTCAGGCCTCGACACCCACGGCCCTCTCGAGCCAGACAGACGACTTCAAGCCTTAGGCCATGTACGCCACCGCCTTCCTCGACGTGCCCCCGTTGGACCACGCCAACGGACCAGTCACGTTGCCCGGTTCCAAAAGTATTTCCAACCGGGTGCTGCTGCTGTCCGCCCTGTGCGCGGGCACGACCCATATCCACGACCTGCTCGATTCGGATGACACGCGGGTGATGCTGCAAGCCCTGCGACAACTGGGCTGCGGCGTGGACGTACAAGGCACGAGCGTCACCGTGAAGGGCCTGGGTGGTCGCACGGCGCACCAAGACCCGCTGACACTGTTCATGGGCAACGCCGGCACGGCCATGCGCCCCCTCACGGCCGCGCTGGCGGTGCTGGGTGGCGACTACACCTTGCAAGGCGTCCCGCGCATGCATGAGCGCCCCATTGGCGATCTGGTGGACGGGTTGCGACAAATGGGTTGCCAGGTGGAGTACCTGGGCGCCGAGGGCTATCCGCCCCTGCGCATTGGTCAGCCCACGCTCAACATCCCACATCCCATTCAGGTGCGGGGCGATGTCTCCAGCCAGTTTCTGACGGCGCTGCTGATGGCCTTGCCACTGGCCACCGCCCAGCAAGCCATCACCATCGAGGTGGTGGGCGAACTGATCTCCAAGCCTTACATCGACATCACGCTCAACCTGCTGGCCCGCTATGGCATTCAGGTTCAGCGTGAGGGCTGGGAACGGTTCACGTTGCCACAAGGCAGTCAGTACCGGTCCCCCGGCGAGATCCATGTGGAAGCCGATGCTTCCTCGGCCAGCTACTTCATCGCACTGGGGGCACTGGCCTCTGAGCGCGGCATTCGCATCCATGGTGTGGGGGCCGATTCCATTCAGGGCGACATCCGCTTCATGGACGCCGCGCAAGCCATGGGCGCTCAGATCACGAGCGGCCCCAACTGGCTGGAGGTGCGTCGCGGTGCCTGGCCCTTGACGTCGATTGACCTGGACTGCAACCACATTCCCGATGCCGCGATGACGTTGGCTGTGATGGCCTTGTATGCCGATGGCCCCACGACCCTGCGCAATATTGGTAGCTGGCGCGTGAAAGAAACCGACCGTATCACCGCCATGGCCACCGAATGTCGCAAGCTCGGCGCCACGGTGGACGAGGGCCAGGACTGGATTCGCGTGCACCCATTGCCCGCAGGCCAGTGGCGCGCTGCCCGCCTGCACACCTACGACGACCACCGCGTGGCCATGTGCTTCTCGTTGGCGGCATTCAATCCCGATGCGGTGCCGGTGCGCCTCGAAGACCCAGGCTGTGTGGCCAAGACCTTTCCGGATTACTTTGAAACCCTGTTCAGCGTGACCACCCCACGGCCGGGCCGCGTGCCCGTGCTGTGCATTGACGGGCCCACGGCCTCGGGCAAGGGTACCTTGGCCTCGCGCCTGGCGCAGGCGCTGGGCTACCACTACCTGGATTCCGGTGCGTTGTACCGACTGACCGGGCTGGCAGCTGTGCAGGCCGGGTTGACGCTGGACACTGCGCACGAAAACCGCATTGCTGACCTGGCACGCACCCTGCCGGTGCGTTTTGACGGCGAACATATCTGGCTGGATCAGGTGGATGTGAGTGAGGCCATTCGCACCGAAGAGGCGGGCATGAACGCCTCCCAGGTGTCGGCCTTGCCCGCCGTGCGGGCGGCACTGGTCGAGCTGCAGCACAGTTTTTGCCGCCTTCCGGGCCTGGTGGCTGATGGCCGCGACATGGGCACCGTGATCTTTCCGCAGGCCCCGTTGAAGGTGTTTTTGACCGCCGGCGCCGCCGAACGGGCAGAAAGACGACATAAGCAACTGATTTCAAAGGGTTTTTCGGTTAAACTAGAAGATCTTCGTGCTGACCTGGAGGCGCGTGACGCCCGCGACCGCAATCGCAGCGTTGCCCCCCTGGTGCCAGCACAGGATGCCTTGATGCTGGACAACTCCAGCCTCTCCATCGAAGCTTCGGTGGAGCAGGTGTTGTCCTGGTGGCAAGGCAGGCAGCCCTTCTGACCCGGGGCTGCACAGGCCCACAACGCTCCCTCCCGCGCTGCATGCGCCATGGCGGTGTGGATCCACAACCAGAACCGCGGCTTTGCCGCACCCCCAGCCGTCGTCAGGCCCATGTCCCGTGCAATGGTGCACGGGTCTTTCCCGTCGTCGGAACAAGGAAATTTCATGTCTGAATCTTTTGCCGCCCTGTTTGAAGAATCGCTCAAGCGCTCCGAAATGCGCACGGGTGAAGTGATCACTGCTGAAGTGGTCCGCGTCGAGCACAACCACGTGGTTGTGAACGCCGGCCTCAAGTCCGAGGCGTATGTCCCCATTGAAGAATTCAAGAACGACCAGGGCGAGATCGAAGTCCAGGCCGGCGACTTCGTGTCCGTGGCCATCGGCAGTGTCGAAAACGGCTATGGCGACACCATCCTGTCGCGCGACACCGCCAAGCGTCTGGCTTCGTGGCTGGCGCTCGAGAAAGCGCTCGAGTCCGGCGAATTTGTCACCGGCACCACCAGCGGCAAGGTCAAGGGTGGCCTGACCGTGCTGGTCAACGGCATTCGCGCCTTCCTGCCTGGCTCGCTGATCGACACCCGTCCCATCAAGGACCTGTCGCCCTTCGAGAACAAGACCATGGAATTCAAGGTCATCAAGCTCGACCGCAAGCGCAACAACGTGGTGCTGAGCCGCCGCGCCGTGGTGGAAGCCTCCATGGGCGAAGAGCGCGCCAAGCTGATGGAAACCCTGAAAGAAGGCTCCATCGTCAACGGTGTGGTCAAGAACATCACCGAGTACGGTGCGTTTGTGGACCTCGGTGGCATCGATGGTTTGCTGCACATCACCGACATGGCCTGGCGCCGTGTCCGTCACCCCAGCGAAGTGGTCACGGCCGGTCAGGAAATCACCGCCAAGATCCTCAAGTTCGACACCGAGAAAAACCGCGTTTCTTTGGGCCTCAAGCAAATGGGCGACGATCCCTGGATGGGCGTGTCGCGTCGCTACCCGCAAGGCACCCGCATGTTCGGCAAGATCACCAACATCGCCGACTACGGCGCATTTGTTGAGCTCGAGCCCGGCATCGAAGGCCTGGTGCACGTCTCCGAAATGGACTGGACCAACAAGAACGTGGCCCCCAACAAGATCGTCTCTCTGGGCGAGGAAGTCGAGGTCATGGTGCTCGAGATCGACGAAGACAAGCGTCGTATTTCTCTGGGCATGAAGCAGTGCCGTGCCAACCCCTGGCAAGAGTTTGCTCAAAACACCAAGCGCGGCGATCGCGTCAAGGGCCCCATCAAGTCCATCACCGACTTTGGCGTGTTCGTCGGCCTGGCTGCCGGTATCGACGGCCTGGTGCACCTGTCCGACCTGTCCTGGAACGAAACGGGCGAAGCTGCCGTGCGCAACTACAAAAAGGGTCAGGAAGTCGATGCCATCGTGTTGGCCGTCGACGTGGACCGCGAGCGCATCTCTCTGGGTATCAAGCAACTCGATGCCGACCCTTTCACCACCTTCGTGTCGATCAACGACAAGGGCCAGACCGTCACCGGCAAGGTCAAGACCGTGGATGCCAAGGGCGCCGAGATCGACCTGGGCGAAGACATCGTGGGTTACCTGCGTGTCAGCGAGATTTCTCGCGACCGCGTGGAAGACGCCCGCAGCGTGCTCAAGGAAGGCGATGAGGTCACCACCGTGATCGTCAACGTGGACCGCAAGACCCGCAACATCCAGTTGTCCATCAAGGCCAAAGACGCTGCTGACCAGCAAGAAGCCATGGCTTCCCTGAACCAGCAAGCGGCTCAGAACGCTGGCACCACCAGCCTGGGCGCCCTGCTGCGCGCCAAGCTGGACAACAACGAGAACTGATCGGCGGACTGAGCGCCATGACCCGCAGTGATCTGGTTGAAGAGCTGGCCGCCCGTTTCGGCCAGCTCACCCACCGCGACGCGGAGTACGCCGTCAAGACCTTGCTCGATGCCATGAGCGAGGCCCTGGTGCGCGGACACCGTATCGAGCTGCGAGGTTTTGGCACTTTTTCGATCAACCGCCGCCCTCCCCGCATGGGTCGTAACCCCCGTTCGGGCGAGAGCGTGGCCATTCCAGAAAAGCATGTGCCGCACTTCAAGCCGGGCAAAGCGCTGCGCGAAGCCGTGGACACACGCACCCGCGAGTTGATGCCCGCCTCGACCACCTCGGTCACGGCGCCTGCGCGAAAGGTGGCGGGGAGCTGATTGTTCGTTCCCACGCTTGCTCCCTCATGACCGGCTTAAAATCGGCCGGTCACTGAGGAGATGGCTTGAAAAACCTCATGTGGCTGCTTCAGTGGATACTGAAAGCGGCCATTTTTTTTACCTTGTTCGCCTTCGCCCTGAACAACCAGGACGATGCCGTTGTGCATTTCTTTTTCGGCACCCAGTGGCGCGCGCCTTTGGTGCTGGTGGTGCTGGCCGCCTTCACCTGCGGTGTTGCCGTGGGTGTGCTGGGCATGGTGCCGCGCTGGTGGCGTCAGCACAAGGTGGCCCGACAGGCTCAGGCCCAGTCGCAGGCAGTGAGCCCTCCTGCACCCACATCTGCCTCGTCGCCCCCCACCCCGCCCGCCTCGGGGACTTCAACGGTGGACCCCAGCCATGGAGTTTGACCTGGGTTGGATTCTCCTGGGCATGCCGCTGGCCTTTGGTCTGGGTTGGATGGCTTCCCGACTCGATTTGCGTCAACTGCGTCTGGAAAACCGGCAGAACCCCAAAGCGTATTTCAAGGGCTTGAACCATCTGCTGAACGAACAGCAAGACCAGGCGATTGACGCGTTCATCGAAGCCGTTCAGCAAGACCCTGACACCTCCGAGCTGCACTTTGCCCTGGGCAACCTGTTTCGCCGCCGTGGCGAGTTCGAGCGGGCGGTGCGGGTGCACCAACATCTGCTGTCGCGCGGCGACTTGAGCGCAGCCGACCACGACCGTGCACGCTACGCGCTGGCGCTGGACTTTCTCAAGGCAGGCCTCTTGGACCGGGCCGAAGAAAGCTTGCGCCAACTCGACCACTCGGCCCATGCCACCCAGGCCCGCATTGCGCTGCTAGGCATTTATGAGCGCTCGCGCGACTGGCTCCATGCCGCCGACATGGCCGCTCAACTCAGTCAGAGCGGCCAGGGCAACTTCGATGTGCGCCATGCGCATTACCTCTGTGAGCAAGCGGCCGGCCTGGTCTCGAGCGATCCCACCGCTGCCGAGGCCCTGTATCGACAAGCCATGCAGTTGGCGCCGGGCAATGCGCATGCCTACCTGTCCCTGGCCAGCCTGCAACAAGTGCAACAACCCGCACAGGCGCTCGAGACCCTGTTCCAAGCGGCGCGTGCCGTCCCGTCTGCGGTCCCCCTCATGGCCAGCCAACTCGCGACCTTGGCCATGCAACTGCACCGAGCAGAAGAAGCGATTCAACTGCTGCACGACCAGTACCAGCAAGCCGGTTCCCTCGATGTGCTGGAGGCCCTGATCCATCTCGAAGCCCAGGTCCCGAGCCCTCAGGGGCTGAACCCGGCTGAGCGCTATGCCCAGCACCTCGAGCGAGACCCTTCGCTGTCGGCCGCATCGCGCTGGATCCGCCATGAGACGCTGACGCACGAGCAGCATCGCGCCGCCTTCGAACGCGCGCTGGACCGTGCGGTCAAACCCCTGCAACGCTACCGCTGTGCCGCCTGTGGCTTTGAGGCCCAGCAGCATTTCTGGCAATGTCCCGGTTGTCAAAACTGGGACAGCTATCCGCCCCGACGAATCGAAGAACTATGAAATCTATTGCGCTGGCCCAACTTCAGCAAGGTCGTGTCCTGGTGGTGGGCGATGTCATGCTCGACCGCTACTGGTACGGCTCGGTGGAGCGCATCAGTCCGGAGGCACCTGTGCCCGTGGTGCGCGTCACCCGCGAGGAAGAGCGACTGGGCGGCAGTGCCAACGTGGCCTACAACGTGGTGAGCCTGGGTGCCCCCTGCACGCTGCTGAGCATGGTGGGCAATGACGAAGCCAGCCACACGCTGGAGCGATTGATTGAACGCACTGGCATCACCCCATGCCTGGGTCGTGATGAGCAACTCAAGACCACGGTCAAGCTGCGCATCATCGGGCGCCAACAACAACTCATCCGTGCCGATTTCGAGAACGCGCCCCAGCGCGAATTGCTGGCGACGCAAACTGACCAGTTCAACGCGCTGATTGACCAACACCAGGCCGTGCTGTTCTCTGATTACGGCAAGGGGGGCCTGGCCCACGTGGCCGACATGATTGCCTCGGCGCGCGCGCATCGCCGCCCTGTCCTGATCGACCCCAAGGGTTCTGACTACTCACGCTACCGCGGGGCTACCGTCATCACGCCCAACCGGGCTGAATTGCAAGATGTCGTTGGCCGCTGGTCTGACGAGGACGATCTTCAACGCAAAGCCCAGGCGCTGCGCCAGGAACTCGAACTCGACGCCCTGCTGCTCACCCGCAGCGAAGAGGGCATGACACTCTTTGACGCACAAGGCTCCACCCATGTGGAAGCGCAGGCCCGCGAGGTGTTTGATGTCACCGGTGCCGGCGACACGGTCATTGCCACCATGGCGGCCCTGCTGGCCGCTGGCATGAGCCTGCGGGAGGCCATGCCATGGGCCAACCGGGCCGGTGGTATCGTGGTGGGTAAATTCGGGACCGCCACCGTCTCTTACCAGGAGTTGTTTGCATGAGCATCGTGGTCACCGGCGCGGCCGGCTTCATTGGCAGCAACCTCATCAAGGGCTTGAATGCCCGCGGCATAGACGACATCCTCGCGGTGGACGATCTCACCGATGGCGACAAGTTTCGCAACCTGGCCGATCTGCGCATTGCGGACTACATCGACCACCGCGTGTTTTATTCCCGTTTCGCCGATCGTGCCTACGGCCATGTTGAAGCGGTGTTTCACGAAGGTGCTTGTAGCGACACCATGGAAACCAATGGTCGCTACATGATGGAGAACAACTACACCCTCACCAGCGAATTGTTCGAGGCCTGCCAGCGCCACGGTTCACGACTGCTGTACGCCTCCTCGGCCGCCACCTACGGCGGCTCCGAGGTGTTTCGAGAATCGCCCGAATTCGAATCGCCGCTCAACGTGTATGGCTACTCCAAACTGCTGTTCGACCAGCGCATGCGACAACGCTGCGGCCACGCGTTTGAGCGCAGCGCCCACCAACTGGTGGGCTTTCGCTACTTCAACGTGTATGGCCCGCGCGAGCAGCACAAGGGTCGCATGGCGAGCGTGGCCTTTCATCAGCATCACCAGTTTCGACAGGAAGGCCGCGTCAAGCTCTTTGGTGAATACGGTGGCTATGCCGCGGGCGAGCAACAGCGTGACTTTGTCTTTGTGGACGACGTGGTGGCGGTCAACCTGTGGTTCTTTGACCACCCGCAGGCACGCGGCTTGTTCAACCTGGGCAGTGGCCGCGCGCAACCCTTCAACGACGTGGCACTGGCGGTGGTGAACGCCGAGCGTCAGCGCCAGGGCCAAGGCACGCTCACCCTGGCACAAGCCGTCTCGCAAGGGCTGATCGTCTACATCCCCTTCCCCGATGCCCTTCGCGGCAAGTACCAGTGCTACACCCAGGCCGACCTGAGTGCCTTGCGCGCAGCGGGCTGCGACCATGTGTTTGCGGATGTGACCTCGGGTGTGACGCAGTACATGCAGGCACTGGCCGTGTAAGCGGTACTCACACCCCCCGCGTGTCCAAGCGGGTGCAATGAGGGTTTTGAACGGAGCTCTCTCATGCCGACACCCCGCCCCCCGGTTAGACCCAATGGGTCAGACTTCGCCCATCTCGATGTTTTCCATCCCCAGCATGGCACTCTGACAGAGGTCGCCCCCAATGAGCCTTCTCCAGCGATTCCCTGGGGGCGCATGGCCCGCGCGGTGATCCTGTGTTGCGGGTTATGGCAAGCCGGGGCAGCCCTGGGGCTCGACCTCAATGCTGCCACCGAGGCCGAGCTGGATGGGCTCACGGGCTTCGGCCCGGCTTTCACCGCCCGGGTGATGCAGGCCAGGGCCGAGCGCCCCTTCCAGGACTGGGCCGACTTCATGCGTCGGGTCAAGGGTGTGCGGGAGCCCACCGCCTGGCGCCTGAGTCGTCAAGGGGCCCGAATCCAGCAGGCACCCTTCGTCGCCTCCACTGCTCGGGTGTCGAGGGACTGACCCGCTATAGTTGGGGCTTGGCATATGCCAGACATCACCTCGCACCTGGCTCGCCGGGTGTGCCTTTGATCTGAACGGAGTTCCTCGTATGAAACGTCGTCACCTATCCCTGGGCCTGGCCGCCCTGAGCCTCAGCCTGACCAGCGCCTATGCCCAGACCAAATGGGATTTGCCGGCCGCCTATGCCGCCACCAATTTCCACTCTGAAAACCTGGTGCAATTTGCGAACGACGTGGACAAAGCCACGGCCGGCAAACTCAAGATCACGGTACACGCCAACGCCTCACTCTTCAAAGCCAACGAAATCAAGCGCGCTGTGCAAGGGGGTCAAGCCCAGATCGGTGAAGTGCTGCTGGTCAATTTTGAAAACGAGAACTCCATTTATGGCGCGGATGGTGTGCCGTTCCTGGCCACGTCCTACGCTGAGTCACGCCGTCTGTATGACGCGCAAAAGCCAGTGCTCGACAAACTGCTGGGCAACCAGGGCATGAAACTGTTGTTTGCCGTGGCCTGGCCGCCTCAAGGCATCTTCACCAAAAAGGAGATCGGTTCGGTGGCTGACCTTCGCGGCATCAAATGGCGGGCCTACAGCCCAGCCACCGCCAAAATCGCCGAACTCATCGGCGCACAGCCCGTCACCATCCAGGCCGCCGAATTGAGCCAGGCCCTCGCCACCGGCGTGGTTGAAAGCTATATGAGCTCGGGCTCCACCGGCTTTGACACCAAGACCTACGAGAGCCTGAAGTACTTCTATGACACGCAGGCCTGGCTTCCCAAGAACGCCGTCATCGTGAACAAGAAGGCCTACGACGCCCTGGATCCTGCCACCCAGGCTGCTTTGAACAAGGCCGCCGCCGAAGCCGAGACCCGCGGCTGGAAAGTCAGCGAGGAAAAGGACGTGTTCTACAAGAAGGCCTTGACTGAAAAAGGCATGAAGATCATGACCCCCTCGCCCAAACTGATGGCCGATATGAAGCAAGTGGGCGCGGTGATGCTGGCCGACTGGCAGAAGAAGGCCGGTGCTGATGGTGACGCCATCATCACCGCCTTCAACAAGTCAGCACCGGCTGCCAAGGCCAAGAAGTAATGCGTCGCTGGCTGGACCGGATCTTCCTGGCTGCCGGCGCTGTGGGCGCGGGCTTCATCGTGCTGATCTGCGCGCTCATGATCGCGCAAAGCGTGATGCGGGAGTTCGGTCTGCGTACCGGCGCCATCAACGACGTGGTGGCCTGGTGCTGCGCAGCGGCAGCTTTTTTCAGCATGGCGCATGCCTTCAAGCACGGCGACTTTGTCCGCGTCACCCTGTTGCTGGATGCCCTGCCCGCTGGCGCTCGCCGGACGCTCGAAATCCTGTCTCTGCTGGTGGGAACCCTGGCGGTGGGTTACCTCGCCTGGTGGGCCTGCTTGTTCACCTACGAGAGCTGGGAGTTCAATGACATCGCCCAGGGCCTGCTGCCCATTCCTTTGTGGATTCCACAACTGAGCTTTGCCATCGGCTCTGTGCTGCTGTGGTTGGCCCTGGTCGATGAACTCTTCTTGGTGCTGGGTGGCGGAGTGCCCAGCTATGTGCGCGAAGTGCAAGAGCGCCACGCGCGCGGTGACTTTTCCTCCGACGTGTAAAAGACCGGCATGGACATCCTGCTCGTAGGCGGCCTGTTGCTGTTGGTGATGATGGTGCTGCTCTCGGGCGGCGTGTGGATCGCCATGACGCTGGCCATTTGCGGCTGGGTGGGGCAAGCGTTTTTCACCACCACGCAACCAGGCAAGAACCTGTTTTCAGCCTTCTGGGAAAGCAATGCCAGCTGGGAGTTGGCGGCTTTGCCCCTGTTCATCTGGATGGGTGAGATCCTGTTTCGCACCCGCCTGAGTGAAGAGATGTTTGAAGGCCTGCGCCCCTGGCTCAACCGGGTGCCTGGTCGTCTGATGCACACCACCATCCTGGGTTGCGGCATTTTTGGGTCGGTGTCAGGCTCGTCGGCGGCCACCTGCGCCACCATCAGCAAGGTGGCCTTGCCCGAGTTGATGCGACGCGGCTACAACGAACAATTGGCGCTGGGCTCCCTCGCCACCGCGGGCACGCTGGGTATCTTGATTCCCCCCTCCATCACCATGGTGGTGTATGCGGTGGCGGCGGATGCGTCCATCATCCGCATCTTTCTCGCGGGTTTTCTGCCGGGGCTGTTGTTGATGCTGCTCTTCAGCGGCTACATCATGTGGTGGAGTCTGCGTCACCCCGATCAAGTGCCTGCGGCCGATCCGCCCTCCAGCTTCCTGCAGAAAATCCGGCAATCCGGCAGCCTCATTCCTTGTGGTGCGCTGATCGTGTTCATCTGCTGGGTACTGATTGCCGGCTACGCCACGGCCACAGAATGCGCCGCTTACGGGGTGGTGGGCTCATTGGCGCTGGCCGCCTGGAGCCGCAGCCTCAGCTGGGATAACTTTCGCGAAGGCCTCATGGGCACAGCGCGCACCAGCTGCATGATCATGTTCATTCTGGCGGGTGCGGCCTTTCTCACCAAAACCATGGCCTTCACCGGCATTCCTCGCGAGCTGGCCGAGTGGGTCAGCGCCATGCAACTCTCACCGTTGATGCTCATCGCCATGCTGACGGTCATTTATCTGGTGCTGGGCACGGCGCTGGATGGCATCAGCATGATCGTACTCACCAGCGCGGTGGTGCTGCCCATGATCCAGAAGGCTGGTTTTGATCTGATCTGGTTTGGCATTTTCATCGTGCTGCTGGTGGAAATTGCCGAAGTGACCCCGCCGGTGGGATTCAACCTGTTTGTGCTGCAAAACATGACCGGCAAGGACAGCAGCGTGATCGCTCGCGCTGCACTGCCGTTTTTTGGGTGCCTGGTGGTGTGCATTGCGCTCATCACCCTCTTCCCCTCCATCGTCACCTACTTGCCCGACCTGGTGATGGGCGTGGACAAGTGATATGACCTCGGTCATCGCCATCTGCATCGGCGCCTGTCTGGGTGCGCTGGCACGATGGGGCTTGGGCCTGTGGTTGAACACCGGGGGCTGGTTGCCTTGGGGGACCTTGGCGGCCAACCTGATCGGGGGCTATGCCATTGGCGTGTGCATGGGTGTGTTTCAAGCCCTGCCGCAACTCGATCCGGTCTGGCGTCTGGCGCTGGTCACCGGCTTTCTGGGGGCGCTGACCACCTTCTCGTCCTTCAGTGCCGAGGTGGTGGCCATGCTGCAGGCCTCGCGTTATGCGCTGGCGCTCTTCACCGCCGTGCTGCACCTGGCGGGTTCGCTGATCCTCACGGTGCTGGGCCTCAAGACTGTGTCGATGGTGATGCAGGCGTCTTGACCGCACACACCATCACGCCCGGGTCGTTGTGCTCGATTTCTTGCTGATCTTTTGCGGGTCCCACTTCCAGATCACGCGGCAACGGCACCCGATTTTTCACAGCCAGAATTTCGGCCATCACGCTCACCGCTATTTCGGAAGGCATCTTGCTGCCAATATAGATACCAATCGGTCCGCGCAGATTGGCCAGCGAGTCTTTTGTGTGCCCGAAGTGCTCGATCATGCGCGCGTGGCGCGCACGGTTGTTGCGTCTTGAACCGATCGCACCCACATAGAAGGCCTCGGATTGCAAGGCCTCCAGCAGTGCCAGGTCATCGAGCTTGGGGTCATGGGTGAGGGCCACCACGCAACTGCGCGCATCTGGGCGGAAGGATTGCACCACATCGTCAGGCATTTCACGCGTGAGCGTCACCCCCGCCACACCCCAGGCCCCGCTGTACTCCTCGCGAGGGTCGCACACGGTGACCGCAAAGCCGCAAAAAAGGGCCATGGTGGCCAGGTACTCGCTCAACTGGCCGGCACCGATGATCAGCATGCGGTACTCAGGGCCAAAGGTGTTGTACAGATGCTCTTGCGTGAGACGCAGGGGCTGCGGCGCGGACACCGCACGCAGCTCCACATGCCCCTCTTGAAGAGACACACGGCGCTCCAGCAATTCGCCTCGCTCCAAGGTACTCACCAGGGTATCCAGCAAGGAGGCATCCGGATCGAACTCCAGGAGCAACTCCAGCGTGCCGCCACACGGCAGACCGAAACGATGCGCTTCGTCGGCAGAGACGCCATACCTGACTTGCTGGGGCGGGCCACTGGGAATGGCCTGCGCGTGCTGCGCGATCATGTCGTCTTCGATGCAACCGCCCGAGACCGAACCGACCACCGCCCCCCCCTGCGCCAAGGCCATGATGGAGCCCACCGGACGGGGCGAGGAACCCCAGGTTCGGGTCACCGTGACCAACATCGCCCGACGTCCTGCAAGCCGCCAGTCCCGCAAGCTCCTCAGCACCATCAGGTCCAAATTCTCCATACCGCCACCCTCTCGATTTATGGAACAATCATAGAAGAATTCCCCCCCTGGAGCTGTCACCTGCCATGAAGTCACTTGTCATGCTACTGATTTTGTCGCTGCAGACTGCCGCCTGGGCCGAATGGGTCAAGGTCGACGAAACAGACAAGACCGTCATCTACATCGACCCCGAACGCATCCAGAAAAATGCCCAGTTTCCCACGGCCTGGCAACTCTCAGACTACCGCTCGCCCACCCAGCGTGGCGTGCTCTCCAGCCAGAACCTGATCGAGTTTGACTGCAAGGCCAAGCGTCGACGCACTTTGGCCTTCGTATCGCACAGCGAAAACATGGGTCAAGGCCCTGCAAAATTCAAAAACCTCAAGGCGGGTCAGTGGCACCCCGTGCCCCACGATTCCGTCGCCGAAAAAATCATGGAAATGGCCTGCGAGCAATGAGCCCGCGGCTCATCGCCGGCGGTAAAACACCTGCTTGCCCCACTCCACGGTCGCGGCATAGGCCAGCGACACCCCCACCAGCGCCAGCAGCAGGTGCGGCGGCAAGGGCACGAAGTCGAACAGCCCTGCAACCGGTGAATACGGCAGGATGAGCGCCACACACACCACCATGGCCGTGATGACCAGAAGGCTGGTGGCCGGACGGCTGCGGTAGCAAGGGCCTTGGGTTCGCACCACCAAGGCCACCAGCAATTCAGTCAGCAGCGATTCGACAAACCAGCCCGTGCGAAACTCGGCGGGCGCGGCTTGGAACACCCATAGCAACAGGCCAAAAGTCAGCAGGTCATACAGCGTGCTGATGAGTCCGAAGGTCACCATGTAGTCCCGGATGAAGGCGGTATCCCAGCGTCGGGGGCGCAAGACCCACTCAGCATCCACTCGGTCGCGGGCAATCGCCATCGCGGGCAGATCAGCCAACAGGTTGTTGAGCAAAATCTGTGTGGCCAGCAGGGGAAGAAATGGCAAAAACACCGATGCCAAGGCCATGCTCACCATATTGCCGAAGTTGGCGCTGATCACCGTCAACAAATACTTGAGGGTATTGGCAAAGGTATTGCGACCCTCGGTGATACCTTGCAACAGCACGCCCAGGTCCTTGCGCAGCAACACCAGATCAGCGGCGTCCTTGGCCACGTCCACCGCAGTGTCCACGGATATCCCCACGTCTGCTGTGTGCAAGGCCAAGGCGTCGTTGATGCCATCCCCGAGGTAGCCCACCACATGACCGGCGCGTTGCAGGGCGCGCAAGAGGCGTTCCTTCTGTCCGGGATCGACGTCGGCAAACACCTGGGTGTGGCGTACCGCCAACATCAGCTCGCGCTCGCCCATGCGTTGCAAGTCGCTACCGCTCAACACATCGGTTTGCTTCACCCCCACTTGCTTGGCCACGTGCAACGCCACCTGGGGGTTGTCGCCGGTGATGATCTTGAGGCTCACGCCGCGAGCTGCCAGCTGCGCCAGCGTCTCTTGCACCCCGGGTTTGATCGGATCTTGAAACAGGAGGAATCCGGCAAAACACAGTTCCTGCTCATCCGCTGTCGAATAGGCGGCTGCCGTCTGGCTCCAGGTGCGCGTCGCCACTCCCAGCACGCGATAGCCCTGCTCGCTCCAGCGGTTGAACTGGCGTTCAATCGCATCACGCGCTTGCGCATCAAGCACCTGGGCGTGCTCACCCACCTGGGTACAGCGCGACAGCACTTGCCGCAAAGCCCCCTTGGTAATTAACGTGGTTGGCCCCTGGTCGGAGGCCACCACCACGGACAGGCATTTGCGCTCAAAGTCATACGGAATTTCATCGATCCGACGCCGCGGATCCAGCGCCAATCCCCGGGCAGCCATTGCCGCCACAATCGCTTGGTCCAGGGGGCTGGTCAGGCCCGTCTGCCACTGGGCATTCAAGGCTGCCCATTGCAACACGGCGTCGCTAGGCTGCCCTTGTGGGTTGAGGGCGCCATCGAGTTGCATCACGCCCGCCGTGAGTGTGCCGGTCTTGTCCGTGCACAGCACGTCCATGCTGCCCAGGTTTTCAATGGCGCTGAGTCGCCTGACGATCACACCCAGCGATGCCATCCGCTTAGCCCCGTGCGACAGGGTGATGCTGACGATGGCTGGCAACAGCTCGGGGGTCAACCCCACCGAGAGCGCCAATGCAAACAGCAGCGAGTCCATGGCGGGTCGATGCATCAGCAAGTGCAGGCCCAGCACCAGCACCACCATCACCAGCATGATGCGTGTGAGCAAATAGCCCAGCCGCTGGACGCCCTGCTCAAAGGCCGTGGGTGGCGACTGGCGGGTCAGGCGGTCGGCGAGTTGTCCGAGCTGGGTGTGCGCACCAGTATGAACTACCAGCAAACGGGCCGTCCCACTGCTCACGCTGGTTCCCATGAAGAGGGCATGCAGCCGTTGCGTGAGAGTGGCATCGAGCGCGGATTGTCCCGGCGTTTTTTCCACCGGCACGCTCTCACCGGTGAGCATCGACTGGTTCACAAAGCAGTCATTGCTTTGCAGCAACACGCCGTCTGCTGGCACCAGACTGCCTGCGCAGAGGGTCACCACATCGCCTGGCACCACCTCGCTGAGTGAGAGGGTGCGCGCCTGTCCATCTCGAACTACCGTGACCGTCAGTTTTAAGTGCGCACGCAATTTTTCCATGGCCGTATGGGCCATGGTTTCCTGGGCAAAACCCATCAAGGTGCTGATCAAGACGATCGCCAGCACCACGGCAGCGTCCACCCACTCGGATGCGACCAGGGACATCACGCACGCGCCCACCAGAATGAGGACCAGCGGGCTCTGGAATTGACTCAGCAACAAACCCCACACAGAAGGTCCGTTGTGACGCGTCAAGGTGTTGGGGCCAACCTGGGACAAACGCCGCTGCGCTTCGGACTGGGTCAACCCCTCTTGGGTGGTCCCCAGGTGCGAGACCAACGCCTGCGTAGGCACACCCCAAAATCGATCGAGTTGCGGGTCGGGCATGTCGCCACCTTACCGGTCACCCCCCGCGACCCATGCGGTCCACCGCACAGACCCGCTCGCCGCTGACCACTATCGTATGCAGTCTTTATCGCCATCCTTCACCATGTCAGACATCATTTCCACCGCGGTCGCGGTGCTCAGCAAAACCCGCTATGCCTGGTCCATTCCAGGATCAGCCCGTGAACACACGCAGCACCCCTACGTACACCCTATCCTTCAAGGAGACATCTTCATGAACAAAAAAACTCACAGCACGCACGACGTGCCCAGCGCCCCGCCGGGTGACTATGCCAGCCAGCACAACCAGACCGCACAGGACGCGGTCACACCGCTGAACCAGGGGCGGCGCACACCGGGCAGCCGCAGCGACCGAGATGACCACCTGGGTAGCCACAACCAATCCCGCCAGCGAAAAAACGGTCCGGCGCATGGTGGATAAGGGGGGTTTTAGAGCTTAGAGACTCGTCTCTAAAGCGCATGGCAATGTCTTCTCAAAACGATAGATGGGCTTACCATTCACCCATCAACTTGATTAACCCTTAGGAGTCACCATGCAAGACCAACTGAAACAATTCAAACCCCAGATCGAAGCCTCCGTTGAGGCGGCCTACGAAGTAGCCCACCTGGCACTGTCGCAAGTCGAGCGCGCTGCCGAGTTGTCGCTGGCCCAGAGCAAGCAAAACGCCGCTTTCGCCAAGAGCCAGCTGCAAGCCGTGACCGATCTGAAAGATCCGGCCGCTGTGTTCCAGTTTGTGCAAAACCAGCTCGAAGCCTCCGCCAAGTACGCCGCGGGTGTGGCAACTGCAGCGTTCGAATTGAGCCAGGAGTTCCAGACCGAACTGGCGGACCTGGCTGAAAACCAGTTCGAAGCCAAGCACGCCGAAGTCAACCAGCTGATCGCTGAAACCCTGAAAAAAGCCCCTCAAGGCTCCGAGGCAGCAGTGGCCGCTGTGAAACAAGCCGTGGAAGCCGGTAACAAGGCCGTGGCCCAGGCCCGCACCGCCGCCAAGAAGTCTGCCGAACTGGCCAAGCAAGGCCTGGAGCAACTCAAGGCCAACGCCCCCAAGGCTGCCAAGCCGGCCCGCCGCCGCGCCTGAGCCTAACTCCAGCTTGGCGGATGCCCCCGGGTATCCGCGCGATGCCACGGGGCACCCCAACGGGTGCCTCGTTTTTTTTCAGTCTCACCCAACCAACAAGACACCCAGACCCTCCGTTTTTGATGAGAATCAGGTGATTGCGGTTTGCATGACAGCCCGAACCGTTCCTGATTGACGAAGAGGATCCCATGACTTTTGAGTTCAATGATCACACGGTGCTGGTCACCGGTGGCACCAGTGGCATCGGCCTTGCTATTGCGCAGGGCTTCATGCGTGCAGGGGCCGACGTGGTCGTGGTGGGTTTGCCCCCACGCGATGCACAGGACGTTGCGGGCCTGCGCTGTCTTGAGATGGATCTGCGCGACCCCCAAGCTCCACAGCAGCTAGCGCAGACATTGCCCAGGCTCCACATTTTGGTGCAAGCCGCCGGGATGATCCGGCGCGCCGATGAGCACAACCCCGAGGTATTCGAGCAGGTTATCGACCTGAACCTCAATGCCGCCATGCGAGTCGCCCATGCCATGCACCCCTTGCTGGCAGCCACCCGCGGCTGTGTGGTGAATGTGGCCTCCATGCTCAGCTTTTTCGGAGGTGGGTTGGCACCCGCCTACAGCGCCAGCAAAGGGGGCATCGCCCAGCTGACCAAAAGCCTCGCCATCGCCTGGGCGCCCGAGGGCATTCGCGTCAACGCCATTGCGCCTGGGTGGATTGCCACCCCTCTCACGCAAGCTCTCCAGGACGACCCAGCGCGCAGCCAAGCCATTCTCAACCGCACCCCCATGGGTCGGTGGGGGCAAGCGCAAGATCTGGCGGGTCCGGTGCAATTTTTGTGTTCGCCGTTGGCAGCGTTTGTAACGGGTGTGGTGTTACCGGTGGACGGGGGCTATCTCATCACCTGAGTGCTGTCCTGACACCCCCATACGTCTTCCCTCGCTCATCCATGACACCCGCCTCACCCTGATCATCACAGGAGTCATCCATGTCATTGTTTCCGGGCTTCAGTTCGCATCGCTTCACCTCGAGTGGTGCCGAGATTCATTATGTGCGCGCCGGCCAGGGCGAACCGGTGCTGTTGCTGCATGGGTATCCACAGACCCACGTGTGCTGGCACCGCATCGCACCACAACTCGCCCAGCACTACACCGTCATCGCGGCTGATTTACGCGGCTATGGCGACTCGTCCAAACCGCCGGGCCTGCCCGATCACGCCAACTACTCCAAGCGAGCCATGGCGCAGGACATGGCCGAGTTGATGGCGTCGCTTGGCTTCGATCGCTTCCATGTGGTGTCACATGACCGTGGATCGCGCGTCTCGCACCGCCTCGCGGCCGACCATGCCGCTCATGTGCACACCATCACCGTGATGGACATCTCACCCACGCTCAAGATGTTTCAAAACACCTCCATGGAATTTGCGCGGGCCTACTACCACTGGTTCCTCATGTTGCAACCCGCACCGGTGCCAGAGGAGTTATTGGCTGGCAAGGTGCCGTTCTACACCCTGGGACGCATCGGTCGATCTGAACCCGACCTGACCCCTTACGACCCAGCCGCATTGGCCGAATATTCACGCTGCTATGCCGACCCGGCAGCGATTCACGCCTCGTGCGAAGACTACCGCGCAGCGGGCACCATCGATCTCGAGCACGATCGCGCCGACCGGGCTGCAGGCAAACGACTGACCATGCCCTTGCTGACCTTGTGGGGTGCCAAGGGCGTGGTGGGCAAACTGTTCAATTGCCTGGAGGACTGGCGTGAGGTGGCGGAGGATGTGAGCGGTCGCGCCTTGCCCTGCGGCCACTTTCTGCCCGAAGAGCAACCCGAAATGACGCTGGCTGAGGTCCAGACATTTCTGGCCCGGCACCCGATGCGATGAGGGTGTCAAATACCCAGGCCTGACTCATCGCACAAGCTGACACCATGGCGCAAGTTGATAATTTTCGATTGGTTAACAATAAAAACCATTGGCAGACACCCTCGCAACCCGAATGAAACAGTCTCTGTGGACAGCAACAACCTTCCCCTGAACGACCTGCTGGTCGTGGACTTGTCACGGCTGGTGTCGGGCAATATCCTCACCCATGTGCTGGCCGATCTGGGAGCCGATGTGCTCAAGATCGAATCGCCAGGCAAGGGCGATGATCTTCGTGCGTGGCGCCGCGGCGGCGTCAGTACCTATTGGCTGGCTTACTGCCGCAACAAGCAAAGTGTGGCGCTCAACCTGCGCGAGCACGCAGATTTACAAGCACTCAAAGACCTGCTAGCCCGAGCCGACGTGTTGGTGGAAAACTTTCGCCCCGGTGTATTAGAAAAAATGGGGCTCTCACGAGACGCGCTTCAAGCGCTCAATCCGCGTCTCGTGGTGATCCGTATTTCAGGCTGGGGGCAAACCGGCCTCTTTGCTGGCAAGCCCGGATTTGGCTCCCTGATTGAAGCCTTCAGCGGCTTTGCCGCGATGAACGGCTTTTCGGACCGTCCACCCGTGTTACCCCCCTTTGCGCTTGCCGACAAGGTGGCAGGTCTTTATGGGGCGGCCATTGCCAACGCATTGGTACTCCAGCAACGACGCACCACCGCTCCCGAGGTGCAAGAGGTGGATCTCTCTCTTTTTGAACCCCTCTTTGCCATGCTGGGCCCACAAGCCGCAGAGTTCACCCTGACCGGTCAGGTCTATCCGCGTGCCGGCAGTCGCAGCCCCACGCACGCACCCCGCAATGTGTACCAAACGCGCGATGGCACCTGGGTTGCGCTCTCTGCCGGGATGGACGGCACACTGGCTCGGTTGTTTGCCGGCATTGGGTGTCCTGAGGCCATGGACGATCCGCGTTTCTCGTCCCACGAGGCACGCATTGCCAACGTTGATGCCCTTGATGCTCTGATCCAGAACCATGTTGGTCAGTTGTCTATGCAAGAGGCACTGGACTTCTTTGAAGAACGCGACATCACGGCAGGTCCGGTGTTAGACATATCGGATTTGGTGCAGCATCCCTACATTGTTGATCGCGATATGTTGGTCAACACCCCCACCGCGCAAGGACAAGAGCTGCCTGTGCATGCCACCCCATTCAAGCTCAACGGCAAGCGCCCAGCAATTCGTCGTGCGGCGCCAACTGTTGGCGAAGACAATGCCCGCTGGGTCAAGCACCGCAAGGCTCAAACCTGACGCTGTGACAAGCCCAATGCCCACTTTTCCAGTATTGCAATCATCATGGGAGCACATAGATGTTTGAACGGTTCACCGAACAGCGCTCTCTGGAGCTCGCGCGACAAACTGCCAAGCGCTTGATGGGCGCGCAGGGCGAGTCCAATGCGCAAAGTATCGCGATCAAGTTGATCGAACATTACGAGAGGCTTAGCACACCACTTCGGTTGGAGTTTTTCGACTTTCTGGGTCAAGAGTTCAACCCCGACCCGCAACAAGTCAAGGCCGTGGCTGATGCGTACCTGGCCAATCCGTCCGCAGACAACCTGGTTCGTCTTTTTCATGTGGTGGAACCAGACCGCCAGGAGCTGCTGCGCCGCATCAACCGCGCCCCCAAGGGTACGCTGGCCATCATCGAGATGCGCAAAACTTTGCTGTCTCAGTTGGGCTCGCACCCACACTGGACCGCCATTGATGCAGACATGCACCACCTGCTGAGCTCCTGGTTCAACCCGGGCTTTCTGGAGTTGCATGAAATCACCTGGAACTCGCCCGCACAACTGTTGGAGAAAATCATCCAGCATGAATCGGTCCATGCCATCGATGGCTGGGACGATTTGCGCCGTCGCTTGCAACCCGACCGGCGCTGCTACGCGTTCTTTCATCGACAGCTACCCGACGAGCCTTTGATTTTTGTGGAAGTCGCCCTGGTGCCCAGCATTTCAACCGATGTGGGCGTGCTCATCAACAAGAAAACCGACGTGGGAGCGCCCAAGACCTTCAAAACAGCCATTTTTTATTCCATCAGCAACTGCCAACCAGGACTCAAGGGGGTGTCGCTGGGCAATTTCCTGATCAAACGTGTGGCGCAAAAGTTGATCGATGACATTCCTACGCTGAAAACGTTTTCCACCCTCTCGCCCATTCCCGGCTTCACCCAATGGATGGACCAGGGCGCCCAACTGACCACCTTCGATGCCACGCCCACTCAGCTCAAACGCTTCGATGCGGCCATCAGCACCCTGCGGTTGGGCGAGCGCAAATGGTCTGAGCGATTGAAGGACGGATGGCACCCCTCCAACTGCCCGCCTGAGCATCAGGAGGCACTCAAGCGACTGTGTGCCCTTTATTTGATGCACTACACCCAGGAGCGGCGTGGGGATTCAGTGGCCAAGTTCCACCTGGCCAATGGGGCCACCCTGTACCAAATCAATTGGGCGGCCGACCTGTCGAAAAAAGGCTTGCAACAATCGGCCGGCCTGATGGTCAACTACCTGTATGAGCTCGACAAGGTGGAAACCCAGCACGAAGCGTTCAGCAAGGGGCAGGTCATCACCGCGCGCGGGGTCAGTTCTCTGGCAGGCTGATCAGCGCGAACGGCGTGTCAGGCCGCGGGCTCACCAAAGCGAATTCCGATGCGTGCCATGGCCTGCAAGGTGTCCTCACCCCAGCGCTGCACAATTTCACGCCCGGTGGACTCTGCGTGGTACACCGCATCTTGCGTGTCACCCGGCATCGGCTGGATCATCACCAACAGGCGGCCCATCTCGGTCCCCACATTTTTGAAATCGCGGTAGACGCCCGCGGGCACCGAGATGAAGTCCAGCGGATGAAGCTGCGTGGAGAACTGCCCTTCATCACCCCAGGTAATTTCAAAGACCCCTTGCACACAAAAGAAGTTTTCCACGGCGTTGGTGTGCTTGTGCAAACCTGCGCTGTCACCGGGTGGGCACTCGGCCAGGGTGATCGTCAACCCTGGCGCACCCTTGACCGGTGCAATCTTGCTGCGACCCTCCCAGCCCAGCGGTGACATCAGGGGCATCACTTTGTCTGGGGACATCATCATCATGGCCTCGGGTGGAATGTTGTCCGAACGGCTCATGCTGTCTTTGTAGGGCACCAGATCACCGTAGCGGGCAATGCGCTGGGGAACGGTATCGTCGATCGGATTGTGACGTGGCATGGTGTAACTCCCAGGAATGTTGTTCGCTCAAGCAGTATGGTGTGAACCCGTATGAAGTCAATCCGGGGGAACACCTTGTGCTGTCACCCTGGTTTTGACAACCCAGGACTCAGGGGGTCCCTGCGTTGGATTGTTCAGATTCTCCTGAGGGTGGCGTGTTACAGCAAAAAGAGATGGCCAAGTAGGGCGACGTGATCTGTGCCGCCCCTATCAAGCCCGACAGAGCGGCCATGTCGCGCTCCTTGATTGATAGGAGGCTGTTGGTGGAGACGACTCCAGATGTCTCTGGCGAATTAGCGCGACTGCATCCGCGCCAAATAATCCACCAGCGACGAGATCCGCTGGTTCACCTGCCATTCAGGACCACCCCGGTGCATGCCCCCGTAGGGCATGCCCCACCACGGCGCACGCTCCTGTTGTGACTTGAATTCGTTACCCCAGATAGGCATTTCACGGGACCCATGCGGGCCAGGGTCGGCACTGGATCGGCCATCGATCACCTCCCAGACACGCTGGTGAGGATACGTCCCGTGGTTTCGCTGAGTGATGGTGGTAAGGTCACTGGGCGCCTTGACCAGATACGCCTTCATGGGCCCATCACCCTTGCCCGTGGCGCCGTGGCAGCTAGCACAGTTGTCCAGATAGACCGACTTTCCCATGTCGTAGTTAAGCTGTGCATGGGCTATCGGCGTGATGACCAGGCTCAGCCAGATGAGAAATACCTGTAAACGTTTCATGATTGACCCCTTTAGCGGTGAGAAACTACCTGCCCCGACAAGATGACGCAACCCGATTCAACCGAGAACCCCTCGTGCTGAAATTGCAGGTCTTCATTCCTGTCATAGCCTCGTGTCTGTTGAGGCTCCTAGACTATTGCAGGGTTAGCTTGACGTCAGTTCGATGCAGGACAAAACACGTCGATGATCGCCAGTTACGTCAATGGGCGAGACGTCGCCACCGCCAGACGCCCCATCCGATATCCCGCCTCAATCAAGTGTTTGATCGTTTGACTTGAAAAATCGTATTCAGGCGAGGACGGCTCGTTCTCGCCACCTTCTCGAACGATACGAGTGATGACGGTTGGCGCCTCCTCCCCCATCAGCTGAATAAATCGAGGTTGATGGCGCAAACGCTGGGCTGATTCCAAGGGCAGTTCGGTCATGACTTCCTGTACCAGGCTTTGAAAATCACGCACCGTTTGCCGAGTCTGCACATCGTTGCGGATACGCTCAGCGTACACAATTTCGTCACGCCTTGACATCACCTCCAGAAGATTGGTGGGCAACAGTCTCCTCTCTCCCGGGAACAGATCAATAATAAAAACCCGCTTGCCCGCTGAGCCACAGCGCTCCATCGCACGCTCAAGCGGCGAGTTGCTGACAATGCCCCCATCCCAATAATGACGGCCATTCACGGAGGTCCAGGGAAACGC
>Ga0192647_100392_pt1 | contig 31097 bp, 34 predicted proteins | sample LauGreFa1BDMLBSN_2_FD_133046 | JGI IMG/M metagenome (GOLD analysis project Ga0192647, IMG submission 133046) | Freshwater lake microbial communities from Lake Michigan, USA - Fa13.BD.MLB.SN - reassembly | ecosystem: Environmental > Aquatic > Freshwater > Lake | place: Lake Michigan, USA... | reverse complement strand
GTCAGTTCGACTCTGACAATCGGCTTTTTTCGTTGTGAATAAACGAAAAAAGATTTATATAAATAACTATTTTTTAAGGGTAGTGTGGGAAATAAAAAGGCCAAAAGGGTTTGCATGGTTTTTTAAATTAAAAAGGGAAATCTACTGTTTTAGCAAATTTTAAAATAATTAAAAGAATGTATAATCGCTACCTTAAAACTATCGCTTTAGGTTTAACGCTTTTAAAAGAGTGTATTAGGGTAAAAGGGGTTTGTCAAATGTATGTTTCATTTGTTGTTTAATTAAATAACAAATTTAAATAAATAGTTGTTTTTCCAAGGATGGTATGCTAAAAATGTTTAATTATTTTTAATTTAGCGATTGTTGTTTTTTTAAGGATAGTGTGTAAAATAAAAGGGTTTATAAAAAATCAAAAGGGGTTATTCATGATCTTAACTATTGATAAAAATTCATTGTTTAAGTACTCTAAAAAAGAACGTAGCAAATGTGATAAAAAGGGTTTGCATATTATTTAAGTAATTGACCTTTTATTATAAGTGAATAAGTTTGATTTTAGATTAGGCAAAAGCAAGAAGCATTTCATATAGGATTGTAATTAAAATAGATTTGAAGTTTTTTGTTATTTTTTATTTCTGGATGTAAAAGTTGTCGTTTGATGACATTTTTGTTGACAGTATATAAGAACCCCCCGAAAAAACAAAAAGTAAAAACGTTGGCTTTACCTTTGCTTTACTGTTGATGCTTATAGGGAGTCTAGGAGCTATGCGACTAGACGATACAGAATAAGAGATTAGTGACTAAGAGGCTATCATGTAGCCTCTTAGTTGCTGATTGAGTAGGCTGTTTATGCTTTAAGCTAATAAGGTTGCTCCTGCCAATATGTAGCTTTGCTATAGTTTCTTCGTTATGTTCATACCTTTATGTTAATAAGATTACGATGAATTTAAGAGCCATTTGCTTCTTGTATATATCCCCATGCCGACTATTAATGATTATTTAGTGTATGGGAAAGGAAGGCTTGAGAGGTTTTTGTAGTTTGTTTTGTTTTTTTAATTTCGGCATGATCAATCACTTTTCTGTTTTGATTAGAGTGTGTTGTGTGATAACGGATGGTATAGAAAAAGATGTTGTTTTTTTACTGTGTTATGTTTGTTTTGACGGTTCTATCAGAATAAAAATGTTTAGTGAGTTTTTTTATGGAGTAGTTGATTTAACGAAAAATAACACGGTTAATGTGCGTGTTTCAGTACCTAAATTTTTGTATATGGTTAAATTCCTTCGGTTATCGGAATTTACTCAAGCAAAAATGTTAGTTGACTTAACTGCAGTACATTATTTAGGGAAGGGATTTGTAATGGTTTACCAGTTTCTGAGTATTAGTAATAATGTAAGGTTTTGTGTGGAGGTATTATTATCAGAAAAGGATGCGTTGCGTATGTCAACACTAAGTACATTGTTCCCGAATGCTGTGTGGTATGAACGGGAATGCTATGACATGTTTGGTGTTTTATTTGAGGGTTGCACGGATATGCGGCGTATTTTAACAGATTATGGTTTTGAGGGGTATCCTTTAAGAAAAGACTTTCCATGCTCGGGATATTTGGAAATGTCGTATGTTGAATCGCAAAAACGTGTAATGGCATCGCCGATTTCATTAGCGCAAAGTTACAGGGCATTTGATTTTCAAAGTCCGCATAAATAAAAAATGTCAATCACGTTTTTTTCATTATTAAATTTATTGCTTTTTTGTATAGGGGTGTTTGGAATAGTGTTTAATTATAATAATTTACTATCGATCTTATTGTCTATGGAGTTAATGTTGCTTTCGATTAACCTGCAGTTAATTTTTGTATCGTTAGTGATTGATGATATAGTGGGCCAAGTATTAGCGTTATTGATTCTGACAATAGCGGCTGCAGAAGCGGCGATTGGTTTGGCAGTAGTTGTTATTTTTTATAGATTACGTGGAAGCGTATTGGTAGAGAATATAAATTTGATGCAAGGCTAATCTTTTCTGTTTTTAACAAAACTAAAATTAAATGTATTTATTAATAATTTTTTTACCGTTATTATCAACGATTGTTAGTTGCCTTTTAGGGCGTTGGGTAGGTGCAGTGAGGGTTTGGGTGTTCTCAACGTCGTGTTTATTTATAGCGTTTGTATTATCATGTGTAGCGTTTTATGAAATAGGGTTGAGTGCAACCGTTTGTACGATAGAAATAGGGACATGGTTTGATATTGGGTTGTTCTTTGTGCCATGGGGGTTTTTATTTGATTCACTTACGGTATCGATGCTGATAGTAGTGACGTCAGTGTCATCGTTGGTGCATTTTTATAGTGGATCTTATATGGCAGGTGATCCACATTTAAGTCGTTTTATGGGGTATTTATCGCTATTCACGTTTTTCATGCTAATGCTTGTAACAGGGGATAATTTTTTACAGTTGTTTCTTGGGTGGGAAGGTGTAGGTTTGGCGTCTTATCTGCTGATTAATTTTTGGTTTACAAGAATTCAGGCGAATAAAGCAGCGATAAAGGCAATGATGCTAAATAGAGTTGGTGATATTGGGTTAACATTTGGTATTGCGTTAATCTTTTTAGTATTTAAAACGATGAAGTATGGGGTAATTTTTTCAATATGCCATGAGTATGCTAGTAGTTCGTTTACGTTTAGTGTATTAGGCAGCGAATTTCATTTAATAAATGCGATTTGCTTCTTTTTGTTTATAGGGGCAGTAGGTAAATCAGCGCAATTAGGGTTGCATGTATGGTTACCAGATGCAATGGAGGGCCCGACACCAGTCTCGGCGCTAATTCACGCGGCAACAATGGTAACGGCGGGTGTATTTTTGTTAGTTCGTTGTTCACCTTTAATAGAGGTAGCAACAATGGAGTTGCGTGAGATAATAATAACGGTTGGAGCGTTAACGGCGTTTTTTGCTGCGACAACAGGTATGCTGCAGCATGATATGAAGAAAGTGATTGCGTATTCGACATGTTCTCAGTTAGGGTACATGGTATTTGCCTGCGGCTTATCATGTTATTCTGCGGGTATGTTTCATTTAATAAACCATGCGTTTTTTAAAGCATTATTATTTTTAAGTGCTGGCTCGGTAATTCATGCGTTAAGTGACGAGCAAGATATGAGAAAAATGGGTGGTTTAGTAAGGATGGTACCAATGACGTATACAATGATTGTAATAGGTTCATTGGCGTTAATGGGATTTCCGTTTTTAACAGGATTTTACTCAAAAGATTTAATTTTAGAATTAGCGTTTGGGTCTTATTCGAGTTTTGGGCATTTCGCGTTTTGGCTGGGTACGTTAGCAGCTTTTTTTACAGCCTTTTATTCATTTCGTTTGATATACTTAGTGTTTATTGGGCCAATTAATGGAGAATTAACGACTTATCGACATGTGCACGATGCACCTTTTATATTAGCGTTCCCGCTATTAGTATTAGGTGTAGCAAGTATTTTTGCGGGTTATTTAGGCCGTGATTTATTTGTAGGTTTAGGTACAACATTTTGGGGGAATGCGATATTTACATTACCAGAGCATTTGAAAGCTATTGATGCAGAATTTGTGCTAGTTAATTTCAAATTAATACCTTTTGTGTTTAGTATGTGTGGTGCCAGTTTAGCGATGGTGATATACCACTTTTTCCCAACTGTTATCTTTCAGTTCAAAAAAACACCGTTTGCGCGAGATATTTTTTATTTTTTGAATAGAAAGTGGTTTTTTGATCGTGTTTATAACGAGTGGCTAGCCCAACCAGCATTGTGGGTGGGTTATACAGTGACTTTCAAGACATTAGACAAAGGGGGATTAGAGTTTTTTGGTCCAGCGGGTTTAGCTGGGTTAGGTACTGAACTAGCGCATAAGTTTGGTCGATTTCAAACGGGTTTTCTATTTCATTATGCGTTTGTCATTTTATTAAGCACGTTAAGCTTTGCGTTTTTGCTATTGTTTCATAGCTTATCGTTCCAGTTAACTTTAGTTGTTATTGTGTCGTTGTTTTTTCTTAAAGAAAAGGAAAATGATTAATACATTATTATTATTATTAATTATTAGCCCATTAGTGGCGATTGTATCAGTGTATTTACCGAATCTTTATCCTTCTTTAAAGGAAAGAGACCTTTCGAATAATTCTTTCTATTGGAGCATTGCTTTAATAAGTAGCTCGTTTATTTTTTTCTTGTCTTCGGTAATATGGTTATCTTATAACCATCATACAGTCTATTTTCAAGGTTTGCAAGTTTTTGAATGGGACACATTTGGCGGGATTAGTTTAGTTTTTGGGATTGACGGTATTTCAATTCTGCTAGTTCAGCTAACAACGTTCTTAATTCCAATTTGTTTTCTTGCGAGTATGGCATCAATTAAAACCAGAGTTCAAGATTATATCGCTTTATTTTTCTTGATTGAGTTTTTGTGTATTTGTAGCTTCTGTTTTTTTGATTTGCTATTGTTTTACGTATTTTTTGAAGCAGTGTTAATACCTATGTTTGTGATAATAGGTATTTGGGGGTCGCGTGAGCGTAAGGTACGCGCTGCTTATCAATTCTTTTTATACACTTTATTAGGATCGGTGTTTATGCTATTTGCGATTTTACTAATTTGGTCAGAAACAGGTACAACAAATTACTTTGTGCTGTTGTCAACTAGCTTTAGTGAGGAGTTGCAGTTGTGGTTGTGGTTAGCCTTTTTTTGTGCTTTTGCAGTGAAAGTTCCAATGGTCCCATTTCATTTATGGTTACCAGAGGCGCATGTTGAAGCGCCAACGGCGGGTAGTGTTTTATTAGCTGGTATTTTATTAAAGTTAGGTACGTATGGTTTCATGCGTTATTCATTAGCTTTATTACCTATTGCTTCACTATTTTATATGCCGTTCGTATTTGTTATTTGTGCAATAGGTGTATTATATGCATCGTTAACCACAATAAGACAAGTTGATCTTAAAAAAATCATTGCTTATTCGTCGGTGGCTCACATGGGTGTAGTGATGTTGGGGTTATTTGCCTTAACGCCGCAAGGATTACAAGGTAGTTTAATTTTAATGCTGGGTCACGGTATTGTTTCAGGGGCATTGTTCCTTTGTATTGGGGTGTTATATGATCGATATCATACACGTGTATTAAAATATTATGGGGGTTTAGTTCAAGTAATGCCTCTTTTTGCTTCACTATTTATCTTTTTTACCTTAGCTAATATTGGATTTCCTGGGCTAAGTAATTTTGTAGGTGAAATGCTTTGCTTTATTGCGATTTTTGAACGCAATTTTTTTGTAGCGTTTTTAGCGGTTGGTGGCACGCTATTTGGGGTAGGGTATTCAATGTGGTTGGCGAATAGACTGTTGTTCGGTCCGTTACGAGTGGTCTGTGGTGCATACCATGATTTAACGTTGGTTGATGTGGTGATTTTTACTCCGTTTGTTTTCTTGACACTATTAATGGGTATTTACCCGAAATTATTCCTAGATACGTCTTATGTATCGGTGTTAGGGATTATGAGTATTTATCTGTGATCTTTTTCTGTTCTTTTTTATCCGAAGTGATATGAAATAACTTCACTGTTTAATTCAGTGCAAGTGCATGTTTTTTAATAAGAGCATTAAAATGATTTAATTAGTGGTACTGTCGAGAATAACTCAATTTCAGTTTTAAATTTTAATGAATTTTTTAATAAATCTTCCTATTTTTCAAAGTATTTTTTTAATTTTGCCAGAAGTAATTTTTATAGTCTTTATAATTAGTCTTGTTGTATATGGGTTAATAACTCCTATGATAGCAAAAGCAGGTGATATAACAGAAAACTATAGTGTTTATTTTTCATGGATAGTTATTTTATGCGTAGGGTCTTTTTTGATATTAACTATTTCAAATTTAACAGTTGGTTTTGAAGGGTATCTTTTCTCAGATCAATATGTTACAAATAACGCATTAACTGTATGGAAAATATTACTAGCTGTTAGTTTTATTTCAGTTTTAGTTTTATCTTTAGAGTATCAAAAATATGATAATCTAGCGATATTTGAGTATTCACTGTTATTTTTAATTGCATTTTTGGCAATGTTATTGCTGATTTGCTCCAATAGCTTTATCAGCTTCTATTTAGCATTAGAGGCTCAAAGTCTTACATTATATGTATTAGCGGGTTTTTCCCGTAAAAGCGAATTGTCAACAGAAAGTGCTATTAAATATTTTATACTTGGTGTCCTAGCTTCAGGTATTTTGTTGTTGGGTATCACGTTTATTTATATGTCATTTGGTACGTTAAATTTTGTGGATTTAGAAATGTTGTATGCAACACCTGGGCTTACAAATTCATTGAGTGAGCTGGGAGTTGTAATGGTCACTATAGCACTTATGTTTAAGTTAGCGGCAGCGCCTTTTCATGTTTGGTCACCTGATGTTTACGAAGGCGCGCCAATGCCTTCAACTATTTTTTTCGCTACTGTAGTTAAATTGACTTCAATTATAATTACGTCACGTTTACTATTTGACGTGTTTGCGTTTTCAAATGCCTGGTATCCTGTTGTGGGTGCTTGTGCGTTCTTTTCGTTTATATTTGGTGCTTTCGGTACATTGCAGCAAACTAAAGTAAAGCGTTTTGTAGCTTATAGTGGTATTACTAATATAGGGTTTTTTTTACTATGTTTTGTTTGTGTAAAAGAGGTTGGATTAAATAGCTTATTTATTTATTCAATTATTTACTTTGTGACAGTGTTTGGGTTTATAGGGGTTGTTGTATCTTTATTGGATTCACGTGGATCTAGTATTTCACCAAGTGCTCGATTAATTCATTTATTGGATTTTTCATTGTTACTCAAAAAAAATACACAATTAGGAATAGCAGCAATTTTATTTTTATTTTCAATGGCCGGTATTCCTCCTGTGGCTGGTTTTTTTGCCAAGTTATACGTTCTTTTTGCAGTAATTAATAACAATGGTTATTTTTTAGCCATGTTTGCTTTATTAGCAAGTGTACTAAGTTCGTATTATTATATTCGTATCATAAAAATCGTAAGCTTCTCGTTTAGCTCTATTATATCTTGGCGATCGTTCAAAACGCCAAGTCGTGAAATTTCTATATTAATTAGTTTATGTTTGTTATTTATATGTGTTTACGGTTTCTATCCCGATATTTTATCGGGATTTTTATTTGTGCTTTCGAATAGTTATTAGTAGCTTTACCAGCTTAATCTTTCTATTCACTTCAATTTCCTTGATGTTAGAGTTTAATTTACTGAGCCTACTAAAGGATCAGTATAAAAGAGTTTTATAGGGTAAATAACGCTTAAATCGAAGTAAAAGTTGTAATTTAATGACATTTTTGTTGACAGTATATAAGAAAGGTGTCGTTTTTTTACATGTTAAAATTACTTTGTAGCTATTACAGACGATAATATTCGTTGGTCTTTCGTATCATGTTTGTCAGGATTAATAATGGAAATAAATAAGTTAGAGCCTTTCGGAAGATAAGTAGACTTTATATTATACGTTATAGACTTCGTGTAATTTTGTATATTTAAAATGCCACAATTTGATTCATTAACATTTATTTCGCAGCTATTTTGGCTGACAATATCGTTTTGTTTATTATATCAATTAGTATTACAATTATTCTTGCCACGTTTAAGTGTCATATTTAAGGTGCGCCGAATTGTTTTGCAGAATGTTTTTGGTTCGGGCAATAGTTTAATCGTAGTTTTTGCGCAGGCGTATTTCAATGGGACTGGGGTGTTTAATTTATTATTATCTCAGTTACAAAACCAAGTAAATGGTAGCAGCTTTACTTCGACTACAACGACTCTTGTTAGTCAAAAAGCGTCGTCAACTTCTACTTTTATTAGTTATTACTTAGGGTTCTTATTAACATCAACAAAATAGAAAATGAATATTAGTGCTGAAAATAAACCATTGTTATTAGCGTTTAGTGCTATCGTTTCTTTATTAATTCTAGTAGTTATTTCGGGAACTGGTATTATTGTGCCGAATGAAGAAGTTTTAATTCTTGCTTGTTTTATTGGGTTTGTGCGTTTAGCCTACCTAAATATTTCAGGGTTTGTTGCAAATGAATTTAATAATTATAGTGATTCAATATACGCTGTTAATGCGCTAGCTTTTAATAATGTTAAAGGGTCTTTAGTAGTTTTAATTCAATGCTTTGATTTTTTAGACTCATTATTGTCAGAAATTTCTGTTTTAGCAGATAACATCTCGCTTTATGTGGAGTTTGTTTTAGAGAGAAAAGTTTTAGTTGATCTTTTCTTTAAAGTTGAAGATAATCTTCTATTAATTTTGAGACAAAGTTCTGAGATCACTAAAAATCATCAGCATCAAATTTTATTACGTTTGGCTAACGAAATTTGTTAGTTTTTGTTTAGGGGTTTTAATGTAATAATTAAGTGGCGGACGTAGCTCAGTTGGTAGAGCGTTAGGTTGTGGTTCTAAAGGTTTTCGCGGGTTCAAGCCCCGCCGTTCGCCCAGAATAACTTTAATTGGGGGTTTAGCTCAATGGCTAGAGCGTCTGCTTTGCAAGCAGTAGGTTATTGGTTCGAGTCCAATAACCTCCAGAGTAGTATTTCACTTCATTTTATATGAGACATCGAAGTTCAAGATTTTTTTATTCAAATTTTTTAGTCAATTTTGAAACTAAACAGTATTTGCGCGAGCGCTATGGTCTTTATCGTATAAAACAATTATTAAGCTTATTTCAGCGTAATAAGAAATATACGCCCTCTAGCGTGCTTAATCGATTAGAAATGAGATTAGGCACAGTTTTAGTCTCGATCGGTTTTGTTCCGACGAGTTTAGCTGCACGTCAGCTTGTTAGTCATGGTTTCGTTTTAGTTAACAATAAGCAAATTAGGTCGTTTAATTATCAAATTTCGCTTGGAGACATAATATCTATACCCTCAATTCAGGGTCGTTTAACTGTATCTACATATATTCGAAATAAAATTTCTGATTTACTACGAATTCGTACGCAATCTCGCGTGCGTTCACGTAAATTATTTAAAATTTTTGGTAGTAAATCGTCGGAGCCTATTGGACAGTCAACGTTTAAATTGGGTAATTTAATGATTAAAAAAACTGGATTAAAGTTTGGTTTGCGGTTTTTTAAAAGACAAGTGCACGTTAATCCTGTTATGGTTTTCGGCAATAAAATTTCTGTGGTGGCTAAACGGCCAAGAGAAGGGTTTCATATGTTAAAATTGCGTTATGTGACTCCGAAATGCTTTGTGCGTAATCGATATCGTTTTAAAAAACGTTCGCAAACGTTTAAATACAAAGTTTTTACACGTACAAACCCAGACAAAGTAACGGTTTTAAAAAAGAATTTAGTGCTTACGGACTGGTTTAAAAAGAACTTGGGAGCTAAACCACCCGTAGATACTACTTTTGTGAGTTTTTTTAAGCGTTTATTTTCAAATTATGTTCACCAAGGGTCTTTCAATAGTGAGACTAAGTTAAACGTGTGTGTTTGGCGTGAGATGATGGTCCAAACTCGTAAATTTCAGTTTCATTTTTACCGTTCTCGTGACGTTTTACAGTGTTTTCTATTTTTAGGTTCTTTAGGCAGTATTTGCTCATTTGATACTTCAGCTGTAGGGATGGTTTGCGTTCCTGACTCTTCTGTTGAGTCGCCCAAAGAAGATCCCGTAAGAGGTTTTTTTGGGATGTTTAGGTTATTTGTTCGTAACAGTATCCAACCGAAGCTAACTCCGCGCAAAGACTTTGTTTCTACAATGTTGGCACAAGTTTCTTTAATTGATCATAAATCTGTTGTCCCACGAAATAGATTTTTGAGAAATCAGCGGGCGTCGTATGGTTTTAAAAATTGTCCGAAATCTAGTAACGGTGCGGTTTCGAAAAAATTAGTTAGAGCATTTGTTGGCCGCGTTATGAAACGTTTTGTTTGGAGAGTTCCGCGTATTTTAAAATTACTAGAAGATACTATTGAGGAACAGCCTGATAAACGGCCTAAGCGATGGCGTACTTTATTATCTGCACATCTTAACAAGGAGCCATTGCTTTTAAAACAGTTAACTAAATTATTAACACAAAATCCTACTACAAGTCAATGGCGAAATGCTTTATATGCTAATTTAAAAAGAATTCCGCGTCTTTTAAAGCTTTTTGAAAGCACGATCAAACAACAGCCTGAAGAATTCGCGAATGCATTAAAGGCTCATTTGAAGGATAAAAGTAATTTAAAATATTTTGTCGTTCGTATACCACCTTACCGAAAAGCAAGAATTAAAGTTGCCAATTTAAAAATTAGAAAACGTTTTATTTTTAAGCCTTATAAGCAAAAACAACGTTTTAATCAGAAGGGCAAAGGGCTGAATAATAGGTGGTTGAATCAGAATGTTAAAGGGCCGAATAATAAGTGGCCGAATCACAATGGCAAAAGATTTAATTCTAAATCTTTTTCAAGCACCAGCAATCAAGGTAATTTATCAAAGCGTTACAAAGGTCGTTGGAATGTAAATCAGAGAAATCAAAGTTTTAATAGAAAACCGTTTCGTATGTTTAATCGCATCAAATGCGAGTTTTTTATTAAAAGATACGTTACAATGCAGTTACCCCCAGTTTATTTTGAGGTTGATGCACTAAATTTATCTGCCATGGTAATAAAAAAACCGCTAGTTAATAAATGGTTTTTTACTTTTCCTCAAAAATTACCTTTAAGAGGCTTACACGCTGTAATAAAGTCTAAAGTTTAATATGATCAAAGGTTTAGCGATTTTAATTATTTTTTTTTTGTGTAGTTTAGGGTTAGCTTTTGTAATTTTTAGTTTGTCTTTTATTGTAGCCACACAACGTCCTTCCGTCGAGAAGCTATCATCTTACGAGTGTGGATTCGATCCATTCGATGACGCGCGAACGGTCTTTGATGTGCGTTTTTATCTTGTTGCTATTTTATTTATTGTGTTTGATTTAGAGATAATCTATCTTTTTCCATGGTGTAGTTCAATTGGGTTGATAGGATATTTTGGTTTTTGGGTTATGATGATTTTTTTAATTGTGCTAACGGTAGGATTTATTTATGAGTGGGTTAAAGGGGCGCTTGATTGGGAATAATTTGAATTTTTTATTATCTGAGTTGTACCGAAATAACGCACACCTCGGCGACTTTACAACGACATGGAATAAAGATTTAGTACTTTTTATTTATGGCCTACATAATTATCATTGTATTTTCGACTTGCGTTTAACTGCCTTATATTTAAGGCGTATGTTAAACGCGTTGAGTAAATTAGGATCATATGGTGTGTGTGCGATTTTTGTTAGCTCTAATGCTAAGTTGATCTCCGAAAATACGGTAATGCGCTTGCCTAAACACAGCCTTTGTCAGATTCAATACGCTTGTGGGTTGTGGATACCAGGCAGTTTGACGAATTGGTTTTATCCTCAGATTAAACAGCCTGCTGCTTTAAAAATGACTGATACCGCGTTTAACGTGCCTTCAGTTGCCTTTTTTTTTGATACTGGATCTTATAATTTTGCGATTAAAGAAGCGGTTAAACTAGATTTAATCACTATGGCTTGTGTTGATAGTGACTTTAACCTTCCTATTAGTAGCCTCAATTACTTTATGCCAGTGAATGATGATTCATCTGGGACTAGTACGTTTATTTTAAATTTATGTCTTTCAGCTTTGATCAAAGGGGAGCGCAATTTATTTAAAGCGTTTTTAGTATCACGAAAAAAACTTACTCTTAAAGACGATGTAAATTTTCAGCATTTCAGCTTGAAAGTGGCACGTGATTTAAGAAAAAAAACAATTAGTGATCTTCAGATTCATCAAAGCGAGGTAGCAAGAAAAAAGCGTAATCGCAAGTTAAATCGGTTAAATCGATAATTACTTGTTATACATATTGTTGAGTAGATGGTCGAGCGGTTTATGGCGACGGCCTGTAAAGCCGTTAGGATTTCCTACCCCTGGTTCGAATCCAGGTCTACTCAAAAAACGGTTGGAGAAAAGTTGGCTGAGTTGGTCTAAAGCACTTCCTTGCTAAGGAAGCAGCTGCTTATGTGGCTCACTAGTTCGAATCTAGTACTTTTCTGAGACTGGCATTAAATATTGAAATGAGTTTTTATTAATAAAGCGAAATACACATGTATTTTTATAAATATATATTAATCGGAAGGTCACATAGTGGTTAGTGTGTCTGCTTTGGGTGCAGAACGTCATAGGTTCGAATCCTATCCTTCCGACATTTTATTCTAACTAAAAATGAGTCAGATAAATATGGTTGAGATAAAAATTAATGAGAAAGTGGTTAAAGTTTCTAACAACCTTACAATTTTGCAAGCCTGTGAAACAGCAGGTGTTATAGTTCCTCGATTTTGTTATCATAATGACTTATCGATTGCGGGTAATTGTCGTATGTGTTTAGTCGCCATATCAGGCTCACCGAAATTAGTGGCTTCATGTATGATGCCGATTTCTAATGGTATGCACGTGTTAACTGATTCAACTAAAGTCAGACAGGCGCAGCAAGGGGTAATGGAGCATCTTTTGACAAATCATCCTTTAGATTGCCCAATCTGTGATCAAGGGGGAGAATGTGACCTTCAGGATCAGGCGCAATTTTTTGGCAGTAGTCATGGCCGTTTTACTGGTAATAAACGTGCAGTTGAGGACAAAAACGTTGGTCCTTTAATCAAAACTGTTATGACTCGTTGTATTCATTGTACGAGGTGTATACGATTTGCTACTGAGATCGCAGGTCTTTCATCGCTGGGTACAATGGGTAGAGGAAGGGGTACAGAGGTCGGATCATATGTAGAGCGACTGTTTCAAAGTGAATTGTCAGGTAATGTAATTGATTTATGTCCTGTTGGTGCGTTAACTGCCAAGCCACAAGCATTCTACTCACGATCCTGGGAAGCCGAAAAAGTAGAAGTTGTGGATCCGTTTGATGGTTTGGGGTCAATTTTAAACATTACCATGCGAGGATTTGATATCTTACGAATATTACCATCTAAAAAGGGTATTAAAGGTAATTGGATTTCTGATAAGGCACGGTTTGCTTATGATGGTTTAGCCTTTCAGCGTTTGACAGAGAATCTAATTCGAGTCACAGATAAATTTTCTGTTTGTAATTGGCTAAGCGATGCTTATCGTATTGATACTAAACAAACAATAACGTCCGCTTTTTTAGTAGGCGGTTTATTGGGTATTGAAGAAACACAAAAAATTTTCAATACATTCTTAAAAGTTGGCGGAGTTTTCTTTTCAGTCAATAATATTTTTGCCTCATATAATGTGGATCAACGAAGCAATTTTTTAACGAATGTATCTGATTTAAATTGTGATTTGTACGATTGCGTGCTTAATCTTAATTTTAATCCTAAAAATGAAGCGGCAGTTTTTTTAGGTCGTTTAAGACAACGTATGACAGCAGGCAAATTAGATATTTATGAAATCAATGGATTTTCATACGATACCGCTTTTTGCTCAGCAGGTACTGGGTTTGATACCATGCTTGCTTTGGTTGAAGGGCGTCATGCTTTTGCCAAAACTTTAATCACATATAAAAATATATTATTGTTAAAAGGGTCTGCATTAAATAGTCGTGTTGATTCTGGAAGTGTTGCATGTCTGTTAGAGCAGTTTGGTTCATTATTTTTTGGCGGACCAAATAAAGCTTATACGTTCTTACAAAGTAATACTATGCTTTGTATCAACACTTTTCATCACTCAGCGAATGAGGCCTTTAGATTAGATTTAGGTTTGATTTGTAAAAATTTTCATTTAAAACTAAGCCACTCCTCTTCTAATCTACTTTTTCAGTTTGATAACGCAAATTTCCCTGCGCTACTAGAGGGATCTAAAGCATTTGTATTTTATTTTGGGTCACACTTTGACGTTGGTGCAAAATCTGCGAGTGGAGTGTTTTCCGATGTAGGAGTTTTCGAGCGGTCAGGGTCATTTATGAGTACGCAAGGACTTGTTTTTGGCAATATAAAAATAATAAAAGAGAAAGCCCAGCTTTCTGCAGTGTAAAGGCAAATTTAAATAAATAGACAATGATTAACATTATTTTAATTACAGTTTTGTCAGTTTTGCAAGTCTTACTTTTGATTATTCCGTTGTTAATTGCAGTGGCATATTTTACGTTAGCAGAACGTAAAATTATGGCATCAATGCAGCAGCGTAGAGGTCCAAACGTGGTGGGTTTTTTTGGGTTATTACAGCCACTGGCTGATGGCTTAAAATTGTTGGTAAAAGAAACAGTCTTACCTAGTTCAGCGAATACAATATTGTTCATTTTGGCTCCAATCATTACATTTCAGATATCATTAATGTCATGGGTGGTAGTTCCATTTAATTTCGGTATGGTTTTTTCAGATTTAGATATTGGGGTGTTATATATATTAGGCGTTTCATCTTTAGGTGTGTATGGTATTATTACGTCTGGTTGGGCAAGTAATTCAAAATATGCGTTTTTGGGGGCTTTGCGCTCTGCGGGTCAAATGATTTCGTATGAGGTCTCAATTGGTATTATAATTTTAGCCTCATTAGTTTTAGCGGGATCTTTACGTCTGTCAGATATTGTTTTAGCGCAAACAGGGTGTTGGTTTGTATTGCCTTTATTGCCTGCTGCTATAATGTTTATGATTTCTGCGTTAGCTGAGACTAATCGTGCACCTTTTGACTTACCAGAAGCAGAGGGCGAATTAGTTGCAGGTTATAACGTCGAATATGGTGCAATGGGTTTTGCACTGTTTTTTTTAGCAGAGTACTCGTCAATGATATTGATTAGTACTTTTACTGTAGTATTGTTTTTTGGGGGTTGGCTGTATCCTACAAGCTTTTTTGTATTCAACTTTTTACCAGGGTATGTTTGGACTGGAATAAAAGTTGCTACAATGGCTTTCTTATTTGTGTGGGTGCGGAGTGTATTACCAAGATATCGTTATGATCAATTGATGTATCTTGGCTGGAAAAGTTTTTTACCAGTATCCTTAGGATTTTTGATTTTAGTAATCGGGTTTATTTTTACGGTAGATAGCTTTATAGCTGTTACTGAATTATAAAATCTCCATACGTATAAACACGATAAGTTAAGCAAAGAGCCATCCATCGTGATAACACCAAAGGGACTTTAACGTCATGGTAAATAGTAATAAATTTGTGTTTGTGGTCTTAATTTTAAAAAATATCATGAGTTTTCCAAGTGAATTAAGCACAGTTTTAGAGGAGAAAATTTCAACTTATTATAATGATTTGAATATAGAAGAAGTAGGAACGGTTCTTTCCATTGCAGATGGTGTGGCTCGTGTTTACGGGTTACAGAACGTGCAAGCAGGTGAGATGGTTGAGTTCTCAGCGGGTGTTAAAGGTATGGCGTTAAACTTAGAAAATGACAATGTTGGTATCGTTGTGTTTGGTAACGATCGATTGATTTTAGAGGGAGACATCGTAAGACGAACAAATGCGATCGTTGATGTACCAGTTGGGAAAGAGTTATTAGGGCGTGTGGTAGATGGTTTAGGAGTTGCGATTGACGGAAAAGGTGAAATTAACGCGAAGTTAAAGCGTCGTGTTGAGTTAAAAGCTCCAGGTATTATTCCGCGAAAATCAGTTCACGAGCCAGTACAGACAGGTTTAAAGTGTGTTGATGCTTTAGTTCCAATTGGTAGAGGTCAACGTGAGTTAATTATTGGTGATCGCCAAACTGGTAAAACAGCGATTGCTTTAGATGCTTTCTTGAATCAACGTGTTTTACACGAGGGTAAAATCGAAGCTAAAAAGTTATTTTGTATTTATGTAGCGGTTGGTCAGAAACGGTCAACAGTAGCACAGTTTACAAAAACACTTGAAGATAATAACGCATTATCTTACAGTATTATTGTCGCTGCCACTGCTAGTGATGCAGCACCTCTTCAATTCCTTGCTCCTTACACAGGTTGTACAATGGGAGAGTTTTTCCGAGACAATGGAATGCATGCTTTAATTGTTTATGATGATTTATCTAAACAAGCAGTAGCATACCGTCAGATGTCACTTTTACTTCGACGCCCTCCTGGACGTGAGGCTTACCCAGGTGATGTGTTTTATATTCACTCACGTCTTTTAGAGCGTGCTGCTAAAATGTCAGACAAATTAGGGGCTGGTTCGTTAACTGCTTTGCCTGTGATTGAAACGCAAGCTGGTGATTTATCTGCTTACGTGCCTACTAACGTAATTTCAATTACCGATGGTCAAATCTTCCTAGAAACAGAGCTATTCAATTCGAATATTCGTCCTGCAATTAGTGTGGGTTTATCTGTATCTCGAGTTGGTTCAGCTGCTCAAATCAAAGCGCTTAAACAAGTTGCTGGTAAATTAAAGCTAGAACTAGCACAGTACCGTGAAGTAGCTGCGTTCGCGCAATTTGGTTCTGATCTTGATGCTTCAACGCGTTACTTATTAGCGAGAGGTGCCTTGTTAACAGAATTATTAAAGCAACCACAGTTCAAACCATTGCCAGTTGAAGAACAAGTTTTTGTAATTTTTGGTGGTGTTCGTGGATTTTATACAGACATTCCAATAGCTAAAATTTCAGCTTACCAAGAGTTTGCTTTAGCGACGATTAAAAAAACACAAGCAGATTTATTGGGAAGTATTAAAGAGAAAGAAGCGTTAGACAAAGCTATGGAGGACAGATTGTCTGCTTTCTTCAAAGACAACGTTAAAGCGTTTTTAGCTTCAAACTAGATTAAAAAAATAATGGGTGTAAATTCGTTAGTTAATTACAGAACATTCGTAGAGGATGTTGTGAAGAAGTTGGAAAAGGTGGGAGTAATGGGTTAATTAGGGGATGCGATGTGTAAAATCAAAAAAAAAGAAATTAGAATTATTATGAACGCTTTTGCAACACGTTGGTTATTTTCAACTAACCATAAAGACATAGGTACTCTATATATGATCTTTGGGTTTTTCTCTGGTATGATCGGTACTACATTATCGATAATGCTAAGAATGGAGCTAGCTGCTCCTGGTACTCAGATTTTAGCAGGAAATTATCAAGTGTATAACGTGATAGTGACTGCTCATGCGCTGATTATGATATTCTTTTTGGTGATGCCTACAACTGTAGGCGGCTTTGGGAATTGGTTTGTTCCTATAATGATTGCCGCACCTGATATGGCTTTTCCAAGAATGAACAATATGTCATTCTGGATGTTACCTCCTGCTTTATTTTTATTATTAAGTTCTTCATTCACTGAAGGCGGCGCAGGTACGGGGTGGACAATTTATCCACCTTTAAGTAGTATTGTTGGTCACCCTGGGGCAAATGTAGACTGTGCAATTTTTAGTTTACATATTGCAGGTATTTCAAGTATATTAGGAGCGATTAATTTTATTACGACAATTGTTAACATGCGTGCACCTGGTATGTTTTGGCACAGATTGCCACTTTTCGTATGGTCGATTTTCATTACAGCAATTTTATTACTGTTATCATTACCTGTTTTAGCAGGTGGTATTACTATGCTATTAACAGATCGTAACTTTAATACTTGTTTTTTTGAACCAGTTGGTGGTGGTGATCCTATCTTGTTTCAACACCTTTTCTGGTTTTTTGGCCATCCTGAGGTGTATATTTTGATTTTGCCACCGTTTGGTATCGTTAGTCATTGTGTGATGACTTTTTCTAATAAAGACATCTTTGGTTACCATGGCATGGTTTACGCTATGTGTTCAATTGGTATTTTAGGATTTATTGTTTGGGCACATCACATGTTTACTGTTGGTCTTGATGTGGATACACGAGCGTATTTTACTGCTGCGACAATGATTATTGCTGTTCCGACTGGAATTAAAATTTTCAGCTGGTTAGCAACAATGTGGGGCGGAACAATTTATATGCGAACGCCAATGCTTTTCACGGTTGGGTTTTTGTTCTTATTTACTGTCGGTGGATTAACAGGTATTGTTTTATCTAACGCGGGAATTGATATTGCTTTACACGATACTTACTATGTGGTTGCACATTTTCATTATGTGCTGTCGATGGGTGCAGTTTTCGGACTTTTTGCCGGGTTTTACTATTGGGTTAGTAAAATGACTGGTGTTCAATATCCAGAAATGTTAGGTCAAGTGCATTTTTGGATTACTTTTGTAGGGGTAAACTTAACATTCTTCCCTATGCATTTCTTAGGTTTAGCAGGTATGCCTCGTCGTGTGCCAGATTATCCTGATGCTTTTGCAGGGTGGAACACAGTAGCGTCTTGGGGTAGCTATGTAACTACAATAGGTATTGCACTGTTTATTTATATTGTTTATGAGACATTGGCGCATGGTGAGCGTGCTCCAGCCAACCCATGGGATTTTGGTCCTGCTTCACAAGTTGGCCGTCGTGGTAATTTCTCGATTGAGTGGTTAATTAATTCACCACCAAGATTTCACACGTTCAATGAGATTCCACAAATTCGAGACGTGAAGAAGGGTGCTGCTTTGGATTTTATCAAAAAAAATCCGGGTGCATTCGTTGAGTAATGCTTGCGCAGTTTAGTTTTGATATATGTATATAAATTTTGTATTAACACTTGAATTTGTCTCAAAGGTCTTAAATAGTTTTTCAAGCTTATAGCGCTTGTGATTTATTAATCATTATTGATTATGCGTATTTTAAAACGTCCATTTATTAACACATTATCGAGTCATATAGTAGATTATCCTACTCCAGTAAATATTTCGTATTTATGGGGTTTTGGCTCTACGGCAGGTATTTTTTTATCAATCCAATTAATTACTGGTATCGCTTTAGCGATGCATTATGTACCTCATATTGATATGGCTTTTTTAAGTGTAGAGCATATTATGCGAGATGTTAATAATGGTTGGTTATTGCGTTATTTACACGCTAATGGTGCAAGTTTATTTTTTTTTGTAGTCTATGTGCATATCTTCAGAGGATTGTATTATGGATCATATCAAAGCCCTCGTGCAATTACGTGGTGTGCAGGAGTGGTCATTTTTATTTTAATGATGGCAACAGCCTTTTTGGGGTATGTGCTTCCTTGGGGACAAATGTCATTTTGGGCTGCAACCGTGATTACAAATTTATTTTCGGCTATACCAATTGTAGGTGAGTCTATTGTTTATTGGTTATGGGGTGGTTTTTCAGTGGATAATGCAACACTAAATCGTTTTTTTAGTTTACATTACTTGTTACCATTTGTCATTACTGGGGCAGTGATAGCGCACATAGCATTACTTCATCAGAAAGGGTCAAATAACCCTTTGGGTGTTTTTACAGCTGTAGATAAAGTGTCTTTTTATCCTTATTTTTGGGTGAAAGATGTGTTTGGTTGGATGGTAGCATTCTTCTTATACTCTTTTTTCGTGTTCAAATATCCTAATTATTTGGGTCATCCTGACAATTATATTGAAGCAAACCCTTTGGTTACTCCATCACATATCGTTCCAGAGTGGTATTTTTTACCGTTTTATGCAATACTTCGTTCAATTCCGGATAAACTAACAGGTGTAATTGCCATGTTTGCTAGTTTGTTAATTTGGTTGGTGATTCCGTTTTTAAACTTTTCACCAATACGAAGTTCATCATTCCGTCCATTACACCAATTTTTTTTCTGGTTGCTTGTTGTTGATTTTGTGTTATTAGGTTGGATTGGTGGATGTCATCCTGAAACGCCTTATATAGAGATTGGTCAATGCGCTACGGCATATTACTTTATATATTTTGCCTTGTTATTGCCTTCGTTAGGACAGTTTGAAGCGTATTTACTAAATTACTTGGCTCGTCTTGGAATAAAAGCGTAGAATAATAACTAATTTTCCTTTCAGTTTTGGTTGTGAGTTTATTAAATTGTTACTAAAAAGTCTAAAAATTTATACTAATTTGATAATGGTTACAGTTATGCAGTGTGTAAGACGTGCACGTAAAAATATTAGAGGTTCTTTTAAAACACGTGCGTTAAAAATTCATTTGAACAGGTATAGTTTAAATGAAACAGCAGTTTCTGCGCCTCAAAAAAAAGGCGTTTGTGTAAAGGTATTCACGACAACACCGCGTAAGCCTAACTCAGCAATTCGAAAGGTTGCTAGGGTAACGTTAAGTACAAAAAAAACTATCACAGCGTACATTCCAGGAATTGGTCATAATCTACAGAAATTTTCTAACGTTTTAGTAAGGGGGGGTCGTGTAAAAGATTTACCTGGTGTAAAATATCATATTTTGCGAGGTAAATTGGATTGTCAGTCGGTAAGTAATCGAAAACAAGCACGTTCAAAGTATGGCGTCAGACGTCCTATTGCTAAGCCTCGTCGAATGCTCGCTAGATTAAAAAAACGCTTCGCTTTTATTATATCAAAACGGTAAATGAAGTTTATTAATTTATATTGTAGTTATAGATCGTTAGCCAAGCGGATGATCCAAAAAAAGGGTAAATTTTCCACAGCCTTCAGTCATTTGTCAAAAATAGTGTGTAATTTTAAGTTAAAGCTTAATAGCTCCCCTTTACGTGTCCTTCGAAGAGCAACGGGTAATGTTCAGCCTATTTTTTATATGAAAGCCTCTAAGCGTGGTCGTCAGGTGAAACAATCACCTATGTTTTTTTTGGATCGACGTGAAGGGTTGATTAAAGGTTTGCATATGTTATTTAAAGATTTTGACAAAAAGATTAGTACTAATTTTGTTAGACGTACGACTTATGAAATTTACGACGCGTATAGAAAGCGTGGGTTTATTTATCAGAAAACAGTAGCTTGGCATAAATTAGGATTCAACTCTAAGTTTAATCGTTTTATAAAAAAAAAAAAAAAGTTTAAGATGCGAAACAGTGTTAGACGTGTCAGGGTTAGAGAGTCAGCAATCTTGAAAACACATATTAAAATTAAGCATGTGCGTTAATAGAAATGATAAAATTATTTTAGGAAAGCGCGGTGGTTCGAGATTTACATCAATTAGTAAGGTCTCGTTTCCACAAAGTTTTAAGAAAGCTCGACAATTATTGTTATTTAATAAGAATCAAGCTGGTCGAAATTCGAGTGGGCAGATAACAGTAAGGCATCAAGGGGGTGGTGCAAAAGTAGGTCATCGTGTTGTTGATCATAAAAGAAATTTAATATCTCAAATGTATGTCTTGCGTTTAGAGAGTGTGCCTCGAAGTACACGGACTGCGTTTTTAGCGCTAGTTTCATATCCTTTTTCTGTTTTATCCTATGTTTTAGCACCACACGGTATTAAAGCAGGGGATTTTATGAACAATTATGGGTACAGTACTAGTGATGTTTCTGAATCCGGAGATATTGAGTTAAAGGTTGGTTGTTGTGTTTCGATAAGTGCTTTATCTCCGAGTACACAAGTTTTTAATGTTGAATCCGTTTACGGGAAAGGTGCTGTGTTTGCGCGTGCAGCTGGTACGTCTTGCATTATTAAATTTATATCTAATGATTTTCGTTCGTCATTAGTTATGCTACCATCGGGAAATCACGTTAAACTATCTTTTTTATGTAGGGTTACTATTGGTAAAGCGTCTAATATTCATCACAATAATGATGTGATTGGTAGTGCGGGGCGTAATAGGAATCAAGGGATTAGACCAACTGTTAGAGGATCTGCTATGAATCCTGTTGATCATCCACATGGTGGGGGTGAGGGTCGCTCAAATTCTGGTAGACCGTCAGTTACACCATGGGGTAAAATCACTAAAGGTCAGCCAACATGTAAAAAAAAGCATGTCTTGGCGAGAAAGCGGCTTGCTATTTTTAAGGACTATATATAAAAAATAATGAGATCACTGTATAAAGGTTTATTTGTTAGTCGAGCTTTAGCTCAGAGTTGTTTAGAGTTAGATAAAAAAAAAGTATTAAGCATTTATTCGCGATCTAGTACAATTTTACCTTGTTTAATAGGGCAAGATTGTCGTGTTTACAATGGTGTTCGTTTTTTTTTCGTGAATGTAACAGCTATGCATATTGGTTATAAGTTTGGTGAATTTGCCCCTACTAAGAAGGCAGTAAAATCAAAAGTTAAGGTTAAAAAAGTTGGGAAGTTAAAAGCCAAAACAGCAAAAAAGAATGTCAAAGGTAAATAGTATTAGTTTTCGTTTAGGGGTACAACGGGGTTGGGACTCAGTCTGGCATAACTCTAAAGAATCGTTTGGCTTTTTGTTACATCAGGACTTATTAGTGCGTGAATATATAAAAGGGTGTATTTTGCGGTCTCGATATAATCGTGTAGTTAATGACGTATTAATTAAGCACACGACAAATTTATCTTATGTTCATATATGGTTGATACCTCGTCCAGCTTTTTTTAAAAAACGTAAGTATCCAGTGAGCCTACGCTGTAAGCAAAATGGCTGTCAAATTGGCGATAAGGGTTTAAAATGTAAAGGAAAAATAGTGATGTGTAAGCCACAAGTCAAGGTTCAGGTTAAGGCCAAGGCACAAGCCAAAGTCAGTAGATCTGTTGCTGCTCCTTTTTATTATAAATGTTGTAGGCGAGGTGCAAAAAGCCTTACCAAAAGTAGCTTACGAGCATTGACTACTTTTTTACGTTTCAATGTCTCAAGAATCTGGCAGAAACCAAAAAAATCGGTTAGAATTTTAGTTCACTTAAAGCAAGCTGAAGAATTACGGTTTGACCCAAAAATGATGGTTAATACGCTACGTTTTCTTATGCGTCATCAAAAGCAAAAACGCTTAACAGGTCGTCGTCGGAAAACGTTTTTGAATAAGTTTATTAAGAAAAAGAATAAAAAAACATGGCGTATTCGTTCTTTAAACGGCTGGCTATACTATTTATTACGAGATCGATTTAAAAAGTTTGAATATAGTCAGAATTTTTTAAGGGGTATTTGCTTAAAGTGGAGTGGTAGGTTTTCTCGTGGTGCGCGTAGTCGTACTTTTGTGTTGAAGCGGGGTTTCATTCCTTATCAAACTATTGTACGTCCTATTGATTACTGCGATTCTGCTTTGATTACTAAATTTGGTTTAGTTCATTTACAGATTTGGGTATACCGTACTAGACGTGCATCAAATATAGATAATGTTAAAATTTCAGCGTAATATTACAAAGTGTAGGTTTTTATTTTTAGAGGGGCTTTCTGCTTCATCTATTGTTGTCTTTTTAGACATATCGGAGTCAAATTCGGAAAAAATAGCAGAGTCACGCGCTCAGTTTATGGCCGTGGGGGGTGGGTTTAGTATGTACAACAGTTCGAGCTTAAACGTCTTTCTAGGTGATCATATACGCATTGCACCTTTTGGTGTTTACGATACTAGAAACGAATCCTCAACTTTATTGCGTGCGTTGTTATCTAATAGCGTTGCGGTAGGTGTGGTGCCAACAACAAAATCAGCAATAAATCTCATTTTGGAGACTCAAAAGCAAAGTTTTGCGTTGCTGTTGTTTTACTATTCTGGCTCATTTATACCTGCTAAATATATTGTAAACATGCCTCAAAGGTTTAGTCTTTGCAAAAATCGTAAACCATTTAAGCAAGTTATCTTAGCATTAATTTGTTTGGGCTTGGTTGTGAAACGAAATAAACATTTACTTTACCTAAGTTTTTTATTATTAAAAAAAGCAAATGTACCGAAAACCGCATACTAATATTTTACGTTATTTAGGGTCACAAAAAAATATAGTGTTGTTGAAAGGGTCTTTGGCGTTAGTTTGCGTTGAAGCGCGTAAAATGAGTAAAAACCAAATTGAAGCAGGACGTGTTGCTATTGGTCGTATTTTAAAAAAAAAGCGTGGGGGATTAAAAGTGTTCGTTAGCGCATATGCTGACCGGGCGATTACTGCTAAACCTTCAGAAGTTCGTATGGGTAAAGGTAAAGGTGATGTGGTAGGTATGGTGTATTTAGCACAAAGAGGATTAATTTTGTATGAGTTAAAAGTTCCTCCTGCTATGTATTCTCGTGCTGTTTTGGCTTTAAAATACGCACAAACTAAACTGCCTCTACGAACAGCTATTGTCTGGCGTTCTCGATTAGCTTGCCCTATAAAAACTGCAGACGACTCAAGCTTTATTATCACTGATTTTATATGATTATTGTAGGATCTAATGTTTCGATTTGTGACAATTCTGGTATCACACTAGTAAAATGTATTAAAATCTCTAATTCAAAAAAAAAGGTAGCAACTGCTTTGATGAATATTGTAGCTGTGGTTCAAAAATCTCGTACTTCCTCGAAGTTTCGAAAAGGGGCTATTGTGAAGGTTGTTTTATTGTCAACTGGTCAGCAATTTTATAGAAAAAACGGGCGTTTCATAAAAACACAGGGTACAACAGGTATTATTCTTAATGAGAAAGGTTTGCCATCATACAACAAAGTTAGAGGATTAACTATATCTGAGGTTAGGCAGTCATTTTTGGGCAAATTAATGGTCTTAGTACAAAAGAAATTATGAACAACTCTAGTTTTGAACATGTGTACAGTCGGGTTATTGGTCCAGACTTAGCGAGAAAACATCGGATTACAAATGTTTATAAGCTACCTAGGATTAAAGGGGTAGTTTTGCACATACACAGTAAACAGCTGATTTCAAATTTAAAAGAGATTAAGCCTGTGTATAATGCTTTATCATTTATTGCAGGCACTGAGCCTACGTTAGTTTTTGCAAAAAAATCAATCTCTCAATATAACGTTCGAAGAGGGACTATAGTAGGGTGCAAAGTGTCTTTGCGTGGTCGCCGGCTCTTTTCATTCCTTGATTACTTACAGGCTGTTTTTTTTGATAGCTTTAAATTAGATAATCTTTCGTTAAAGCTATCTCATGAATCGGATAGCACAACAGCTACGCTTTCTTTTGGTGTTAAAAATTTGATTAAATTTAGCCATATCGAATCGCACGCATTTTCCTTAAAAAGTATTAAGGGCTTAAACATTGCTTTTAGTTTCACAAATAGCTCTAGTATGGCATCGTTTGTGAGTTGTTCTTCGTTGTTTCCTGTTAGTTTTATATCAAAGTAATTATGAAGTATATAAATTTTAAAGATAAGTTGTGTAGAGAACGTGTAAGTTCTAGTGAGGTTTCGCGAAAACTATTACTTTATATTCGCAGAGTATATGGAAGTACCGCTGCGACTCATTTATTAGAAAAATTGGCTAAAGAGGGTGCTTTTGTATCACGAATTCAGCGTCCATGTATTGTGACAGGTCGTAATAAATCTGTTTTAAGGCGGTATAGAGTATCCCGGATTGAAATTCGACGACTTTTATCGAAAGGTAGTGTACCTGGTCTTCGCAAGTCTTCGTGGTAATAATTTAGTATGAAAATAAATACAATACAAAATATATTTCGTTATTTTTTACAGAGCACACGCTCGCGTAAAATTAATATTAGTTTAGATAATTCAGTTGATATACAAAATTTATTGCAAGTATTACAAAGTTATGGTTATATTATTGGTTATTCGTTAAATACTATAACAAATAGGCTTGATGTATATCCTCGTTACCGTGTTAATGGGTCTTCTTATCTTAATGATATTGATTTTTATGCAGATTTACGAGTTTTCTGTAATTATGGTAAGCTTTTTAGATTGTCGAAAAGGTGTGGTAGTAGTTTGATTTTAATTTACAATCCTATCGTGGGAATTGTTTCACATGACGTAGCATTAGTTCGGGGTCTAGGTGGTTATTTACTTTGCAAGCTTTATTAACAACTTATGCTATTAGTTCATACGTTAAATCTACACAAAAACATTATTATTACTGAATTGCCATATAAGAATTCTAGTTCAATTGTATTCACAGGAAGTTTAGGCTCTATCAAAATTGGTTTATTTGATAAAAGTGTGCATGTGCTAAAACGAAACGCATTACTATATCTAATATGCAACCACCAGGGAAAAATCACGAAAAAAAAATTATCTCGTTTTAATTTTGCTTTTTGTGCTTTAAATCATAGTCTAGCGGCCATTTTTTTCCCTGTAGCGTTTTACTTGAGATTGGTTGGCGTTGGGTTTAAAATTATTAAATCTAACAGTAATTTTGCTCTATCGTTAGGGTATAGTCATTTAATTGCTCTTAAAAATGACAAAAATATTGCTTTTTTTATAAAGAAAGAGGGCCGTTTGCAGCAGCTTGGATTTTGTAGTTTTTTATTAAATAAAGTATCTAATCGTTTGGCTCAAACTTATACATATCAAAAACCATCGGCTTACACCGGGAAAGGTCTTTTGTATTTAGGGATTGAGCCTTCGCGTAAAGAGGGTAAAGGGAAGTTTCAGCGTTAAATTTACAGAGTATGTTTTTGTTTGGTGTTAATTTATTAAAGAAAAAGCAAGTTTTTATAGAGCTTTTAAAAATCTATGGTATCGGTCTTTCAAGAAGTTGTTTTGTTTGTGATCAACTAGGATTTGGTAAAAACATTAAGGTTAAGGGGTTATCAAGGCAGCAAATTTTTAGTCTTAAGGATTTTCTGTTAACTATTTACAGTCTCGATGTTGAAAGAAAATTAGTTGTTGAGGCCGCAATTGATGTGTTAAAAAACATTGGCTCTTACCGTGGACAACGCCATACTCGCCAATTACCCGTTCGTGGTCAGCGTACTCGCTCAAATCACAGAACCTCACGAAGATTAAATAAATAAAGTATGATAAATAGTAGTTTTAATATTAATGTATTGCCTTTTTTAATTAGGTCTGCTTTATCCAAGCGTTTAGTTTATTATACACCGCAAATAAAATTTTTCAATCGTAACAGGAGGATTATGCGACGTAGTCGTATTACCAATTGGGAACAAATTAATACGTTTAAAGCAGAGTTAAATTTGTTACAGCGAAATAGCTTAGTAAACAGGCAAAATATTAGGCAACAGTGTGTGTTCTGGGCACATAGGTCGATTATTTGGCGCAATATTAAACGCATACGTAAGTTTATACGTCGGTATAAGTTTATGAAAAAAGAGTCGGCTTTGTACAAATTCTCTCGTATGCCATATATTTATAAAAAGCGTTTTGAAAGGGCTAAAAAGAAATTTTTATTATACGCACGCTATATAAAAGGGTTAGGTAAAGTTAGGTCGAGAACTACTGGAAAGTTGTTATGTATCAGTTCTAGCGGTAGGTTAGTGAGTTTACGCTTGCGTGCGACAAGGAGCATTATTCTTTTCGCTACCTTTTTATCAAAAAAAAAAAAAAATAAAGCTTTACTAACTGCTTTATACAAGTTGAACATATGGAAACAGCGTATAGGTGTAAAGAAAAAGTCTCGTTTTAAATGGCTCCCTAAAAAAAAGGGTCGGGGTTTTATACGAAGGGACGTCTTCATACAGCCACGTATACAGCTCGGCCAAAATCTATTTGGGTTCAGAGCTGCTTTGCCTATTATTACTATTACTTTTAAAGAAAATAATATATTTTTTGTATTATCAAACTGCCAGGGCAAAGCTATTTTAATAATGTCCTCTGGTTTAGTTGCCAAAAAATCTAAGCTGAAATTAAAAGCAAGTAGTGTTCCTGCGTATAATGAGGTAACCAAAGCTTTCGCCAAAAAAGTCTTACGGTTATCACGTCGTTTTGGGTTGCGTATACATGGTACTTCACGACGAAAAAAACCGATTATTAGAAATCTAAAGCGCGGGGGTATTCGATTTGCATTTGTGATAGAGCATCAGTCTATTATTTGTAATGGGGTAAGAAAGTCTCGTAAACGCCGTAAATAATTAATGATAGAAAACTCGACTATTAGAACGCTATTCCTTACAGAGATTTTGAGAGGTTTTGTCATGACGTTTCAGTATTTTTTACGAAGAAAAGTTACAATAAATTATCCTTTTGAAAAGGGTGCATTAAGTTCACGATTTCGTGGGGAACACGCTTTGCGTCGATATCCTACAGGTGAAGAGCGTTGTATTGCTTGTAAATTGTGTGAAGCAATTTGTCCTGCACAAGCTATTACTATTGAAGTTGAATCGCGCTTTGATGGGAGCAGGAGGACGTCTCGATATGATATTGATATGACAAAATGTATCTATTGTGGGTTTTGTCAAGAAGCATGTCCAGTAGATGCTATTGTTGAGGGTCCCAACTTTGAGTTTGCAACTGAAACGCGTGAAGAGCTTTTATACAACAAGGCTAAGCTATTACAAAATGGTGACCGTTGGGAAAGCTCCATCGCGAGAAACTTATTAACTGAAGCCCTTTACCGATAATGCTAATTGTATTACTAAATATTGTATTCGCTTTTTTACTAGCAGGTGCAGGATTTGTTGTGCTATGCGAAAATACTGTCTATTCAGTATTTTATTTAGTATTTGTGTTTGTAAATGCTACAGCTTTACTATTAGCTTTAGGCGTAAATTTTTTAGCTATGGTATTTTTGATCGTTTATGTGGGAGCTATAGCTGTTTTGTTTTTGTTTGTTGTGATGATGCTGTCATTAAAACAAATTCCTTGGGTCAAAAAAAATTTGAGCTTTGGACCGTTAGGGTTTTTTATCTTGCTTTTATTATTAACTTTAATCTTTGCGGTTATTGTTGGCGATGAGGCCGATAGCTTTTTTTTGTTTAACTATGCGTGCATAGAGCCTAACTGGAGCCAGTTTGTATTAGGGTTTGAAAATATTGTGCTTATTGGATCAGTTTTATTTACAGCTTATGCTTATTGTTTTTTATTAGCAGCACTGGCCTTATTGGTTGCGATGGTTGGGGCGATTGTTTTGACGTTGCGCTTCATTCCTTTAGAGTCAAAAAGACAAAATATATTTTTGCAGATTGCGCGTAATATCAAAACTTGTAGTATTAATTAGTGCCGATTTATTTTAGTATTGGTGTGGTGTTTGATAAAGGCTTTATATTTGCAGAAGAGTTGTTATGGAGGCTATTGTTTTTAAATTTGCTTTCTTTTAACTCAATAAATGTACTATATAGCCCAGTTAGTAAGCAGTATCTTATTGCAGTGTTTGCAACTACAGCTATGCCAAATAAAACAATCACAAAGTTATTGTTGTCTGGGTTATATTATGACTACGACTATGTTATTAAAATCACCTTTTTTCGCTCGAAGAGATCCTTCTGCGATAGCATGGTAAATCTGCAATTTAGCCATGTTTGTTGTTTAAAACCTTTTAAAAATTGATGTTTTCACCTTTAGAACAATTTGAAATCGTTCCGATCATTGTGTTTCCTTTAATTAATAGTATCGCGTTTACAAATAGTGCAATGCTTATGGCTTTAGTTTTGTTAGTAGCTTGTGGGTTTTTTAGCTTAGCAACATATAAAGCAACTGTATTGCCTGAGAACTGGCAGATTGCTGGTGAGCAGTTTTATAAGTTTGTATATGGTGTGGCTTATGATTCACTAGGGAATACCGCAAATCGATTTTTTCCTTTACTATTTACTGTATTTACTTTCATTCTTTTCTCAAACCTGTTGGGATTAATACCTTACTCGTTTACTATTACAAGTCATTTGATAATTACGTTTGCTTTAGCACTAGGGTTATTTGGTGGTATTAACGTGGTTGGTCTTAAAAAACATGGGTTAGGCTTACTATCTTTATGGTATCCTGGCAAAGCGCCGTTTGCTTTGATTCCAATGATTGTGGTTATTGAAGCAATTTCTTACATTTTTCGTGTAGTCAGCTTAAGCGTTCGACTATTTGCTAATATGATGGCAGGTCATGCTTTATTAAAGATTTTAGCTGGTTTTGGTTGGGTGATGTTTTTTTCAGGTTCATTCCTTATGATTCCCGCTTCATTCTTTCCTACAGCAGCTGTTTTTGCCGTTATGATTTTAGAAACAGGTGTGGCTTGTGTCCAAAGTTATGTGTTTTTAATGCTGATATGTATGTATCTGCATGATGCATTGTTCTTGCATTAGCCCGAGGCAACTTGCTTAGACTGAACTACAATAAAACATTATACAATATTATACAGTTTGACTGAACTACTAATGAATATAAACAGAATAAAAAAGTTAAAAAATTTTACCCTTAATTTTGGTCCGCAGCATCCTGCAGCGCATGGCGTACTGCGTCTTGTGCTTGAGCTTGATGGTGAAACGATTGTTAATGCAGATCCTCATATTGGGCTGTTGCATCGCGGGACAGAAAAATTAATTGAATCGAAAAACTATCTTCAGGCATTACCCTATTTTGATCGTTTGGATTATGTTTCTATGATGGTACAGGAGCATGCATATTCTCTAGCTGTTGAAAGTTTATGTAGTCTTTCCATACCTTTAAGAGCTTCCTACATAAGGGTACTTTTTTCGGAAATTACCCGTATATTAAATCACCTTCTTGCAGTTTCATGTCATGCACTTGATGTTGGTGCTTTAACTCCTTTGTTGTGGGCTTTTGAAGAGCGTGAAAAATTAATGGAGTTTTATGAAAGAGTCTCTGGGGCACGTATGCATGCAAGTTACATACGCCCAGGTGGGGTATCATTAGATCTACCTAATGGCTTATTAAATGATATATACTCATTTATTGAACAATTCTCAGCAAGGATTGATGAAATTGAAGAGCTGTTAACTCACAATCGAATTTGGAAACAACGCTTAGTTGACGTTGGTATTGTTGACGCAAAAACAGCTATAGCTTGGGGTTTTACTGGTGTTATGCTTAGAGGTAGTGGGGTTAACTGGGATTTGCGTAAAGACCGTCCTTATGAGGTTTATAATGAATTTAATTTTAATGTGCCAAAGGGGTCTTCGGGCGACTGTTATGATCGTTATCTCATTCGTATACAAGAGATGCGCGAAAGTTTATCGATAATTCAACAAGTCATTAATACGATTCCACAGGGTCCTATTAAAATATGTGACTCGAAATTTGTGGCGCCATCGCGTGCACATATGAAAACAGATATGGAAAGTCTTATACATCATTTTAAGTATTATACTGAAGGATTATCTGTGCCAAAGGGTCAGGTTTATAGCGCTGTTGAAGCACCAAAAGGGGAATTCGGTGTTTTTCTTGTAAGTGATGGTACGAATAAACCTTATCGTTGCAAAATTCGTGCACCTGGTTTTGCGCATTTGCAAGGACTTAATGAGATGGCCAGAGGGCATATGCTCGCAGATGTCACTACTATCATTGGGACACAGGATATTGTTTTCGGAGAAGTTGACCGATAAAAATGAGCACTAATAATCATCAC
>Ga0192647_100391_pt1 | contig 31119 bp, 26 predicted proteins | sample LauGreFa1BDMLBSN_2_FD_133046 | JGI IMG/M metagenome (GOLD analysis project Ga0192647, IMG submission 133046) | Freshwater lake microbial communities from Lake Michigan, USA - Fa13.BD.MLB.SN - reassembly | ecosystem: Environmental > Aquatic > Freshwater > Lake | place: Lake Michigan, USA... | reverse complement strand
TTTGATCAGCCACTTCGCCCCAGCATGGCATGCAGCAACACATTGCAACCCGCGGTGATCTGCTCGGGTAAGACATCCTCGATCTCGTTGTGGCTGATGCCATCTTTACAGGGAATGAAGATCATGCCTGTGGGGGCCAGGCGAGCGGCGTAAACGGCATCATGACCCGCGCCGGACACCACAGGCATGTGGGTGTGGCCCAGCATCGTGGCTGCCTGTTCAACGGCTTTAACGCAGTCGGGGTGGAATTGCTGAGCGGTGAAACTCACGACCAGGTTGAGGTCGATGGCCAAGCCGGTGCGCTGTGACAACGATCGCGCAAAGTCGCGTAGGTCTTGCGCCATCTGCTCCACGGATTCATCGGTGTGGTTGCGAAAATCAATCGAGAACTTGACCATGCCCGGAATCACATTGCGGCTGTTGGGATGGACATGCACCATGCCCACGGTGCCGCGCCCGTGGGGGGCATGCCGGTTGGCAATGGCCACCACTTCTTGCATCACGACGGTGGCCACTTGCAAGGCATCGCGTCGCAGCCCCATGGGGGTGGGGCCCGCATGGGCCTCCATGCCGTGCACCACGCAATCGAACCAGCGTTGACCCAGCACCCCTTGAACCACCCCGATGGTGACATGGGCATCTTCCAGTACCGGTCCTTGCTCGATGTGCGCTTCAAAATACGCGCCGATCGGGTGTTGCCCGGGTACTTCATCGCCCAGGTAGCCGATGGCCGCCAGCTCATCTTTCACACTGAGCCCTTGCGTATCGGTCGCCGCATAGGCATGTTCGAGGGTGAAGGCGCCGGCAAACACCCCGGAGCCCATCATGACCGGGACAAACCGCGAGCCTTCTTCATTGGTCCAGACGACGACCTCCAGGGGGGCCTCGGTTTCAATGCCGTGGTCATTGAGGGTGCGAATCACTTCCAGGCCAGCAAGGACACCATAGTTGCCGTCAAACTTGCCCCCGGTGGGCTGCGTGTCGATGTGACTGCCCGTCATCACCGGAGCCAGGGCAGGATTGCGGCCGGGCCGGCGCATGAAAATATTGCCAATGCGGTCTACCGTGACCTGAAGACCCAATTCACGTGCCCAGTGCACGACCAGATCGCGGCCCTGACGATCCAGGTCGGTCAACGCCAACCGAGCGACTCCTCCTTTGGGGGTGGCGCCAATCTGCGCCAGAGTCATGAGCGAGTGCCACAACCGTTCGCCATTGATACGTAAATCTGCCAACTGAACCGTGGTCTCTGACATGGGGATCTCCTCGTGGGACGGACAAGTGAAGGATCGGATTCGGACTATTATGGCGAGTTATGAATCACCAGAATTTGCGTGCAAGTTTGTCTGAGGGGCTGATGTTGAGCGCTCAACCGCTGGACAGCCTTGAGATGGCGCCGTATGGCTGGGTACTCGATATTGACGCGGCATTTGCGGCCCATCAGGGCCAATCGATCAATGCGGGAACCAGTCGTCGGGCTGACTTGCCGGGAAACTTGGCGCTCGATGATCAGGGTGGACGCCCACTGGTGTGCGTGTTCCGTGCCGTGGCCCAGGCCGCATCCGGCCCTTGGCAATCGCTGGAACGCCATCGCCTGGGGACTCAAACCTTTGTCCCCCTGGCAACCCGAGGGCCATCGGTGTCGACCACGTCTCGCTCGGTCTGCGTCTTGCTGGTCGCCTTGGGAGACGACGCGCCCGATGAGCGCAGCCTCAAGGCGTTTTGTGTCAACAACCAACAGGCCTTCACTCTCAAACCCGGGATTTGGCATCATCCGCTGATTGCATTGCACGACAGCGATTTTCTGGTGATTGAGCGCTCGGCGGATCAAGTCGATTGTGAAGTCAGGTCCTTGCCAAGACCGGTGACGGTGAGCATGACCTCCATGCCCACTTAAGGGAGGCGAGCACTCTGCGCTGGGGTTGGGGCGTACGCCGTGTGCAGGCAGCGCACGACGTGGGTCTCGCTGCAACGTATCGCCTCGGGGCTGCTGTGCAGGCACTCCTCGGTGGCCAGGGTGCAACGAGGGGCGAACGAGCACCCCGGGGGCAGGGCAGACAGATCGGGTGGGTTGCCTGCGATGGTGGCCAGGCGGGTGCCCCGGGCCAGCGCGCCGTGAGCCCGGCTGGCCAGCAGGGCGCGGGTGTAGGGGTGCTGCGGCGAGCGGATCAGCTCCCGGGTGAGGCCCTCTTCGACCAGACGGCCGGCGTACATCACGGCAATGCGATCCGCCACTTCAATCGCAGCACCGATATCGTGGGTGACAAAAATCACGGTCAACCCCAGATCCCGTTGCAACTCTCGCAGCAACAGCAAGATCTGTATCTGAACCGTTGCGTCCAGCGCCGTGGTGGGCTCGTCAGCCAGCAGCACCTGAGGTCGGCAAGCCAGGGCCAAGGCAATCATGGCCCGCTGACGCATGCCTCCACTCATCTCATGGGGGTAAGCCGCCAAACGGCGCTCCGGGCTGGGGATCCGCACCCGCTCAAACAATTCGAGTGCACGCTGCTGCGCTTGTTGTGCCGTGACTGTGGGTTCGTGTCGCCGAATCGATTCCACAATTTGCGCGCCGATGGCGTACACCGGGTCCAGGGCCAGCAGCGGTTCCTGAAAAATCATGGAAGTCACGCGGCCACGGTGGTCGGCCAACTGGTGCGGAGACAGGGCCATGACATCTTCGCCGCCGACCCAGATCTGACCGCTCATCTGCGTTTGCTTAGGGGGGTGCAAGCGCAACAGTGATCGTAGCGTCACACTTTTGCCCGATCCCGACTCGCCAAGCAAAGCCAGGACTTCGCCACGCCGGACCTGAAGGTTGACCCCGTTGACGGCGCGCACGGGTTGTCGTCCCCCGGTGAAGGTGACTTGCAAATCACGAATGTCGACGGCGATGTCGTGGTGATTGCTCATGCCGGCTCTTTCAAGGTCGCTGGCGCGGCCAAGGTGTGACCTCGCCCAGGTTCAAACATGAGGCACGCCACGGCATGGCCCTGATGGGCGCTGCTCAGGACGGGAACTTGCTCGGCGCACACCGCTTGCGCCTTGTCGCAACGGGTGTGGAACCGACACCCAGATGGCGGGTTGATCGGGTTGGGAGGGTCACCCGCCAGGGGCGGAGACTGCGTGCGCTGGTCAGGGTCCATGGTGGGCATGGAGCTGAGCAGCGCTCGTGTGTAGGGGTGCCGGGGATGGTTGAACAGGTCTTCGCTGGCCCCAATTTCAACCACCTGACCCAGGTACATCACCATGACCCGATCGCTCATGAAGCGAACCACGTTGAGGTCATGGCTGATGAAGATGTAGGTGAGCTTGAACTCATCCTTGAGGTCGAGCAAGAGGTTCAGAACCTGAGCTTCCACCGATTTATCCAGCGCAGACACCGCTTCATCCAGGATGACCAGCTGTGGCTGGAGTGCCAGGGCTCGCGCGATGTTGACGCGCTGACGCTGCCCCCCTGAAAGCTCGTGGGGATAGCGCGCCGCAAAGCGGTGCGGCTCTAAACCCACCCGAGCGAGCAAATCGTGCGCCCGCGCAATCGCCTCAACGCGGGGCAACCCATGCACCTGGGGAGAAAAAGCGATCGAGTCCTCAATGGTCAGGCGAGGATTGAGCGAGGCGTAACTGTCCTGAAAAACCATTTGCGCCTGACGACGAAAGTCTTTCATGGGCAGGTCACGTCCGCCTACCAGGGCCCCGTCATAGAGGATCTCGCCCCGATCAGGCGCCAGCAAGCTCATCAGCAATCGAGCGGTGGTGCTCTTGCCGCACCCGGATTCACCCACCACCCCCAGCGTTTCACCTTTCAGCACCGAAAAGTCGATGTCGTCCACCGCGCGCACCACGTCACCGCCACGCCCGAACAGTGGCTTTTTCAGGGGGAAGTGTTTGGTCAGCCCCCGAACTTCAAGAAGATGTTGGTGAGGTGCCATGTTCACTGCTTGATTTCCATGGCCGAACGCAAACCATCGCTCAGCAGGTTGAAGGCAATCGAGGTGATGAAGATCATCGCCCCGGGCAGGGCCGCCACCCAGGGTTGGGTGTAAATGGCGGTTCGCAAGGTGTTGAGCATCAGGCCCCACTCAGGCTCCGGGGGCTTCACGCCCAAGCCCAGAAACGAGAGTCCGGAGGCCAGGATCATGGCCACAGCGATCAGGCTGGTGGCATAGACAAAGATGGGGCCCAGCACATTGCCCAGCACATGCACCCGAACGATGGTGAAGGCACTCGCCCCGGAGGCGCGAGCTGCCTCAACAAAGTCCCGTGTTCGAATTTGGGTGGTCACACTTTCGGCGATCCGGGCAATGGGCGGGATGAACACCACGGTCAATGAGATCAGCGAATTGGTAATGCCCGCGCCCAAGGCACCTGACAGGGCGATGGCCAACAACACCGAGGGGAAGGCATAAAAGACGTCAATCGTTCGCATGATCACCGAGTTGATCGCCCCCCCCGCATAACCTGCGGTGATGCCAATGATCGAGCCACAGAAAAATGCGCAAATGACGGGCGTGATGCCCATGAACAGGCTCAGACGCGCGCCCACCATCAGACGCGACAGCATGTCACGCCCCAATTCGTCGGTCCCAAGGGGGAAATTAGGCGTGCCGATGGGCTTCAAACGCGACAGCATGGACGATTTGTAAGGGTCGGCAGGGGTGATCCAGGCGCCCAACACCGCCAACAGCAGCAGTATCACAATCACAGCAGCAGCGGCCATGGCGACTTTGTCACGTGAGAGGCGATGCAGGACGTTTTGCCAATAGCCCGGCGAACGTTCAGCGACCGTCACTGCAAGCTGTGGCGAATTCAAGCGAGTACTGAGCAGCGGCATGTCAGATCAGCCTCGGGCAATGCGCGGATCGAGCAGGGTTTGCACCATGTCCACCAGCATATTCAACACAACAAAAAACATGGCCAGTACCAGAATCGTGCCTTGCAGCAGTGGCAGGTCGCGCTGGAAGATCGCCGAATTCAGCAAAAATCCTGTGCCAGGCCAGGCGAACACGGTTTCAATCAAGATCGAACCGCCCAGCAGGTAGCCCAGTTGCAAGCCCATGACGGCCAGCGCCGTGGGCGCCGCGTTTTTGACCACATGAGCCAGGATGCCCAGATCGGTGAGCCCCTTGGCACGCAGACCCATCACGAATTCTTGCGCCAGGATATCGGCCACCAACGCGCGAACCGTGCGCGAGATGATGCCCATGGGGATCACGCTCATGGTCAAGGCAGGCAGCACCATATGCTGGATGTGTTCCCAATTCCATTGCCACAGGTCCGAACCGCTGGGTCCTGCGCCGCTGGCGGGCAGCCACATCAGCTGGGACGAGAACACAATCACCATCACCATGCCCAGCCAGTAGTGGGGGACACTCACGCCCAGCACGGCTGTCAGCGAAGCGAGCTTGTCCACCCAGGAATTCTGAAAGTAGCCGGCCACAAAACCAAACAGACTGCCGAGAATGAATCCGATAAGCGTCGCCAACGCTGCGAGTCGCAGGGTATTGCCAACCGCCTTGAGCACTTCATCGAGGACGGGACGACTGGTGGCGATGGAGACACCCAGATCGCCTTGCAGAGCCCGGGCGATCCAGCTCACAAACTGCTCGGGGTAGGAGCGATCAAAGCCATAGAGGGCGCGTAATTTCTGCTGCAGCTCCTGGGAGGCATCGGGCGGCAGGATGGAAACCAGGGGATCCCCCGGGGCCAGGTGTACCAGGGCGAAACACACCAGCGCCACCCCCAGCATGATGGGCATGGCGTAAATAACGCGTCGTATCAGGAATTCGATCATGAGAAACCCGACACGCCGACCCCTCTTCGGGTGTCGGCGTGTGTGCAGTGATAGGAGATCAGTCGATCGACATCGGCGCGATATCGATGAACCAGCTGCGCGGCTGGACCACGCCCTTGACTTTGGCGCTCATGGCACGTGGGCCAACGTCATGGGCAATCCAGATGAACGGCGCTTCCTCGACGATACGGGCATGCAGTTTGGCCAAGGCGGCGTCACGTCCACGGTCGTCGAAGGTGCTGCGTGCATCGGCGATGAGTTTGTCGAATTCATCGTTACCAAAATAGCCCCAGTTGTTGGAAACAGGCGGGAAGGTTTTGGTGCTGGTGAATCGAACCATGGCAAAGAAAGGATCCATGGCAGCAAAGCTCACGTTGATGGCGTGAGCGCCACGCGCCGACGCGTCTTTGGCGCCTTGACGCCAGTTGGTGAACAGCGTGTTCCATTCGATGACGTCAAACTCGATGTCGAAGTGGCAGGCCTTGAGGGACTGCTGAACAAACTCGTTCATGGGCAGCGGTTGCATCTGTCCTGAACCCGAGGCCGAGATCTGCACTTTGGCTTTCAGGGGCTTGCTGGCTGAGAAGCCGGCCTTTTGCATCAATGCCTGCGCTTCTTTGACGTCGTAACGGATGTCAAATTTCGGGTTGCCCCACCAGGGGTGACCAGGCGGCACGGTACCCTTGGGAACGCCCATCATCCCGCCCAGCAATGTGCGCAATCCTTCGCGGTCCACACACAGGTTGGCGGCATGGCGTACATCTTTGTTCAACCAGGGTGAACCCGGTGCAAAAGACAACTGCCAGGGCCACACGTGCGGCTGCGGGTTGCTGTAAATGCTGAACCCGCGCTGACGAATCTGAGCCATCGCGTCGGGAGCCGGGGCTTCGATCCAGTCCACCTGGCCCGAGAGCAGGGCAGCCGTGCGAGAGTTGGCTTCTGGCATGGGCAGCATCACCACGCGGTCGACCTTGGGCCGACGCTTGGCATCCCAGTAATCCTTGTTGGCGACCAGTTCGAGTCGCTCGCGGGGCACGAAGCGAGCCATCTTGAAGGGGCCCGAGCCAGCCGCATCGCTGGCAAATGCGGTCCAGGCAAGTTTGGATTTGTCAGCAGGCGTAGCGCCTTGTGCCGCGTCAAATTTCTTTTGCCAATGGCTGGGGCTGGCCATGAACAGGTTGGTCAGGTTCAGCGGCAAGAAGGAGTCGGGCTCGCTGGTGGTGAGCTCAACCGTCAGGTCATCGATTTTGCGGGCGCTGCGCAGGGTGGGCATGCGCGAGGCGGTGACGCCCACCTGGCTGGCGTCGAAATGCACAGCGTCTTTGTCCAACACTTTCTGGACGTTCCAGACCACGGCATCGGCATTGAAAGGAGAACCGTCGTGAAACTTCACGCCCGAGCGCAATTTGAAGGTCCACTTGGTCTTGTCGTTGGCATTGACCGACCAGCTGGTAGCCAGGCCCGGGATGAGCACGCTGGCTTTGTCCGCACTGGACAAGTCCCAGTGGGTGAGGGCATCGTACATGGGGATACCCGTGAAGCGGTTGCCTTCAAAACCTTGGTCGGGTTGTCCCAAGGTGCGCGGGATGTCGGCCGCGGTCATGGCGATGCGGAGCACCTTTTCTTGTGCGTGGCTGGGTTGCATCGTGGTGGCACCCACGGCAGCCACTGCCAGTACCAGTTGTAGGCCTTTGTTGGCCCATTGAGACGAAGGGATCATGCGTTTCATGGCGACTCCAGAAAAAGTGACTGACACAAACTTCGTTCGAAGCGGAATGGATGGGATCCAGGACCCATCCGTTCGTGGGCCAGGAACGAAAGACCACCTAGACGTGTGCAATGGTCATGCCATCCGGTGTGCGGCCTTCGGATCCAGCGCCTGAGAGCTCGAATCTCCACGCATCCCTCAGCGGTCGATGACATGAGGAAGATGCGGACGATCCCGACGGGCAATCCATCATGGTGCACGATACACCACTTTGGGGCGCGTTTCAATCGGATCGCATGATAGCCCCAGTTTTTGCACCACAATGTGCACGAAGCTTGCCCGGGGCCCTGGGCATTCGACTGCGTTGGGGCGTTGGTCTGCGCAGGGATGCACAATACACCGAAGTTGCTTATCGACCATGAAAACCTCAGACGACCGCACATTTCTGCTGATCAATCCCAACACCAATGCGGCCACCACCCAGCGCTTGCAGGATACCTTGCGCCCACAACTTCCCGCGGGTGTTCGTCTGGATGTTGTGACCGCCAGCTTCGGCTCGCATTACATCGCGTGTGAGTCCAGTCATGCCGTGGCAGCCCATGCGGGCCTGCAGTCTTGGGCTGACTACCGGTTGGCGCATGCTGGCCCTATCGACGGCGTGTTGATCGGCTGTTTTGGTGACCCGGGCTTGTTTGCCCTGCGCGAGGCCAGCAGCTGCCCGGTCACCGGATTGGCCGAGGCTTCATTCATCCTGGCAGCACAGCGCGGTGCATTTGCCATCGTGACCGGGGGTGAGCGCTGGAAGCCCATGCTTCAACGGTTGGCGAATGCCCTGGGTTACGGCCACTTGCTGCGCCACATTGAAACGGTTATCCCCAGCGGGGCAGAGCTGCAAGCTGACCCCGAGATGGCCCTGCGTTGCCTGGGGGATGCCTGCAAGCACGCGGCGGCCTCGGGCGTGGAGAGTGTCATATTGGGCGGAGCAGGGCTGGCGGGTTATGCGGAGGGCTTGCGTCATGACTGCCCTGTCCCACTGATTGACAGCGCTGAAGCGGGCCTGCAGGTCTTGCTCAATCGCCTCGCACCACCCGCCCCTCAGCCGAAAGATGGTTTTTATGCGCAGTGGCGCAACATGACGCCAGCGATCATGCACATCTCCGTGCGGGTTTAGTCGAACCAGCCGACGGGCCAAATGATGACTTTGGTGGGCCGGTACCCGTCCCAGACTGTTCGTGTATGCAATCAAAGGCGGAGTTTGGGTGGGAACGTGATCCCATTCGTGCACCCAAAGCCGGTTTGAGTCGTCGCCTGCATTTGAGTCCCGGTATCCGCGGAAAACTCTAGAATGGACTTTTCCCTTTGTCAAACACTGCCATGCCCCTCTACGACGCTATCCTTCCGGTACTGATTGCAGGCCTGTTGCCCATTGTCTGCGCGGGTGTTGCCAAATGGGGTGCCAAAAGCTACGACAACCGACATCCCCGTGAGTGGCTGGCCCATCAAGAGGGGTATCGTGCCAGGGCTGACGCAGCCCAGCAAAACAGTTTTGAAGCCTTTCCATTTTTCGCCGCAGGGGTGGTACTGGCGCTGATGAGCGAGGTCGAAGTCGACGATGTTTCTGCATGTGGTTGGTTTTTCGTTGTCATGAGGCTGGCCTATATCTATTGCTACGTCACCGGTCGGGCTACCGCTCGATCCATTTGTTGGGCGCTGGCATTGGCTGCGGTTTTGCGACTGTATGTGTTGGCCCTGTGATAGATGCCTGGCACACACTTGCACGCCCTGGACGCGGCCACCGCACTCACGCCGCTGGCGCGTGACAGCTACCAGGGTCAGACAGACCCCAGGTATGCACACCGCATTGGGCCCTTTGGGGGCATCACAGCCGCCACGCTGCTGCAGTCGGTGATGGTGCACCCGGACCGACAGGGTGAGCCCATTGCGTTGACGGTGAATTTCGCGCAGCCTATTTCGGACGAGCCATTTGTCATCGAAGCCGTAGCCGCCAGAACCAACCGCTCCACGCAACATTGGACGCTTGCGATGAGGCAGAGCGGCACCGTGGTGACAACTGCCAGCGCGGTCTTGGCCTTGCGCCGGGATACCTGGTCCTGCACGGAGGCCGAGTTCCCAAGCGTTTCGCCCGTTTCAGCGCTGAAACGACTGGCCAGCCCAGAGGCCCCCACCTGGTTTGCCAATTACGATGTGCGTGTGGCGCACGGCATGCCCCTGGATGATTCCCGGCCATTGGCAGACAAAGACTCCATCACCACCTTGTGGGTTCGTGATGAGCCGCCCAGGCCGCTGGATTTTGTGTCACTGGCTTCTATGTGTGATGTGTTTGTGCCTCGCATCATGGTTCGGCGGCCTGTGCGAGTTCCGGCCGGCACGGTGTCGTTGACGACTTACTTTCACGCTGACTCGGCAAAGTTGGCTGCGTGTGGAACACAACACCTGCTGGGGACAGCCCGTGCCTCGCACTTTGGAATGGGCTATCACGATCAGACCGCTCAGGTGTGGAGTGCCGAGCGGGTATTGCTGGCCACCACGCATCAAATCGTGTATTTCAAAGAGTGAGTGGTTGGCCCCCGACTATCATGCCGTCGATCCAGGACAGACAGCGTTGGCTTTTGGCGTCACCCGCATCAGTGCTATGACCACCGCCTCACCCCCTTCAACTCCGTTGCCGTTTGAAGGCCTGCGCGTGATTGAATTCACCCACATGGTGATGGGACCCACCTGTGGCATGGTGCTAGCCGATTTGGGGGCTGAGGTCATCAAAGTGGAGCCCATTGGGCAGGGACGTCGTGGAGACGCCACCCGCGATTTGTTGGGCTCGGGCGCGGGATTTTTTCCCCTGTTCAACCGCAACAAAAAGAGCATCGCCCTGAACTTGCAAACCCCCGAGGGCATGGAGGCCGTGTTGCGTCTGGTTGCCACCGCCGATGTGGTGACTGAGAACTTCAAGCCCGGAACCATGCACAAGCTGGGGCTGGACTATGCCAGCCTGAAAGCCCTCAACCCCCAGTTGGTGTATGTCAGTCTCAAGGGGTTTTTGCCGGGCCCTTACGAGCACCGCACCGCACTCGATGAGGTGGTGCAAATGATGGGGGGGCTGGCATACATGACGGGTCGTCCGGGTGATCCGCTGCGGGCGGGCACGAGCGTGAACGACATCATGGGGGGCATGTTCGGCGCCATTGGCGTCATGGCTGCGTTGGCACAACGGGACAAGACCGGTGTGGGGCAGGAGGTGCAAAGCGCCTTGTTTGAAAACAACGTCTTTCTGGTGGCGCAGCACATGATGCAATTTGCTGTTACCGGCAAACCTGCTGCGCCCATGCCCGCACGCATTTCCGCCTGGGCCGTCTATGACGTGTTCAAAGTGAAGCATGATGAACAGATTTTTCTGGCAGTGGTCACCAACACCGCATGGGATATCTTTTGCGATGCCTTTGGATTCGCCGACCTCAAGGCAGACCCGCGCTTGCAGACCAACAACGATCGGGTGCTGGCGCGGGATTGGATGATGCCCATCTTGCGAGAACGCATGGCCCCCTTCAGCGCAGCGGACATCAGTGCGGTGTTTGAACAACATGCACTGCCGTATGCGCCCATCACCCGCCCGCAAGAGCTGTTCGATGACCCGCACCTCAATGCCACCGGAAGCCTGGCTGATATTGAGTTGCCCGACGGCAGACCATCGCGCACGGTGCTGATGCCTTTGACCCTGGATGGCCAGCGACCCGGGATTCGGACTTCGCCCCCCAAACTGGGTGAGCATACGGCGGAGATACTGGGGCAGTTAGGCTACAGCCAGGCTCAGATTCAAGCCCTGTCGCAACCCTGTAACAACGCCATAGCCGACGAATGACATGAAACGCACGCTGGTTTGTGCCGTGATGCTGTTGTCATGCTGGGTCGGTGTGCAAGCGGCAGAGGTCAGTGTGGCGGTCGCCGCCAATTTCACCGCTCCCATGCAGAGAATCGCTGCATTGTTTGAGCAGGAGACGGGGCACAAGGCTGTGTTGTCTTTCGGATCGACCGGCAATTTTTATGCACAGATCAAACACGGCGCACCGTTTGACGTGTTGCTGGCCGCCGACGATGCCACCCCTGCCAAGTTGGAACAAGAGCGCCTGGGTGTGCCAGGCAGTCGCTTCACCTATGCTGTGGGAAAACTGGTGTTATGGAGCAAGCGGCCGGGCTGGGTGGATGACAAGGGCGAGGTGCTTCGATCGGGTCAATTCCAGCGTCTCGCCGTGGCCAATCCCAAGCTGGCGCCGTATGGCGCTGCGGCCGTTGAGGTGATGAACCGACTGGGGTTGACGCAGCAACTGTCCCCCCGGCTGGTGCAGGGGGAGAACATCGCGCAGACCTACCAATTTGTCTTCACCGAGAACGCGCAGCTAGGCTTTGTGGCGCTGTCCCAGGTGATGCGGGAGGGCAAGCTTTTACAGGGCTCGGTGTGGATCGTACCCACCCAGTGGTACTCGCCGATTCGGCAGGATGCCGTGTTGTTGGCGGCTGGACGCCATCGACCAGCAGCGCAGTCGCTCATGTCGTTTCTTCGTTCAGACAAAGCGCAGGCCGTGATGCGTGCGTATGGTTATGAGCGCTGACGTCAGCCCTTGTCTTTTTTGAGCAAATGAGAGGCCGCATCCTGCGGTAACCGCCGCGCATCCAGCATTCCGATCAACGCAAACATGGCCATCATCACAAAGGCCAATCGGTATTCCGTTCCCCCGGGGAGATTGGCCCACTCGGTCAGGCTTTGACCGGCTCTGACACACAGCGCACTCAAGGTGATGGCCAGGGCGTTGGACAGTTGCGACGCACTGTTGAACAAGCTGTTGGCATCGGACATTTGCGATTTGGGGATATCGGAATAGGCCAAGGTGTTGAGGGTGGTGAACTGCATCGAGCGCGTCATGCCGCCGGCGATCAGCACGATCACGGTGAGCACGATGGGCCACTCGGGGGTCAAGGCCGCGCACACGGCAATCGACATGGCACACAGCCATCCGTTCCAGATCAATACCGAGCGATGCCCGAACCGGTTGAGTACCGCGGTGGCCATGGACTTCATGCCCAGATTGCCAGCAAACAACGCCAGGACCAACAGTCCGGAATGGAAGGCGTCATAGCCCAAGCCGAGCTGAAAGAACAGGGGCAGTAAAAAAGGCGCACTGCTGATGGCCGTTCGATAAAAGGACCCCCCTCGCAATGCCACCCGCATGGTGGCGATGCGGGCTGGGGCCAAATCAATCAGCGGGTGTGGGGTTTGCTTCAGATGTCGTATCGCCAGCAGGAGCAAGACGATGCCTAGGAGCAATGCCACCATGCCTGGGGTGTCGATGGCAGTGGTCAAGGTTTCTAAACTGTAGAGCAGGGCGAAGCTGCTCGAACCGCACAGCACAAACCCTGTCCAGTCAAAGCGACGTGGTGTGTCGCTCTTGATGTTAGGGATCAGCCACACGGTGGCGATGAAAGCCAGAATACCCAGCGGCAGGTTGATGTAAAAAATCCAGCGCCAACCCCAGTGGGTGGTGATGAAGCCGCCGATGGGCGGACCCAGTATCGGTGCGATCAGCGCGGGCCACACCAGCGCTGAAATGGCACCCACCAGATCTTTCTTGGGCGTGAACCGCAGCACGACCAGGCGACCCACCGGCACCATCATGGCCCCGGCCATGCCCTGAAAGATTCGCAGCGCAATAAAGGTGTTGAAATCGCTGGTCATGCCGCACAGCAGTGAAGCCAGGGTGAAGATGCCGATGGCGGCCGCAAACACGGTTCGAGCGCCAAAGCGATCGGCCACCCATCCGCTGGCGGGAATGAACACGCCCAAGGACAGCAGGTAGGCGCTGATGCCCAGGTTGAGCGCAATGGCGGTGGTGCCCAACGACTCCGCCATGGCTGGCAGCGCCGTGGTGATGATGGTGCCGTCCAGAATTTCCATGAACATGGCGCCGGTAACCAGCGCCATGATCACGCGCATGCGAAGCCCGGAGGGCGGGGTGATCGAGTCTGTCTGAGGCGTTGACATGTCGGTGCGCCCTTTAATTGGCAGGCTGGGATGGACGTGGGGTTGAAATACGATCGGCCACAACCGAGCACCACAAGGCCGCGCCGAGAATGATCACCCCACTGGGGCCCAGCGACTCAAATCCCAAGGCTACCACCAGATAGGCGCCCAGCGCTGCTCCTATGGCCTGTCCGGCGTAGAGGCTGGATGAGTTCAGTGCAATGGAGGCCGATGCCAGGCCTGGCGCAGACTGCGCCAGACGCGCTTGTTGGGAAGACGTGAAAGCAAAATTGCCCAGGCCCCACACCAGCACGGCCATGGCCACCGCCCACAGTGCATGCACCACGGACAGCGCCAGCACCCAGAGGACCAATCCTGTCAGGACATAGCTCAGTGCCACCCTGGCACCCCGGTCAGCGCCGATGCGCGACACCTGTCTCGACAAAATGATGTTGCCGACCAGGCCACTCACCCCCAACAAGGTCATCAAAATCGCCTGCATGCCGGGTGAAGCCCCGAGCACTTCACGCAGTGCCGAGGTGATGTACCCCATGACTGCGAAATTGCCCATGCACCACAGCAGGGTGGCCAGCAAGATCCAGCGCAGTCGAGCGGAGCCCAGCACCTCGCTCCAGGATTGCAGCGAGAGCGGTGCCACCTGCAAACCTGCCGGGATGACGCGCCAGACGGTCCAGGCGGAGACGCATCCCATGAGGGCCACGACGGCAAAGCTCACACGCCAGCTGAACAGGTCAGCGAGCAGATTGCCGATGGGCATGCCCATGACCGAGGCCAGCGACCAGCCCACGAAGGCACTGGTGACCGCGGTGGAGCGTTGCTCGGGCGGCACCATCAGGGCCAGTGTGGCGGCCACCTGGGGCGTGAAGACGGCGGCACCCAACACAGCAAGAGGACGTAACCACAAGAGGGTGGTGAAATCTGGCGCCAGCGCACAGGCCACATGACCGACCGCCAGCAACAGGAGTGACAAGACCAGCAAGAGCCGTCGATCCACGCGTGAGGTGGTGGCTGCCAACACTGGCGCCCCCAGGCACATGCTCAGCGCCGCCAGGCTGAGCAACGAACCCGCTTGGGGAATGGAGATGGCCAGATCGAGCGCCAGCAGGTCCAGCATGCCGGGCACGACCAAGACGCCGCAGCCCACCACGAAATTTCCGAATAAAGCGGCCGCGGTGGCTGTCATGGGGGCCTGAGTCGAGAACGTGTCATGGCGGGAATGGCTGGTTGCGCGTTTGTACCAATCTAACAGATCGGTCATTGCGGGCGAAAGCGATTATGCTGAGGGGCTGAGCGATTTGGGTGTCGCCTGTGCATACACGCGGGCACGCAGTTATTTTGAAAGATTCCTACATGAACCCCGCACCAAGCCCTGCAGTTAACGCCATGCCCACTGAGCAACAAGTCCGCATTGACCTGGCCGCTTGTTACCGTTTGGTGGCGATGTATGGCTGGGATGACCTGGTCTTCACCCATATTTCAGCGCGAGTACCTGGGCCGGAGCATCACTTCCTGATCAATCCTTACGGGATGTTGTTTGAGGAGATCACGGCCTCCAGTCTGGTGAAGGTGGATTTGTCAGGCCAAGTCATTGGGACGTCCATGTACCCGGTCAATCCGGCGGGTTTCACGATTCACTCGGCCATTCACGAGGTACGCGAGGATGCGCATTGCGTGATGCACCTGCACACGTTGGACGGTACTGCGGTCGCCTCCTCCCAGGAAGGCCTGGTGGCGCTCAACCAGACATCGCAGTTGGTGGTGGGTGACCTGGTGTATCACGACTATGAAGGTGTGGCGCTCGACCACGCTGAGCGCCCGCGCTTGCAACACGATCTCGGCCAGCACAACTCGCTGCTGCTTCGAAATCACGGCACCCTGACCGTGGGACGCAGTTGCGCCGAGGCTTTTCTGCGCATGTATTTTCTGGAGCGAGCCTGCAGCATGCAGGTGAGAACGCGCGCCATCGCCTCCATGGGGCAAGACTATCCAACGGCGCCGGCGGTGATCGCCAAGAACGCTGACTTGATGAAAGCCACCAACATGACGGAAATGGCCAATCGGCTGGTGTGGCCCGGCTTGTTGCGCAAGCTCGATCGGGTCAACCCGGGCTACCGTGATTGATCGGTGTCACAAGCGCCGGACCTTGACCGACTTGCCTTTGACCTTGCCGGCATTGAGGCCCCGCAGCACTGCGTCGGCCACGCTGCGCTCGACGGCCACATAGGTTGAAAATTCGTTGACATTGATTTTGCCGATCTGAGAGCCTGCAAAGCCCAAATCTTTGGTCAACGCACCCAGCACATCACCGGGGCGGATCTTTTCTTTTCGACCGCCCACAATTTGCAGCGTGACCATGGGAGGCTGCAAGGGGTCTGTGTTGTCTGCTTCGCTGAGCTCGCTCAAGGGGTGCCAGGGGCTCTCGCTGCCTTGCATGACATCGATCCGGCCCACGCTGCCCATTTCGTCCATGCTCGCCAGGCTGAAGGCCCAGCCTTCGCCATCCGCCCGCCCGGTGCGCCCTACCCGGTGTGTGTGCACCTCGGGGTCTGGGGTGATGTCCACATTGATCACCGCCTCCAGTTGTGCAATGTCCAGCCCGCGCGCTGCCACGTCGGTGGCCACCAGCACACTGCAGCTGCGGTTGGCAAACTGCACCAGCACCTGATCGCGCTCGCGTTGATCCAGGTCGCCGTGCAACTCGAGTGCTGAAAACCCTTGCGCCTGCAACACCGCCACCAGCTCACGGCAGCGTAGCTTGGTGTTGCAAAAGGCCAGCGTGCTGACAGGGCGGAAGTGGTTGAGCAGCAGACTGACAGCATGCAAACGCTCGGTGTCCTTCACCTCGTAAAAACGCTGACGGATCTTGGTGGCGGCGTGACGCTCGGTGAGCTTGACTTCTTGCGGATTGCGCAGGAACCGAGCCGCCAGCTTGGAGACGCCCGCAGGGTAGGTGGCTGAAAACAGCAGTGTCTGGCGAGTGGTGGGACACGCGTGTGCCACTTGAGCTATGTCGTCAGCAAACCCCATATCAAGCATGCGATCGGCCTCGTCCAGCACCAGGGTGTTGAGGGCATCGAGGGCGAGTGATTGTCGGGACAGGTGGTCCAGAATTCGTCCGGGGGTTCCCACCACGATGTGTGCGCCATGAGCCAGGCTGGTGAGTTGGTTGCGAAGGGGCACGCCGCCACACAGCGTCAGCGTCTTGATGTTGTCCTCGGCGCGCGCGAGTCGGCGGATCTCCTGGGTGACCTGATCGGCCAGTTCGCGGGTGGGGCACAGCACCAGCGCCTGCACCGCAAAGCGACGGGGGTTGAGGTTGTGCAGCAGCGGCAGAGCGAAGGCGGCCGTCTTGCCACTGCCGGTTTTGGCTTGTGCAATCAGGTCACGACCCGCCAGGGCCAGGGGAAGACTGGCCGACTGGATCGGTGTCATCGCGAGGTAGCCCAGTTGTTGCAGGTTGGACTGCATCGAGGCGGACAAGGGCAGTCGGGCAAAGGCGTTTTCAGCCACAGCGGTTGCGCCAGCCACGGCTTGGGCGGGGGAAGGATCGGTTTTGGACATACGCGATTGTCCTCTGTTCGGGCTGCCAGCCCGGCAGCACGCTTGCAACGCCTCGATCAAGCGCGCAACGCTCGTGCAATCCTGTCGCGTTTGACCGTGGGTTTGGGGCAGACGCCTTTGGGCAGTTCGAACCAGCCACGCACGTCCTGATCAAGCCCGACGCCGTGCATGAAGTTGTAGATGGCCTTTTTCAATCCCTCGCCCAGCCGATCATGGTCGACGCCCGGAGGCATCGGGGTCGGGTCGATGAACCCAATGTCGTTGCGGGCAAAGTGTCCTGGCGGAAGGGGAATGAGCTCGACACCATAGGCGGCAGGGTTTTGCCCCACCGGGGAATGCACCGTGCACACAAAGCGGTGGAAAAAACCGCTGTGGATGCAGCCATTCTCAAACAACTGACGCACATATTCCAGCGCGTCCACCGTGTCTTGGAGTGTCTGAGTCGGGAATCCGTACATCAGGTAGGCGTGCACCAAAATACCGGCCTCGGTCATGCCGCGTGTGACACGGGCCACCTGTTCAACCGTGACCCCTTTTTGCATCAAGGCCAGCAACCGGTCAGAGGCGACCTCCAGTCCGCCCGACAAGGCAATGCAGCCGCTCTGCGCCAACAATTCGCTGAGCTCGGGGGTGAAGGTTTTTTCAAACCGGATATTGCCCCACCAGCTGATCTGCACCTGACGGCGCAACAGTTCTTCAGCCAGCGCTTTGAGCATCTTGGGGGGCGCTGCTTCATCGACGAAATGAAAACCGGTTTGTCCGGTCTCGGTCACGATGCGTTCAATGCGATCGACCAGGGTGCTGGCGCTGGCTGTTTCGTAGCGGCTGATGTAGTCCAGGCTCACATCGCAAAAACTGCATTGTTTCCAGTAACAGCCGTGGGCCACGGTGAGCTTGTTCCAGCGCCCATCGCTCCACAAGCGGTGCATGGGGTTGAGCATGTCCAGCAGGCTCAGGTACTGGTGGATGGGCAGGCCATCCCACGTGGGCGTGCCCACGTCTTCAAAGGGAATGTCGGGTTCGGGCCAATGGACATACCGAACCCGATCTTGCTCTCGCACAAAGGTGCGTACCAACCGCGCGCGGCTGCGTGTACCCTGCAAATGTTCAATCAGGGACAGCACGGGGCGTTCACCGCCATCCAGGGTGATGAAGTCGACAAAGTCAAACAAACGCGGCTCGGCCAGCTCGCGCAACTCGGTGTTGACAAAGCCCCCACCCAGCGCAATCCGAACATCGGGATGGTGGCGCTTGATCGTTTGTGCCATGCGCAGGGCGCCGTAGACCGAACCAGGGAAGGGGACGGACAACAGCACCAGCTGAGGCTGATGTTGTGTCATGGCGGCCAGGGTCAAGTCGGCCAGGTGCTGGTCGATGAGGTTGTGCGGCGCGGCCAGTGCCTGGGCCAGGGGGTCGAAGCTGGGCTGCGCGGCGGCAAGGACCTCGGCGTAGCGCACAAATTCGAAGCGTGTGTCCACCGCATCGCGCAGCACATCGGCCAGGTCGTTGAGATAGAGCGTGGCCAGGTGCCGGGCACGGTCGTGTTGTCCGAGCGAACCAAAGGCCCAAGCCAGCGGGTCACCGGTCTCTTCGTCGTCAAAAGCCTCCAAGGAGGCGAAGCGCGGACCTTCGGGCAGAAACCCCCGGCCTGCCATGCGGTGTGAGAGGGTGCTGTCTCGCCCTTGCAAAAAACCGATCACCGCATCGATGGTCTGCTGGTAATGCGAGAAATGATCCAGGAAAAAATTGACGGCCGCGCTGCGCAGCGGTTCGGGTTGTGACAGCGCCGCCTCGTGCAGCTGGGTCAACCCTGAGCGGCTGAGAAGACGCAGCACCAGCGCCAACGCCAGATCTGCTTGATGGGCTTCGACCCCTCGTGAGCGCAAAAACCCCGTCAGGTACGCGGTGGACGGATAGGGCGTGTTGAGCTGCGTCATCGGGGGGATGAGGCTCAGCACCTTGACGGGGTGAGTGGCAGACATGGACGGGCAGGTATGTGAACGGATTATGCGTGGTCGGTCATCATGAGAAGGCAGGTGCCGGGTTGTGGTGGTGCGGGTTGGCCTCTATGATTTCGCCGCAGCACGACCACTAGTTCGACATCGGCCGTCAGAATCACGGAGACCCGCATGAATTCCACCCAACGCGTGCACTGCACCCACGAGCGACACGCGCCGGCCATTCTGGCTATTTTCAATGAGGCCATTGTGAATTCCACCGCCTTATATGACTACCAACCGCGCCCGCTGGAGAGCATGAAGGCCTGGTTTGACACCAAACAACAGGGGAATTTTCCGGTCATCGGCCTGGAGGACTCCCAGGGGCAATTGCTGGCCTTTGGCAGCTATGGCACTTTTCGGGCCTGGCCGGCCTACAAGTACACCGCCGAGCATTCGGTGTATGTGCACCGTGATCACCGGGGTCGTGGGTTGGGGCTGGAGGTGATGCGCGCGCTGATCGAGTCGGCTCGCCAGCGCGACCTGCACGCCTTGGTCGGCGGCATTGATGCCACCAACACGGCCAGCATTGCCCTGCACCAGCGTCTGGGCTTTCGGCATGTGGGCACGCTGCCACAGGTGGGATTCAAGTTGGGGCGCTGGCTGGACCTGGCGTTGTATCAACTGCTGCTGGAAACGCCCCGGAAACCGGTGGACGGCTGAGCGGGTGACGTTGCAGCGCTTGCATCAACCCGCCGTGTCATCCTGATCAGGCACCACCCACTGGGCATCGACCAGGCGCGCGCGGGGATCGATGTAGTACCCCCCATACTCGGTGTATCTCAGTACCGCGCATCCACACTGACCGCAGGCGTAGACATCGCAGCGATTGAACGGAAAGAAGGCCCGGGCAATCGGTGCCTCGGGCGACTCGTAGCGTGTGCCATGTGGATGAAACTCTTCAAACGTGGCCTCGGTCTCCCCGTGCGGGACGGGCCGCCGCAAGGTGCCCACCGCCTGTAATTGCTGCGCGGGCCATCGGTCGTTGCTCACACTCTCCCAACCCAAGCAGGCCTTCAGGGAGCAGGTGCATGCGGACGGTTTGCTGGAGGCACAACGCCTCAGTTCGTCAGCGGTGAATTCAGGTAAGGGGTGATCGTCCATGAGGGAGTGTGGTTGCCTGGGGGCGGGGGGATTCAAGACAGGGGTGTCCACGCGTGTCTCCGCAGGAAATCACTCAATGTCACAGGGTCTTCATAAATCGTACGATACTCTGACGCACGCCATTTTGAGGAGTCACGGTATGTTGCGTCGTTCATTCACATCGGCTGCGGTCGGCTCAATCCTCGGATTATTCCTGACCACAGGCGCTCTGGCTCAATCCCCCGCCTGGCCCAGTCAGCCTGTCAAGTGGGTTGTCCCCTTCCCCACCGGGGGCACCGTGGACCAGATCTCTCGGCTGCTCCAGCCCCACATGCAGCAAGCCCTGGGACAACCGGTGGTCATCGACAACCGGGCGGGCGCCTCGGGTTCCATTGGCACTGGGGCCGTGGCCAAGTCTGCACCGGACGGCTACACCTGGGTGATGGTGTTTGACACCCATGGTGTCAACCCCAGCCTCATCCCCAACATGCCTTTCGATACCGTGAAAGACCTCTCCCCAGTCATGCTGATTGGCACCAGCGCCATGGTGGTGACGGCCCATGCCAGCACGCCCTACAAAACCTTCGCCGAATTGTTGCAAGCTGCGCGCAGCAAAGCGGGTTCGGTCAGCTATGGCACGATTGGCTCGGGCAGCCTGGCGCACCTGGCCATGACCTCCGTGGGCAACCAACTCAAGGCCGACTGGACCCACATTCCCTACAAGGGCGGTGGCCCGTTGGCCACCGATGGCGTGGCGGGTCATGTGCCGGTCACCCTGGCCACCTACGCGCTGTGGGCTCCGCATCTGGCTTCGGGTCGCTTGCGCCCCTTGGCCGTCACCTCGCCCAAGCGTATGCCGCAATTGCCCGATGTCCCCACGCTTGCCGAACTGGGTCTGCCCAATTTCGAATCGCAAGCCTGGTGGGGCATGCTAGCGCCGGCGGGGACGCCCCCTGAGATCGTGGCGCGGATGAATGCCGAAATGGTCAAGGTGTTGAAGCTGCCCCCCGTGCAGGAGCGCTTGAAGGAAATGGGCGTTCAGGTGAGCGCGTCCAGTCCGGATGAGTTTGGCAAATTTGTACGCAGCGAGGTCGAGCGCTGGGGCAAGGTGGTTCGCGAGAACAACATCAAGGCCGGCCAATAAGCGGTTGCTCCAGCATCTCGCGCAAGCTGCGCTTGAGCACCTTGCCGTAGCTGTTTTTGGGCAAGGCCTCAAGCACGACATAGCGCTTGGGGCGCTTGAAGCGGGCAATGCGCTCCAGGCAGTGCGCATCGAGGGCTTCGGTCCTCAGCGTGACACCGGTCCGCGGCACCACGAAGGCAATCACGATCTCGCCCCATGCCTCGTCTCGCTGGCCCACCACGCTCACCTCGGACACATCGGGGTGCGTGAGCAAGGCTTCTTCCACTTCGCGCGGATAAATGTTGGAGCCGCCGCTGATCACGACATCCTTGCTGCGGTCACGCAGGGTGATGTAGCCCTGTTCGTCTCGTGAGCCCATGTCGCCGGTGTAAAGCCACCCGTCCCGCAACGCTTCCGCCGTGCCCGTGGGGTTGCGCCAGTAGCCCGACATCACCACATCACCGCGCACGATGATTTCTCCTATGTCACCCGCGGCCACATCCTGCCCTTGCGAATCCACCACGCGCACATCCACGCCCGTGCGTGCAATGCCCACCGAGCCCAGGATGGCATCGTCAGTGCGGGTATGGTCCTCGCGCCGCAGCCAGGTGATGGTCATGGGGGACTCGCCCTGGCCATAAATTTGCACAAAGACCTGACCGAATGCCGCCAGCGATTGCTTCAATTCCTGCACATACATGGGGCCGCCGCCATAGATGATCGAGCGCAGACCCGGTGGGGCTGAACTCGGGTGGGGCAGGGCCTGGCGCAAACGCTGCACCATGGTGGGCGCCAGAAAGGCGCCGACACCCGTGTGTTCATGGCACAAGGACAGAAATTCCTCGGGCTCAAATCCGCCTGAGCTGGGCACCACCTGTCGTGCGCCGCGGGCCACGTAAGCCGGGATGTACATGCCCGAGCCATGGGACATGGGGGCCGCGTGAATTTGGCTGCAACGCTCGTCGAGAGACTCGACGTCGGCCAGGTGGGACAGCGTCAGCGCCATCAGGTTGCGTTGTGACAGCATCGCCCCCTTGCTGCGCCCGGTGGTGCCACTGGTGTAGAAAAGCCAGGCCAGTGCTTCGGGGTCTGTTGGCTTGGGGGTCAGCGCGGGCCCCGCGAAGAGGTGCTCGTAGTTGGGAGAACCGATCACGCACACGCGCGGCTGCCAGTCGCTGTCCAAGGCGCCTTGCAGACCTTCGGCGAGTGCGGGTGACGCAAAGATCCAGGCTGGCTCAGCATCAAGAATGATCTGGGCCATCTCCCGGGGGTGGAGTTTGTAGTTGATGGGCACCACAGCCTGGTGCGCCGCCCAGGTGCCGAACATCAACTCGAGATAGTGCGGGCTGTTTTCGCTGACGATGGCGATGCGGCTGCCCGCAGGTACGTTGTGCAACAAGGTGTGGGCCAACGACAAAGCGCGCTGTCGCAACACCGACCAGGTTTGCAGACAATGCGTGCCGCGGTAAACAGCTCCAGCCTGGGGCCATTGCCGAGCGGTTCGATCCAGGAGGCTGAAAAGGCTCATGGCGCCATTGTGCCTTCAGCCCCGTCGTAGCCACACCATGGACAGACCCAGTGACGACACCACCAGCAGCAAGGCGGCCAGCCCCATCAGCACCGAGACTTCGGTGTCTCGTGTTTCCATCGCCACTCGGCTGGACAGTTTGGCGTAAATGTTGGCCAGATCTTGCGCGTTCTGAGCCTTGAAAAATTCCCCCCCGGTGGCCTTGGCAACCGCCTGCAAGGTTTCTTCATCCACCCGTGCATAGAAAGAATAAGCTTCCATGCCCGGGATGAAGCCCTCAGGCGTGCCAAACGCGACGGTGTGCACACGCACACCCAGGTCGGCAGCCTGTCGAGCCGCATCCATCGGATCTGGTCCGGTGGTGCGTCGACCATCCGACAACAAGATGATGGCGCCTGCCGTGTACGAGCCCACGGGTACCGGCGGTGGTTTGCTGCTTGGTGCCGCGGCAGATGAGCCCAGGGGACGCGCGCCACCCGGGGCGCTGTAACTGCCAAACGAGGAGCCGTACAACGCGGATTCCAGTTGTATGCCGGCATCGGGCATGAGCGTCGAGAGGGCCAGCAACAAGCCACTGCCGGTGGCCGTGCCGCGTTGCAACTCAAAACGGTCAATGGCTGCCAGCAGATCCTCGCGCTGATCGGTGACTTGCTGCGCCAATTGGGCCGAGCCGGCAAACGACACGATGCCTAACCGCACTTGCGGCGGCAGTTCGCGGATAAAGGCCTTGGCAGCGTCCTTGGCGGCTTCGAAGCGGCTGGGCGGCACATCCTGTGCCAGCATGCTGCGGGACACATCGAGCGCCATCACCAGCGTCATGTAATCCGAAGGAAGTGAAACCCTGGCGAAAGGCCTTGCCAGGGCGAGCAGGCTGCAAGCCAAGGCGAGCCAGAGCAACAGCGGGGGGACATGGCGACGCCAGGCCCGTTGGCCCTGCAACGCGGGGCGCAGCAACATCAGGCTGGGAAAGCGCAACGCCTGCGGGCGCTGGCGTTTGATCAACCAGACATAGGTCGCCCACAAGAGGGGCAACATCAGCAAGGACCAGAGTGCCTCGGGCCAGACAAAGTGCATGCAAGATCTCGGGCTTTACAGGTTCATGACACTCTAACATCACCGGCTGTGTTATGTTGGCAGTTATGAGACGCGCGCCTGTCCATCGCCCGAGTCCGTCACGACAGCCAGAGCCCCCGGTCGTTGCTTCGCAGGACCCTGGCGGGGAGGAACAAGTCATGACCCAGCGCCCAGCCTTGCGCCAGAACTGGCGCTGGTGGGCCGCGGGCTTGTTGCTGGCTGTGTTGGCCGGTGCACTGGGTGCCTGGGGCGGCGCCCAGTGGTCACCTGCCGCCCCTCGCTTGACCCAGGAAGACATTGACGCGGCTGTGTTGCATACCTTGCAGACGCAAAACCTGCCTTCAAAAAGCACCCGCGCCGCCGCGGTGATTGCCCCCTCGGTGGTGTTGGTGCGTGGTTATCGTGACGTGCCGAAGGGGAAAGACAAAGACAAAGACAAAGAAGAGGCTGACAACGGCGTGGGCACAGGTGTGGTGGTGAAGGACGACGGCACCATCATGACCAACTTGCATGTGGTGTCGGGAGCCAGCCGGCTGGAAGTGACCTTCATGGACGGCACGACATCGCCCGCGGTGGTGGTGGGGGTGCGTCCCGAGAACGACCTGGCCATCATCAAGCCCCAAAAAATCCCGGACGACCTGGTGCCTGCTGTGCTGGCCGGCTCTGGCGACCTCCAACCTGGTGACGAGGTGGTGGCGGTGGGGTTCCCCTTTGGGATCGGCCCTTCCGTGTCGGCGGGGGTGGTCTCGGGACTGGGCCGTGAGTTTCCGGTCAGCAAGGACCAGGTGATACGTGGGCTCATCCAGTTTGATGCCGCGGCCAACCCGGGCAATTCCGGTGGGCCATTGGTGAACATGGCGGGCGAGGTGGTGGGCATTGTGACGGCCATTCTCAACCCCACGCGTGCCCGAACTTTCATCGGTATCGGGTTTGCCACCACCATCGAGTCTGCCGGTGTGGCCGTGGGCATTCCGCCCTTCTGATGTGTTGCTGACAAGAAAGTGAGCTGTTCTCATGAGTCATGATTCAACGTCCTGGCAAAAGCCCGACGCGGCGGCGCCTTCACTGGCAGACGAATCGGCCTTGCTGGAGCAAGTGTTGTATGAGGTCAAAAAAGTGGTGGTGGGGCAAGACCACTTCCTGGAGCGCATCCTGGTGGCCTTGTTGGCGCAGGGGCACTTGCTGATTGAAGGGGTGCCAGGGCTGGCCAAAACGCTCACGGTCAACACCTTGGCTCAAACCCTGCGCGGTCGTTTCAAGCGCATCCAGTTCACGCCGGATTTGTTGCCGGCCGATCTGGTGGGCAGTCGTATCTACAACCAGAAAACGGGTGACTTCAGCACCGTGCTGGGTCCGGTGTTTGCACACCTCTTGCTGGCCGATGAAATCAACCGTGCACCCGCCAAGGTGCAGAGCGCGTTGCTGGAGGTGATGCAGGAGCGGCAAGTCACCATTGCGGGCGAAAGCCATCCGGTCCCACGACCTTTCATCGTGATGGCCACGCAAAACCCGATCGAAACCGAGGGCACCTATCCCTTGCCGGAAGCGCAGGTCGATCGATTCATGATGAAGGTGATCGTGGGCTATCCCTCCGAGGCCGAGGAATTTGCCATGGTGCACCGCATGACCGGCTCCACGCCCACCGCTGGGGCCGTGACGGACACCGACACGTTGCAGCGACTGCAAACCCGTTGTCGACAGGGCTATGTGGACCCAGCGCTCATGCAATACGCGGTCAAGCTGGTGGCGGCCACCCGCCATCCCGCACAACACGGCCTGGATGATCTGGCGCGACACCTCAGCCTGGGGGCCAGCCCGCGGGCGTCTATCCAATTGGTGGAGGGGGCACGTGCCCTGGCTTTCTTGCGGGGCCGCGGGTATGCCACCCCGCAAGACATGGTGGACCTCGCGCCCGATGTGTTGCGCCACCGCCTGGTGTTGTCCTACGAGGCGTTGTCCGAAGGACTCACCGCCGATGCGGTGATTGCACGCATCCTGAAGGCCGTGACGCCTCCGGCTCAGCCCCTGCATCACCATGTGGACGTTTCTGCGATCACGCAAGGCCGCGGCTGAGCCGTCGGCTCCCGAGTCTCAACCCGCTGCGCGGGTTGACGTGGCACGCCTGCTCCACCAATTGGAGTGGACCGTGCTGCGTCGGCTCGATGGGCAGTTGCAGGGCGACTACCGCCAACTGCTGCGAGGTAATGGCCTGGAGTTCGCCGACCTGCGTGAATACCAGCCGCAGGACGATGTGCGGCACATTGACTGGCTGGCCACTGCGCGCACCCAAACGCTGGTTGTCAGAACCTACCAGGAAGAACGCGACATGACGGCGTGGCTGGTGGTGGACTTGTCCGGCTCGGTGCGCTTTGGCTCGGGCGAGCGCAGCAAGCACGACCTGGCGCTGGAGGTCTGTGCGGTGCTGGCGCGCTTGCTGACCCGACGTGGCAACCCCGTCGGCCTGATGCTGCACCGGGGCGGTCAGCGGGGCATTGACCGCATGGTGCCGCCGGGCAGCAGCCGGCGGCATGTGTTGCGCTTGCTGCACGAGATGGCCCATGCGCCGGCGGTAGAGGTGTCCGAGGCAACGGATTTTGGTGCCGTGTTGCGTGACGTGTCAGGTCGCATCCAACGTCGATGCACAGTGATGGTGGTGTCGGATTTCATATCCGCGCCAGGCTGGGAGCGCCCCTTGTCGCAGTTGTCACAGCGTCATGATCTGGTGGCCATTCGTTTGCGCGACCCGATCGAGCAGGCATTGCCTGCGTTGGGTGTTGTGCCGGTGCAGGACGCAGAGACGCATGAAATTCTCTGGCTCGATTCGCAGGACGCCGGCTTGCGCCAGCGCTTTGCCGAACTGGCGCAGTCGCGCGAGGCACGCTTGCATGAGGTCTGGGTGCAGGCGGGCGTGGATTGTCTGGAGATCGACACGCAGGAGCCGCTGGATACGGCGTTCCTGGAATTCATCCGCATGAGAAACCCGCGGCTTCGCGCACGCATGGGCGGCACGTCGGGGTAGACGCAGCATGCTTGATCTGCACTCCATCCGCTTGATGTGGCCCTTCATGGTGTGGTCACTGCTGTTGCTGCCTGTGTTGTGGGTGGTCTATGTGCTGCTGGATCGGCGCTCACGCCGTTGGGGTCAGGCGCTGGGGGTCCAGTCCCCACCCGCTGGCATAAGGGCCCGTTGGCGGCGGCATGCGCCAGCCGTGTGGTGTGCCGTGGGCCTGGCCATACTGCTGCTGGCGCTGACGCGCCCGCGTGCCGTGTTGTTGCTGCCCACTCGCACCGAAGCTGTGATGTTGGTGATGGACAGCTCGGGCAGCATGCGCGCTGACGATGTGAAGCCCAGCCGACTGCATGCGGCCCAAGCCATGGCGCGAGAATTTGTTTCGCAGCAACCGCCCACGGTCAAGCTCGGCATTGTGAGTGCAGCCGCTACTGCGAACGTGGTGCAGGGCCCCACGCACGACCGTGATGCCTTGTTGCAAGCCATTGATCGGTTAAATCTGCAGCCCGGCTCGGCCATGGGGGCGGGTTTGCTCATCGGGCTGTCCACCTTGTTGCCTGCCTCTGGGCTGGATGTGAACAAACTCTTGAACCCCGAGGCCGCTTCCGCTGCTGCCCCAACGCCTGCGCCCCTCTCGCAACGCCTCCCGGACAAAGCCGCACCGGCTGTCGCGCTGGAGCCTGGCAGCAACGCCTCGACTGCGCTGGTGATGTTCACCGATGGACAAAGCAACACCGGCCCTGACTTGATCAAGATGGCTCGCGTGGTGGCCGATCGGGGTGTCCGCGTCTACGCCATTGGCGTGGGAACCCCTGAAGGTGTGGTGCTTAAAGCTGAAGGGTTTCAAGCGCGTGTGAAGCTCGATGAAGCCCCCCTCAAGCAGGTGGCTGAAATTACCCGGGGCGAGTATTTCCGAGTGGCCAACACGCAGGATGTCCAGCGCATTTACCAGTCCATCAGCTCGCGTATCGTCATGCAAGAGCATCAACAGACCGAGGTCACGGCCCTGGTGCTGGGGATGGGGATGCTGTGGCTGGTCTTGGGCGCCGGATGGGGAGTGATGCGGCGCGGGCGGGTGCTGTGAGTCAGGCGCAGACACAAGGGCAACACCCGCACAGCCCCTACACTGGAGGCATGAACCAAGCCCTCCTACAAGCTTTGTGCCCTGCAGGCAAGCTACGCGCTTGCATCAACCTGGGCAACCCCATTCTGGCCCAACAGCATCCACAAACCGGCGAACCTCTGGGCGTGTCCATCGACCTGGCTCGAGCTTTCGCAGCGCGTCTGGGCGTGGACATCGAACTGGTCGTTTTTGACGCTGCGGGCAAGTCGGTGGAGGCGGTTCGCCGCGAGCAAGCCGACATCGGATTCTTTGCCATTGATCCTCTGCGAGGAGAGGGCATTGCCTTCACTGCGCCCTATGTGCTTATAGAAGGGAGTTACCTGGTGTCGAATTCTTCAGCCCTGACGTCCAACGACGAAGTCGATCAACCCGGGGTGCGTGTTGCGGTGGGCCAGGGCAGCGCCTATGACTTGTTTCTGAGTCGTGAACTCCAGCACGCCGAGATCGTGCGGGCACCCACCTCGCCTGCGGTGGTGGAGATGTTTGTCGCTCAGCAACTCGATGTGGCGGCTGGCGTCAAACAGCAGCTTCAAGCAGACCTGCCGCGTTACCCCGGGCATCGCCTGTTGCCCGGTCGGTTCATGGTGATCCAGCAGGCCATGGGAACGCCGAAGTCGCGCGGAACTGAGGCTGCTGCAGTGTTGTCCCAGTTTGTCGAGGAAATGAAGTCTTCCGGTTTTGTGGCCGATGCCCTGAGTCGCCATGGGATTCAGGGGGCTTCGGTGGCACCGTCATCCTGAGCGACTCCTGGCAATCAGAATAGGGCAACGAAGTCAGTCAAGATAACCATATGAGCTCAATGGCATCCCCCAACCGCTGGCAGTTCTGGATCGACCGTGGCGGCACGTTCACCGACGTTGTCGGCAAGCGCCCGGATGGCAGCCTGGTCACCCACAAGCTGTTGAGTGAAAACCCTGAGCAATACCGCGATGCCGCCGTGGCCGGCATCCGTCACTTGCTGGGGCTGTCCGCCACTCAGCCGATCACCCCTGAACTCGTGGCTTGCGTGAAGATGGGCACCACGGTGGCGACCAATGCGCTGCTGGAGCGCAAGGGGGAACCCACTTTGTTGGTGACGACGCGAGGCTTTCGAGACGCCTTGCGCATCGCCTACCAGAATCGCCCCCGGCTGTTTGATCGGCACATCGTGCTGCCAGAGTTGCTCTACAGCGAGGTGATCGAAGCCGACGAACGTGTGGGCGCACATGGCGACTTGATTCAACCGCTCGACGAAGTTCAACTGCGCAGCCAACTGCAAGCCGCTCATGCACGCGGCTTGCGCAGCGTGGCCATTGTGTTCATGCATGGCTATCGCTACACCGAGCACGAGGCGCGAGCGGCTGCCATGGCCTCCGATCTGGGTTTTACCCAAGTGAGTGTGTCGCACCAGGTCAGTCCTCTGATGAAATTGGTGAGTCGCGGAGACACCACCGTGGTGGACGCCTACCTCTCTCCCATTTTGCGTCGATACGTTGAGCAGGTGTCCCATGAAATGCCGGGTGTGCCGCTGTATTTCATGCAATCGTCGGGCGGTCTGACCGACGCGCATGCCTTTCAAGGCAAGGACGCCATTCTGTCCGGGCCCGCTGGGGGTATTGTGGGCATGGCTCGCACCGCCGATCTGGCCTTTGCGGAAGGTTCGCAGACGGGCGAGGCACCGGTCCTGAGTGGCGACACCCGGGTGATCGGTTTTGACATGGGCGGGACTTCCACCGATGTCAGTCACTATGCGGGCGAGTTCGAGCGCGAGTTTGAAACGCAGGTGGCTGGGGTTCGCATGCGCGCTCCCATGATGAGCATTCACACCGTGGCCGCGGGCGGTGGCTCGATTCTGCAATTTGATGGCGCGCGTTTGCGGGTGGGACCTCAAAGCGCAGGGGCCAATCCGGGTCCGGCGAGTTATCGGCGGGGCGGCCCCCTGGCGGTCACCGATGCCAATGTGATGGTGGGAAAAATCCAACCCGCATTTTTTCCGGCGGTATTCGGGCCTCAGGCGAACGAGTTGCTGGACGCTGAAGTCGTCCGCCGTCGATTTCAAGGCATGCTCGACGAGATCCGGGCGGTCAGCCCCGAAACCGCACCGGCCAGCCCGGAAGCGCTGGCCGAAGGGTTCATCCAGATTGCGGTGCAACAGATGGCCAATGCCATCAAGAAAATTTCTGTGGCGCGCGGTTATGACGTCACCCGCTACACCCTGCAGTGCTTCGGCGGAGCTGGAGGCCAGCACGCCTGTCGTGTGGCTGATGTGCTGGGCATGGAGCGTGTACTGGTTCACCCGCTGGCCGGGGTGCTTTCGGCCTATGGCATGGGCCTGGCGGATCAAAGCCTGATCCGCGAGCAGGCGGTCGAGAAAAAACTGGAGGCGGCCAGCTTCGCCGAGTGGTCTCGTGGGCTGGATGTCCTGGCCGAGCAAGCGCAACAGGCCTTGTCCGCCACGTCGCTCACCGCGGGCACTGTGTCGTCCTCCCCCATCGAGTTACGTCGACGGGTGCATGTTCGCTATGAAGGCACGGACTCGGCCTTGATCGTGCCATTCGGAAGCCTCCAGGACATTCAACGGGCGTTCGAGGCTGCGTACCGTCAGCGTTTTGCATTTCTGATGCAGGGCAAGGCCTTGGTGGTGGAAGCGGTGTCGGTCGAGGCAGTGATCCGCGGTGAAACTGCTCAGGAACCGCGTTTGCCGGTCCATCCCGCACGCGAAGTCCCCCGACGCGCCACGGTGCCACTTTTCAGTGGTAACCGCTGGCACGATGCTGCTCTGGTGGTGCGAGAAGACATGCGCGCCGGGGATCGGGTCGAGGGGCCGGCCATCATCGCGGAACGTAACGCCACCACGGTGGTTGAACCCGGTTGGCAAGCTCGCCTCACCAGCCTGGACCACTTGGTGCTGTTGCGGGTGCAGCCGCGTGAGCAGGTATTTGCGGCAGGCACCCGCGTGGACCCGGTGCTGCTGGAGGTGTTCAACAACCTGTTCATGAACATTGCCGAGCAGATGGGACTGCAACTGCAAAACACCGCGTACTCGGTCAACATCAAGGAGCGGCTGGACTTTTCGTGTGCGCTGTTTGATGC
>Ga0192647_100389_pt1 | contig 31144 bp, 8 predicted proteins | sample LauGreFa1BDMLBSN_2_FD_133046 | JGI IMG/M metagenome (GOLD analysis project Ga0192647, IMG submission 133046) | Freshwater lake microbial communities from Lake Michigan, USA - Fa13.BD.MLB.SN - reassembly | ecosystem: Environmental > Aquatic > Freshwater > Lake | place: Lake Michigan, USA... | reverse complement strand
ACTCATAAAGGCCTTCAGGCCGACTCATAAAGGCCTGAGGCCGACTCATAAAGGCCTTCAGGCCGACTCATAAAGGCCTGAGGCCGACTCATAAAGGCCTGAGCTAAAGGCCTTGAACCAAAGACTCAGAAAAGCTTTAACCAAAGGTATTGGACCATGAGTAAATGATTTTCTTGGTATTTAAAAAATATATTTGAGTAATATATAAAATGTCTGAACCTGCTGATCTCACTGACGCCCCCAATGACGCCGGAGCCGTTGGACCTTACGCTACCACTGTCTATGCCTTCGGAGCCACCAATGGTTTCGTAATGGAGCGTCAATTCGCCGATATTGAGCTCCGCGAGGCTGATGCTATCCAGAGATTTGATGCCATTAATTCCGTTCAAATTACTGTCGCAGCCTCTGTTTTTAACGCCAAATTGGGAACTTATGATACAGAAGATGATTGCTTCAAGACTGATGACGAGGAGGTTTCTGAAATTACGTTCACATCTGATGACTTACGCACTGCTTTGGCATCCACAGAGGATGTTATCAGTGTTGGCACTTTGAGTACACTATACTCTGACTTCAAGACATATGTTGGCACATATTTTGGCTTCAACGGTGGATTCGAGACCCTGTTTGCTGCTGCCACCGAGTTTGTCATTGATGATGAAGATCAATTTGTGGCTTCCTCTTTGGTTGCATTGATTGGAGGTGCTGCTGCCGGTGAAGACCCTGCTACTCCTTACACCAAGGTTATGACTGGCTCCATTACCATCAGCAACATCACCAAGCTCCTCCGATATGCTGTTGACTCCAACTGCTTCGGAAACAGAGTCCCCTCTGGATCTGATCCTACTGATGAAACCAACTTCGGTGTCAACAACGGCTTCTTGCCCAATGATCTTATCTGGGTCCCTGCCGGTATTGAAGTAACATTGAAGCTCGCCATCGATGCCGAGTCTTTCAACCCCATCAACAACCGTGGCCCCACCTATGTTGTCCAGGACACCACTGTTGAGGCTGGCAACTTCTCAACCATTACATCTGCCACCACCACCCTCATCACCAGAGTGGTCAAGGCCCCCATGCTCATCAGACTCAAATAAATATATTTTCGCTCTGGTTTTGTAGCATAATTTCTTTATATCGTTCATCCAATATAAAGAAAGTGTAATATATTTATATACATGTTGAATGGGGTTTTCGATTACAAACGGTTTAGTAAGACCCCCATTACTAATCAACCAACCTCAAATAATATAACAAGCACAACCAACGTCAATGTTGCTGGTCCTCCTGGTCCTCCTGGTGCTATTAACTTTGATATTTCGGGCGAGTTTCAACAAGGTGATCAAGGTCCACAGGGGGACCAAGGTCTTGATGGACCTATAAATCAATTCTCTGGTGAGCCAATCGTTAATTCTCTTTCACCATACATTACACTCTCGCCATTCAATAGTGTTATCGACACAAATATTGACACTGATACAACTGTGCTTATTTCGACAAATGAAATCAGTATCGGCACAAGCACCGCTCCATTCAATGCCGGATATTTCAACGAAGGTCGGTTTGGGTTGTTGGACGTTAGTGGAAATGCGATGATTCCGCGTCGAAATGGTGTTTTTGACATTGGCGCAATAGACAACAAATTCGGAAACATTTATGCGAAGGAACTACACATTATTTCAAATACCATGCACGTATTGGATGCCAGTGGAAACAATATTAAAATGTCGTATGATTTAGACAGCCAAAAGATTTCATACAACGTTTTTGCAGATAGTGGGAACGCGAGTTTCAAAATATACAGCATTGAAAACAAAGGAAATACACTGGACGAGAAATATTTACCTTACAATGGTTTGACTTACTATGCCCTCGTAGAACCTCTGCCAAATATTCTGGACCTCATTACGCATGATATTTTTTCTGATTTGGTGATGGTAAATGACCCCGAACATCGTGCGACCGGTATTTATATTGTAATCAATTCGGATGGTATACTTAGTCGGCCCACCAATATTGTTGTTCGCAACAACAACGATGGACATGATTACTATTTTGAACAGACGATTGATACCTCGGCCAGTTCAATTCCAGTAAACCACGGCGATATGTTTTTGATTACCATGTACAATGATGTTGCGAGTGATTTTAATTACCATATTCGATGGTCGCAATACCAGACAGAGTATCCAATACAATCAGTTACTACCAACTATTTTGCCAAAAGTGCCGTAACTACGCCCAAAATAGCGGACGGCGCAATAACTGCCGCAAAAATCCGTGTCAATTCCGTGTCAAATCGCAACCTTGCCCTCTCTGGAATCACATTCGCCGATATTGTGGTGAATACGCTGAACGGGTCAAAAATTGCATATGTTGATGAATTGGATTTCGCACCTGGAACAATTCAAGGCACCGACATTTCGGGAACTATTACCACAATTTATTTGAATGAAATGATGCTATTTGACGAGACGTTTTTTGAATCTTTGGCAGTTAGTACCAGCAAACTGGCATTGAAAACTATTATTGCCAATGATATTTCAAATGATGCCATCAGTATGCAGAAGCTGTCTCCCGAAGTACGGACGATGTTAAATCTCAACAAAGGACCCACTGGTATACGCGGTGAAAATGGGTTGTTTGGTAGATTTGGAAACACGGGGTATACCGGGTCTACCGGGTCAACGGGTCGTACAGGGCAAACCGGTCCTACTGGACCGAGAGGGTCAGATGGTCCGGTTGGTGATACTGGATTGAATCTTGGTACAACTGGCGCAACTGGTACAACTGGCGCAACTGGTATATTAGGTGCTCGCGGAACAACTGGTACAACGGGCGAAACTGGTCAAACGGGTCAAACTGGCGACCAAGGCGACTATGGGTCTCAAGGTACCACAGGTCAAACAGGCCAAACAGGCCAAACAGGCCAAACTGGCACCACGGGTGACCAAGGCAACCAAGGAACAACTGGACAAACAGGCACCACCGGAACAACCGGTCAAACAGGCACCACTGGCTCTCAAGGTGACCAAGGATCAACCGGAACAACAGGACAAACAGGCACCACTGGAACAACTGGACAAACTGGCAGCACTGGCTCTCAAGGTGACCAAGGGTCAACTGGAACAACCGGAACAACTGGCGCAACGGGTCAACAAGGGTCAACTGGTAATACTGGCGATACCGGTCCAACCGGGTCTCAAGGAAACACAGGGTCAACTGGGTCTCAAGGAAACACAGGTTCAACTGGGTCCCAAGGAAACACCGGGTCCCAAGGAAACACAGGGTCCCAAGGAAACACAGGTCCAACCGGGTCTCAAGGAAACACGGGTTCCCAAGGAAACACCGGCTCCACAGGCGATACCGGCTCAACAGGCTCGACTGGCGACCAAGGTAGTCAAGGTAGTCAAGGTACAACAGGTTCTACAGGAGAAACAGGGTCAACAGGCTCGAGTGGCAACCAAGGTAGTCAAGGTAGTCAAGGTACAACAGGTTCTACAGGAGAAACAGGGTCAACAGGCCCAACTGGTAGTCAAGGTAGTCAAGGTTCTCAGGGTTCAACTGGCAACACTGGTTCAACCGGCAACACTGGTTCAACCGGCGACCAAGGTTCTCAAGGATCTCAAGGTTCAACCGGCAACACTGGTTCTCAAGGCCAAACTGGCACAACTGGTGCAACTGGTGACCAAGGTTCCCAGGGCTCAACTGGACAAACAGGTTCAACTGGTGCCACAGGCGCTACAGGCTATACCGGTGCGACAGGTTCACAGGGTTCAACCGGTGATACAGGCGACACAGGCGACACAGGCACCACGGGCGCTACAGGCGACACAGGTGCCACAGGTTCTCAAGGCACAACGGGTTCAACAGGTATTACAGGTTATACTGGCAACACGGGCGACACAGGTTCAACAGGTTCACTTGGCGACACAGGTACCACTGGTTCTCGTGGTACCACGGGCTCAACTGGTGACCAAGGCCCCAATGGCAACATTGGAAATACCGGCAACACCGGTAACACTGGCGACACTGGCAACACCGGATACACCGGTTCAACTGGTATTGCCGGGCAAGAAGGTATTGATGGTATTCTCGGCACGACTGGAAATACTGGTCCTACTGGCGCCACTGGCGCCACCGGTTACATAGGCAATACGGGTATTACTGGAATACAGGGTTCTGACGGCAAAGATGGTATTCTCGGGACAACCGGATTTGTCGGATCGACTGGAGAAACGGGGACACAGGGATGTACAGGCTCAACTGGCCAAACGGGTCATGATGGGTCCACTGGAAATACTGGAAAAACCGGCACTACTGGACCTACTGGAGCAGTTGGCCCCGATGGACAAATTGGACACTATGGATTTGGTGGCAACACTGGGTCAACAGGGTCCACTGGGTCTACTGGCGACCAAGGCTCAACTGGGTCTACCGGAAGCCAAGGCTCAACTGGGTCTACTGGAAGCCAAGGCTCAACAGGCAATCAAAGTGATACTGGCGCGACTGGTCCAACTGGCGACCAAGGCAATACTGGCAGCCAAGGAGACACAGGAACAACTGGTCCAACCGGCAGTCAAGGTTCAACGGGCAGCCAAGGCAATACGGGCAACCGCGGGTCAACCGGCACTACTGGTTCCGAAGGGTCACTTGGCGTATATGGAATCACTGGATTTACAGGTACAACCGGGTCCACTGGTAGCACAGGTGACCAAGGTGACACAGGCGATCAAGGTGACACTGGCTCAACCGGCAATACTGGTTCCAAGGGCGACACTGGTTCACTCGGTGACACCGGTTCAACCGGACCAACTGGAAAAATTGGAATCCCTGGCCGAGATGGTGAAAACACGGGTCCAACTGGATGGACGGGCATAACAGGAGCAGATGGGCATCAAGGTTCAACTGGTGTAACAGGGCCAACTGGCTTGAAAGGCAATACTGGTAATCAAGGTTCAACTGGCTCGCAAGGCAATACTGGCACCCAGGGCTCTACTGGCTCGCAAGGCAATACTGGCACCCAGGGCTCCACCGGCTCGCAAGGCAATACTGGCAACGAGGGTTCGACAGGTTCCACGGGCGCCGAAGGCGCCACTGGTCAAACTGGTGATCAAGGCTATACTGGTACTCAGGGCTCAACTGGTTCTCAAGGTGATACTGGTTCTCAAGGCTCTCAAGGTAACACTGGCTCAACTGGCACTCAGGGCTCCACTGGTTCCCAAGGTGACACCGGTTCTCAGGGCAACACCGGTACAACGGGTCCAACCGGGCCGAATGGTTCTGTGGGGTCAGATGGGTCAATCGGCGACACAGGATTAATGGGAACAACAGGTCCCACTGGTTTTGTAGGAATTGCCGGAAGAGATGCCGAAAGCACGGGTCCCACTGGTGATACCGGGACAACTGGTGCCCAAGGTTCTACGGGTTCTCTCGGAAACACCGGTGCGACCGGATTCCAAGGTTCAACTGGTTCAACCGGCAAAACTGGTTCTCAAGGTGATACTGGCTCACAAGGCAGCACTGGCTCGCAAGGCAGCACTGGCTCGCAAGGTAATACTGGCACACAAGGTAATACTGGCTCACAAGGTAATACCGGCTCGCAAGGCAATACTGGCTCACAAGGCAATACTGGCTCACAAGGTAATACAGGTTCTCAGGGCGACACAGGTTCTCAGGGCGACACAGGTTCTCAGGGCGACACAGGTACAACGGGTCAAACCGGAAATCAAGGTTTTGCTGGGTCAGCAGGTTCGGATGGAAACACTGGTTCAATGGGAACAACAGGTCCAACTGGTTTTGTAGGAATTACGGGTAGAGATGCCGAAAGCACTGGACCCACTGGTGATACCGGTACAACTGGATTCCAAGGTTCAACTGGTTCTCTCGGAAACACCGGCGCGACTGGATTCCAAGGTTCAACGGGTTCAACTGGAGAAACCGGTATAACTGGCACCACTGGCTTCACTGGCACCACTGGTTCACAAGGCGACACCGGCTCGCAAGGCGACACTGGCTCACAAGGCAATACTGGCTCACAAGGGAATACCGGCTCACAAGGAAATACTGGCTCACAAGGGAATACCGGCTCACAAGGCAATATGGGTCAAAAAGGAGAGATCGGTGCCCAAGGCAATATGGGTCAACTTGGTGATACTGGCACACAAGGCTCAACTGGCACACAAGGCTCAACTGGCCAACAAGGCTCAACCGGCACACAAGGCTCAACTGGCCAAAAAGGCTCAACCGGTTCTACTGGAACTATTGGATATGTTGGTCAAACTGGGTTCGATGGTCTCCTGGGTACAACAGGTCCCACAGGACCCGAAGGATATCACGGACGAGACGCCGAAAACACGGGACCCACCGGCTCTACTGGTGAAACCGGATTAACTGGTTCTGATGGCTTTCGCGGGTCAACTGGTGCTACTGGTGATATAGGTAACAGAGGCTCTACTGGTTCTGAAGGCAATCAAGGTTCTACTGGCTCCGTGGGGTCCGTCGGCTCAACTGGCGACCAAGGTTCCACAGGTGTCACTGGTTCAGTCGGTAGTCGCGGTTCAACTGGTGCCACTGGCTCCATTGGATACCAAGGTTCAACTGGCGTCACTGGTTCTGATGGTAATCGCGGTTCAACTGGCGTCACTGGTTCAGCGGGAGACCAAGGCACCACTGGCATCACCGGTTCTGGTGGCCCACAAGGAACAAAAGGTTCAACAGGTTCAACTGGTCCTACTGGGTTGGACGGCAGTATAGGCCCCAATGGCGCAGTCGGATTCCAGGGTTCAACTGGCGCAACGGGCAACAACGGAAACATCGGATCAACTGGAAAAACCGGGCAAAATGGCGCAGTCGGTTCACGCGGTAATACGGGTTCTCTTGCCCAAACTGGGTCGACTGGTTCTGATGGCTATACGGGTCAAACTGGACAGACAGGTCAAACTGGTGACACGGGGTCAATAGGACCCACGGGTCCTGATGGTATACAAGGCCTGGTTGGATTCAAAGGATATACCGGTGAAACCACCGGAACTGGCACCACAGGCCCCACAGGCAAACAAGGAACAACTGGTTCTCTTGGGAATACTGGTTCAACTGGTGCTCAGGGCCCAGATGGGGCTCAGGGCATTCCCGGTGCGCGAGGTCTCGTTGGAACACGCGGAGATACGGGTACGCAAGGTACTACTGGCGCTCAGGGTTCCCAGGGCGCTCAGGGCGCTCCAGGTCCACGTGGTTCTCAAGGTGATACCGGCACAATGGGCACCACTGGTCGTATTGGGCAAAAAGGCACAACTGGCGCAACCGGTGACAAAGGACCAACTGGACTAATTGGAAATATGGGTATCATGGGCACAACGGGTCCGCGTGGCTCAGTAGGGTCTCGTGGTACAACTGGGTCTGATGGCACTACGGGTTCAGCGGGTTCAACGGGTTCAGCGGGTTCGCGAGGAAACACCGGCGACAATGGCACAACTGGCACGACTGGAACAATTGGTGTTACTGGTTCACGCGGTTCCGTAGGAATACCAGGTGAGAATGGGTTAACTGGTACAACGGGGCCACAGGGTCCTCGAGGTCTAGCAGGTTCTAGCGGCAATACGGGAAGCGAAGGACCAATGGGACCATCCGGTATCACGGGAATCACGGGATTTAAAGGATATACAGGCACCACTGGTGAAACTGGCACAACGGGGTCTACGGGACAAACTGGCGCAACCGGTTCTCGTGGTCAAACTGGCAACACCGGTTCACAAGGCAATACTGGCCCAACTGGAACCCTCGGGGCAATTGGTGTACAAGGTTTTAGAGGCTCAACTGGTATCACAGGAGATACAGGGTCCCAAGGTCACACAGGCACCGTTGGAAATACTGGTGCCACTGGTTCTCGAGGGTCTACTGGTTCTGAGGGATCCACTGGCTCAACCGGTGCCACTGGCCCAAGAGGCGGACAGGGTACGCGTGGAGATACTGGCTCAGACGGAACAACTGGTCCAACAGGAGCACTCGGTTGGCGAGGAAGCACTGGCGACACCGGTTCACGCGGAGACACAGGAGTAGAAGGAACAACCGGCCAACTAGGACAAACCGGATTCCGCGGATCTACTGGTTCTCAGGGGGACACCGGCACTACTGGCACCACTGGCGCAACTGGCGCTGTAGGCACCATGGGCGATACGGGTGACACGGGAAATACGGGCGATACCGGTAAAACCGGTGCCACGGGGCGCACAGGACCCCAAGGTTCACGTGGAGATACGGGCGCCACAGGCGCCACGGGTGTGAATGGTCGTATGGGTTCTCAAGGCTCACGAGGCGACACCGGAGACACAGGAGACGCAGGCACAACCGGCGCAACTGGACGCAATGGCCCCCAAGGTTTTCGCGGAGATACCGGCACAACTGGAGATACCGGCGCAACAGGCAGAACGGGTCAAACGGGCCAAATTGGATACCTCGGTTATCTTGGAATCACAGGTATGGAAGGTCCCACTGGCAAAACCGGTCCGACAGGTCCTCGCGGTATAGCAGGTTCAACAGGTGAAACTGGCATGACTGGCAACACTGGCAGAACGGGTCCAACCGGTCAACGCGGCATAACTGGTGAACGAGGCGATACAGGTGATACTGGAATAACTGGCGCAATGACAACTGGAAGAACTGGTGCCCAAGGCTCGCAAGGCGACACGGGCGACACAGGTGACACTGGCACAACGGGTCCAACTGGAACAACCGGCAGTATTGGATTAGCCGGAGATACTGGAGATACGGGCACTACTGGTGCTACTGGCACAACTGGTCGAACAGGTCCAATGGGCGCAACTGGTGCTACCGGCGGAACAGGCGATACTGGTCGCACAGGTCAAACTGGTCGTACGGGTCCGACCGGCATACTAGGCGCCACAGGCGATACTGGAGACACTGGTCCAACCGGCCAAACTGGTAGAACAGGTCAAACTGGTAGAACTGGTGACACTGGCGATACAGGTGATACCGGTCCAACTGGCCCAATCGGTCATCGTGGTCAACGAGGATATATCGGTCCAACAGGTACTACAGGTGATACAGGCCAAACAGGTCGAACTGGTGCCACGGGTAACAGAGGTCAAACCGGTGATACAGGTGATACTGGTGATACCGGCAATACCGGTCAAACAGGCCGAACCGGACGTGATGGTACACGTGGAAATACGGGTGATACTGGCCCAGTAGGTTCAGATGGTCCTCTTGGAGTAAAAGGAAAACGCGGTCCTCGCGGAAACGTCGGTTTTGCGGGTCCAGTATCAGAGAGCGACCAAATTGGTCCAACCGGAGAGGGACAACTTGGCTCTACGCCCAACTTCAATGGCCCAAGTCGTTCAAATCCGTATTATCCTCTATTTTCGGGAAGTAATACTGCATATGCTGACAATTACTATTTCACGGCGAGTGCTTCTTCAACCGATGGCACAAATCCGGAATATCGCGCATTTGACGGCGACAAGTCCACATATTGGAACTCGGCGACTGGCCTCTATGATACCAGCTCAGGCTCATACTTGGGCCCCAATACAATGAATATCAGCGGAACATCACCAATATACCAAACATCGTCCATCAGTTCAATACCATTTTTCAGCGAGACATCGGTGTATGCCGGAAAGACCCAGAATTACACAAATACATATTTACAATCATCCAAGACGATTGCCGATGACTATGGACTCTTGATATACCACACATTCGACAGCTACAATATTGCGCCCAACAATACCGTGCTCAATAAATCGGTGAATTATGCCTCTCTTGTTTCATTGTGTGCAGGCGGAATACCGACAATTGATGTGAGTGCGCAGTTGCTCGGATACGGATGTATCAAGTTCTCCGCGTTGAAATATATACAACTACCGACGATTTCATCGGCAGTCATGCGAACTCCCAGCATAACAACCTCTTTCTGGATTAAACAGGACGCATCAGACTTTGTGGATGCCTACCAGACATTATTCCAACTGAGTGATAGTGTGGGTCATCGCATCGAATTGTCTATCAATAACGGCGCCGACGGCATCAATAATTATTTCGGAGTAGCATTTTATGACGTAGACGCGGCCAATCAGAATCCGGCGACCACACCATCCATATTGAAGTCGGTCGCGAGTGTTCAAAACTGGACCCATATTTGTCTTGTTGTCAGCGTCAACATTGTCCGCCTCTATGTGAACGCCACCAAAATACTGGATATGAGTTATAATTACAGCATCAACTTGGCGACCACATATAACCATAACTATTTGGGTTATGGAACAAATACATTTGTAAATGGATTCATGGACGAGTTCCGCCTCTATAATGCCACGCTTGGAGATACCGATGTCAGCGCTCTTTACAACTATGTGTCCAACGCATCCACATCAATCTGTGTCACCAACAATAATAATGCGTGGAGGTCGACCAATTTACAAGGTTTGCGCGGATACACCAATTGGCAGCTCGGTGACGTAAATGGATACGTAGACGCATCATCATCCAATTTCGGCGCCTTGGTTGGATTTTACAATAACCAATCGGCAACTGGCGAGAAGAAAATAACAAAAATAAACAACATTTATTATCTTCAGAATACAGAGAGGCTGTCGCTAATTCCCGTTGGCGGTGTCGACTTCAGCGCCAATCCCGCGGGATTTACGGCGCTCAACCAGTCACTTACCCAGAAAACGTTTTTGAGAGTCCCCGACTTTTACGAACCGAGTACGGGATACACCATTCATGCGCGATACAGCATCGATTCCGATATGTCGGCGAATGCCAGTATTCTGACTTTCCAAACGAGCAATATTCTTAAGAATGGCCAGTTTTCGATCCCTCTAACGGTAACTAGTACTACAACTAATTTTACAGGATCCCAAATAAATAATTGGAATATAGTATCTACAAATGCATTAAGTGGAATATATATTTCAAATAGACACTCAAATATGTTTCAAACACTAACAACGGCTGGAATAAATGATAACTTTCCAAATCCCACAGTATTAATCATAAATTCAAGCAAAAATAATAATGCGTCAATTTCACAAACATTTTATTGTGAACCAGGCAATTACAACTTAAACTTTTTTGCTTGTGGCGCACAAGGATCTGGAACAGAATATACTAATGATATTCGTGTTTTAATTGATGGAAATATAATTCAAGATTTATCTACAAATCGTATTAGACTTGATTATTGGGGAATATATAATACGAATTTCATTATTACAACTAGTGGATATCATACGCTAACACTTATAGGTACTGGACAAACATTAAATCCAAGCCGTATATGCTTAACCGCAATTAGTAATATCACAATCTTAAATAATGCCATACAACCATCTTTTATAAATCCGTCGTTTGAAATACCACAAATCCCAAATGACAGTTCGTTCAATATAACAACAAGTTATTACAATGGATGGAATATAACTGGTTCAGTTAACATTTTAAATAATTTTTCACCGTATAATGGAAGCTCATATCCTCTCTATGCGCCATATATGGATGGAAATCAATGTATATTATTAAAAGGCACTAGTGCGATTTCTCAATCAATATATTTAATACCCGATAAATACAATTTAGTATTGATGGTTGGTGGATTTTATAATTCTACATTTGGTATTACATCGAGTCCTTATAATATTACTATGAATGGAAGACAACTACATTCTGACCCAATGACATCTGGTGGCAATTCTTATCGATGGATATTATTAAATATTAATTTTGAAATTAGTGTAGCATCAAATTATACATTTTCATTTAATACTACGGGTGCTACTGTTTCAAGCAAAATGTTGGCATTTAAAAATATTCGTATTTTGCCTGCGACATTAACAAATGACTCATGGCTCCATTTGTATCGCGATGCCCTCACCTCCTCTCTCAAATTAAGTTATTACGCCAATTCTAGAATCCGTATTGACGCAAAACTCCTCGATTACTCGGCAAACGCCATCTACAATACATTCATCAATGTGAACAAGTACAATTCCAACACATTTTCCGTAAAGGCATTCACATATGATGTGAGTCATAACCTAGTCGGAAATACGCAGAACTGGGTGGATACGAGTTTCAATACCGCGTTCACCGAAATGTACGTGGGTCGGCCGCGCGACTTCAGTAATAACACAATTTTCAAAGGCAAGATATACAATGTGAATATGTATGTGCCGACCGAATCGTCTTACTACGGATTCTCACCAACGGGTGGCGCCGACTTTGTGTCTACCACCGACGCCGAGTCTACCGCAAACTACTATACACTCAATGGGTCGGGAACTAACACCACATATTTGTCAGTACTGCCGACCAATACAGCACTTGTCTCTCAAAACACGGGACTAAGAGAGGCAACCACCGGAAAATCCGTGAAAATAAACTTGAACTTTTCCATCAACGACGAATCGCGTTCAGTAGTCCTACAATCCATCCCTACAACCGCGGACTTTCCCACCGCCATTGACACGTCTTTTACTCAATTGACAGTTTCCAACCAAACCGGTAAAAACCTCTATTTGAATGGCACATATGACGCGGCATCCTCTACTACCATTGAAACAATCCCCGTTAATTTATCCACCTATACTCCCGACTTCCGTTTGGACGCTTGTGCGAATATTGTGTCGGATCAACAGGGTGTCGTCACTTGGAAAGACCCAGATCGCGGAATAAGGGCAACAGCATATGCGCTTGATATGTTATCAACAGCATCACGTTCAATGGCAGTCGCCGCATATTCATTGGTGCGCCTCTCTGAGCTCTATACTGGTCCCATGGTCCGCATTCGCCGCTCAACCGATAGTTCGATGGTTGATATCTATTCCAATACTAGCGGCACGACATTTGGATTGGCCATCAATGGAACTGGTACGGCATATTCAACCTGGCTCTCGGGAGCAACGGGATTCGTGGATACGTGGTATGACCAAACTGGTAACGGGCGACATGCGACCCAGCCAATAACCACTGCGCAACCCATTTTAACAAACGCCGTCAAATATATAGACTTCAGTTTGAATGGTGGATTCATGAATATGCCCGATGGCACAATTCCCGTGGGCAATTCATCGTACACCATAATCCACAATTCTAGATTTATTGGAAACCCAAATGGCAACGTGCTAGGTGCGGGTAATTTTGAAGACAACCCGGCGACCACAATAGCATTTGGAATAACAGGTTCTAAATACCGACATCTGTGGCAAGGCAGCGATGTTTCGTTCAATAGTTATTCGCCCGATAGTATAGTATACGAAACATACAATTCAACAACTCGGGCCAGAGAGATTGGAGTGAAGTTTGTTGTCGGGTCATATGAGTATTCATTCACTTCCTCCGTGAATCGCAATACATCGGAATACAATAATTTAATTGGTAGAACGGCAACAACTGCCATAGATGACCAAATCCGCGGTGAGATTTTCAACATTGTCATATTCAACAATGTGGTGCCTCTCAATGAATTGCGTGTATTTGCCGGAGCAGTCAACAATTACTATGTGAAACCCGCACAACTTGTTGCCAACGCAATAAGCTCCACAATGCCAATCATCCGATTTACAAATAATATATCAAATCAAGTACTAGTTACAAATCAACAACGAGAAGCCATTACCAATTTGACCCTGTTTTTTGTATTACAAAGAATCGGTGGTTCTTCGACCAATGTTGTACTGGTCACGCGCGGTCCATTAAACACCGGTTCTCTCTACATTAGTGAAACAACAGTACGAATGTATTATAATACCAATTTTACAAATACCCATACATATACCTCTAATACTTTGGGTCCTGGTATACTCGTTGTCAATATTTCAAACGCATCTGGTTTATGCGTTATCAGTTCTCGTGTCAATGGAACGGCAAATAATGCGACTAATCAATCTTTTAACATCCCAATATTGAATGGCTGGGAAATCGGCAATTGGTCCGAAAATATTGGAAACATTGTATTGGGAAATTTGAATGGTATTGGCGAAATCATCCAGTACAATCGCAATTTGTCCACCATCGAACAACAGAGAATAGAAGCATTACTCGCGGCAAAATGGGGCTTAAACAGCATATTACCCGCCTCTCATCCATTCAAATCGTCTGCCGTAACATACACAAAACCTCTTGCGTATCCATTCAATACTTCATTCGACCCCGTTGGCTGGTACACGGATGCCTCGTATAATGCGACGACGGGTATATACACCGGAACAAAAACGACGTTTGTCCTAGGTGGTGTAGGCGCCATTTCCGGCGAATGGCTCCAAATCAAGGCGCCCTATGCCCTGCCTCTATATTCGTATTCCATTACTGCGCGAAACGGCGACACCGAAAACTACGGCAATATGATTCCCGGAATCTGGAGCATCGTCGGGTCAAATGACGGGATAACCTGGTATTTGGAAGACAGCGAGAATATGCGAAACATCGATAGTTATGCAAACGGGGCGACGATTTTAGTAACAAACACAACATATCCCGCGTACACATACCATCGACTGATTATTTCTCGAGTTGGATTGACCGACGGTGAAGGATTGTCGCAATGTTTTATCGGGCGATGGACTATCAATGGCATATTTTACGTTCAGGCGGGTCTCCTCTCTATGAGTGATATCAGCGGCGGAAACACGCTCACGATTTGCCGGTCCATAAACGACAATTATTTGTTGAACCTCTACCACAAATCCGCGGGTATAACCAATACTTACCAAATCTTGGGAGCAACGATGCGACCCGGTCAAACTTATACGGCCTCCATTAACGCCGTTTATTCCGATGTGTCGGTCAACTTCTACGCTTCCATCGCGGACTCTACTGGCACGAAACTTGGTAGTGGCGACATTTCGTGGAATACAGCAACTCCAAATATGACAACGTATACAAATTATTGGGTAGGCAAATCAGAGGATGCCTCTATTAACCAGATTTACAAAATCAATGCGTATTCATTTTCCGTGATGAGTAACACGCTCTCGGTAGCCGATGCGTCTAGTTATTTGAACGCGGTGTCATTCACTTCTGCGGTCACCACTGACACCATTTACGGAAATATGCGCGTTGCCGGGTCGGCGTCATCATTTTATGTGGCAGGACAGAACAACAAATACTATTATACGACAAATGGTGGAACAACCTTCTCGGGGCGAACACATACGACCACTTCGCCGGTGGCACAAGAGAGGCGCATATTCTATAACCAGGCAGTTCCAGATGTGTATATTGTCTGGTCGCCATCGGCAGAATCGGATTGCGCGGTGATTCGCGACTATTCCACTGCGACTATCACTACTTCATCTTCACCCAGTTATTCATTCAGTTCCCAGATTCAGTTGACGGCGCCCGTTTATATCTTCAACACACAATACGCGTTTGTTGCCGGATACGCCGATGTGTCATATTCGTTGTGGCGATTTGATATGTCCAATAACCAGATATCTTCCGTGTATGAGAATACAGAGGCGGAAACATTTGCGGGGTCCAAACAGATTCGCGCATTCTATGTGTTCGACTTGTCCAGCATTATTTTGCTCACATACGACGGCAAAATGTGGTATACACGTGATGCCGGGGAATACTGGACAAGCGGTGTCATTTCGGATTATGGCATAACGTCCTCTCTTTACAACAACATTACAACTATTAATGGCGACCCGACCACGTTCAACATTTTGGGCCAAGGCATCTACAAGTTCGACAATTTGCTAACCGATTACACGGAAGGTGAATGGCTCCAATTGGAGAGCGATGCCAATAAACAGCGCATCAATTCATACGCGGTAGTTGCGCCGACGACGACGGCGGTAAGACCACCCACAGCGTGGTATTTCTTGGGAAGCAGAGACGCGATAGTATGGAACACAATACAATCGGTCAACTTGGGAAATACATATGTATACTCAGCAGGAGAGGAGCGCAACTTCGCGATTGCCCCGATTGACTACAAATATTATCGGATGTTGATGACGGCGCCGACCACAGGTGAATCCAGTGTGGCCATGGGCGAGTTCCGCCTCTTTTACACGGAATATGGTCCAACGGGAACCACGGGCACTACGGGACCAACTGGACCGAGTGATACGGGTTCAACGGGAGCATTTGGACCGAGAGGTCCCGTAATATTATTTGGTACAACAGGGACTACGGGACCAACTGGTGATACGGGTGATACAGGAGCTACGGGAAGAACTGGACAAACTGGTAGAACCGGCCAAACCGGACCAACCGGCGCAACTGGTGACACAGGTGCTACAGGTGCCATGGGCGCAACTGGCAATACCGGTTCTAGAGGTGACACAGGTTCTAGAGGCGATACGGGTCCAACTGGCTCAACCGGAGCACTAGGACCAACAGGACCAACCATTGATTTTGATAATTACACATTGTCGGAAAAAGCCAAAGGTACAGTTTATGATTTTGCCTCGACTATGGATGGAATGTTGTTGTGGAATGATGCGACTGCCATGACGGAGTTTGATATATCTGCCTCTGTAATCTCAAAAATATATGACAAATCATCCAGCAATACAGCATCGACCTTTTTTTCAACAGCAGGAGGTTCTACACGACAGCTATCTGAAAATATCATTAATGGTAGACCCGCGATTCAACTCACCAATACTGGTTTCACCAGTCCATTCGCGACTACTTATGCCGGGACCACATTCTCATTCTTCATGGTAGCGGAGTTCAATAGTCTCACAACTTCACCCCGTATCCTCTCTTTCGGTCCAGGAACGGCAACCAACGACGCCTCTTTGAATACCGCATTCATATTAACTGGAACATCCAATTCACTCTCTATTATTAGAAACAGCGTTGTATTTCCAGTTGGTACTATTTCTCTCAGCACCCCTTATTTAGTTGCTGGGTACTTTGATGGTACCAATGTTTATACGGGTCTCAATGGCGTCTACACGTCTTATACATCTACTGGCAACTTTGCTATTTCCAAGGCTGGATTGGGAATCAATACCTATGACAACACAGGCGCGACACATTCTACCGACTTTGGTGAAATTATTGCGTATACTTCTGTTCCAACAACAGATCAGCGCCAAAAAATAGAGGGACAACTCGCATGGAAATGGGGTCTCGCCTCTTCTTTGCCGGGTGGGCATCCTTTTTCGGCTATGTCGCCCTACAAGAAAGCACTCGGTGGATTCTCCCCCATATATGTACCAAACGTCTCTGCTACCAGTTTCTCTGGACGTCTAATTAATACGAGGCCCATCGCTGTTTATCCAATGGAAATAACATCCGGCAAAAAAATTGGCAACGTGGCCACAATCGATGCGCTTCCCGACAACACCTACAATGGACAACCAACCTACGATGCCGCCATCATTGATGATATGCCACTTTACTACACATTTGACAGCGATTCTGTTTCCGGACAGCTAATTGGAAACAAAGCATCTGGGGCCTATGTGTACGACGCATCGCTTTCCGCCTCTGCTGTCATATCTGGAACAAGCATGTTTGGAACCGGGTCTCTCACTTTATCGGCGACCTCGACCATGACACGGCCAACCACGACAATTGCGCCTCTCGGCACATCCTTTGCCTTCTGGCTTAGAACAGCCTCTACTGCCAACAACGCATATGCGTTCCTTTTCCGCAATAATGCCGACAATACACAACAGGCGGTGTATTTCAGTCTTGTTACTGGCGGGTCATTTGTCCTGGGTGTCGCCAATAGTTCCACTAGCAGCAGCACGGTGGCACCAGGAACGGTGATCAACAATAACACATGGAATCATTTTGTGTGGACATTGAGTCCCGATGGAATCTGGGTCATCTATGTAAACGGCGCATTGAATAACACATATACTGGTCGACTGTACCCTACCATAGGTGACAGAAACACGAATACCTGGGGCTTAGGATTTGACAATGCGCTCATCGACGAGTTCCAGCAATACAATCGTGTATTGACGTTGGCAGAGGTTCAAACAATATATGCGGGAACTATCACGTATAACACGGCGTCCAATCCGGCAATTGTCGCAACCGACTCCAAGTTTGGCACAAAGTCCCTCTATTTCCCCGGAACCACATATAGTGGAGCGGTTGCTTTAAATCCGATTACATTGGTGGATTCGTCGGCGGTAACAATTTCCGCATGGGCCAAGTTTAATTCATTGGATACAGTGCCAAGAACCATTCTTTCTTTGACGAATGCGACAGATTCTATCAGGTTGGCGGCAAACTCTACCAATTATTTATTGTATCGCGACAATGTTTCATACAATGTGCCAATTACACCGGCAACAAACACATGGACACATGTAGTAGCAACTAATACAAATATTGGAACAAATATTTGGACAGTATTGGTTAATAAGATTGCGAATACATCAACTTTATCTCAATCTGGGTTTGTTTATGTTGCGGTTGGTTTTGGTGGAAATAGTATTGCTACTTCAACCAATGGAACTACTTGGACGGGTCGCACAGGTACAAGTATTTTTCCTTCATTTGGTAGAAATGTTGGTTACGGAAATAATATGTTTGTAGCAGTTGGTGAAAATACTGTTCCATCTGGAATTATTGCGTCATCAAATGATGGTACTACATGGACAGTGCGCGATACAGCAGTTTTTAACATAAGAGGTTATAGTGTAGCATACGGAAACAATTTATGGGTAGCAGTTGGTGAGGGAACAGTTAATACTTTTGCAACAAGTACAGACGGTACAACTTGGACTCCACGTGGGATAATTGGTGGTATAGCTGGTGGTCAATTTGTTACATATGAAAATAACTTATGGGTTGCATGTGGCGCAGGAACAAATAGCATTGCAACCAGTACAAATGGTATTAATTGGACTGGTAAAAATAGTGCTAGTATTTTGGCAACTTGTACTTGTGCTGCTTATGGAAATGGATTATGGGTTGTTACAGGATTCAATCCAAACGCAATCGCAACAAGTACTGATACAAATACTTGGACTGGAAGAAGCAATACGACAAGTGGTGTTTTTTCTTCAGCTGGATATGGAGTTGCCTATGGAAATAGTTTGTGGGTTGCTGTTGGAGCAGGTGGAAATAGCATTGCAACAAGTACAGATGGGTTTACATGGGTAGGAAGAGGTACATCTACATTTACTGATGGAAGAGCTATTAAATATATAAACGGTGTATGGGTAGCTGGTGGTACTGGTACAAACAGAATCGCAACAAGTACTAACGGCATTACATGGACAGGTGTTAGTGGAACACATATGACTGGTTATACATTAGGAATCGCATATGGTTATGTACAACCAGCTCTCCTGTCAAACACATCCAACAATGTTTACACTAAGGGAGCCATTGGTATGGATATATCAGGAAATAGTGCGAAGATGGACGGATACGTCGACGATGTCCGTGTATACAATACACTATTATCAGGAGTACAGATTTCTCAGTTATTTGATGGTCGCACCGATCCGAGCACATTGATTTCTTATTACACATTTGATTCCGAATCGCTAAGCACAACCGGTAATAGTTTTGCCAATTATGCGAGTGGCGCACCAGTTTATGATGCTGTCCTAGGAAACACACAGCTTTTCACAATATCAGGTGAACGTTTTGGAACAGGTTGCCTCTCTTTCCCGAGCACCAGTTATAGTGGAAATGTCCAGCTTGGACCGGTATCACTTGTTGATACCAGCAATATCACAATCTCTACTTGGGTTAAAAATACGTCATTAAACGCGACAACTCAAACTATTCTCTCTCTTGGTAATACTACAACCCAGAGTAGCATTTCTCTTAGCATGTCAAGCATGTCTTATAGTCTCACGTGTAAAGCAAAACAAAAAATATATGTTGCTATTGGTCAAGGTGATAAAAATGTGGCAACATCACTTGATGGAATTAATTGGACTGGTCGAAAAATAACTGTTTTAAATAATGTAAACGGAGTTGCTTATGGTGATGGAATATTGGTTGCTGTTGGTAATGGTGTAAATAGTATAGCAACATCAACTGATGGAATTAATTGGACTGGTCGGTCAGGTATAATTAGTATTTTTAGTCAAGGATTTGGTGTTGCTTATGGCAATGAATTATGGGTTGCTGTTGGTGGAGGTGCAAATACTATAGCAACAAGTTCAGATGGAATTACTTGGACTAGTAGGTCAAGTGTAAATGTTATTTTTAATCAAGGAAACGATGTTGCTTATGGCAACGGATTATGGGTTGCTGTTGGACAAGGTGCAAATACAATAGTAACATCAACTGATGGAATTACTTGGACTGGTCGGGGAAACAGTATTTTGAGTATTGGAAAGGGAGTTGCTTATGGAAATGGATTGTGGGTTGCTATTGGCCAAGGTACAAACTGTATAGCAACAAGTCCTGATGGGGTTGTCTGGACTGGTCGAACAGGAACTACTATTTTTTCCACTGCTGGAGATGGAGGAGGAAACGATGTTGCTTATGGAAACGGATTATGGGTTGCTGTTGGTAATAATAGTCCAAACAATATAGCAACAAGTCCAGATGGGGTTGTCTGGACCGGTCGGACAGGAAATACTATTTTTAGTAATGGACGCGGAGTTGCTTATGGAAACGGATTATGGGTTGCGATTGGTCTAGGTACAAACAGTATCGGAACATCAACTGATGGAATTAACTGGACTGGTCGGACAGGAACTACTATTTTCTCTTTGGGAAGTGGAATCACTTATACTGATACTCTTAATAGAGAGTTTGCTGTTTATGATACTAATAAAATATATGTTGCTGTTGGTCAAGGTACAAACACTATAGCAACATCATTTGATGGATTTAATTGGACTGGTCTGGGACAAACTATTTTTTCTACTGCCGGATTTGGAATTGGTTATGGCAATGGATTATGGGTTGCGGTTGGTTCAGGTGGAAACACAATAGCAACATCAACTAATAGAATTAATTGGACTGGTCAAGGAACAAGTATTTTCTCTAATTCTGGACGCGGAGTCGCATATGCAAATGGGTTATGGGTTGCTGTTGGTATTGGTACAAACAGTATAGCAACATCAACTAATGGAATTAATTGGACTGGTCGGACAGGAACTAGTCTTTTCTTATATGGTGGATTTAAAGTGGCTTATGGAAACGATTTATGGGTTGCTGTTGGTGCAGGTACAACACACAGTATAGCAACATCAACTGATGGAATTAATTGGACTGGTCAAGGTAATTCAATTTTAAGTCAAGGAAACGGAATCAATTATTCCAATGGATTATGGGTTGCGGTTGGTTACGGAGGAAACACAATAGCAACATCAACTAACGGAATTACTTGGACTGGTCGGGCAGGAACTAGTCTTTTCTTAAATGGTGGAATGAATGTTGCTTATGGAAACGGATTATGGGTTGCGGTTGGTTTTGGTACAAACTGTATAGCAACAAGTCCAGATGGAATTACTTGGACTGGTCGGACAGGAAATAATATTTTCTCTACTCTTGGTTATGGAATCACTTATAGAAACGGATTATGGGTTGCTGTTGGTTCAGATTTTAACAACATAGCAGTAAGTACAGATGGAATTAATTGGACTGGTCTGGGACAAACTATTTTTTCTGATGCAGGATACCAAGTTGCTTATGATGGTGACAATATATCCACTAATTCGTGGACAAATATTGTTGGCACCATAACTAATGGAACATCCAACAATTGGAAAATCTACGTCAATAATCGTGTATTTTCTTATACAACTATTAATGACTCAGAATTATTACCAACCGTTGATTTGACACCCCTTTACAATAACAATGGTATTGGATACAATTCCCTCCTTAATAACCAAAAAATGAATGACAGCTTCATCGACGACACGCGGATTTACAACCGCACTCTAACCGCATCCGAGATAAATGCCCTCTACAATTCATCGAGTATCACATACACCGAGACAAGTCAAAATATTGGAACCGCTCTCGACATTTCCGTAACATATTTTGTGCCAAAAGCTTTCACCGGCGCAACAGGTCCAGCAAATAACTCTGGGGGCGCTACCGGCGCGACCGGCACAAAAGGCCTACAAACATACGGAACCATTGGCGAGACTGGTCAAACCGGTCCCACCGGTACAACTGGCCCCACCGGTTGGAGAGGTCCCACCGGTTCATTTGGGTCCGTGGGTCCAACAGGACCCGGTCTTGTAATTGGCCGCACTGGCTCAACCGGTCCAACAGGTCCCGGAACTGACGGACAGCTCGGCGAGACCGGCCGCACTGGCCAAACTGGTCGCACTGGTCAAACCGGTCCAACAGGTCCCGAAGGTCAATCATTCAAAGGCGCAACTGGCCGAACCGGAAGCACAGGACCAACCGGTGAGACGGGTCCTCAAGGCTCAGCAGGAACTGATGGTCCCACGGGTCAAGCCAGTTTGACAATTGGCCAAACGGGTACAACTGGCACCACTGGCCCCATAGGTTCTCTCGGGTTTATGGGTTTTCTTGGTCTCATGGGCACCACAGGTCCCACTGGGCAATTCGGACCAGGTATTGACGGCGACATGGGTCTCACAGGTACTCAAGGCTCAACTGGCCCAACGGGACCTACTGGTGATCAAGGCCACACTGGTCTTACTGGTCCTACTGGACCCCAGGGTTCAATGGGGTCACTCGGCTCCTTAGGAACCACTGGCGAAACCGGTCTAACTGGTCCTACTGGACCAACCGGCTATCAAAGCTCTTTCGGTTCCACGGGAACAACGGGTACCACAGGTACAACTGGACCTTATGGGCCAACGGGTCCTCTCGGTTCGACCGGTCGTCTCGGCTACATCATCATGTCCGCCGTCCCACCCAAACAATATGTATTCCAAGACACAATGAAACACACTCGCCAGCTCTATTCCAAGGCAATCACACTCAATTCGTATTCTGTCCCCGACACCGCCATTACTGCCTCTATTCAGATCGACGGACTCCGACTGAATACCGACGTGGTCTACACATTTGGCAAGAATCGGCAGCCCGTTTATTTGGCGCTCATCGGAAACACAACCGCCTATGGAAAAGCCGTTTCAAGAAACCTCTCTACATGGTCCCCGATGATAGATGCGTCTTCCACCTCTTTGTCGCGCGTAGTCTGGGATGGCATCAAGTGGATAATCACCTCTACCGCCACGCATTCTATTTCCACGACTTATGACCAAGTTACATATCGCCGGTATACGGTTCCGAATGAATACGCCTCGATTGGATTCAATCCCCGCACGAACCAGTATGTCGCCATCGGCAATTCAGGTCTCTATACCAGTTTTGATTCTATCAACTGGACAACCAATCCGTCGGGTACGGCGCTCATCAGCAATGCCTCTAATTACCACAATGGCAAAGTGGTTTGGAACGGGGCTATCTGGGTAGTCGCCGGCAACGGCGGTGTCAATTCGCTGTTGTACAGTGAAGACGGGATAAATTGGTACAGCGGCGGCTCCGGCATTTTTGACTCAACTTATGGTTCATTCGACGTCGCGTGGTCGGGTTCCATCTGGGTGGCAGTCGGCGCACCCGCAGGCAACCGCGAAGTTATTGCTTGGAGTGCGGATGGTCGGTCTTGGACAACGGTATCACTGGATAATGCCATTATCAAGAACAAGAATTTGGCAGTGTATAATTCAAACAAACCGGTAAGCATTGAATGGGACGGTATAGCCTTTGTTCTCACAATGGACTATCGTGTTAGCGCGGGTAATCACAATTACGTGGTGAGTTATGATGGTATCAACTGGTCGCACGCCCAGGGCACTATCATTTACAGTGCGCATATTGCCAAATGGACGGGTTCCAACTTTGTTATTGCGGGCGAAGACCCCGTGAATAGTATTTTGATAAAACAGAATGGCGGGTATGCGGACTGGCACATTTCACATGCGGCGTACAATTCTACGATTTATGATATAGAGGCAAACACCGAGTTCCAAAATATTATTGTGTTTCCACGTACTCTGATTATTGCGGGAAAAAATTACAGCCACGATGGCGCAACGTGGACCGATGCCAGTATCAATCTTGGTTCAATTCTATCGACAACGGTTTTAACGGCAGCAACGAATGGACGTCGCTGGACTGCTGGCGGTTCGGGGCAAAATACACTAGCATATAGTCGCGATGGTCACACTTGGTTTGGCGGTGGTGCCGATATTTTCACCACAAGTTGCGCGCGAATTGTTGCGGGTTCTTATGGGAAAACAGCTCCCTTCAAACCGGTTATCCAATTCAGACCGACTACATCCGAGAGGCCTGAAGGACTCTTGTGGGTCGCCGTCGGCTCCGGGCTCAACTCTCTCGCATACAGTTATGACGGTGTTTATTGGCACGGGCTCGGCACCACGTTTTTTACAGCGGGCACGGCACTCGCCTATTCGGGTAGTCGCTGGGTATCCGGTGGTTCTACAGGTTCCGCATATAGTGACAACGGGTTCAACTGGACCGCAACCTCTCTCACAGGAGTTGTCGATATCATTTGGACCGGTGCGCTCTGGTTAGCAGCATGTTCCTCCGGATTATACACAAGTGGTGATGGAACGGCATGGGTCGCCAATACCGCATTAGCCGCCTATACCATCACCGGTCTTGCCTCTCATAATACCACAGTATTTGCCATGTCGACGGGTGTCATTTATATCAGTCGCGGAGATCTCGGAACCTGGACATCGCATTCATTCGGCGGCTCGACCCCCATCACTGGGTTTGCCCATACCGGCACCGAATACTTGTTCTCATCGGGCACCAGCATTTATAAGTCAGTTGACCTGATCACATGGACAACCACGGCACTATCGGCAAATGCTCCCTCTATTGCCATAACCAATTCATCAAGAGGAACAGCAATTGTGAAACCAATGGTGATTGCGTGTTCCGACAGCATATACAACACCCTTGGGTACAGTTATGACGGGGTCCAATGGTACGGATGCGGCAACTCGGTTCTCCAGACCCGCGCCAATCACGCGGCGTGGAACGGCTCCATCTGGGTCGCCGTGGGTCTATCCGTTGGTACGTGGTTCGCAATCAGTCGCGACGGCATCCACTGGCAACAACAAACAGACTCTACATTTGTAGAGGGATACCAAGTCGCGTGGAATGGCTCACTCTGGGTCGCCGTAGGCGAAGGTGCCGCGCATTCGATTGCCACAAGCGTGGATGGAATCGTGTGGACGGGAGTCTCCAATTCAAAGACATTGTTTACAACGAGAGGCACATCCGTTGCCTGGACTGGTGGACAATGGGTTGCCTACGGCGATCCGGCGACCACGGCAACAAGTGTAGATGGGCTCACATGGACAAGCAGTTCCTACATTGTAGGAGACCTAAGCAGTGTGCTAATATCAGGTACGGCATCTGCCTCTACGGGCACGGCGGCCAACGCCTACGACAAATCATCGGCGACTACCTGGTCATCCAATTCAGGTCTCTACAACGCTGAAGGCACATATACAGGGTCAACAACCCTGGGCTCAATCGCGGGCGAATGGCTCCAGTACTCATTGGCAGCACCTGTAGTCGCAAAGTATTACTCGGTGTGTGGTCAAGCGAACAACCAGTTCCCCAAAGCATGGACAGTACTTGGGTCCAATGATGGCAGCGCGTGGACAACCATTGATGTCCAAGACCTGAGTATGGCAGTCAACGGGCTAGCACCCTCTCTTCTCTTCACAATGACAAACACCACGGCATATTCATATTACGGAATCGTGTTTCAAAAGACAACCAGTGGTTCGGCGGTGTCTGTTTCAACACATGACCTATTCGCGCCTTCTACAGCGGCGTTGTCCAAATATCATCGAATCATTAATACAAAAAAATACGTGGCCTCTACTGTTTCAACAGGATACTCGACGCTGATGTATTATAGAGGATTTGATTCGGGCCAGCTCAACGGCCAAACACAGAATACAGGATTTGCGGACCCCAATATCAAGTTTTCGTCGTATTCATACAATGGGCAATACAGTTTGATAACGGACTTTTCCAACTCGGCTGTATACTACAATACGGACTTCTCGCAAAACCAATTGACCAGTGTGAGTCTTCCGGGAACCATTGTGAACAAACACACATCGTGCTATAATGGCGCCTTCTTCTTTGTAGGAGGCAGCGGCACGACGAAAATCCTCTATGCGCATGAGAGCAATCTGACAACGTGGTATAGCACGGCAAACGCGGACACGGTGTTTGGCGGAGGGGCGATCCTCTCTTTAGTATCCAATCCGGGACTAGGTTTTGTTGCGCCGCCAAATACGGTGTTCTTGACACCGGGAGAGAAGTTGTCCATCTCGGCACCGAGGTTTTATGATGAGAATATAGAGAGGCGTGGAGCGACGTTTACGGTGTCGCTTATATAAGGGTCTTATAAGCTTTGCTTCACCTTATAAGCTTTGCTTCACCCAGCCCGACTCTTCAGGATTCACAGAAGTATATTCCATCGTATTATATACAGAACGCACACCCATGTCATTTAGTGATTACATCAAGATGAAAGCACTAAAACAAACAAAGAATCTCCATCGTGTAGGAGCAAATATCACATTTTTATCAAGTGCCGACCTAGCCCAGCACAAACGCATTTGTACAATCTTGGACACAGAGGAGCGCGACGAATATGGTGACGTTATCGCAAAAAACATGTTTAACATACCAATTTTAAATGATATGACAAAATGTTTGCCGAATACGTACAAGGGGACATCAACGACGCCAGTTGTCTATTCGACGCCGCGAATAACGACGCAGAATGTGAAGCTGTCAAAAAACAAGCCTATATTCTAGGCTTTTTTACACGAGACAATCCACAACATAACAACGAGACAAATGATTACGCTCCACAAATTGAGCGTTGACCCCCGTTCTACAAACAACGTTGCATTTTTCGCGCAAATCGTAATTTTACCGCTGCTGCCTCTCATAATTTTTAATATTGCGGCACATATTTCTGCTTTTTGTTCAGGGTTTCGCAGAGCCTTGTTGCTGACGTAAAACATAGGAACACCCGAATACATATTGTTGGGGACATATGCTATGGTTAATACCACCATGCCGCTTTTGTCCCAAAAACCATTCTCATCTACAGTAACGCCGGTCATGATATCGACGCGGTTGCCGCATTGATATATGGGCGTTGAATAATTATTATAGCCTCTACCAATGATTCTTTGTCCGCCAATGATTCTTTGTCCGCTGATGAATCTTGTGCCCATGATTCTTCTTCTTATGTGTTTAGACATTTTAATTTTGTTTTTTGGAAATAAAAAACATTCCAGAAATCAATTTTTTGTATTGTATATGATATATGCCATATACAATTCGTAAAGTGAGAGGCCGACCTTGTTATCGCGTAAAAAACCGCCGAACCAAACGCGTGTTTGCCAAATGTACCAGCAAAGCAAAAGCAAAAAAACAGGTGCGATTGATTCATGCCATTGACTACAATCCCCAGTTTCAATTACGGAGTGATTCATAAGTCGCCGATTTAAGTCGCGGCTTTAAGACGCAGCTTTATGAGTTGCTGCGTCAAGCCGCTTCTTGAGTCGCTGCTAAACGCAGCTTTTGAGTCGTTTCTTGACGCAGCTTTATGAGTTGCTGCTTAACGCAGCTTTATCCCTCTATCATCACCAAATCTATCATCGTCGCAAACTCTTCTTCACTAATCACAATATTGTAATGCATACTAACAAAACACCGCAAGCAAACAAGCACATCCACAATGGCATTGTGTAGATTGGCCGGAGTAGTGCCAAACAAATGCCGATGTAATTCGAGCAACGTCGGCCATTTGGCGTATGGTTTCTGCCCTGGTTTTTCCACCATAATATTACACAACTTCACGCTGGACATCATCGTACAAACATGTAGGGTTCCCGTCAATTTATCTTCGGCGCGGTCAAATAACAACATGTTCCGGATTTTGGGATGTTCGCGGTGTCTTTCAATTTCAATTTTCAACATTTGCGAGTCAAATTGGCGATTGTGGGCAATAATGATATGAGCCATATCATAGAGGCGCTCGAATTGAATCAGCGCATCCTCTATGGGTATTCCTTTTGTATCGCACATTTCACGAGTAATTCCAGTAAGTTCCGTGATTTTGGGTGAGATGACCACGTCGGGTCCAACACGAATGAAGTGATTGTGGGATTCGATGATTCGCATGTCTTCTACATCATACAAGATAAAACTGAACTGGATTACGTGGGGATTAGGCTCGGCGGACCCGGATTTTGGCAAAAGGCTGGTAGTTTCAACGTCGTAAACGAGTATCAGCGACATATTTATGAGTATACAAAATAAGTTGTTATGTTGTTTTAATTTGAATACAAAAAACAATTCAATTTTTCAACCGATGGAGTATCCATCGGTTGAAAAACACTTTTACCCCTACGGGGTAAAACAATTTTCCAACCCCCCTTATGGGGGGTCCAAACAATTTTATGGGGAGCAACCGCGTCTCTGGCCATAAAACAATTCAAATAAAAACCGTAGGTTTTTATTCAAACATTTTTTTAACCCCCGTAGGTTTTTATCCAAACAATTTTTCAACCCCCCTAGAGAGGTTTACCTAATATAATTTCACACAAAACATACAGACAAAACACAATAATATAATAAACAATGACATCATTACCCAACGAATTGGTCGACAATATATTATCATATTGTCCCGGCCATGTGCGCGCGGATTTACGCAGAACTCACATTTCCGTGAAACTGAACAACACTAATTTCCAAACCCGTATCTCCAATAAATTGGAATTGTTAGAATATAACTATCTTGGTCAAGAGTACATCCACTTTGTAAATCAAAAAAACAACGAGTTTCAATCCGGGTATGTGAGTAAACAAATTGACGCGTATTTTATCTCATATACATGGATAAAAATCGTTCTTGTATAAAGAACACAAAGAAATGTCGCCTCTATATTATTAATGAATCCGGTTAGTGCCGAACAGGCCAATATTATCCACAATGTGAAAACGGTGGGTACAAATGTGGTTGTTGACGCCGTCGCCGGTTCAGGAAAATCCACCACAATATTATCACTAGCAAAAGCTATGCCCAAACACAAAATCATCCAAATCACATACAATTCCATGTTGCGATGCGAAATCAAGCAAAAAGTAGAAGAACTCGTACTCGACAATCTCGATGTCCATACATACCACAGTTTGGCGGTTAAATATTATTTTGCCTCTGCCTACACCGATACGGGGATTCGCCACATAATGAAAACAGGATTGCCGCCGCGCATCCATATTCCGCGAAAACACATTATTGTGGTTGATGAAGCCCAGGATATGACGCCTCTCTATTTCCAGCTAGTGAGCAAGTTTGCAAAAGACATGGGCCATCCATTTCAACTCGTTGTGCTCGGAGACTTCATGCAAGGTCTCTACGAGTTTAAGGGCGCCGACACGCGATTTCTAACAATGGCGGCCAAAATATGGGCGGACCACCCAGGACTGAAAACCCCCATATTCGAGCATTGTTCCCTCCAGACTTCGTATCGTATCACCGACCAAATGGCGGCATTTGTGAACGACGCAATGTTGGGCGAAGACCGGCTCAAATCGTGTCGTGAAGGGGACCACGCCGTCTATTATTTCCGCAATTCGCGTCGAAATCTAGAGAGTCTGGTCGTCTTCCATATTCGCAAATTGTTGTCGGAAGGTGCGCATCCTGGTGACTTTTTCATCCTCGGTGCGTCGGTGAAAGGTCCCAATAGCCAGATACGCAAACTGGAGAATATATTGGTGAACTACGGTATTCCATGCCATGTCCCGATGTTTGAATCCGATATTATTGATGAAAAGGTGGTCCAGCGAAAACTGGTCTTTTCCACCTTCCACAGTGTTAAAGGGCGTCAGCGCAAATACGCATTTGTACTCGGATTTGACCAAGGATACATGGATTTCTATGGACGCGCATTACCTCAGACACAGTGTCCAAGTACCCTCTATGTCGCCACTACCCGCGCAACCGCCGGACTATTCATTTTGGAACGCGATGAATTTACCAGCGATCGGCCTCTCGATTTTTTGAAAATGGATCATTTTGCGATGAAACAACAACCCTTTATTGAGTTCAAGGGGATGCCGATGATGCCTGGGCAACAACGAATGCCGGAATCGGTGGTCGAAAGCACAATCAAGAAACACTATGTCACGCCCACCGATTTAATAAAGTTTGTTCAAGAGACCGTATTGGAGGCAATCACCCCCACGTTAACTGACATATTCATAACGTTACAACTACCCGGTGTGGACTTGGAAATCCGCTCCACAATTGAGACCGCCGACGGATTTTTTGAAGAGGTGAGCGATCTCAATGGATTGGCGATTCCGGCGATGTATTACGACCATTTATCGGACCCCGGTACAACCAATGTGTTGTATGAAACCATTTTGTTATTACTAGATGATTTGAAAGACGGCGAACACGAGTATTTGCGCAATGTGGCATCGCGACTACCGGCGCAATTTACGACACCTGGAGACTACTTGTTTTTGGCAAACGTATATACGGCGTTCAACGAAAGGCTGTATTTCAAATTGCGCCAAATAGCGCAAACGGATTATACGTGGATAAATGCCTCTATGATGGATAAATGTAAAACCCGTATGAATCGGCAAATTGGCAAAGAATGCGAAGATTCAAAACCCCTGATTGAAAAAGTCATCATCCACCAGTCGCAAGAAATGGAACATGAATCGATTGACAATGTTTTAGCTGAATATTTTGACGAATCGGTGCGGTTTCGGTTTACGGCGCGAACAGATATAATTACCGCCAAAACTGTGTGGGAACTCAAATGTGTGCGCGAAATAACCATTGACCACAAACTCCAGGTGGTAATTTATGCGTGGATTTACCGCATTTTGAATCCGAATAGTGAGAGGGTGTTTCGGATGTTCAATATCAATACCAATGAGGTGTTGGAATTGAAAGCGTCATTTGAACAAATCAATTTTATTGTTGTTTCGCTTCTACAGGGAAAATACCAAGAAAGTGTCGCAAAAACAGACGAAGAGTTCATAATGGCATGTAAACAATAATGGCATGTAAACAATAATGGCATGTAAACAATAATGGCATGTAAACAATAATGGCATGTAAACAATAATGGCATGTAAA
>Ga0192647_100381_pt1 | contig 31367 bp, 35 predicted proteins | sample LauGreFa1BDMLBSN_2_FD_133046 | JGI IMG/M metagenome (GOLD analysis project Ga0192647, IMG submission 133046) | Freshwater lake microbial communities from Lake Michigan, USA - Fa13.BD.MLB.SN - reassembly | ecosystem: Environmental > Aquatic > Freshwater > Lake | place: Lake Michigan, USA... | reverse complement strand
CCTTGGGCATTCGAGAAGTCACGCAAACTGCTGCCACCCTTTTCAACGGCGCTTGCCAACACGGTGCGAATTGCTTGGTGCAACTTGAATGCCCTCGGTTTGCTGATGCGTGCGGCACGGGTGGTGGGCCGAATGCCCGCCAAGAACAACGCTTCGCTGGCGTAAATGTTTCCCACGCCCACCACCAAGTCCCCAGCCAACAACACTTGCTTGATCGGTGCTTGGCGTTTTTTCAAACCCAAGGCAAACACCAACGGGTCAAAACTGTCCTCCAGTGGTTCGACCCCCAAACGCCCAAGCAACTTGACCGCCAAGCCATCGTTCTCGTTGTCCGCATACACGACCGCACCAAAACGCCTGGGGTCATGCAAACGCAACAAGCCCTGACTGGTCAGCAAATCGAAATGGTCATGTTTGCCCGGTTCGCAGGCTCGGGAGGCAAATGTCAAGGAACCGGACATGCCCAAATGAATCAGTAGTATTCCCCGGGTCAAATCGAGTATTAAGTATTTACCGCGACGCCGAACATTCAGCACTTGCCTGTCTTTCAAGCTGTGCGGATCGCAGGACAACGGCCAGCGCAAAGGCTTGCCAAGCTGGACATTCAGAATATGTGCGCCCGTGATCGCCGGGGCAAAACTCAGTCGGGTTACTTCAACCTCGGGTAATTCAGGCATGGGACGGGCTTGTTCATTCGGTGGGATTATCATTCTTCAATGAACACATACCAACAACACCTGCTGACTCCTCTGACCTCACTGGCTTTTGCCAGTTTGCTTTTGCTTGGCAGCGGCGGCCTGAGCGCCCACGCGCAAAACAAACCCGACGCTGGCGAAGGCGATAAACCTGAGGTGATCAACAACTCGTCGCTCAATGCCGAGACCACCATGTTGATCATGCTGGGTGAAATGAAAGTGAGCGAGGGTGACCTTGGTGCCGCTTATTCTTTGATGTTGGATGCTGCCAAAAAGTCTGCCGACGAGTCAGTCTACAAACGCGCCGTAGAGATTGCACTGACCGCCCGCAACGGCACCACTGCGCTGGAAGGCGCTCGCATTTGGAAAAAAGCGTTTCCGATGTCACGGCAAGCCAATCAACATGTCTTGCAAATTTTGGTGGCGTTGAACCAGTTGCCCGAAACCTTGATGTCTCTGCGCTCCTACGTGCAGTTGGCTCCCGAATCTGAGCAAGTGCTGTTGATCAACGGCCTGCCGCAAATTTACGCACAAGTGAAAGACCAAGAGTTGGCCGCCGCCGTGGTGGAACAAGCGCTGGTGCCGTTTGTTGACAAACCCCTCACTGCCGCAGCCAGTTGGACCGCCATCGGTCGCATGCGCGTCGCAGCCAAAAAGCTGCCACAAGCGGTCGAAGCCGTCAAAAAAGCCTTGGCGCGAAACCCCACGGCGATGGAGCCTGGTTTTTTGGCGTTGGAATTGTTTTCGCTGGGTGTGCCCGAAGCGGAGGACTTGCTCAAAAGCGTGCTCAACGACAGTTCGCCACCGCACATGCGCTTGAGCTACGCCCGCGTGCTGATCGACAACCAGCGCCTGCCGCAAGCTTCTGCGGAATTGCTGTTGCTCAACAAAAGTCACCCGGATTTCTCCGATGCTTGGTTGCTGCAAGGGGCTTTGGCCATGGAACAAGGCCAAAACGATGACGCCAGAAAAGCCCTGCTTCAATACATCGAGATCGAAAAAACCAAAGAAGATGCCCGCTTGTCGCAGGCCTATTTGATGTTGTCGCAAATCGCCACCAAAGAAAAGAAGCCTGCAGAAGCGGAGTCTTGGCTGGGCAAAATACAAGAGCCCTCCGCCGCCATCCAAGTGCAAGTGCAACGCGCCAACTTGCTGGCCAGTCGCGGTGAAATGGCCAAAGCGCGCGCGTTGCTCGCGCAGTTACCCGACAACAATCCGCAAGCCAAGCGCACCAAATTGCAAGCGGAATTGAAGTTGCTGCGTGACTACAAAATGTACGAGCCGGCTTACCAGCTGTTGCGCAAAGCGGTGGCAGAGGAACCCGAAGATTTGGATCTGCGCTACGAGCTGGCCATGATGGCTGAAAAGCTCAACCGCATTGATGAGATGGAGCGGTTACTGCGCAGTGTGATTGCAGAAAAACCCAGCTTTGAGCACGCCTACAACGCGCTGGGCTACGCGCTGGCAGATCGCAATATCCGACTGAAAGAAGCCCGCGAATTGATTGTCAAAGCCTTGGAGTTTTCGCCGGAAGACCCGATGATCACAGACAGTTTGGGCTGGGTTGAGTTCCGCATGGGCAACAAGCAAGCTGCATTGGCCATTTTGCAACGCGCTTATGACACCAAAAATGATGTGGAAATCGGAACGCACTTGGGTGAAGTGATGTGGAGCTTGGGCCAAAAAGACAAAGCCATGAAAGTTTGGCGCGAAGCCGCACGCATCGACCCGAAAAATGAATTGCTGGTCGACACACTCAAGCGACTGAAAGTCAAACTTTGACGGGTTTTCCACTCCATCGATCAACCGCGCTTTGGCTGTTGTCCTTGGCATTGTTGCTGCCCGGTTGCAGTCTGTTTTCCAGCAAAGCCAGGTTATCGCCTCTTGCAAAACAAGGCCACTGGGAAGGCCGTTTGCAATTGCGCATTCTTCAAGAAAAACCAGAGCAATTCAGTTTCAATTTTGATTTGCAGGGCAGTGCTGAAGCAGGCGAATTGACCATTTACTCCCCTGTGGGCAGTACCGTGGCGGTTGCCAGTTGGACACCCAGCGGCGCTGTGCTGACCGAAGGCAACAAGCAAACCCAGTTTGAATCCATGGAAGTCTTGACCATGCGTTTGACCGGCGCTGCATTGCCCTTGCCCACGCTCATGGCTTGGCTCAACAGCGATGGCCCAGCCCTTGAAGGGTGGCAAATCACGTCGGAAAAATTGCCCCGCAGCCGACGCATATTTGCACAGCGCTTCCAACCCTCACCGCCACTGCAACTGACCCTGTTGTTGGACCCGCCCCAGTAACACCATGGCGCTGCCCACCTGTTTGCACCATGTGCCTGCACCGGCCAAGCTGAACCTTTTTTTGCACATCACCGGGCGTCGGCAAGACGGCTACCACTTATTGCAATCCGCGTTCATGCTGATCGATTGGTGGGATGTACTGCACTTTGATTTGCGTGCAGATGGTCAACTGATTCGACAAGACCTCTCGCAGACCTTGCCTGATGAAGATTTGTGCTTGAAAGCCGCGCGTTCCTTGCAACAAGCCAGCGGCAGCTCACACGGTGCGTTGATTCAAATCGACAAACGATTGCCTGCGCAAGCGGGCATGGGTGGCGGCTCCTCTGATGCAGCCACCACGCTGCTGGCTTTGAACCGGTTGTGGGGGCTGGATTGGCCATTGTCCAAATTGCTGCCTTTGGGCTTGTCGCTGGGCGCGGATGTGCCGTTTTTTTTGCGGGGTCACAACGCTTGGGTCGAAGGCATTGGCGAAACCCTCACCCCGATGGCACTGCCGCCTGCCCGATTTGTGGTTCTCAAACCGGAAGCAGGCTTGGAAACCGCCTTGATTTTCAAGGACGCCGGGCTCAAACGGGATTCTTCACCTGCTACAATCTCGGACTTTGCTGCACAGCCATACGCTTTTGGGCGAAATGACTTGCAAGCAGTTGCAAAACGGTTGTGTCCTCAGGTTGAACTGGCCTTGCATTGGTTGGTTCAGCATGGTTTGCAACCCAGAATGACCGGTTCGGGCAGTGCGGTGTTTGCGCAAATACCCGGCAAAACCGTTTTTTCTGTGCCGCCCGACGGCTGGCAACTGCAAATTTGCAGCAATTTGGAAATCCACCCCCTGGCCGGTTGGGTTTCCTGCGACGTTTGACGGACATCTGTTGAAAAACAGGCGTCCCGAGTAGGGGAGTCGCCAAGTTGGTCAAGGCACCGGATTTTGATTCCGGCATGCGAGGGTTCGAGTCCTTCCTCCCCTGCCACCCATTGCTGTACGCCGAAAGCAGCAAGGTTGATGGTCATGCCACCTGCCTGTGCTTTCGATTTTTTAACCTCAGGTCGCCAAGATGTCGCAACCCACCGCTCCGGATTTCATGGTTTTCACCGGCAATGCCAATCCGAGTTTGGCGGCAGAGGTGGCAGGTCATTTGGGCATTGGTCTGGGGGCTGCGGAAGTTGGCCGGTTCTCCGATGGCGAAGTCACTGTCGAAATCAACCAAAACGTTCGCGCCCGTGACGTGTTTGTGGTGCAGTCCACCTGCAACCCCACCAACGAAAACCTGATGGAGTTGCTGATCATGGTGGACGCACTCAAACGTGCCTCCGCAGAACGCATCAGTGCGGTCATTCCCTACTTCGGCTATGCCCGGCAAGACCGGCGTCCCCGCTCTTCCCGGGTGCCCATCTCTGCCAAGTTGGTGGCGGACCTGTTGCAAACCGTGGGCGTGGCGCGTGTGCTGACCATGGACTTGCATGCAGACCAGATCCAAGGCTTCTTCAATATTCCTGTTGACAACATTTACGCTTCCCCCGTGCTGTTGGGTGACTTGCGCTTGAAAAGCTACGACGACCTGATCGTGGTCTCGCCCGATGTTGGCGGCGTGGTGCGTGCTCGGGCCTTAGCCAAGCAACTCGACTGTGACTTGGCCATCATTGACAAGCGCCGCCCGCGCGCCAATGTCAGCGAAGTCATGCATGTCATCGGCGAAATCGAAGGGCGCAACTGCGTCGTCATGGACGACATGATCGACACCGCAGGCACCTTGGTCAAAGCCGCCGAAGTTTTGAAAGAGCGCGGTGCAAAAAAGGTTTATGCCTATTGCACCCACCCGATTTTTTCTGGCCCCGCCATTGACCGCATTGCCAAAGGTGATGCGCTGGACGAAGTGGTGGTCACCAACACGATTCCATTGAGCGCGCAAGCGCAGTCGTGCCAAAAAATTCGCCAACTCTCTGTGGCCCCGTTGATCGCTGAAACGATTCAACGCATTGCCAAAGGAGAGTCGGTCATGAGTTTGTTCTCTGACCAAGACCAGCTTTTTTAAGCGGTCAAGGTCAGCGTGCAATGTTGTGAAGCAGTTCGCTGCTTCTTTTTATGAAACCGAAGTCACACTGGTCGCGGTGGACTTCTTCAGGAGAGAACCATGAAATTTGTCGCTTTTGAGCGCACCAAGCAGGGAACGGGTGCGAGCCGCCGTCTGCGCATCACCGGTCGCACACCCGGTATCGTTTACGGGGGCAAGGCCCACCAACCCGTCAATATCGAACTTGACCACAACGCCTTGTGGCACGCCTTGAAAAAAGAAGCCTTCCACGCCTCTATTTTGGAAATGGAACTGGCTGGCCAAACATCCAAAGTGTTGTTGCGCGATGTCCAATACCACCCCTTCAAGCAATTGGTATTGCACATAGATTTCCAACGTGTCGAAGCTGACACCATGTTGCACATGAAAGTACCGCTTCACTACAGCGGCCAAGAGAATTCACCCGCTGTCAAAGTGGATGCTTGCTTGGTCAACCCTGTGATGAACGAACTGGAAATTGCCTGCTTGCCGGCCGATTTGCCCGAGTTCATCGCGGTCGATTTGAGCAACCTCAAGAAAGGCACGTCATTGCATGCCAACGACATCAGCTTGCCAAAAGGTGTGAAAGTCGTGACGCACGGCAAAAACAACCCGGTGTTGGTCAGCGTGGTCTCAGTGGCCGAAGAGGCCGCCCCCGAAGCAGCTGCTGCACCGGCTGCCGCACCGGCCAAGGGCAAAGGCAAGAAGTAATTTTCTTGGCGTGTGTCCGCTTCAAAAGAACCCGCTTCGGCGGGTTTTTTTGCGCCCCATAATCCCATCCCATGATCAAACTGTTTGTCGGCCTGGGCAACCCGGGCACTGAACACGAATACACCCGACACAACGCCGGGTTTTGGTGGATTGACGAACTGGCCATCCAACTCAAAGCCCGTTGGCAGCCTGAAAAAAGTTACCACGGATGGGCCACACGCACCACCTGCCAAGGCCAAACCATTTGGCTGCTCAAACCAGCCACTTTCATGAACTTGTCAGGCAAATCGGTGGCGTCGCTGGCCCGTTTTTTCAAAATCCAACCCGACGAGGTATTGGTGGCGCATGATGAACTCGATGTCGTGCCCGGTGAGGCCAAACTGAAACTCGGCGGCAGCCATGCGGGCCACAATGGTTTGCGCGACATCCATGCACAACTCGGCACCGATGCGTATTGGCGACTGCGCATCGGCATTGGTCACCCCGGTGTGAAATCTGAAGTGATCCATTGGGTGTTAAAAAAGCCAGCGCCAGACCAAAAAACATTGATTGACACTTGCATCGAACGCACCTTGCCAGCCGTAGCCTACATGGTGAGCGGCGACATGGTGAAAGCCACGCAAACAGTGCACACCAGCAAGCCGCCACGGCCCAAACCGCCAAGACCGGCGGCGGCCATTCCACCCAAGGAAGGCGAAACAAATGAACCCTCTGTCCACCCTGCCCCGGCCACTCGGTCTGCTGCTGATTAGCTGTTGTTTGGGCCTTGGCTTACCAGCCATGGGCAAAGAAAAGAAGACGTCCCCTGCTCTGCAGTGTGAGGAAAACGGTGAATTGAAACCATGCGCGGGTGACCAAACCGCCCACTTGGAAAAACCCGCCAAAGCCAAATCATTCAAAGCGCAAGCGGACGACGGTGAGATTCACACCGAGAAAAAACAGACAAAGAAAAAGAAGACTTCTTCTAAAAAATCGGCCAAACAAAAACCCAAAACCAATCCGCCTGTTGACGGTTAGCCTCCCTGCGGGTCACTGGCTGGCCTGGCCGCTTGCAAAAGCCGGTATTTGGCCCATAACGCTTCTGGGCTTTCCACATGCTGCGGGTTGAGTGGGATACAGGCCACCGGGCAAACCTCTACACACTGGGGCGTGTCATGGTGGCCCACACATTCGGTGCATTTGGCTGGGTCAATTTGGTAAATCGACGGGCCCATGAAAATCGCCGCGTTGGGGCACTCGGGTTCACACACATCACAGTTGATGCATTCATCGGTGATCATCAAAGCCATGGTGTGTGGCGCTTACGGTTTGGCGTGTGCTTGCATGAATGCAAACACGGGCGCAGAAACAAATTGAGCCACGTCTCCGCCGAGCACCGAGATTTCTCTCACCAACGTGCTTGAAATACATTGGTACACATCCAGCGTGTTCAAAAACACCGTGTCGATGTCTGGGGCCAAGCGTCGGTTCATCCCGGCCAATTGAAATTCATAATCAAAGTCGGTCATCGACCGAATGCCGCGCACCATGGTTTTGGCGCGGAGCGACTTGGCAAATTCAATCACCAACCCATCAAAGGTTTGAACCTGTACATTGGGGCAATCGGCCAACGCCTGGCGGGTCATCTCTAAGCGCTGCTCCAAGGTGAACATGGTTTTTTTGTGGTGGGCACGGGCCACTGCAATCACCACGGTATCAAACATGCGCGATGTACGGCGCACGATGTCTTCATGGCCCAAGGTGATCGGGTCAAAGGTGCCCGGATACAAAGCAATCACTGGCTCACTCATGTCACTCCTTAGGCAGATAGGGCTCGGTGATTATGCCCCCGTCTGTAACAAATGGGCGTGCACAGAACCTGCTTTCAAATGGCGCGACAGCGTCCATCCCAAAGGCTGCAATGCCTCATCGTTCCAGGCTTTGTCTGCCTCCAAATACAGCCAGCCTGCTGGTTTGAGGCACTGCTTGGCCAACGACAGTGCCAAATCGTGTTGCGGGTAATCGTAGGGCGGGTCTAAAAACACCAGGTCAAGGCTGGCAGCGGGTATTTGCCTGAGCACCGCCAAACCGTCAGACCGCTGGATGCGAAGTTGTGTCGCGCCCAAACGCTCTTTGGCTTTGTGCAGGGACGCCACGCATTCGCTGCTGGCGTCTGCCAACCACACCGAAGCGGCGCCTCGCGATGCCGCTTCAAACCCCAAGGCGCCACTGCCAGCGAACGGGTCAGCGCAATGCCATCCGGTCAAGTCTTGGCCCAACCAATTGAACAGGGTTTCGCGAACCCTGTCCGGTGTGGGTCGCAACCCCGGCAAATTCGCCACAGCCAATTTGCTGCGCTTCCACTGTCCGCCAATGATGCGAACCTCGCCTTGGCTCATGGCGAGGCAGCGCCCAGCACCACCGTGACCATTCGCTCAGGCTGGAGGTTTCTGGCGAATGCTTGCTGAATGTCAGCGGCTGTCAACTTCTGCACCTTGGCGGTCCAAGTGTCTAGGTAGTCCAAGGGTAAATCGAACCACGCAATGTTGCTGAGGTTGTCCATCAATTTGCGGTTGCTGTCCAAGCGCAAGGCAAACCCGCCAATCAAAAAATCTTTGGCGGCTTGTACTTCGGCGTTGCTGGGGCCTTCTTTCACAAATTCACTGACGACTTGGCTGGCGACTTCAATCGCTTGTTCGGCTTGGTCTGGTCGGGTTTGCAAGCCCACGGTGAAAGCGCCTGCATGTTGCCCCGGCGAAAAATAACTGTAAACGCTGTAACTCAGGCCACGCTTTTCTCTGACTTGTTCGGTCAAGCGAGACACAAACCCACCACCGCCCAGCACGTAGTTACCGACTGTCAGCGCCAAAAAATCGGGGTGCTGTCGGGCCACGCCTGGCTGGCCGATGAACACATGGGCCTGTGCAGACTCAAACGGTAAATCAATTCGCTTGGCTGAACCCAAAGCTTGTACCTCGTCAACCAAGGGCAACAATTGACAGGCGGAAGAAGTGGGCAAGCCCTTGAGCAGTTGCGTCAGTTTTTCGGTGGCTTGCGCTTTGTTCAACGCACCCACGATGCTGATCTTGGCCCGACAAGGCACCAAGTAACGCGCATGAAAGTTTCTCATTTGGGCCGGTTCAATGCGACGCAAACTGGCTTCGTCTTCATCTTGTCCATACGGGTGATCGCCGTAAACGGCTTTGGAAAAAGCCAGTGACGCTTGGACACTCGGTTTGGTTTTCGATTCGCGCAAACTGGCGATCCAGCGCTCGCGTTCAGTGTTCCACACCACGGATGAAAACGCGGGCGATGCCAATTGCCTGGCCGCCAGCGCAATGGCTTGGTTCAGTATCTCCGGGCGGGTGAGGCTGCGCATGCTCAAACTCATGCGGTCGTTCGACGCTGACGCGCCCGCAGACGCACCCAAATCGGCCCAAGCCTCGCCCAATTGGTTTTCATCCAACGCCGGCATGCCGTCTTGCGCTTGCACGCCTTTGCCAAGCATCATGGCCGTGGCTTGCGCCAAACCGTTCAGCCCCTTGCTGTCGCGACGGCTGCCTGCATCGAACTCCAGCTGGATGTCCACCATGGGCAACCCTTGCACTTCCATCAGGTAGACGCGCGCGCCGTTGTCCAAGGTCCAAAATTGAATGGGGATACCGGCCATGGCAGAAGGGTGAACCAACAGCCATGCTGCACAACAAAAAAACCAATTTTTCATCTTGCACCTTCGGTATGACGTGAGCCGGGAACAGGTTGACGCAATGCGGGTTTGGGACCGGCTTGCGGCAGCAAAGTTGCGACCGTGAGTTGGTCGTCGCCAAAGTATTTTTGGGCCACGGCTTGCACTTGCGCGGCCGTGACATCTACCAAGGCTTCCACCAAACGGTCTGAGGTGTCCATGGGAAAACCTTCAATCCATAAATTTCCGAATTCGCGGGCTTGGTTAAAGAGCGAGTCGCGTTGGTAAATCGTGGAAGCCATCCACTGGGCCTTGACACGCTTCATTTCGGCTTCGGTGACACCCTCTTGGGCAATTCGGGTGATTTGTTGTCGCAATGCAGCCTCGAGTTGTTCCACCGTCTTGCCCTTGGCCGGCACACCATCCATCACGAACACTTGCGGGCCCCGGCCACTGAAACTGTGGGAAGCACCTGCGCTGTCAGCCAAGCGGTTTTCGCCTTGGGTCAAGGCTCTGTCAAGCCGCGACCCGGCATAGCCATCGAGCAAAGCTGCCAAGATGGTCAAGGCTAAAGCGTCCTGGCTCTCAGCATCACCGTCAAACGATGTGAAGCCAGGCACTTTCCAAGACATGGCGAGATAGGCTTGGTCAGCGGGGGCTTTGACTTGCACCCTGCGCGTGCCTGCTTGGGTCGGTTCCGAGCGTGGTTTTCTGGCTGGCAGTTGTCCTTTCGGGATGACGCCGTAAAGCTCCTCGGCCCACTGGCGAACCAAGGCGATGTTGACATCACCCACGATCACCACCGCCGCGTTTTCAGGCTGGTACCAACGGCGATAAAACTCGCGGGCATCGTTCGGTGTCATGCTGTCCAAGTCACTCATCCAACCGATGACGGGTCGACGGTAAGGCGACGCCACAAACTGCACCGCATTGAGTTGTTCGTACATCAGCATCCGTGGCGAATCTTCAGTGCGCATGCGGCGCTCTTCTTTGACCACCTCGAGCTCGCGAACAAATTCTTCGTCAGGCCACTGGTTGTGGGCAAACCGGTCAGCCTCGAGTTGCATCACCTCTTGCAAACGCGCCGCAGGAATTTGTTGGTAGTAGCCGGTGTAGTCCTTGTTGGTGAACGCGTTTTCGCGTCCGCCCAAAGCCGCCACCTTGCGTGAAAATTCACCGGGCTTGATGGTGGCTGTGCCCTTGAACAACATGTGCTCGAGCACATGGGCCACGCCGGAGACACCGTCCACCTCGTCCATCGAGCCGACCCTGACCCACAGCATGTGCACTGCCGTCGGTGCTCTTGCGTCAGCTTTGACAATCAATGTCATGCCGTTTTTCAGGGTGAATTGCTGCGCCTCCTGCGCGCCGATCTGGCCGCCGAGCAACAGACTGAACACGAAGCCCAAGAGCTTGAGTCGTCCATTGGTTGGCCATTTGAAATCACATTGGGGTTTCATAGAATGATCTGTTGTTAACCGTGCGCTGATGCACGCACAGCGCATTGTAGAAACCTGACCCCATGTTCAACTTATTCAAACGAAAAGCCCCGCCCACCGCGGGTGCAGCTCCCCGCCAGGCCGCCGAAGTGGCCAGCCGAGACTGGTTAGGCCGCCTGCGGGTCAGTTTGCAACGCACCGGCAGCAGCATTGCCTCGGTCTTCACCGGCAAATTGCTGGATGACGAGGCTTACGCGGAACTCGAAGCCGCCTTGCTGATGGCAGATGCAGGCGTGCCCGCCACGCAATACATCTTGGAACAACTGAAAGCCAAAATCAAACAAACGGGCAGCAAAGACATGGCCCAGATCAAGGGCTTGCTGGTCGACGTGCTGAGCGAATTGCTGCAACCCTTAGAGCGTGACTTGTCGATAGACCAGCACCACCCCACTGTGGTCATGGTCGCCGGTGTCAACGGCGCTGGAAAAACCACCTCCATTGGCAAATTGACGCGGCACTTGCACGATGCCGGTGCGAGCGTGCTGCTGGCTGCGGCGGACACCTTCCGCGCAGCCGCCAAGGAACAGTTGATGGTCTGGGCAGATCGCAACCAAGTGGACATCATCAGTCAAGACAACGGCGACCCTGCAGCGGTCAGCTTTGATGCAGTGACCGCAGGCAAAGCACGCGGCAAAGACGTGGTGTTGGTCGACACCGCCGGTCGCTTGCCAACGCAATTGCATTTGATGGACGAGCTGAAAAAAATCCAGCGCGTGGTGCAAAAAGCCGAACCCTCTGCGCCGCATGAAATCTTGTTGGTGATTGACGGCAACACCGGGCAAAACGCGTTGGCTCAGGTGAAAGCCTTCGATGAAGCGCTGGGTTTGACCGGGTTGATCATCACCAAATTGGATGGCACCGCCAAAGGTGGTGTATTGGCCGCCATCGCCTTGTGGGCACGCGAAAGAAAACACCACCCACAGAAAACTTTGGCGGTATATTTCATTGGCATCGGAGAAAAGTTGGAGGATTTACAAGGCTTCAACGCCAATGAGTTCGCTCAAGCCTTGATCAACTGAACACTTCCTCAAGGACTTTTCATGGATGCATGCAAGTTGTCTGCAGACCCACTGTCATGTTGGGTTGAAGAACATGTCTGACAGTCCCGACTTCTCTCCTCCCATGACGCCAGATCACGCCAATTTGTTACCCGCCTTGATGCGCATGGGTTTGCTCGCACCAGGCCAACATGCCCGCTTCACCGCCTTGACGGGTGGTGTGTCTTCGTTGATCGCCAAGGTAGAAACCGACAGCCAAACATTTTGCGTCAAGCGCGCGTTGCCACAACTCAAAGTCAGTGCCTTGTGGGAAGCGCCGGTCAAGCGTAACCGTGATGAAGTGCAATGGTTGAAATTCGCTCACCAAGTCGCGCCTGGCTGCGTTCCCCACGTGTTGGCCGAGGACGCGCAAGACTGCGCCTTTGCAATGACTTACCTGCCAGCAGCGCAGCACCCTGTATGGAAAGCACAGTTGCTCAACGGACTGGCCCCAACCAGTACCGCGAGCGCCGTCGCCGATGTGTTGGTGCGATTGCATGCAGCGAGCGCCAGCAACCCGCAGCTTTGTCAATCGTTTAACCACGACGATGACTTTGTGGCCATTCGCTTGTCTCCTTATTTTTTACACACCGCTGAAAAACACCCGTCCGTTGCCGATGTGCTGCATCACTTGGTCGCGCAAACCTTGTCGCACAAACTGGTGCTGGTACATGGCGATGTCAGTCCGAAAAACACCTTGGTCGGGCCGCATGGTCCCGTGCTGTTGGACGCCGAATGTGCGTGTCACGGTGACCCTGCCTTTGATTTGGCGTTTGTGCTGACGCATTTGATGCTGAAATGTGTTTGGCGCTCGCAAGACACTTCTTCGTATTTGGCATGCTTTGACGCTTTGACGCAAACCTATTTGCGCGGCGTGACCTGGGAACGCCCCGATGCCTTGGAGCAACGCGCTTGCTTGTTGCTCGCGGGCATGCTGCTCGCGCGGATTGACGGCAAGTCCCCGGTCGAATATTTGACACAACCCGCACAACAACAGCACGTCAGGCAACAGGCCTTGGATTGGCTCAAACACCCTCTCACGCGCTTGTCAGACATGCGCCTTCTTTGGAAACCCACATGAAAACCCAAATCAAACACATACACGGACGCCGCATTTGGGACTCCCGTGGTCGGCCCACAGTCGAGGTCGATGTACTGCTGCAAGACGGCAGTTCAGGCAGAGGCGTTGCCCCCGCCGGCGCGTCCCGCGGCAGCCGAGAAGCTTTGGAATTGCGCGACGGTGGCAGCTTGCTCCATGGTTTGGATGTCGCCCAAGCGGTCCATCATGTGAACAGCGAGATCGCCCAAGCGCTGATCGGCAGGGATGCACTGGCGCAAGAACAAGCAGATGCCTGCTTGATTGCGCTGGACAGCACACCTTTGAAAAGCCGGCTGGGCGCCAACGCCATGATCGCCACGTCGGTGGCCATCGCGCAAGCCGCAGCGAACTCGCAAGGCCAAGCCTTGTGGCAATACCTCTCACAGGGCCAGCCGGTGCGGTTACCGTTGCCGCAAATTCAAATTTTCGGGGGAGGCGCGCACGCGGGCAGGCGGGTCGACATCCAAGACTTTTTGGTCATGCCCATCGGCGCACAAAGTTTTGATGAAGCGCTGGTGATGGTTGCCAACGTCTACCATGCGGCTGGCCAATGGATGGCGTCACTCGGTAAGCGACACGGGGTTGCCGATGAAGGCGGCTGGTGGCCGGATTTTTCTTCCAACGAAGAGGCACTGCAAACCTTGACCCGTTCGATTGAACTGGCCGGCTATCGCCATGATCAGGTGGCCATTGCACTGGATGTGGCAGCCTCGGAATTTGGCCAAAGCGGCCGCTACAGCTTGGGGTTGGACCAACATGTCTACAGCACCGATGAATGGCTCCAAGAGCTGTTGCGCTGGGTAAACACCTACCCGATTGTGTCTGTGGAAGACCCGTTTGCCGAGGACGACACGGCCGGTATGCAAGCGTTCACCCACGCTGTCGGTCAAAAGATTCAAGTCATCGGGGACGATTATTTGGTGACCCGCGTGGACTTGATCGAGGCCGCTGTGCGCGACAAAGCCTGCAATGCTGTCTTGCTCAAACCCAACCAAGTCGGCACCCTCAGCGAAACCCGCCAAGCCATGCAAATGGCCCGGCAACATGGGTTCGGCATGGTGGTGTCGGCCCGTTCTGGCGAGACCGAGGACACCGCCATCGCCCACATCGCCACCGGCTGGGACACCGGACAGCTCAAAGTCGGCTCATTTGCCCGCTCGGAACGCATGGCCAAGTGGAATGAATGCCTGCGGATCGCCGAATCCATGGGTAACAACAGCGTTTATGCGGGTAAACACGGACTGAAATTAGCACTCTAAGCCAGAGAGTGCTAATATTGGCTGGTCGACATCCTTAAGGAGGATTTTCATGACAGCTGTGACCCTGACCAGTACCGGCGCCAGTCAACTGGCCGCCAACCCTTGGGCGGTTTTGCCACCCTTGGGAAATTTGGATGCCTACATCTCGGCGGTCAACCGTTTGCCCATGTTGACACTCGAGCAAGAACAGGAATTTTCCAAAAAGCTCAAAGAAAACAACGACTTAGAAGCAGCTGGTAAATTGATTTTGTCGCATTTGCGTTTGGTTGTTTCGATTTCCCGCCAATACGCCGGTTACGGCTTGGCGCATGCCGACCTGATCCAAGAAGGCAACGTGGGTTTGATGAAGGCGGTCAAGCGCTTCGACCCCGACCATGGTGTGCGACTGGTCAGCTACGCCATCCATTGGATCAAGGCAGAAATTCACGAATACATCATCAAAAACTGGCGCATGGTCAAACTCGCGACCACCAAAGCACAACGCAAGTTGTTTTTCAATTTGCGTTCGAAAAAACAAGGGTTCCGCGCCGATGTCGGTGACGACCACGAAGCGATCTCGCGCAACACCTTGAGCGAAGCGCAAATCGACAGCATCGCCAAAGACCTGAACGTCAAGCGAGAAGAAGTCATTGAAATGGAAGCCCGCATGGCAGGCTCAGACGTGTTGCTCGACCCGACCGCCAACGAAGACGGCGAGGAGGCCTTCGGCCCCATCTCTTATTTGTCGGATGTTCACCATGAACCCACCGCGATGATTGAAGCGCATCAGCGCGACATCATGTCGACCGATGGCATCACGCAAGCGCTGGCGGTATTGGATGAGCGCAGCAGACGCATCGTCGAAGAGCGTTGGTTGAAAGTGAACGATGACAATTCCGGCGGCATGACATTGCACGAATTGGCCGACGAATATGGCGTCAGCGCCGAACGAATTCGCCAGATCGAAGTGGCGGCCATGAAGAAAATGAAACAGGCCTTGCTGCAATTCGCCTGAGACATTTGGCCACACGCTTGCCGTCAATCACCAACTGAGCGACAAGCGATTCACTTAAGGCAACAGCTTTCCAATGTCTTGCGCCATGGCTTGGGGGCCTGAACCATACTTGGCATACAAGCGCAGCCTGCCGTTGGTGTCATACACATAAGTGCCCGCGCTGTGGTCCAGTGAGTAATGACCTGAGGTGCCCGTCTCCACTTTTTTGTAGTAAATCTTGAACTGCTTGGCCAGTGTGGGCAAATCTTTCAATTCAGGAATCAAAGCAATGAACGACGGATCGAAACCAGCCATGTAGGCCTTGAGCAGTTCGGGAGTGTCACGCTCGGGGTCCAAGGTGATGAACACCGGTTGCAATGCGTCACCTTTGGCGCCCAGCGTTTGCTTGATCTGCACCCATTCATTCAACGTGGTCGGACAAAAATCCGGACACTGGGTGAACCCGAAAAACACTACCACCACCTTGCCTTTGAAATCTGCCAACTGTCGGCGCTGCCCAAACTGATCGGGCAGATCAAACCCCAGCGCATAGTCCGCGCCAGTTAAATCGATCGACTTGAAACTGGGCTTGTCAGGGGAACACGCTGACAAAGACAGCACACACACCAGCAACCAGACATAGACCTGTTTCATCGCCAAGTTCCAGGCAAATAATGGTCGATCAAAAAAGCCGCAAACAGCAAGCTCAAGTGAATCAATGAAAACCGAAATGTCTTGCGCGCCAAATCGTCCGAGTATTGCCGCCACAACATCCAACCGTATCCGCAAAACATCAGGCTCAAAATCAACGCGCTGACCAAGTAAAAATAACCGCTCATGCGGTAGATGAACGGCATCAAACACGCGGCGAGCAGCACGATGGTGTAGAGCAAAATTTGCAAGCGTGTGAATTCATTGCCATGCGTGACAGGCAGCATCGGCAATCCCGATTTGCGGTAGTCCTCGACCCGGTAAAGCGCCAGCGCCCAAAAATGCGGTGGCGTCCACAAGAAAATGATGAGAAACAAAATCAAGGCCTCTGGCCCCACCTCGCCCGTCATGGCGGCCCATCCCAACACCGGCGGCATGGCACCGGAGGCGCCACCAATGACAATGTTTTGCGGGGTCAGCGGCTTGAGGATCACGGTGTAAACCACGGCGTAGCCGACAAATGTGGCAAAGGTCAACCACATGGTCAAGGGATTGACCCAGACATACAAAATCACCGAACCCAGCGCACACAGCACCGCAGAAAACAGCAAGGTATCGCGGTCGGTCAACTCACCTTTGGCAGTGGGTCGCCAAGCGGTTCTTTTCATGCGGGCGTCAATCGCTTGCTCTACGATGCAATTGAATGCCGCAGCCGCACCGGAGACCAACCAAATGCCCAAACATGCGACAGCGGCCAACTGGATGTCGGCGAACCCGGGCACACCGGGTACCGCGAGCACCATGCCAATCAATGCACAAAACACAATCAATTGAATGACTCGGGGTTTGGTCAATGCATTGAATTGCTGCCATCGCAATGGCATGTACAGAGTGAGCGATTTCATAGCATGTTTCTGTCAAATGTGGCGGCGATGCGATCGGCTTTGCGCGGCTGCGTCGAAACCAGCGTCCAAGTCAACAGCATCAAAAGCGCCGCGGCTGAACCGGTGTGCATCAAAGCTGCCACTATCGGCCAACCCAAGACCGCATTGGAAATACCCGTCAGGAATTGCGACAGCAACAAAGCCAACAGCAACCACGCTTGCCTGCGCAGTCCTGCATTCATCCAAGCCCTGGCAACCCACAAGATCAACACGGCTGGGATCACCGCATGCCAGCGATGGGCCATGTGTATCGCAGTCAGTGCTTGAAATGGCAGCGCTTGGCCAGCAGCATCTTGTCCCAGCGGACGCCACAAATCAAACGCCTTGTCTATGTTCATATCCGGCCACCAACTGTTCTGACACATCGGGTAAGTGTCGCATGCCAATACCGCATAGTTGCTGCTGACCCAAGCACCCAAACCGGTTTGTAAAAACACGCTCAACCAAGTCAACGCGGTGATCGCGTATATCCACACAGGCAAAGGCGGCAGTGAGATTTTTTCAAAAGCATGCCGCTGCCGCACCAATTGCACGGTCAACAACACCAGCAACATCATGCCCCCCAACAAATGCAAGGTGACAATCAAAGGGAACAACTTCATCGTGACCGTCAACGCACCGAAAGCGCCTTGAACACAGACCCACACCAATGACAGCGATGGCCAACCCCAGAAGCTGCGATCAATCCGCCATGAAAACACCGCCAGCGTCAGTATCAGCACCCCCACCAACATGGCCAAGTAGCGATGGATCATTTCAATCCAGGCTTTGTGAAACGTGACAGGCCCGGTCGGCATGGCTGTCTGCGCCTCTTTGATGTGTTGGCTCGCACCGATGGGACTGGCATGCCCATAGCAACCCGGCCAATCGGGGCAGCCCAAACCCGAATCGGTCAAGCGGGTGAAGGCGCCAAACAAAACCAAATCAAAGGTTAAAAACAGCGCGATCATGGTCAAATGGCGCACACGCAATGCCATTTGCGACTGGCGGTTTTTCAACCAGACCCAGGTCAAGGGACCGACCGCCAACAGCAAGGCCAGCAAAACCAATTGCAACAGCGGCGCAATATTAAACAATGCAACTTCGTTCATTGACATCAACGCCCCGGTTTGTCCCAAGAAACTGACGCGCGCAGTAAACGGTCCCAGTCTCGCTTGAGGGAAGACGCTTGGTCAATTTGTAACCGTGGCGGAAATCGCATCATCCAATTGCCATGGGAATCGACCAAGTACAAATGTTCATTCAACCCATGGCCTGCTTGCGGCGCTAACCATTGCGCCAGTTGCTCCGGCGGCACACGCAAGACCACAGCCTCTGTCAATCCAGCCAGCAAATCAGCCGAAACAGGTGCGCTGTCGGTCACCAACCACACCCATTCCGTGCGTTTGGCCTCGCGACCCAAAGACGCGCGTATTTGCCTTTGCAACAACAAATTGTTTTGACATAACGCGTCGCATGCCGCAGCGGACACGCTCACGATCAGCCATTGACCTTTTAACTCGGGCAATTTCACAGTCTTGCCATCCAGTGATTCGGCGGTGAGTTCTGGCAAAGGCTTGACTGGCAGAATCAGTTCACCGAATTGACGAGAAGACTGCGGACGAATCACGTAATAGGTCAAATACGAGGCAATCACTGGCGCCGCACACACCAGCATCACCATGACCATGCGCCAACGGCCTCCCCGCGTGCGACTGGCATCCTCCTGACCGGCGGCTAGCGGGTCTGGCAAGTCATAAACGGTCAAACCAAGCGCTTGCGAGGGGGAGTCTTCAACTGAGTTTTTTTGCATGACGCAACGGTCCTATCCATTGAAACCAAATATAGAGTGAAGCAATCAAGCCACTTAAAGCAAACCATTGGAATGCGTAGCCCTTGTTTTTCTCAGCGGTCGAGGAAATCACAGGCCAGTCACGCCTCAACCCCTCTGAGTCCTCACCTGTCTGGATAACCACCGCACTCACCTTTTCAGACACCAAAGATTGCATGGCCTGTTTGTCGAGATTGGCTCGTATGCGCAATTGTCCAACTTCCAGAGCCAGATTGGCAGGCGCCTTCAATTCCGTCATCTGCGATAACTCGGGCGAGATGCGAGCTTCAATCTGGACCACTTGCGAGGGTGTCTGCACAGGCGCAGCCTTGCTGGCATCCACCGGGTCTCTGGCCACCCAACCACGCTGAACCCATACCACCTGCCCCTGCGACCAAGTCAACGGTGTCATGACCCAAAAACCTGGCCGACCTTTGTGGCTGCGGTTGTCTAAATACACGGTTTTCTCTGGCAACCACGTCCCGACCAGCGACACGCGCCTGTGGGTTTGGTCCCATAGCGCAGGACTTTGCAGCAAACTGCTTGTTTCAAGCGGCGGCAATTGCATTTGAGCGTCCAGTTGGGTTTGGTAGTGAATTTTTTCTTCCGCGCGCGACAACTGCCACCAGCCCAGACGCAGGGTGAGCAGGACCGCTGCAAGTGCGGCGAGCAACACGATCCAGGAACGCCCTTTGTTCATGGGGCTGATTGAATCAAGAGGATTCACAGGATAATCTGTCACATGAACCTTTTCATAGCTATCGCATTCCTTGGCATATTGGCCGCTTTGTCTGCTGCATTGTTATTCATGTTGCGAGGCGATACCGATGACACCCCCAAATCCAGCAGAATGATGCGGGCTCTGGCATTTCGTGTCGGCATCTCGATAGTGCTGTTCTTGTGCATTCTGCTTTCTTGGAAGATGGGCTGGATCAGACCCACGGGCATTCCATTGACACCGGTTTAAGCCCTTAAAGGATTCAAACCCCTTTGCCATTTGGCCTTTGAGAGGCTGGCAAAAAAAAAGCCGCTGATGCGGCTTTTTTTGTACCTGTCATCTCAGAGCCAATACACCAAGACGTACAAGCCCAACCAGACCACGTCGACAAAGTGCCAATACCAAGCGGCGCCCTCAAAACCAAAGTGACGCTCAGAAGAAAAATGACCTTTTTGCAAGCGCAAAGTGACGAACAACAACATCAACATGCCTACAAACACATGGAAACCATGAAAGCCTGTCAGCATGTAAAAAGTGGAGCCATAAACGCCTGAAGTGAGTTTCAAATTCAGGTCTTGGTAAGCATGGTAATACTCATAACCTTGGACAAACAAGAACACCACACCCAACAACACCGTGAGCCACATGTACTGAATGGTTTTGGCGCGCTGGTTGGCCAAAAGCGCGTGGTGAGCAATCGTCAGCGTCACGCCAGAGGTCAACAGCAAAGCCGTGTTGATGGTGGGTAACCAAAACGGGGTCATGGTTTGAAACGGCTCAATGATGCCCGCTGGAGAAGCGGTCACACCTGCCATGACAGAAGGCCATACCGCCTTGAACTCAGGCCATAACAAAGCGTTTTCGCTGCTGCCCAACATGGGAACAGAATGCGCTCTTGCCCACCAAAGGGCTGAGAAAAAGGCACCGAAGAACATCACCTCAGAAAAGATGAACCAACTCATGCTCCACCGGTAAGACAATTCAATCTTGCGGCCATATTGTCCAGATTCACTTTCATGAATGGATTCGCTGAACCACTGGAACAACACAAACAACCAGATGGCCAAACCCGCAAACAAGGCGTACTTGCCCCAACTGACATCATTGACCCATTGGCTGGCGCCCAAAATGACAAAAAACAAACCAAACGAAGCCATGGCCGGGTGGCGCGACGGCTCTGGTACAAAGTAATGGGGCGTGGTGCCTTGGGTTGTGCTGCTCATCTCGACTCCTTTATTTCGCAACCACCAGATTGACCAAAACAATCAATCCAATCACAAACAACAAACCTGCCAACAAACCCACACCCAAGACGTGCAAGGGTGTGATGTGTGACAAGTCTTCTTGAAATTCACTGCTTTTCCTGATGCCTATGAAAGACCAGGACACTGCCAATACAGATCGCCAAAACGGGCGTCTGACCGGGACGGGTGCGATGACGTCCAACGGCTCGCTGCTCATACGCCATCTTCCTTCAATTTCACGCTGGACACCGTGCCCGAAGGCGCAGCTGGGGTTTTGCTACCCACTTCGAAAAACGTGTAAGACAAAGTGATGGTGTTCACGCTTTTGGCCAACTTGGGGTCCACCACGAAAGCCACCGGCCATTGCTTTTTCTCACCGGGCGCCAAGGTGTATTGGTTGAAACAAAAACACTCGACTTTGTTGAAATAAGCGGCCGCCTCTCGCGGTGCATAGCTGGGTATGGCTTGTGCAGACATGGTGCGGTCTTGCACATTTTGAAACTCGTACATCACCGTGGCCAACTCACCCGGGTGAACTTCAACCGAATTTTGCATGGGTTTGAATTGCCAAGGTCCGCGGGCATTGGCATCGAACTCCACCGTGATGGTTCGACTGGTATCGACTTGGGTGTTGGCGGGGTTGGTGAGACGCGCATTGCCGGAGCCGGGCAATTCTTTTTCCCCCAGCGCCAAAATATTGATGCCGGTCAATTCACAAATCGCTTTGTAAATTGGCACCAACGCATAGCCAAAGCCGAACATCAACACGGCAACCACTGCGAGTTTTCGCAGCATGCGCAGGTTGTCAATTTGCAAGCCCAAGTTCATTGTGATACCGGAGTGAATAGAAGAATTTTGGCCACCAGACCCAAGAAAAACACCAGCGCGGTTGAGGCCAGTATCAGCCCCAATCGCAAGTTGTTTCTTTTTTGAACTGGTGTGGTCATTTCCGCTGATCAAGCAATGATGCGATTGGCATCCTTGTTGAGCTTAGGCGGTGTGTCAAAGGTATGGAATGGCGCAGGCGAAGGCACTTCCCACTCCAAACCTTCGGCGGCTTCCCAAGGACGCTGAGGCGCAGCTTGCCCTTTTCCGCGCATGCCAGGCAAGACAATGAAGAAGAAGAAGAAGACTTGCGCAATACCGAAAGCAAATGCACCCACCGAGGCCAACGCATTGAAGTCAGCAAACTGCATGGGGTAATCGGCGTAACGGCGTGGCATGCCAGCCAAGCCCAAGAAGTGCATGGGGAAGAAGGTCACGTTGAAGGAAATCAAGGTCCACCAGAAGTGGATTTTTCCAAGGGTTTCGTTGTACATGACGCCTGTCCATTTGGGCGCCCAGTAATAGTAGCCCGCAAACATGGTGAACAAAGATCCGGCCACCAGCACATAGTGGAAATGGGCCACCACGTAGTAACCATCTTGCAATTGCAAATCAATCGGGGCCATGGACAAAATCAGGCCTGTGAAACCACCCATGGTGAACACAAAAATGAAACCCACTGCAAACAGCATCGGGGTTTCAAAGGTCATCGAACCTTTCCACATGGTGGCGATCCAGTTGAACACCTTCACGCCAGTGGGCACAGAAATCAACATGGTGGCGTACATGAAGAACAGTTGGCCTGTCACAGGCATGCCAGTGGTGTACATGTGGTGCGCCCACACGATGAAGGACAAGATGGCGATGGAAGAAGTGGCGTACACCATGGAGGCATAACCAAACAACTTCTTGCGCGAGAAAGCGGGAACGATCTGGCTGATGATGCCGAAGGCCGGCAAGATCATGATGTACACCTCGGGGTGACCGAAGAACCAGAAAATGTGCTGGTACATGACAGGGTCGCCACCACCGGCAGGGTTAAAGAAGGTGGTGCCAAAGTGACGGTCAGTCAAGGTCATGGTGATCGCGCCAGCCAAGACAGGCATCACTGCGATCAACAAATAAGCGGTGATCAACCAAGTCCAAACGAACATGGGCATCTTCATCAAGGTCATGCCAGGCGCGCGCATGTTCAAAATGGTGACGATGATGTTGATCGAGCCCATGATGGAGCTCGCACCCAACAAGTGCAAGGCAAAAATGGCCGCGTCCATCGAGGGACCCATTTGCAATGTCAACGGTGCATAAATCGTCCAACCGGCAGCGGGCGCGCCACCAGGCATGAAAAACGAACCGGCAAGCATGAGCGCAGCAGGAATCATCAGCCAGAAACTGAAGTTGTTCATGCGCGCGAACGCCATGTCAGCTGCGCCAATTTGCAGCGGGATCATCCAGTTCGCGAAGCCGACAAATGCCGGCATGATCGCGCCAAACACCATGATCAAACCGTGCATGGTGGTGAACTGGTTGAACAACTCTGGGTTGACAAATTGCAGACCCGGCTGGAACAACTCCGCACGAATCAACAGTGCCAACACGCCCCCAATGATGAGCATGGTGAAGGCAAACAGCAAATACAAGGTGCCAATGTCTTTGTGGTTGGTGGCATACACCCAGCGCTTCCAACCGTGTGGGGCACCGTGGTGGTCGTCATGCCCGTGGTCTGCTGCACCGTGGCCGTGGGGATCAAGAACTGCGCTCATAAAGATTCCTTAGATTTCAGGGTGTTTCATTGACGGGCTGCACGGACATCGGCAGGCTGAACGAGTTGACCGGTTTGGTTGGACCAGCTGTTTTTGGTGAAGCTGATCACAGCCGCGATTTCCGTGTCACTCAGCTGCTTCCAAGCAGGCATGGCCACGTTTTGGCCATTGAGCAGCACATTGATTTGCTTGCCAGCATCTGCATCGAGCACCACCGCCGCACCGTCCAATGCTTTGATGGGACCGGCGCCCTTGCCGTTGGGTTGGTGGCAAGCAGCGCAATTGGCGGCGTAGACTTTTTCACCTTTTTTCGTCAGCTCAGCCAGAGTCCAGACCTTGCTGGGATCGTCTTGTTTGGCCGCCATTTTTTTGGTTTCAGCCGCCACCCATGCGGTGTAGTCTTCTGCACTGACCACTTTCACATGGATCGGCATGTACGCATGCTCTTTGCCACACAATTCCTGGCACTGACCACGGAAGTCACCGGTTTGTTCGGCACGAAACCATGTATCACGAACGAATCCTGGAATGGCATCTTGCTTGATACCGAATGAGTTCACTGCGAACGAGTGAATCACGTCATTCGAGGTGGTGATGATGCGGATTTTTTTGCCCACAGGAACCACCAAAGGGTTGTCGACTTTGAGCAAATAGTCGTCTGTGGGTTCGGGTTTGCCGGAGTTGGACATTTCACGTTGCGCGTTGTCCAAGGTAGAAATGAAGCCAATGCCTTCGCCTTCACCTTTGATGTAGTCATAACCCCATTTCCACTGGTAGCCGGTGACTTTGATGGTCAATTCGGCGTTAGAGGTGTCCTTGCTGGCCACCACGGCTTTGGTGGCAGGCAGCGCCATCAAGATCACGATGATGAAAGGAACCACGGTCCATGCAATCTCAACTTTGACCGATTCGTGGAAATTTGCAGACTTATGGCCTACAGATTTGCGGTGCTTCCAGATGGAATAAAACATGACACCAAACACAGCCACAAAAATCACGGTGCAAATGATCAACATGAACCAGTGCAACCAAACTTGCTCTTCGGCGATTTTGGTGACTGGGGGGTGAAGGTTCAATTGCCTGACAGCGGGACCGCCGGGCAGGTCGTTGACAGCCCATGCTGCATTGGCACCGAGCACAGCCAAGGCCAAAAGCGCTGTTTCGAGTTTTTTGAGAATGTGGTTCATCATGTTTTTAAAAAAATACGGCTGAAAAAAAATCCATTCATTTAACCAAATCATTGTAGCAATGGAAGCCTGGCCCGCGCCTGACACCAAGCTTGCTGACCGCTGGACCCAAATGGCCTTTCATGCCAAGGGATCGAAAAACATGGCGGTCACAGGGTTTTTCCTTTGCCTGACAGCATTTTTTTCATGGCGTCCAAACTGACCGTGGTGGATGGGTCAGGTTTGGTTGCCGGCTTTGCTTTGAAAGCGTGACCGTAAATGACCTCAAATGTCAGTGTCAATCTGCCCTCGTGCGCGGACGACAACAAGGCACCTTGCAAACCATTCAATAACCGACGCTGCCACGCACGGCCTCGCAGTCCTGCCAAACGCTGAGGGTGCAGATTGCGGCCCAAGGTTCGCAACTCACGCAACAGGTCGTCAGCGGTGGCATAGGTCAAGGTGATGTGCTCCATGTCCATGATGGGCTGTGCAAACCCCGCTTGCAACAGCATGTCGCCCCAATCATGCATGTCAGTGAACGGATGGTGCGGTTCAGGCCACCCTTGTTGCGCAAACACCGTTCGCAATTCACGCAGACTGTCTGGCCCCAAGCAAGAAAACATGACATGCCCTTGGGCGTTCAACGTCTGATGCCATTGCTGCATCAAAAACAACGGGTCGGGGTTCATGTGCAACTGCATGTTGCACCAAACCAAATCGGCTGCTTGCGTCGTGTCGGAAGAAAAATCCCAACCTCGGTGCGTTAATCGCTTCCACCAAGGGGGACTGAGCGCCTGTTTGGCCCACATCAAATCGTCGGCTTCGGTTTGCACGACGGTTTGGCGCGCATGCGGATACAAGGCTTGAACCAGCGTGTGTGAGACACGACCCCCGATTCGAGGGGCCCAATTCACCCAGTGCTGGGTAGGTTGACGAATCAGAGGCAACCGCTCTGCCATGCGCCGCGCCACTTCATCGTGCAACCAAGGCTGGCCGCTGCGACTGATTTTGCGCGCCACGAGCGCAGCAGCTCGGGCATCCAAGGTGGGCATTCCCTCATTTTTTTCGGGTGAATCGCTCACAGACATTCGCCAACATTCTTTCTAGAGTTCGGGCATGACCATCAGCCGCAAAGCATACCCAAGTTGGTTTCGTCGCTTCAAGCAATGGCGACCCCAGCCTTTATTTTCATGGCCCACGCAATGCCATGTTTGCGCGACTTGGTGCCGTGACATTTTGTGCGACAGCTGTTCACTGCAACACCAGCCTCACGACCCTGCGTGCCGAGCGTGTGCCCTTGACAGCCTGCAACCCATTTGCGCCAATTGTTTGTCCTCACCGCCCATTTGGCAGGCTTGTGCCAGTGCTGTGTCTTATGTCGAACCGTGGCGCAGCCTCATCATCGGCTTCAAATTCAACGAGCAAGCAGGCTTGGCTGCGTTTTTTGCCAAGCTCATGCTGGCGAATGACCATTTGCAGGCATTGGTGTCGACATCGACTCACCTGATTCCCGTGCCGTTGTCTGCCAAACGCCTGCGACAGCGGGGTTTTAACCAAGCAAGCCTGTTGGCGCGGCACTTGGCGCGACACAAATGCATTGACCAAGGTTTGCTGCGCGTCACAGACACCGCCTCACAAGCCAGCTTGAGCCGCGAAAAACGCCAAGCCAATTTGACCCATGCATTCGCTGTCCATCCCGCACATCGACCCCACTTTATTGGCAAACACCTGACGCTGGTCGATGACGTCATGACCACAGGCAGCACATTGCACGCCTGTGCGTTGGCATTGTTGCAAGCGGGCGCGGCCAAGGTCGATTGCGTGACCCTGGCCAGAGCACAATCAGTGCCTCACGCAGACTCTCTTTGAATGCTCGCCCCACCCATGTTCAACATTGTTCTTCACCAACCAGAAATTCCGCCCAACACGGGCAATGTGATTCGTTTGGCAGCGAACACCGGTTGCCGGTTGCACCTGATTGAACCATTGGGCTTTTCCATGGAAGACAAACAAATGCGTCGCGCCGGTTTGGATTATTTGGAATACGCGTTCGTCAAACGCCATGCGGATTGGGAAGCGTTTTTGGCCAGCGAACAACCCGATCCACAACGCTGCTTTGCACTCAGCACCCATGGCAAGCGCCGTGTCCATGACTGCGCGTTACAAACCAACGATTGGTTGATTTTCGGCTCTGAAACCAGCGGCTTGCCCGTGGCGCTGCGCGAAAGTTTTGGGGCAGACAGGTTGCTCACACTGCCCATGGTGCCGGGTCAGCGCAGTTTGAATTTGTCCAATGCCGTGGCAGTGGTGGTGTACGAAGCATGGCGACAACAAGGCTTTGGCATACCTTCGAATCAGGCGTAATGCCTGACCAGCGACTCTGCCACGCACACCGGCTTGTCGCTGCCTTCGCGCTCGACGCTGACCTTCCATGTCATTTGGATGCCATTGGGCGCGATGTCCTCACAGGCCAATAAATGCATGTGCCCGCGCAAACGGCTGTTGACCGGCACGGGTGCGGTGAACCTGACCTTGTTCAAGCCATAGTTCACGCCCATGCGTGTTTGTGCAGAAGAAAAAGCCGACTCAAAAAAACGCGGCAACAAAGACAAAGTCAAAAATCCATGCGCGATCGGGGTGCCAAACGGCCCCGCAGCGGCTTTTTCCGCATCGATGTGAATCCATTGGTGGTCATCGGTGGCATCAGCGAACAGGTTGATTTGCGCTTGCGTCACCACACACCAGTCACTGACCGCCACGTCCTGCCCGACGCAGGCTTTGATGTCATCAAACGTGTTGAATTCTTTTTTCATGTGCTTGTTCATCCTTGCATATGCTGATCCAGTCGAGCCACATCGCCAGGGCGACATGGCGTCAACTAAAATCTTGTTTTTTGACTTTCAAACAGACCTGTCCATGAGTGCCTTCCTAGAAGAAACCGTCTTATCCGTTCACCATTGGACCGATCGCCTGTTCAGTTTCACCACCACCCGCGACATGGCCCTGCGGTTCTCCAACGGCCATTTCACCATGATTGGACTCAAGGTCGACGGCAAGCCCCTGCTCCGCGCTTACAGCATTGTGAGCCCGAATTACGAAGAACACTTGGAGTTTTTGAGCATCAAAGTACCCGATGGTCCTTTGACTTCTCGCTTGCAGCACATTGAGGTCGGCGACAAGATCATCGTCGGACGCAAACCCACGGGCACCTTGTTGATCGATTATTTGTTGCCCGGCAAACACCTGTATTTGCTGGGCACGGGCACTGGCTTGGCACCTTACCTGAGCATCGTGCGCGACCCTGACACCTACGAGCGTTTTGAAAAAGTCATCATTGTTCACGGGGTGCGTCAAGTCAACGAACTGGCTTACCACGACTACCTGACCCAAGAACTGCCGCAGCACGAACTGCTGGGCGAGATGGTGCGCGAGCAGATGTTGTACTACCCCACCGTCACCCGTGAGCCTTACAAAAACCAAGGCCGCATGACCGATTTGATCAACTCGGGCAAATTGTTTGCTGATTTGGGTTTGCCTGCGTTCAACCCGCAAGATGACCGCGTCATGCTGTGCGGCAGTCCGCAAATGCTGAAAGATTTGAAAACCATGCTGGAAGAACGCGGTTTTGCCGAAGGCAATACCAGCACGCCGGGAGATTTTGTGGTGGAACGGGCGTTTGTAGAGCAATAAAAAAAACCGCATCAGCGGTCTTTTTTTAAACGTGTGTCGGCTTAAACGCGTTCAATCACCACCGCGATGCCCTGCCCCACCCCAATGCACATGGTGCACAAGGCGTAACGCCCGCCAGTGCGGTGCAACTGGTTGGTGGCGGTGGTCACCAGACGCGCGCCGCTGGCACCCAGCGGATGACCCAAAGCAATCGCGCCACCGTTCGGGTTGACGCGCGGGTCATCGTCTTGCAAACCCAACATGCGCAGCACCGCAATGCCTTGGGCTGCAAACGCTTCGTTCAACTCGATCACGTCCATTTGCGACAGGGTCAACCCGGTCAAGGCCAACACTTTTTCTGTCGCAGGCGCTGGACCCATGCCCATGATGCGTGGTGGCACACCAGCGGTCGCCATGCCTACCACGCGTGCCCGAGGCGTGAGCCCATGCACTTTGGCGGTGGCTTCATCGGCCAGCAATATCGCGCAAGCACCGTCATTCACGCCACTGGCGTTGCCCGCGGTGACTGTGCCGTCGGGGCGTACCACGCCTTTGAGTTGCGCCAGTTTTTCCAAGCTGGTGGTACGTGGGTGTTCATCCTTGTCCACCACCACCGGATCGCCTTTTTTTTGTGCAATCGTGACCGGTGTGATTTCCTCAGCCAATGCACCGGACTGCTGCGCGGCAACTGCTTTCAACTGGCTGGCCAGCGCCATGCGGTCTTGGGCTTCGCGCTCGATCTTGTAATCGGTGGCCACGTTCTCGGCGGTTTCGGGCATGGCGTCCACGCCGTACATGGCTTTCATCAACGGGTTGATGAAGCGCCAACCAATGGTCGTGTCAAAAATGGCTGGTGTGCGCGCAAACGCTGTCTCCGATTTGGGCATGACAAACGGCGCACGGCTCATGCTTTCGACGCCGCCGGCAATCATCAAGGTGGCTTCGCCTGCGCGAATGGCCCGGGCAGCTGTGCCCAAGGCATCCATGCCAGAGCCGCATAAGCGGTTGATCGTGGCGCCCGGGATTTGGTAGGGCAAACCAGCCAGCAAACTCGCCATGTGCGCCACATTGCGGTTGTCTTCGCCTGCTTGGTTGACGCAGCCATACAGCACTTCAGTAACAGCCATCCAATCTACCTGGGGATTGCGCGCCATCAATGCGCGCAAAGGAATGGCAGCCAAGTCGTCAGCGCGTACAGTGGACAACGCACCCCCGTAGCGGCCGAAAGGGGTTCGTATGGCATCACAAATGTAGGCTTGGTTCATGGGCTTCTCTGGTTGACAATACAGCGCATGTTCAGTCCCTCACAACAAGACGTCCGTCGCTTCTTTTGCCAAGTCTATGCCAAACAATTGCAAGGGCCGTTGGTCGACCCGTTGGAGACGTTGGCAGCAGAATGGATCAGCCGACACCCCGAATACCATGCCGTGTTGGCCAACGAAGAGGATGCGTTGCAACGTGATTTCGATGACAGCACGGGCAACCCTTTTTTGCATTTGTCCATGCATTTGTCCATCAGCGAACAATGCTCCATCGATCAACCACGGGGCATTCGACAAGCCGTTGAATTGCTCGCAGCCAAACGCACCGACTTGCACGATGCCCACCATGAGGTGATGGAATGCTTGGGCACCATGTTGTGGGAGAGTCAACGCAGTGGCCAACCGCCTGATGGTCAAACCTACATCGATGCCGTGCAAAGGCGGGCGACCCAAGACTGACCCATGAAAAAAGGCCCAACGTGGTGGGCCTTTGGTGAAATGCGAAAGGGCTTCAGCGGAACTTGGATTGCGGCACGGTCTGCAAATCGCCCTGTTGTTGGCTCACATAAGCAGCGATTTCTTTCAACTCTGCCAAAGTGAACTGCTTGGCGATACCGGCCATGACACCGTTGTTGCGTCCCCAAGTGGCTTGGTTTTCAGTTTTGTAAGACTTGAGCGCCACATACACATAGTCTTTGTACTGGCCCGCGATCTTCGGGTAACCGGGCACCATGGGTTTGTTCAAGTTGGCGCCGTGGCAAGAAGCACAAGCCCCTTTGGCAAGCAATTCCGCGGTTTTGCCGGTCGCTTGGGTGGCTTTGTCGGGGACCGCAGGCGCAGTTGCTTTGCCGTGGGATTCGTAATATGCCGCGATGTCCGCCATGTCTTTGGCAGTCAGTGAGGCCGCGATGCTCTTCATGGTGGGGTGCTTGCGCTCCCCTTTTTGGTAAGCGTTCAATGAAGACACGATGTAAGCGGCGGTTTGGCCTGAAATTTTGGGGACTTTATAAACTTCGGGGAAACTGGCTTGGTAACCTTTGATGCCGTGGCAACCAATGCACATGGCGATTTTGGTTTCACCGGCTTTGGCGTCACCCGTTTCTTGGGCATGAGCGACAGGGGTCGCACAAGCGACAAACAAGACGAGCAACGACGTATAAAACTTGTTCATTTTGGACAGACAATCATTGAAACTCCAAAGATTATATAGACGCGGTTTGTAAGCTCCGCGTCAATACCCCCGAAAGGCACAAGCGAATGAAATTCCAAGGCTCCCAAAACTACGTGGCCACCCAAGACCTGATGCTGGCGGTGAACGCCGCCATCACGCTCAAGCGGCCTTTGCTGGTCAAGGGCGAACCCGGCACCGGAAAAACCATGTTGGCAGAAGAGGTAGCCGCAGCGCTGAACATGCCACTGTTGCAATGGCATGTGAAATCCACCACCAAAGCCCAACAAGGTTTGTACGAATATGACGCGGTCAGCCGTTTGCGTGACAGCCAAATGGCCGACCTTGACGGCGGCGAGCGGGTGAAAAACATCGAAAACTACATCATCAAAGGCGTGCTTTGGCAAGCGTTTACCGCCAAAGAGCCCGTGGCCTTGCTGATCGATGAAATCGACAAAGCCGACATCGAATTCCCCAATGACTTGCTGCGCGAACTCGATCGCATGGAGTTTTACTGCTATGAAACGCGCGAGCTGATCAAAGCCACCACCCGCCCCTTGGTGTTCATCACCTCGAACAACGAAAAAGAACTGCCTGACGCATTTTTGCGTCGATGCTTCTTTCACTACATCAAGTTCCCCGAAGCCGACACCATGCGGCAAATCATCGATGTGCATTTCCCGAATTTGAAAAAAGATTTGCTCGCTGCCGCCCTGAAAACCTTCTACGACGTGCGCGGCTTGCCCGGCTTGAAGAAAAAACCGTCGACTTCTGAATTGCTCGATTGGTTGAAGCTGCTGGTGGCGGAAGACATTCCTCTGGCTGCGCTGCAAACCCAAGACGACAAAGTGGCTGTGCCACC
>Ga0192647_100380_pt1 | contig 31416 bp, 27 predicted proteins | sample LauGreFa1BDMLBSN_2_FD_133046 | JGI IMG/M metagenome (GOLD analysis project Ga0192647, IMG submission 133046) | Freshwater lake microbial communities from Lake Michigan, USA - Fa13.BD.MLB.SN - reassembly | ecosystem: Environmental > Aquatic > Freshwater > Lake | place: Lake Michigan, USA... | reverse complement strand
TTTTTAATTACGGCCAGCGTTGTCTTTTTTATTATTATTAGACCTATGAACAAGCTCGTAGAAATAAGCAAGAGGAATAAACCTATAGAAGATCTTAATCCAGTATCTGAAGATATTAAGTTATTGACTGAGATTAGAGACTTGCTTAAAAAATAGAGAAGTTGTTTAGATTAAGTGTGATGTATTTTTTTCTTGGTCTAACGACCCCTTCAGTTAAATGGAGTGAGTTTGGCATATTTAACTCATCTACTAAATACTCACCTTTTTTTATTTATAGATTGCTTAGGCATATAGTTGTTTTATGTATAGTGGGTTTTTTTAGTATTTTTAACGTAGTTTATGCCGGCTCAGAGCAGCTTTTTGGGACTTGGGGTAATGTCTTTATTAATGGACAATTCGCAAAAGATTCTAATTGGATTTATTACATGGATGTGTCAATAAGAAGCAGTCAAACGCATCAGAATTCTAATGGTGGACAAGGTTATGTCTTTGCATCCGCAGTTACACATGACGCGATTGGATACCAGTTTGATCAAATGAACTCCGTTTTAGTGGGGTACGCTTTCCAAGTTTCGGAGCCACCTTATGCAGGAACAGATACCTATGAAAATCGAACTTGGCAACAATATTTGAATGTATACAAAACCCAATCGTGGGGTGTTTTCCAGAATCGCTCGCGATTTGAACAAAGAACCATTACATCCTCGTTATCGGGCACGGCCCTTCGATGGCGACAGCAATTAAAATGGGTATATCCAGTTAGCCCCGACTGGTCATTTGTTGCTTCTGATGAGTTTTTTGCCAATATGAATACAGTTAGCTGGGGGCCTGCTGCTGGATTTAATCAGAATCGATTATTCGTTGGAGCGGGTTATAGGTTTGATAAAACATACAGGACAGAATTTGGCTACATGAATCAATATGTTAATAGAGGATTGGTGGATGATTTAATTGGCCATCTATTATCCTTGAATTTATATATTGATATTTGATAGTAAAAAGCATTTATATTGAGGTTTTTGGTTTCTCTGTTTCCCCCGATTGACTTAAGTTAGATTTAAATACCTTGAGGTGGCAAAAAAAGACAATTTATTTTTAGAATTGAATTAGGTTATTTAGTTTTAGGGGTACTTTCGATAATCAATTGTATTGAAAGGTTTGTGCATTGATTAGCCACCGCGTAAAATTGTAGCTTGCGTTCCATTTTCCTATGATATGTAAAGGGTTATGCTTTTTTGGTGATTAAGTATTCCTTTAATACACACCTCATTATTTAGATCGAGTTTATGAATACAACAAATCCTGAAAAAACTGTTTCTCTCGGTAAAGAGCCACCTAAAATGCCGGGAGCATTGCCTATTTTGGGGCATATGCTCAGATTTGGAAAAAATCCCTTTCAGTATATGATGACACTTAGAAATACGCTGGGAGAAATTGGCGAATTTCGTATGTTTCATCAAAAAATGGTTTTAATGACAGGCCCTGAAGCGAATGAAGCCTTTTTTAGGGCGGCTGATGTTCAGTTGGATCAAAGTCAGGCTTATAAAATAATGACGCCTATTTTTGGAAAGGGTGTGGTTTTTGATGCCCCGCCGCATAAAAAAGATCAGCAACTTAAAATGCTTATGCCTGTGTTGCGTGATAAGCCAATGCGAGGTTATGCTCAAGTTATAGTGAAAGAAGTTGAGCAAATGGTTGCTGATTGGGGCGATAGTGGTGAAATTGATATACTTGAGTTTATGAAAGAGCTCACGATATATACATCTAGTCATTGTCTACTGGGTGATGAATTTCGTTATGAGCTTAATGAAGAGTTCGCAAAGATTTATCATGATCTTGAGAAGGGTGTGAATCCTTTGGCTTTTGTTTTTCCTTACTTACCGCTGCCCGTGTTTCGCCGTCGTGATAGGGCTCGCGTGAGGCTGCAAGAGTTAGTGACAGGAATTATTGCTAAAAGAGCGCAGAAAGCAGAGAAAAGTGAAGATGCGTTCCAATTGCTTATTGAAGCCAAATATGATGATGGTAGTCATTTGTCTGCTCATGAAATAACAGGCATGTTAATTGGCACTATATTTGCCGGACACCACACAACAGCGGGTACAGCAGCATGGACCTTGCTCGAGTTGGCAAGGCGTCCAGAGCAGTTGAATTTAGTGTTGAAGGAGTTGGATACGCATTTTGGCGTTGATGGAGAAGTGACTTTTCAATCGTTACGTGAAATTCCGGCATTGGAAAATACTATTAAAGAGGTGTTGCGTTTACACCCACCCTTGATATTTTTAATTCGTAAGGTGATGAAAGATTTTCACTTTAAAGGTTATACGATAAAAGCCGGTAAATATGTTTGTGCTTCGCCACGAGTTTCTCACCGTATCGCTGAAGTTTTTCCTGATCCGGAAAAGTTTGATCCTGATCGTTATTCAGAAGCACGACAGGAAGATGCTAAGCCTTTTAGTTGGATAGCCTTTGGTGGTGGCAAACATAAATGCACGGGTAATGCCTTTGCCATGTTGCAATTAAAAGCTATTTTTAGCATTTTATTACGTCGATACACCTTTGAACTGATAGATGATAAAGATAATTATCAGGATGATTTTACACAAATGGTGGTACAGCCAGTATCACCTTGCCGTGTTCGCTACAAAAAACGCATGGAAATTAAAGAAGCGGTTGCAGAGTTAGAGAAAGATAGGGGGCAGGAAGTTGCTCAGCAAGTTTCCGGTCTACATATAAAAATAGATAGGGAGCTTTGCCAAGGGCACGCAACCTGTATGGCAGAGGCGCCTGAATTATTTAAGGTTGATGATGCGGGTAATGTAACGGTATTACAGGAAAATCCATCTCAGGATTTACTAACAAAAGCTCAACAGGCTGAAAAATATTGCCCAACAAAAGCAATTTCAATAGAACTCAAATAAACGATTAAAAGAGACAAAAATGGCAGCATATCCCAGAGCAGAACTTGAAGAAATGGTGGAGCGTTGGTTGCAGGCGAATCGTGATGCTGAAAAGGCTGGAAACTGGCCAAAATATTTGGGAGCAATGTACACTGATGACGCAGAATACCGCTGGAATATAGGCCCTAACGAAGAGTTTGTTGCGCGAAGTCGAAAAGAAATAGAGGAATGGGCTTTAGGTGTTCAAATGGAAGGCTTTGAAGAATGGCGTTATCCCTACCACAGGATTTTAATTGATGAAAAGCAGGGTGAGGTGATTGGTCTCTGGAATCAAGTATCGCCAGCTCTCCGAGAGGATGGTACGCATTACCAAGTAGAAGGGATTGGCGGATCTTGGTTCCGTTACGGCGGTAATTATAAGTGGGAATGGCAGAGGGATTTCTTTGATTTAGGGAATGTCAAAGCCTTATTTTTCGAATTAGCTGCTGATGACAAGCTTGACCCAGCTGTAAAAATGAAAATAGGTAAACTGGCCAAAGGTCAGTTATTGCCTGGCCATGAGCGTTTACGAATTCAGCCTAGCCTATTAAAAAAGCTGAAAGGCTTTATTGCAATGGTTCGTATTGCATTGTTTAATAAGTAAAGAATTAGGTGCAATGGATGTCAATCTTTTGTTATAGCTCAGCTACGAAATAAAACCCCATAAAAACTATGTTGAATGTAAAAAAAAGCTGGAAACACTGGCAACTTCTTACTGAAAAAGGAAGGCATATTTGGGCTTTTAAGCCCAAGTCAAACAATATAAGTCAACATCTCCAGCATGCTGAAGATATTTCGAATGAAGAAATAAAACAGTTTGTGGAAGATTTTCAGTTTGATAAGTTTAGTAATCCCAATTCGGGTGATAAGGTTTTTAGGCATGCGGCAATAAATTCAAAGTTTCAGGCGTTTGCTGGCAAAATCCCGCAATCAGAAGATCCGGAGCATCAGAAAGTAACGAATGCACTGATTAATGGGATGAATTACTTCACCTATTTGCAAAGTGATGAAGGCCATTGGCCGGGAGACTATGGTGGTCCTCTATTTCTTTTGCCCGGTTTACTGATTGCTTCGTATATTTCCGGCACACCCTTTCCTAAGGCTCATCAAGAAATGATGAAAATTTACTTGTTCAATCATCAGAATAAAGATGCTGGTTGGGGGATGCATATTGAAGGCGAATCAACAATGTTTGGTACGGTTATGCAATATGTCTCATTGCGTATTTTGGGGGTTGACAAGAATGACGAGCGGCTGATAAAAGCCAGGGCATGGATTAGTGATCATGGTGGAGCTGTTGGTATTCCATCATGGGGGAAATTTTACCTTTCAATTTTGAATCTATATGCGTGGGAAGGTTTTAATAGTCTTTTTCCTGAGATGTGGTTGTTTCCCAAATGGTTGCCGTTTCATCCCTGGCGTTATTGGTGTCACAGTCGAATGGTGTATTTGCCAATGGCCTATTGTTACGCAGAGCGAATCAAAATACCTGAAAATGAATTGATTTTGTCATTAAGAGAAGAAATTTATATCGAAGCTTTTGATGCGATTAATTGGTCGAAGCAACGTAATACAGTTTGTGAAAAAGATGCTTACACTATTCCATCTCCTGTTTTAAAGTGGATGAATTTTTTCACTAATACCTACGAGAAGATGCAATGCCCCTGGTTAAGAAAGAAGGCTCTAGCTTATATTCTAAAATACCTAAATGCTGAAGATGCACAAACTGACTATATCAATATAGGTCCAGTCAATAAAGCGATTAACTCTATTTGCATTTGGCATGCTTATGGTAAAGATTCAGTGCAATTTAAAAAACATGTGGCACGTTGGTATGATTACTTGTGGGTTGCTGAGGACGGCATGAAAATGAGTGGTTATAATGGCTCTCAGTTATGGGATACTGCTTTCGCAACACGGGCTATGTTAGAAAGTGATTTGGGCAAATTATTTGCAGGAACTATTGCCAAAAGTTATCAGTTTATTGACCATTCACAAATTGCAGTTGAACATTCAACTCACGCTGAATTCTTTCGGCATCCTATGATTGGTAGTTGGCCTTTTTCAACAGCTGAAAACGGCTGGCCGGTTGCCGATTGCACAGCAGAAGGGTTAAGTGCTACTTTAGCTGTTCATCATTCCAGACTTATTGTGCCGTTAATTGATGAAGCAAGGATAAAACAGGCTATTGATGTTATACTGTCCTATCAAAATTCTGATGGTGGTTGGGCGACATACGAATTAACTCGAGCGCCTAAATGGTTGGAAAAGCTTAATCCCTCAGAAGTCTTTGCCGATATAATGATTGATTATTCCTGGACGGAATGCACTGCAGCTTGTGTTATTTCTTTATTGGAAGCCCGAGAAGCTTACCCGGATTACAAAAATAGCGAAATACATAGGGCAATTGGTGCAGGACTTAGGTTTATCCTAGAACAACAAAAGGGAGACGGTTCTTGGTATGGCGGCTGGGCAGTTTGTTTTACTTATGCTACGTGGTTTGGGATAGAAGCGATTAGTAAGGCTATGGGTAAGGGTTTTTATAATGATACGGTTTTAGCAGGTAGCTTGAAAAAAGCTTGCGAATTTCTGGTAGGAAAACAGAAAGTTGATGGTGGCTGGGGTGAGACTTTTGAATCGTGTTCCAAGTTAGTTTATACTGAGGCTAAAAAGTCGCAAGTAGTTAATACGGCATGGGCATTGCTAGGATTAATGGCAGCTGATTTTAATGATAAAATCTTAATTGAAAAAGGTGTTAATCAATTGTTAAGTAGACAGGCTGATATTGGTGATTGGTCGCAGGAAAGTATTTCTGGCGTGTTTAACTATAACTGCATGATAACCTATTCAAATTATAGGAATATATTTCCTATTTGGGCGTTAAGTCGATATTACAGGCGGTATGTGCAGGAATGATAGAATACAACTTTGTTTCAAGTGCTAGTGTAATCTAACATAATATGAAATCAGAATTCGACATTTGCATTATTGGTGCGGGTATGGCGGGAGCAACTATTGCAGCCTATCTTGCTCCAAAAGGCATTAGAGTTGCATTGATTGACCATTGCTTTAAAGAAAAGAAACGTATTGTTGGCGAACTTTTGCAGCCAGGTGCTGTCCTTTCACTTGAACAAATGGCTCTTGGGCATTTGTTGGAGGGTTTTGATGCGCAGCCTGTCGATGGTTATTCATTGTTACAAGGCGATAAAAAAATAACTATTCCTTACCCGCTACATTATAAGGGTATGGGGTTACATAATGGTCGTTTTTTACAGAAAATAAGAGCGTCAGCGCTTCAAAATGAGTCTGTTGAGCAAATACACGGCAAGGCCTTAGAGTTATTAGAAAATGAACGTCATGAGATTATTGGTGTGAGTTACCGAGAGTCACTGACATCCGAAATAAAATCTATTTATGCGCCATTAACAATTACAAGTGACGGGTTCTTTTCAAATTTTAGAGAAAGTCTCAGTAATAATGAAAAAACAGTCACTTCTTATTTTATTGGTTTAATTCTAAAAGATTGTGATATGCCTTTCCCCAGGCATGGTCATGTATTCCTATCGGGTCCGACTCCTTTTATTTGTTATCCCATTTCAACAAATGAAGTTAGACTTTTAATTGATTTCCCTGGAGATCAATTACCCAGAAAATTCTTGTTACAGGAGCATTTGGATGCCAATGTGACGCCATATATACCCGAGTGCATGCTTGCAAGTTACCAATATGCCATAGAAGAAGGTGGCTTTAAGGTTATGCCTAATCATTATATGGCGGCAAAACCAATATTCCGGAAAGGTGCTGTGATGTTAGGTGATGCCTTGAATATGCGACATCCCCTAACAGGCGGGGGGTTGACTGCAGTATTTTCGGATATACAAATATTGAGTGGTCATTTATTGGCAATGCCTGATTTTAAAAATACCGATCTAATTCATCAAAAAATTGAAGCTTATTACCGCGATAGGCAGCATGCCAATGCAAATCTTAATGTTCTTGCGAATGCGCTTTACGGGGTTATGTCAAATGAGTTGCTTAAAACAGCGGTTTTTAAGTATTTGCAGTGTGGTGGCGTAAACGCGCAGGAATCAATTGCGATCTTGGCTGGATTAAATAGAAACCATTATTCTTTAATAAAACAATTTTTTTGTTTAGCTATGTTTGGCGCTTATGACTTGGTGCGTGAAAGCTTAACAAATATCCCCAAAGCAACAAAAATATTGTTGGATGCACTTATTATTATCAAGCCATTAGCTAAAAATGAACTTTCAGTAGCCGAAGTTGTTAGTGGTTATTTTAAGAAATAAGCCTCAACAAAATTTAATATTTTGGTTTTGACTCAAATTTAAAACTTTCTTATTGGCAATATTCAACGTAATTTCTCTGCCACATTTCCATTTTTCATTCTTGGTATTCTAAGCAATTTGATGTTGCCTTGTTCTCCTGCACAAATAGGCAAAGCAGATATCTGTTTATAACTGTCTAAGTGGATAAAAACAAAAGATTTCCTTTTGTAATATGTTAAAATCAGACCTTATTGGAGGCCAAGATTGCAACTCATACGATCTAAATGTTTTTCTGTAACAGAATGAAACACTTTAAGGGTTATTGTGATTTTCTAAGTGGTCTCCTTAAATTAGGAAGGGTGATTATATAACTTAAATATGCGATTGGCTTTTAGCCGATTTTTCTGTACATTACTTTAAATTAGTTTGCTAACGTTTAAGGGAATATGTGCTTGGGGTGGAATAAGAAGATCACATTAATTATTTGAATTATCACATACCGGTTCCATGTCTTTTATCTAAATTCGTATCTTAAAATATCTATGAACAAACCAAAAAAAGTTGCAATTCTAACCGCGGGTGGTTTGGCGCCATGTTTGAACTCGGCTATTGGCAGCCTAATTGAACGTTATACAGAAATTGATCCTTCTATAGAAATTATTTGTTACCGAAGTGGTTACAAAGGACTTTTGTTGGGAGATTTTTATACGGTAACTCCAGAAATTCGTGAAAAAGCAGGTCTTCTTCATCGTTTTGGGGGTTCTTTGATTGGTAATAGCAGAGTTAAACTAACGAATGTTAAAGATTGTGTTAAGCGTGGGCTGGTTCAAGAAGGTCAAGATCCACAAAAAGTAGCTGCAGATCAATTGGTTAATGATGGAGTGGATATTCTTCATACGATAGGTGGTGATGATACAAATACCGCTGCTGCTGATCTTGCTGCATTTCTTGCAAGTAATAATTATGGGCTGACAGTTATAGGGTTGCCGAAAACAGTCGATAATGACGTATTTCCTATTAAACAATCATTGGGTGCATGGACTGCCGCAGAGCAAGGTGCACGTTACTTTTGGAATGTAGTAGCTGAAAACAATGCTAATCCGCGTATGTTGATTGTTCATGAAGTAATGGGACGCAGTTGTGGATGGCTGACTGCTGCAACTGCTCAGGAGTACCGAAAGTTACTTGATCGCGCAGAGTGGTTGCCTGAGCTAGGACTTGATCGCAATGCTTTTGAGGTTCATGGGGTATTTATTCCGGAAATGACTATTGATATCGCTGCTGAAGCTAAACGTCTTCGTGCAGTAATGGATAAATATGACTGTGTTAATATTTTTGTTTCAGAGGGTGCTGGGGTAGAGTCCATTGTCGCTGAAATGCAAGCTAAAGGACAAGAAGTCCCACGTGATGCTTTTGGTCATGTAAAGCTCGATGCAGTTAATCCCGGCAAATGGTTTGGTGAGCAGTTTGCAGAAATGTTGGGTGCAGAAAAAACCTTAATTCAAAAATCGGGTTATTTTGCTAGAGCTGCAGCTTCAAATGTTGAAGATATACGTTTGATAAAGTCTTGTGCTGATTTAGCAGTTGAATGTGCATTTCGACGTGAGTCAGGTGTGATTGGACATGATGAGGATCGTGGTGGTATTCTGAGGGCTATAGAGTTTCCGCGAATCAAGGGCGGAAAACCGTTTGATCTTGATACTTCTTGGTTCAATGAAACTCTTGCGGAGATTGGTCAAGCAAAGGGTGATAAAGTTGAAGTGGCTCATTAATTAATTTTTTACGGGTAAGCTTTTGTAATGTTTGCCCTCAATATCTTGAATGTACTTAATAACCTTGGAAATTTATGGCTACATGGCTTGAAACTTGTCAACAACAACTTGCTAGATTAGAAATAACTTCTGTCTTAGCGGATAGACTTGTTACGTTGTGTAATAAAACCGGCGTAGATCTTTCACCTGAGCTAGTGCATAAACTAACGATTGAGCACGGGCGATTAAATTTGCAATTGGAGCGTTTACAAGCCAACCGTTTTGAAGTTGCCGTGATTGGATTGGAAAAAGCGGGTAAAAGTGCTTTGCTAAATGCATGGTTAGGGCAAGAAATTTTGCCCTCTGCACGAGAAAGATGTACTTTCACGAGTACAGAAATTTGGTCTGCTCAGACTGAACAAGACCAACTTCTTTTTATTCAATATTACACTAAGGAAGAGATTGGTAAGCTTCAGCAGCAAAGAAAAGATGCGCTAAACGGTACATTGAATGATAAAGAAAGGAAAGAAATACAGGAAGATTTTGATGATACCGAGAAAAATCTTAATGCTATCTACGAATTTACCAAGCAAAAAAATGGTTATACGCAAAGTTTTCTCGATATTAGTGAAGTTAATGACCAATTACAGTCGGCGATATTTAAAAATCGTGCGCAGTCTTTAGCTATTAAGCGTATTCAGCTTAAAACAGTCCGTTTAAGAAGCGATCGTGACATAGTTTTTCATGACGTTCCAGGCTTTAATTCTGGCGTTCAAATGCATTCAGAGCAGGCGATTTCTCGGCTTAAAGGTTGTGATGCCATTATTTATGCTAAAGAGATGAAGCAACCATCGATTACTGGCCCAGAAAAAGAGATTTTACTCATTGCTGATTCTGAAGATCCCAGTATTAGAGTGTCCGATAAAATTTTTGTTGTGCTTACACAAGCAGATGCTTTAGATGATCAGATTGATTATAAAGAAACTTTGGCAAAACACAGGAATAATTGGCCTGATGTTCCTGAACGACGCATGATGCCAGTATGTGCTCGTGCTCATTTGGTTGAATTTGGAATTCCATCAGAGGATACCATGAGACGCACTAAAAGTGCTGATGACAAATTGAAGTTAAAGAAATTAGGTATAACTGATGGCATGGTTAACCTAAAAGGAATGGTAAACGATTATATCGACCATGAGCGGGTAGAAGTTCTTCAAAGACGTTGTGATGCACTGGTTAATAACATAAGGCAATATGCCGCTGATATATTGGGTAAGCTTGAACCAGTCTATGAGGCAATAGCAACCGGTGATATAGAAGAAGATGACCTCTTGGGAAAAGAGTTTAATCAATGGTGGGGCCGTGAATGGCAACGTATCAAAAAAGATTTTGATATGTGGTATGCAGAAAGTATTCAAGGTCGTAAGGAAGCCGATGCTATTAGTGCAGAACATCAAGAGTTGGCAACTTTACATACGGCTTATGATGAAAAAATCGAGGCCTTACTTTCCAATCTTACGACGGGTCAAACTGAAGAGTTAAAGCGGATTTATACCGCAGGAAGAACTATCTCTATGCCTGATCCACGTGAAGGAAATTATAAAATACGTGAGGAGTTGTTTAGAGAAATTCAGCAAAAATTTGAAACTGAATTAACTGATCAATTGGCGCAATCATTACAGGTATTAATTGATCAAATTGTTCAAAAAACACAGTCATTGCTTTGGGAAACTGAAGATGTCCGTAAAAATCTACTTAATACCGATGAAAATATCGAACAGGCTCGAATTCGACATGGTTTTCAGGTTCTTTTTTTACGTTTCGGCCGTGTTGCTGTAGAAGCTTTCATCGCTAAGCCTTTGCAGGCCCGCGAACGTTTACTCGATGAGCGATCAGCTGAGATTAAAACGTTGGAAGCCTTTTATCAAGGAACAGATATCAATAAGCAGGATGTTACCCATTACTTACGTCACGGACTATGGGCAAATAACGTGCCTGCCCCATCTGTAATTGGCAGAACGGTTAAAACAGCCATTAAAGCAGCCATGAGTCCCGATGCTCAAAATTTATCAGCTGCAGAGCAGGCTAAGAAAACAGCGGATGACCAAGACAGATTATTAGAACCTACTAATTTTGAACAGGTCGTTCAAGAAATTAATGGTGATCTAGGTGCCTTGAAAGATTATCTGAAAAATAGTGTGTTTTATGCGGCTGGCTTTGTTACTTATTGTAACCAAGAGTTAGAGCGAATTCGTAATCGTTTTAAAGAAATGGAAGACAACGAAAGACAATGGATAGGTTTGATTCGCACAGCTGTTAAGTATGAAAGAAACTCCAAAATTCCTTATAACATCGCACATTCAAGACGAGATTTTCGTATGCGTCGAGAAATAGCTTTGGAGCTTAAAGAGGTTAGAGAAAGTTATACACAAGTTTATTGATTAGTTCAGTATTTTAAGATAAAGCCAAGAATGATTTTACGGTTCTTTAGTAGTATTGCATGGTTTTGTTAAGTGTTACTGATTAGTCACATAAATATTAAAACTAATATTGGCAAAATAGATCGCCTAATATTACCTATGTTACACATTCATATTGTTGCTTGTGTTTATTTGTAATCTTGTTGCATTGTTTCTGGGTGGCTTTTGATTAAAAAATACCCATAAGAAGAGCTTTATTTCAAAAAATAGACAAGTTATCTAAAATATATTTTTCTCAATTGATGTTCTAATTTAAATCGATCGTAGGTCATAGCGATTTATATTGAAGTCGTTCAAACAATCTTTTTATCCCTGTTTTTATCCAAATAATTAGGGAATTATTTGGATAAAAATTTGCAGTCTTCAAAAAAATATAATTCATTACTCACGTTATGAAATAATTAGCTTTCGTTCTTAGTTAGGTCAAAAGAAGGTTTCTTATGAAGTACTATAAAAATAAACCAATATCATCTTCTGAAATTACTCCGTCATATTTATTTTATGCCCGCCGAAAATTCATGCAGCTAGCCGGCGGAGCTACTCTGGCAGCGATAATGCCAAGCACTGTTTGGGCTAATGATAAATTATCCGCAAGTCAGAATGTAACTTACAATTTAAAGGATGAGTTAACACCTTACAAAGATGTAACCAGTTACAATAACTTCTATGAATTTGGAACGAGTAAAGAAGATCCGGCTAAGAATGCAAAGGGATTAAAGACGAGGCCGTGGTCAATAGTAGTCGATGGGGAAGTCAAAAAACCTAAGACTTTTGATATTGAAGAGCTTCTCAAAATGGCGCCATTGGAAGAGCGAATTTATCGTTTTCGATGTGTTGAGGCTTGGTCTATGGTGATTCCTTGGATTGGTTTTCCGCTTAATGAGCTTATCAAGCAAGTAGAACCAACTGGTAACGCAAAATTTGTTGAATTTATTAGTCTGCATGATCAGGAACAAATGCCGGGGCAAAAAAGTTCGGTGCTCGAGTGGCCCTACCGTGAGGGCTTACGTATTGATGAGGCAATGCATCCGTTGACATTATTGACAATGGGTTTATACGGAGAACTTTTACCTAATCAGAATGGTGCGCCAGTAAGGGTAGTGGTTCCGTGGAAATATGGATTTAAAAGTCCTAAGTCAATTGTTCGGATAAGGTTTACAGAAAGCCAACCAGTCTCTAGTTGGATGCAGGCTGGACCCAATGAATACGGATTTTATTCAAACGTCAATCCAGATATAGATCACGCTCGTTGGAGTCAAGCTAAAGAACGTCGTATCGGTGAGTTTTTTAAACGAAAGACACTTTTATTGAATGGTTATGCGGAAGAAGTTGCTCAGTTATATGCGGGCACAGATATCAATAGCTATTTTTGATAAAATGAGTTTCAAGAATCTCAGTGATAAAGTCATTGCTAGGGTAAAAATAATTGTTTTTTTATTAGCTTTTATGCCTCTAGACAAACTGCTTTTGTATGCTTACCTTAATAATTTGGGAGCAAATCCTATTGAAAAAATCACTCGTGTCACGGGTTATTGGGCGTTATTTTTTCTCTTAATAACCCTAGCGATAACACCAATAAGACGTTTAACAAAATGGTTATGGGTAATGCGTTTAAGGCGAATGTTAGGCTTATTTGCATTTTTTTACGGATTTTTACATTTTTTAACATATTTAATTTTAGATCAATTTTTTGATTGTGAGGCAATTTTAAAGGACATTATCAAGCGGCCATATATTACCATTGGTTTTTTTGCCTTTGTATTAATGATTCCTTTGGCAATAACATCTACTGACAGTTTGATTCGTAGGTTAGGTGGTAAACGTTGGCGATTTTTACATCGTTTGGTTTATTTAACGGCTATTGCCGGAGTCATTCATTATTGGTGGCTTGTAAAAAAAGACCTTACGGAGCCGATTATTTTTGCAGTAGTGCTTACTACCTTGCTAGGTGTTCGAGTTTTCTATGGCTTAAAAAGTATCTATAAAGTGTAGAGTTAATTCTTTTTATAGGGTTATAAAAATACCTTTGTAACTATTTTTAAACTTATTCAGAAAAGCTAAAAAGCATTATATTCAACATTAATTTTAATATTATTGACATGGTTCAGATAACTTCACGGTTTATGCGTCTTTTACTTTTTATACGGATAAGACTTATAGAAGCAGTGGGGCCGAGCATGTCTGATGGTATTTTAATTTGGGCAGCAGTTATCGGATTTGTGGGGGGGCTTTCATCTGCAGCCTTTCGTGAAGCTAATATCGGGCTAAAATTAATCCTGACAGGGCAGTCAAGAGATATAGTCACCATCGCTGAAAGTCTTTCTCCAGAAATGCGCATAATTATCCCAACCGTAGGGGGCTTTTGTGCCGGCATAACTCTTCTTATGGGTGCAAAATTATTTCGTGGGATGCGTTCACAGGATTATTTGGAGGTGATACGATTAGGTGATGGCATAATTTCAATTCGACCTACTGTGGCACGTCTTATTTCCTCATTGTTTTCAATAAGTTCAGGAGCATCAATTGGTCGTGAAGGGGGTATGGTGCAAATGTCTGCATTGTTCGCATCCAGCATTGGTCGGTTTTTTAATTTTACTCGGCCAAAACTTCGATTATTGGTAGCATGTGGTGCAGCAGCAGGGCTTGCTTCTGCTTATAACGCTCCACTTGCGGGAGCGCTTTTCATTGCTGAAATTGTGCTTCAATCTCTGGCAATAGAAGTACTGGGTCCATTAATTATAGCCTCAGTAGTTGCTACTATTACAATAAGGCATTGGATTGGTATTAGCCCCATTTTTACTTTGCTCTCCTTTAAAGGCCCCATTGATATTGAGATTTTACCGATATTAGGGCTTGGGGTTTTAGCGGGATTTATATCGCCACTCTTTTTATTTATGCTAGATTATACAAAGAGATTGTTTAATTTTTTAAACTTACCTTTGCCCTTAAGCTTAGCGTTAGGCGGTTTTTCAGTTGGAATTATCTCTCTTCATGTACCTGAAGTTTGGGGGAATGGACATGCAGTAATAGAGTCTTTATTAAATGGACATCCAGAGCAGGATTTTGTGTTTGATCTGTTCGTTTTGAAGATATTGGCAACTTTAGCTGCAGTAGGTTCTGGGGCGGTAGGTGGGGTTTTTACGCCTACATTGGTTCTTGGAGCAACTTCTGGCTGGCTTTATGCTCATCAATTACAAACCCTATTCACCCTAACCGATATTGATACAGTAACTTATGTTGTTTTGGGTATGGGTGCATTTCTTGCGGGAACAACACATGCACCTTTAATGGCTATTCTGATGGTTTTTGAGATGACTCTCGATGGTAATCTTCTTTTTCCACTTATTTTAGTAGCAATTTTGGCGCGTTATTTATCGGCTGTCATTCGGCCTACTTCAGTATATGGCCAAACAATAAAGAATTTTCAAGGCAGGTTGCATTATGTGATGCAAGTATCAGATATACAATCACCTGTTTCAACGGTTATTAATATGAACGCTTCGGCCGAATTAGTCAGTCAACTATTTTGTTTATCACCTATCCAATTAATTTGGGTAACTGATGATCTTGGTTTTTATCAAGGTGCTATTTCTTTGCATGATATGAAGCCGTTTCTTGGTGATTCAGGACTTAAACATGTTAGTGCTGCTAGTGTTTTTATGGAAACTAATGTTCCCACAATTTCACCTGAAGATGCTTTGACCGATGCTTATGCTGCTTTTGCTAAGACAGATGCGGAAAGATTACCTGTAATAAATTCAGATAGACTTTTAGTTGGCGAGCTCATAAAAAATAATGTTTTATTATCGCTGGTTAAATAAGTATATAGTGATGAATGATTTTACAAAAAAAAATTTTTGTAAAATTTGTAATATTGTGAAAATCTACAAATACTTTGGTAGATAAGTAAGCTAACTTCTTCGAATATATTTCTTGGCTTTAATCTGACAAATAATACTCCACTGTCGATACCACACGGATTTTTTTGATATGGGGATTATTTTTATCTCTGGGCGTTATATCAAATTGACCTTGAGATGCTTGTTTTATTTTACCTAATTTACTGTTGGAGTCTTGGGCAAATTTTAATGCTACTTCCCTTGCTTTAGTGGTCGCTTCTTGGATCATTTCGGGTTTTATCTTGTTTAAACCGCTAAAAATGTACTCATTCTGATTTTGATAATCGCTGCTGGTAAAAGCAATCCCTTGTTTACCAAGCTCTGCGAGTTCGCTCATGGTTTGTCGAGCCAAATTAACTTTAGACGTGTATACGGTGATGTTTTCAATGGCAGTATAACGAAATTCGGGTTTACTTGTGTCACTATATTGTTGTGCGAATTTATCGGTAATGGAAGGCGTAGTTGCCGTTACTTCGGTAGTGGTGATTCCTTTTGAAACGAGAAAGCTCTTTATTTTCTGAGTGTTGCTGTCAATAGAACTGTAGAGAGCATTAAGGTCATTACCTGCCTCAGTAAAAACAATGGGCCAAATAACAACATCGGCTGGAAGTTCACGTTCCGATAACCCTTTTACCGTGACACTCCGATCATATTCTTTGAAGTCGATAACAGCTTTAGAAAGAAGATAGCCTAGTGAGCTTAATCCCAGAAATAACCATGCCCCTAATAAAAAAGTACTGAGTGTATTTTCTAGTTTCATTTTGTTTCCTTCTAAGAAAAGTGAAAAAATCAGGTTTATTGGGCCAATTTTTAACAAGACTGAGATGAGTTCATTGATCAATAATAGTTCATTTACTCGCGATATTGAATTTACCAATTCTAATGCGGCTTAGCTTTAGATTATTAACTAATGTTTTCTTCTAATATTGCCTATTAGTGTGCTTTTGTCTGAAGTGGTTAAGACATGGAAGCCCTTGTGTTAATAAAATAATTGTTTATCGATTATTGTCCAATTGAAAGCGACACCGATAATCAAAAGTAGCGTTAGTCCAATTTGAAAATTCCTGTTAATTCGGTCGATGCGTATGATAGTAACAAGTTTTTCTGCTTCTGTGGCTTCGGCATGGTATTCGTTCCCCCCCCAGAGGAAAAGGCCAAAAAGAACAAGGTTAATTAAGTAACAAATATTGTAAACGCTATCAAGAAAAGTAATGTAGTGTAACTCTGGTAGTTTTTCCAGATAGCTTTGTTGAAGGAAAATAAGTGATAAAAGAACAGTTGGTGGAATACCGACTCGTATATCCCAGCCCGATGAGGATATAGATGCTGTAAAGAGTGTTAGAGTCATAATAGTAACTAACGGAACAATAAGCTTTAAAAAGGCTCCATTAAGGTATTTTTGGTGATTTATTTCTAATTTTACAAATGGTATTTTTGTTGAATGGGTGTTTGACAATGAGTTGCCCATATTAGTTATATATTCATGGGATCCACCTTTAATATCGAATCCTTTTGTCCTATAACCGCTAATCTCACTATGCACATTGATTCCTGAGTTCTTTTGATCAATGATAAGGCCAACGGGTTCACCTTTGGCGGTAACATTTTCACCGCCTAGTTCGAGTATAACTGGCAGATTTATTTTTTCAAAGGGGTACCTGCGAAAATCTGGATTGCTTGCGAAAAAGTGTCCAGAGAATCTGTATTTTTGATAAAGCATCCCCTCCCCAACTTTTAACGGTTCTTTATTTATGGGTCTTAGAATAAAATCCCAGTCATCAATTTTATTAACAAAGTTTAGAAGTATTTCGGGTGACTTTTTTTGCATATCCATGATACTTTTTAAAGAAGTTGGCCATTTAATCCATACCCAGCCGTTGACACCATAATTTTTATTTAAGGGATCAAAGTTAGTAATGTTTTTTATGTAAAGCCCTAATTCAACTGAATTTAGTGGGTCAGCATTAGGATTATATGGGATAACCTGTTCTTTTAATGAGTCAATTGGTAGATTATGGTTGTTATAAATCCGAAATGAAATTGCACAGATTACCCAGATTGTTATAGTAACGACATATACAATGAGTAAGGTGCGATGTTTTGATGGTCTTGAGTTAACGGGGTTTGTATTGTTATCTTGCATATTATCAAAGTTCCCGAAACAAACTAAAGGTATTAGTTTTATGCCTTATTGACTATAGATATTAAATCAAGGAATTTAATAGCAGCAAAAAAATTCTAGTTTTGATGCGATATAAAAAAATTTCAATCATTATCAAGCTTGTTTAAAATAACATTTATTTAGAGAAGTAATTCTTTTCTATTTATATAAAATAAATTAATCTTTATTAAGTTGTCTTGCCACAAGAGCCTTAATCAAAAAAGCCCATCATAAGGATGGGCTTTTTTGTTGCTATAACGGACTCTTAGCTTTAGTTTTTAGCTTTATCAACAATTTGATTTGCTTTAATCCAAGGCATCATGCTACGTAATTTTTCACCTACCACTTCAATAGGATGCTCTGCATTTAAACGTCTTCTCGCTGTCATCTCGGGATAGTTGGTTAAGCCTTCAAGGATAAACTTTTTAGCATATTCGCCGTTTTGGATGTTTTGTAAGGCTTCACGCATTGCAAAGCGGCTTTCTTCGTTGATTACTTTTGGGCCAGTTACATATTCGCCATACTCTGCATTGTTAGATATTGAGTAGTTCATGTTGGCAATACCGCCTTCAAACATTAAGTCCACGATTAGTTTTAATTCGTGTAAACATTCAAAATATGCCATTTCTGGTGCATAACCCGCTTCAACCAATGTTTCAAAGCCCATTTTTACAAGTTCAACTGCACCACCACATAAAACAGCTTGTTCGCCGAATAAATCGGTCTCACATTCGTCACGGAAAGTTGTTTCAATAATGCCTGAACGACCGCCGCCGATAGCAGAGGCATAGGCTAAACAAATTGCTTTTGCAGTGCCTGAAGCATCTTGATGAACAGCGATTAAGTCGGGAACACCGCCGCCACGAACAAACTCAGAACGTACTGTGTGCCCTGGCGCTTTTGGAGCAATCATGATGACATCTAGATCGGATCTAGGTACAACTTGGTTGAATAGAATTGAGAAACCATGTGCGAAAGCTAAGACGGCACCTTGTTTAATGTTAGGTTCAATTTCTTCTTTGTACAGTTTTGATTGAAATTCATCAGGTGTCAAAATCATGACAATGTCAGCACTGGCGACTGCATTAACTACATCTTGAACGATTAAGCCATGTGCTTGAGCTTTTGCTACTGAAGGCGACCCAGCACGCAAGCCAACGATAACATCAACACCAGATTCTTTTAAGTTAAGGGCGTGTGCATGGCCTTGTGAGCCGTAGCCTATTATGGCTACTTTTTTAGCTTTGATAATTGAGAGATCGGCATCTTTGTCATAATAAACTTGCATGATTTTTCCTGTTTTCTGTATTTAAAATTTAGTGAACAAAATATTAAGGTGTTTTTTATACTTTATAGCTTCTTTATAAATGCAATCCTTTTTCGCCTCTAGAAATGCCTGTCGCGCCTGAGCGAACTGCTTCAATAATAGAGTCTGGATCGATCGCAGCTATAAAAGCATCGAGTTTTTCTGAAGGACCGGTCATCTCAATAATATAGGTGCTAGGTGTGACATCGATAATCTTTCCACGAAATATATTCGCCATACTTCTAATTTCATCACGATTTTCAATGGTTGTTTTTATTTTAACCATCATAAGTTCGCGCTCAATATGAAAAGATTCAGCAAGGTCGACCAGTTTAACAACGTCAATTAATTTATTTAGTTGTTTGGTGATTTGTTCGATAATTTCTTCGCTACCACTGGTAACTAATGTCATTCTTGAAAGGCTGGGATCTTCAGTTGGTGCTACAGTGAGCGACTCAATGTTATAGCCACGTGCTGAAAACAAACCCGCTACGCGTGATAAAGCGCCTGATTCATTTTCCATCAGAATAGAAATAATGTGCTTCATTTAAGCCAGCTCCCTGTCTGTTGAAGTGCCTGTAGCGACCCTTAATTTCATTTCATGGTGACCTTTACCCGCCTCAATCATTGGGTAAACATTTTCAGTTTGATCAGTCATAATGTCTAAAAAAACTGTGCGATCTGTCATTGCAAACGCTGCTTCCAAAGCAGGCCTAACTTCTTCTGGTTTGCTTATCCGCATGCCGACATGACCATAGGCTTCTGCTAGTTGGACAAATTCAGGGATAGTATCCATATACGAATGTGAATATCTGCTTTGGTAAGAAAATTCCTGCCATTGTCTAACCATGCCCATATAGCGATTATTCAAATTAATGATCTTAATCGGAGTATTGTATTGCAAGGCAGTTGATAGTTCCTGGATACACATTTGTATGCTGGCATCACCCGTTACACAGGCAACCTCCGATTCCGGAAAGGCTAATTTAACCCCAATGGCTGCTGGTAAACCAAAGCCCATGGTGCCTAGTCCCCCAGAATTTATCCAATGACGTGGCTTGTCAAAAGGATAGTATTGCGCTACCCACATCTGATGTTGGCCAACATCGGAAGTTACATAGGCATCGCCTTTAGTTACTTCATGCAGTTGTTCAATGACATATTGCGGCTTAATTAAAGGACTTGTTCGATCAAAATCCAGGCAGTTGAGTGCTTGCCAATGTCTAATTTGATTCCACCATTGTTCCAATGCTTTTTTATCTGGCTTTTTTTGACTTTCTTTGATCAGTTCAAGCATTTGTTTTAACACTGGCTTAACATCGCCAACAATAGGAATATCCACCTTAACTGTTTTGGAAATGGAGGCTGGGTCAACATCAATATGAATTATTTTTGCATAAGGGCAAAATAAATCGAGTTTACCCGTAACTCGGTCGTCGAAACGTGCTCCGATGGCAATAATAACGTCGCTATCATGCATCGCCATATTGGCTTCATAAGTGCCATGCATCCCTAGCATACCTACAAATTGTTTTTCAGTTGCAGGATAGGCTCCCAAACCCATTAGGGTGTTAGTGATTGGGTAGCCTAGTGTCTTTGTAAATTCGATTAATTCATTACTGGCTTCACCTAAAACCACGCCACCGCCAGAGTAAATGATTGGCTTTTGTGCGCTTAATAATAACTCAACAGCTTTTTTAATTTGTCCTTTATGACCTGTAACCACAGGGTTATAAGACCGAATGGAAACTTTTTTAGGGTATTTATAGGGCACTTTTATGTTGGGTGCAGTTATATCTTTAGGCACATCAATTACAACGGGACCAGGACGACCGGTTGTGGCAACATAAAATGCCTTTTTAATGGTTTCTGCTAATTTGGTCACATCTTTAACCAAAAAATTATGCTTAACACAAGGTCGCGTAATGCCAATCATATCAACTTCTTGAAAGGCATCACTACCAATTACTGGTAAAGATACTTGGCCTGAAATGATGACCATAGGTATTGAGTCCATATATGCAGTCGCGATACCGGTCACTGCATTGGTGGCACCAGGGCCCGAAGTAACTAATACCACACCCGGTTTTCCGGTAGCTCGTGCATAACCATCAGCCGCATGTGTTGCACCCTGTTCATGACGAACCAGTATGTGTTTAAGTTCATCTTGTTGGAATAGGGCATCATATAAATGCAATACTGCTCCGCCAGGATAGCCAAAAATATATTCTACGCCCTCGTCTATAAGACTTTGAACTAGGATTTGTGCTCCGCTTAGCTCCACGCTAATACCTCAGTAAACATGATTATTTTTAATTTAAGTCGCTTATAAAATTTTTTTTAATCCAGAATAGATGAATTAAAAAACAAACTAGAAGACATTGTTAAGATGATTAACTTTTTTCAGACAGTTTAATATTCGACATTTTACTAGGTTATTAAACAAATTGTAATTATCTCTCTTATACTTTTTGATTTTTAAGGAAATGACTGATACTTCTCCCCATCAAATTAAGGTAAAAAAACAGCTTGCATTATGTAACACAGTCTTTTGTTGGGTTAATCATCATTCATCGTGAGTGGCATTTCCAGTGAGGTGTTCTCATGAATTTTGAAGCCACGCATTTCAAGAATGCCTTTGGTATTAAGAGAAATTATTAAGTGGAGGGCGTCAGGATAGGAGGTTAAATTTATATCTTCGGCAGAGGGTAATGCTGGAGCTGTCGGGTGAGAGTGATAAATGGCGAAGAAATGTTCACCTAAGTCTCTCATTGATTTCATGGCTGAAATCTGTTGACTGCTATCAAGAAGAAAATTGCTCTCAGGGAATTTTGCGACGTTTTTTATTGGGTAGCAATGAGTTGGAAAACCATTTTTACTGCCAATAAGTCCGCATATTTCAATATTTGGCGAAATTTGTGCAAGATGGAGTAATTGGTTGGTTATTTTACGAGGAATTTTTATAGGCGCTTTGGTTATCATGCTTAATTTAAAGGGATAGTTATTGACTAGAGGTTAATAAACGGTCGGTTGTGGTTTGTTCCATTGTCCGTAAGTTACTCTAGGTTGTCCTGATAGGTCTGTGGTTGTTTTAACAAGGTCATATTCAAAGGTATTAAAAATAGCTTGAACAGCTTGTTGTTGATCATAACCATGCTCAATTAACAAATGGCCTCCAGGCTCCAGAAAATTACGGGCGTTTTCACTTATGATTTTAATATCTTTAAGTCCGAGTTTTCCAGAACATAAGGCTGATCGTGGTTCAAAACGAATATCACCTTCAGTTAAATGTACATCATCTTCGGCTATATAGGGTGGGTTGCTTACTATTATATTGAACTTGGTAGAGGACACATTTGATAGCCAGTTGCTTTGAGAGAACTTGATATTATTAATGTTGTGTTTGTTGGCATTAAGTTGAGCAATTCCAAGTGCTGCCAAACAAAAATCGGTGGCGCTGACATCAGCATTTGGTCGTTCAGCGGCTAATGTGATGGCTATATTCCCAGAACCTGTGCCGAGATCAAGTATTTTTATCGGTTTATTGTGGGGTATCAACTTTAAGCTAAGTTCGATAATGAGTTCAGTGTCGGGGCGAGGAATTAAAACGTCTGGGCTGACGTGAAAATTTCGCGACCAAAACTCTCTATTGCCGGTGATATAGGCAATAGGTGTTCCCTTTTGTCGATCATTTATTAGTGACCAAAATTGGGTTGTCTGTTTTGGTTGAAGTTCAAAATCTGGCCAGGTACGAAGGTATGATCTTTCTTTTTTTAGTGTCTGGCACAATAATATCTCCGCATCTAGGGTCGCTGAATCTGAATTGATGGCAAGTATTTTTGTCGCTTCATCCAATAAGGATTTAATACTTGGCATTAAATTTAATCTTCACCTAGTTGAGTGAGAAGTTCTGCCTGATGTTCGCGAATAAGTGGTTGAATAACTTGTTCTAGGCCGCCTTGCATGATGTCATCCAGTTTATACAAGGTTAAATTAATGCGGTGATCCGTTAAGCGACCTTGGGGATAATTGTAGGTTCGGATACGCTCAGAGCGATCACCGCTACCAACCTGAAGCTTTCGGGTCGCTGATTGCTCAGCATGTTGTTTTTCTTGTTCCACGGATAATAATCGTGAGGCCAGTAAAGACATAGCTCTCGCTCTGTTTTTGTGTTGTGAGCGCTCGTCCTGGCATTCAACGACCGTGCCTGTGGGAATGTGTGTAATACGTATGGCTGACTCGGTTTTATTAATATGTTGGCCACCAGCCCCTGATGCTCTGAAGGTGTCGACTTTGAGGTCGGATGGATTGATGTCAATGGCATCCACTTCCTCGACTTCTGGCATGATGGCCACGGTGCAGGCTGATGTGTGGATTCTTCCTTGTGATTCTGTTTCAGGTACGCGCTGTACTCGGTGGGCTCCAGATTCAAATTTTAATTGGGAATAAACGTCCCGACCGGTAATTCGCAAAATTACTTCTTTATAGCCGCCATGATCTCCTTGGTTTTCGCTAATAATTTCTATTTGCCAGCCTTTTCTTTCTGCGTAACGTTGATACATACGGGAAAGATCGCCGGAAAAAATAGCGGCTTCATCACCACCTGTTCCGGCTCGCACTTCTAGGAAAATGTTACGGTTGTCGTTGGGGTCTTTGGGGAGTAATAATATCTGTAATTCATGATCTAGAGACTCTATCAGCTTTTCGGCTTCGTTAACTTCTTCTTTAGCCATTTCCCTGAGTTCTGGGTCAGTGTCAGTAGCCATTTCTTTAGCTGAGGCAAGCATTTCTAATGCTTGTTCGAATCTTTTGTAACAATCGACCAAAGGTGCGATTTGAGCATATTCTTGGCTTAGGGTGCGAAATTTATTTTGATTGCCCTGAACTTCAGGTTCTGAAAGTAAGGCGGCGATTTCGTCATAACGCTCACATAGGTTTTCTAATTTAAGTTGGATGGATTGTTTCATTTAGGGTAGTTTAATTTAAAAATTTCTCGGGCAGCCGCAATTAAATCGTGGCGTTCATTTTCTGCTGCTGCTCTTATTTGAGTGCTGGGTGTATGTATTAATTTATTAGTTAGGCTGTAGGCAAGTCGATTAAGTGCTTCTTCGGGAGAAATGCCGTTTTTAAGTTGTAGCAATGCTTTTTGTAAGGCTTCATTTCGAGTTTCAAGCGCTTGATCACGGTAATCAAGAATAGTTGATTGTGCGCCTTGAGCGCGTAGCCAAGATGAGAAGAAATCAACCTGAGTGTCGATTATTTCTTCTGCTTGTTCTGCCGCCAGTCGGCGTGAATTCATATTTTGGTCTATAGTGTGTTGCAAATCATCAACGGTGTAAAGGTAGACATCCCTAAGTTGTTCAACTTCAGCTTCTATATCACGAGGCACGGCTAGATCTACCATAAAGATAGGTTTATGTTTGCGTTTTTTAAGGGCGCTTTCGACGCGCCCTTTCCCTAAGATAGGTAGTTGACTAGCAGTGGATGAAATAACAATATCTGCTTCAGCTAGGTGCATAGGCAATTCAGATAAAGCAATTGCATAGCCATTAAATTGTGATGCAAGCGTGTGTGCTTTGTCATAAGTGCGGTTTGCAATAATAATACGCCCTATGCCTTGTTGGGATAGGTGGCGTGCTGCAAGTTCAATGGTTTCTCCTGCGCCAATGAGTAAAGCGGTCTGCTCGCTAAGTTTATCGAATATTTGTTGAGCCAGTTGTACGGCAGCAAATGCTATAGATACTGGGCTGGAGCCAATTGAGGTGTCAGTGCGAACTTTCTTGGCAGCAGTAAAAGTGTGCTGAAAAAGTTTTCCTAGTTGCTTTCCTAAAGTGCCTGCGTCACAAGCGGCTTGGTAAGCAGTTTTCATTTGACCAAGAATTTGCGGTTCTCCAAGGATCATAGAATCTAGGCCACAAGCAACTCGAAAAATATGTCGGTACACAGATCTGTCAGTATGCCAATACAAGTATGGCGTGAAATCAGCTGGATTAATTTGTTTGCATTGGGCTACCCAATCCACCAATATTTGTTGGTTTTTAGAAGTGGATGTGCAATAAAATTCTGTACGATTACATGTCGAGAGAATTGCAGCTTCACTAATTTCTTTGAGCTGCCATAGTTCTTTCAAAGATGTTTCTAGGGCATCCGCAGGGAATGACAGGCGTTCACGTATGGACACCGGTGCGGTATTGTAATTAATCCCTACGGCAAGAAAAGTCATGGCAATTTGTTAGGTTAAATTTAATGTTAAATAAAATTCAAGATGTGAGATTAAAGATGTTTTCAGTGTTTCTTGTCGGGCATTTTACACTTCAGCGTTATGAATTTAATTAAAAACATACGTATATTATGTAGTCGAATTTCAAGAAATATAATAAATTTATCTAAATAGCGTAAATTTGCTGTCTAAACTGGCTACTATTTTATGATAATCTATTGTGAAATATATATTGAGTAATAAATAGGATTGTGTGTGTTAATTTTTAGATTGATTCTGGTGCTAGCACTTATTTTGCTGAATAGTTGTGCAGATTTTTCGGAAAAATTAAGTGATTCTGAGGTAACTGCTGCGCCTGTAAGGGAATTAGAGGTAAAGGAAAAGGTTAAGCAAAAAGAACAAAAATCATCAATTGATCCGGAAATACTGTTCACGTTATTAACGGCAGAACTTGCAGGGCAAAGAGGCCAATATGATATTGCTCTAGATGGCTATATTGAAGTTGCAAAACGTACGCAAGATGCAAAGTTTTCTGAAAGGGCAGTTATGATTGCTATGTATGTAAAAAATAGCAACAAAACGAAAGAGGCATTGGGCTTATGGTTGCGGCAAGATCCCAAGAATCTATCAGCGAGAAAAATTGCAGCATTATTGGCATTAAGATCCGGAAATAAGTTGGAAGCTACTGAGCATTTAAATGCTATGTTGATTTACGATGCTACTGGTTTTGAAAGCGCATTGCTTGAATTGGCTGGTGTTATACAAAAAGAAGGTAGAGTAGATATTATTTATGATGTGCTAGATGAATTGTCAAAACAGCATAAGGACAATGCAGAAATTTATTTTATTCAGTCGTTGCTGGCGCTGCAGAAAAAAGACAAAAATCTAGCAGAAACAAAAATTCAGCAGACATTAAGATTAAAACCTGATTGGGAAAAGGCGGTTATATTACAAGCTCAGATCGCTGTGTTTGGTGGGGATTTTAATAAGGCAAAGTTGTTGTTGAGTGATGCTTCTGATAAGTATCCGAATAATAGCAAGATTAATAGAATGTTAGCTCAAATCTTAATCAAAACCGGTGGATATAAAGAGGCGATCGAGCTCTATAAAAAGATAATCTTGGCTGATCCTAAGGATTTTGAGAGTCAATTTGCTGAAGGGTTGGTCTATTTGCAATTGGATCAAGATCAACAGGCTGAAGATGTTTTCAAAAAGATGCTGGAGCAGCCAGATTGGCGTTATCAGGCATGTTTTTACCTGGGTAAGCTGGAAGAGAAGCAAGGTAATGAGAAAAAAGCGCTATCATGGTTTGATCAGGTAACCGAAGGGCCATTTGCCTTTGATGCATCGGTTTCAGCAATTTCTTTGCTGCAGAAAGAAAAACACTTAGAAGAGGCTGGTTCTCGATTAAGTCTTTTGCAAATGAAATTTCCAAGACAAAAGTTGCAGTTAGTGCTGGTTCAGGCTGAGCTATATAATCAGCAAAAGAAATACGATGAGGCTATCAGTACTCTAAGTAATGCATTGACTGATTTTCCTAATCAAAAGGAGCTTTTATATACAAGAGCTTTGATTTTAGAGCGTATAAATAAGCTTGACTTAGCGGAAATTGATCTGAAGAAAATATTAGCTATTGATCCCAATAATTTTGAGGCATTAAATGCTTTGGGCTATACCCTGTTAAATAATTCTGGTCGTTACGTTGAAGCCGAAAAATTATTGCAGAAAGCACTTGATCTTGAGCCCAATGAAGCGGTCATAATTGATAGTTTTGGGTGGCTTCAGTTTAAGTTGGGGCATCTTGATCAGGCGCTAAAATATTTACAGCAAGCCTATGAAAGGCAGCCAGAAAATGAAATAGCTGCTCATCTTGCCGAAGTATTATGGGTCTTAGATAGAAAGGATGAAGCAAGGAAGGTCTTTGAAAGGGCAATTAAAGGGTCGCCAGATGATGAGTATCTTCAAGACTTTAAAAAAAGAATATTGAGAAGCGAGTGATTTAAGTGTTGTTGGGTCAGATGGTAAAAAAAACTGCGCTGTATTTGTTTATATTGATGGCATCAAGTTGCGCTATGGAGACGGTTGTTCCAGAAACGCCATATTCAAAATTCAGCAGAGAAAGTTTATATAACTTAGAGCATTGGTCATTTGATGGTCGCTTGGGGCTGACTAATGGTAAGGAATCTTGGCAGGCAAATATAAATTGGCAGCATAAACCTAATGATGAGGAAATGAAGTTATCCGGACCTTTGGGTCAAGGTGCAATTGTAATAAAGCTAACTGGTGAGAAGGTTACTATAGATCGTGGAAATGCTAAAATTCAGACATCATCGCAACCGGAAGCCTTTATAAGTCAGCAAGTTGGTATGTTTGTACCCGTGCATTCATTGCGATATTGGGTGATTGGTGTGCCTGAACCTGGTATTTCGTTCATTGATACGCCAGTGGGGTTTAGGCAGTCAGGATGGTTGATTGAGTACAAGCAAATGCAGCGAGTTAATGAGCGGAACATGCCCCGGAGAGTTACAGTGGCAAATGAGCGGGTTAAATTGAAAATAATGATAGATCAGTGGGCTTTAAATGTTGGAAAAACAATATAGTAATGCTGGTTGGGCTGAGAGATGGCCTGCACCAGCAAAAATAAATTTAATGTTAAGAATTGTTGGGCAAAGAGCTGATGGATATCATTTGTTGCAAACCGTATTTCAGTTTATTGATTTATTTGACTGGCTGGTTTTTCATCCGGTTGATAATGGTAGAGTCACTTTAGTAAATCCTATTCCAGGAGTGCCAGAGCTTGATGATTTAACAGTTAGAGCAGCAAATTTGTTAAAAGTGGAGACTGGTTATAAATCAGGTGTGCGTATCGAAGTAGAAAAAAACTTACCAATGGGTGGTGGTTTGGGTGGGGGCAGTTCAGACGCAGCAACAACTTTGGTGGTTTTAAATAAATTATGGGGCTTACAGTTATCTGTAGAGAGATTGATGGCGCTAGGATTAAGTTTAGGGGCGGATGTGCCTATTTTTGTTTCAGGTTATGCTGCATGGGCTGAAGGTGTTGGTGAAAAATTAGAGAAAATAATTCTTGATGAGCAATGGGTTGTAGTTATTAAGCCGGAGTGCCATGTAAATACAAAAGAGATATTTTCAGCTAAAAATTTGACACGTAATAGTAAATCAATCAAAATAAGCGACTTTATAGCTGGACAACACCAAAATGATTGTGTTGAGGTAGTCAGTCAGCGATACCCGCTTGTAAAAGATGCTTTAGTTGCTTTGTCTGAGTTTTCGGAGGCAAGGTTGACTGGTTCAGGGGCTTGTGTATTTGCACAGTTTGATTCAGAAATATTAGCGATAAATGCGTATCAGTCGCTTAAAAATAACGGCTGGCAGGTTTATATTGCTAAAGGGTTAAATGAATCGCCTTTGTTTTCAAAGCTAAAGGCTGGTAAATATATTTCATAATTATTGGGTCGTCGCCAAGCGGTAAGGCACGGGGTTTTGATCTCCGCATACCAAGGTTCGAATCCTTGCGACCCAGCCATTTACCTCCACTAAATTAATTTCTAATTGGGAGTGCTTGAATGAATGAGACTCCAATGATGGTGTTTTCAGGGAATGCTAATCTGGCTTTGTCTGAAGGAATAGTTAAGAAGCTAAATATGCGCCTGGGGATGGCGACTGTTGGTAGGTTTAGTGATGGAGAAATAGCGGTAGAAATTGAAGAAAATGTCCGTGGTAAGGATGTTTTTATTATTCAGCCTACTTGCTCCCCTACCAATGAAAATTTAATGGAATTATTGGTGATGATTGATGCTCTTAAGCGTGCATCTGCATCTCGAATTACTGCGGTATTGCCATATTATGGTTATGCCAGACAAGATAGGCGCTCTCGATCGGCTCGTGTACCAATAAGTGCAAAGCTGGTTGCTAGGATGATAGAGCAGGCAGGCGCAAGTCGTATTTTAACGGTTGATTTGCATGCCGATCAGATTCAAGGTTTTTTTGACATACCTGTGGATAATGTTTATTCATCGCCGATTCTATTGGGTGATGTATGGCGTCAACAATATAAGGATTTGATAGTTGTATCGCCTGATGTAGGTGGTGTTGTTAGAGCCAGAGCGCTGGCAAAACGCTTGGATGATGCTGATCTAGCAATTATAGATAAGCGTAGGCCAAAGGCTAATGTATCAGAAATAATGCATATTATTGGTGATGTTGATGGTCGAACCTGCGTAATGATTGATGATTTGGTCGATACTGCAGGAACTTTATGCCATGCAGCCGCTGCTTTAAAGAGGCGCGGAGCGGTAAGGGTAGTTGCTTATTGTACGCATGCGGTTTTATCAGGTGCGGCAATGAAGAATTTGAATGGTTCTGAATTAGATGAGTTAGTTGTTACAGATACCATTCCTTTAAATTCAGATGCGGCAGGGTCCGGTAAAATAAGGCAGCTGAGTGTTGCTGAAATGCTGGCTGAGACTATTAGACGTATTGCAGTAGGTGAGTCAGTTAGTTCGCTTTATGTAGATTAAGAGACGATTATTAGAATTTATGTAGGTGTTTATTGGATGCCTATTTCAGAGAAATGGTGAGGAAAGATGTCAAGTGTATTTGAATTTGTTGCTGAAAGACGAGAGCAATCAGGAAAAAACGTGGCTAGGCGTGCGCGTAGACAAGGGAATGTGCCTGCTGTTATATATGGCGGATTAGGTGCTCCTCAAATGTTGGTGCTAAATCATAACGAAGTAATTAAGCATCTTGCCCATGAGGCTGTTTATTCGCATGTGTTAGATATAACAGTTGATGGAAAAAAAGAGCAGGCTATTTTGAAGGGAGTTCAGCGGCACCCTGCTAGAGTTCAAATTTTGCATCTTGATTTTTTGCGGGTTAATATGTCTGAAGAATTAAAGGTGCATGTGCCATTACATTTTATCAATGAGCATTCATCGGTCGGTGGAAAAAAGGGAGGTATTGCAGCTCATTCCATGGTTGATATAGAAGTTTCCTGCCTGCCTTCATTGTTGCCTGAATATTTAGAAGTAAATCTTGCTGGTTTAGATATTGGAGAGACAATACATCTTTCTGATATTGTATTGCCGAAAGGTGTTGAGATATTGGCTTTGTTGCAAGGACCGGAGCATGACTTGCCAGTTGTATCTATGATGGCCTCAAAAGCTAGTAAGGATGATGCGGCTGTTTAAAGAGAGATGTGCTAAAAGTGATTAAACTTATCGTTGGGCTGGGTAATCCAGGTCAACAGTATGAAAAAACCCGGCATAATGCCGGGTTTTTGTTTTTGGACAGGCTTGCATCAGAATTGGGTGTGTTCTGGGTTAGTCAATCGAAGTTTCAGTGTTCATTAGCAGAAGCGAATATTGGAAATACCAGTGTTATGTTGTTAAAGCCCACCACATTCATGAATAGAAGCGGTGAGTCGGTAGGAAAGGTTGCAAGATATTACAAAGTGATGCCGGAAGAAATTCTCGTGGTTCATGATGAGTTGGATTTTAATCCTGGTGTTCTGAGGCTAAAAATATCTGGAGGTCATGCTGGTCATAATGGTTTAAGGGATATTATTAGTCATTTGGGATCCAATGAGTTTTATCGGTTAAGAATCGGTATTGGTCGCCCAGATCAAAAGCAAGATGTTGCGAACTTTGTATTGTCTCAACCAACAAAGTTAGAGTCAGAAATGATAGGAAGTGCGATTGAGTTGGGTCAGTCTTTCATGGCGCAAATGGTTTCTGGTGATATAGCGACTGTGATGAACAAAATGAATTCCTGAGCTCTGGCTATGTTAACGTGACATGATTAAAGCAATATTAGTGACATTAGTCTTTAGATTAAATATTGCAATATTAAAGTGATGCTCTTGTAGGGTCATGGCTTTATAGTTTATTAGTCCAATTATAGTAATCTTTAGTTGACACATGATTTCTTATAAAAGATAATGGTTTGCTTACCCGATATAGGAGGGGTTCCCGAGCGGCCAAAGGGATCAGACTGTAAATCTGCCGGCTCTGCCTTCGGAGGTTCGAATCCTCCCCCCTCCACCATCATGAATTAAAAATAAATCTGCGGGTGTAGTTCAATGGTAGAACTCCAGCCTTCCAAGCTGATCACGTGGGTTCGATTCCCATCACCCGCTCCATTTTCTGAGATTAAGCTCATATAGCTCAGTAGGTAGAGCACTTCCTTGGTAAGGAAGAGGTCTCCGGTTCAAATCCGGATATGAGCTCCAAGATATTTTTGCGATTTTTGTCAGGTGTAATCATGGCCAAAGAAAAGTTTTCACGTAATAAGCCCCACGTCAACGTAGGCACAATTGGTCATGTTGACCACGGTAAGACAACGCTAACAGCGGCATTAAC
>Ga0192647_100378_pt1 | contig 31462 bp, 36 predicted proteins | sample LauGreFa1BDMLBSN_2_FD_133046 | JGI IMG/M metagenome (GOLD analysis project Ga0192647, IMG submission 133046) | Freshwater lake microbial communities from Lake Michigan, USA - Fa13.BD.MLB.SN - reassembly | ecosystem: Environmental > Aquatic > Freshwater > Lake | place: Lake Michigan, USA... | reverse complement strand
CATGCGGCGTCAGCCGTCACCGTGGCCGATGCCATGCTGAGCAATCTGAACCTCAACCGGGCGACGGCGGGTGCGGTCATCAACCGTCTCGAGCACACCATCAGCAACCTGATGAATGTGGTGCAGCGCACGGAAGAGGCGCGTTCGCGCATCGAAGACGCTGATTTTGCGGCCGAATCGGCCGCCATGGCGCGGGCGAACGTGCTGGTGCAGGCGGGCAGCGCCATGCTGGCCCAAGCAAACCAGTCGCCGCAGTACATCCTGGCGTTGCTCCGGTAGGCCGCGCCCATGAACAAAACTAAAGCACGTCAGCAACGGGGAGGCAGGCCATGAGCGCATCGGTTAGCGCAGGCGGCGCCGCTGTTCCGCTGGCAACACAGACACCGGAGCCCGCGGCCACGCGGGTGCCAGCGCGCCTCGAATTTGTCGCCGTCGGCAGCGGGTCGCCACCGGCGGATCAAGCTCGGCCGTCGGCCATCGAGGTGTTGCGCGCAGAGCTCGGCGACTCGCTGGGCGACGTTAACGCCCGCCTGTCGGAGCGTGGTCAGCGGCTCGACATTGGCGTCGATCCGAGCACCGGAGCCGTAGTGGTCAAGGTCTCGGACGATAAAACGGGCGAGGTCGTCCGTCAGATCCCCTCGGAGGACGCGTTGCGCGTAGCGCGCAACATTGAAGTTTTGACAGGAATCCTTGTAGACCACAAGGAGTAATCAGGAGAAGGCATATGGCACCAAATGCAGCACTCAAGGCTTATCAGTCGGTAAATAAGGAGTCGATGGCTCACGGCGGGAAGGGCGCCGAGCTCGTGGTAATGCTCTACGACGGCATCACCGAGTCTCTCGTCAACGCGCGAGGGCACATCGAGCGCAAGGAATGGCGCGAATCGGGGCACCAGTTCGCGCGCGCGTTCACCATCATTGCGGGTTTGCGCGAAACCATCGATTTCGACCGGGGACAACCGGTTGCTGACGACTTGTTCAGGTTTTACAACGCACTGACCTCGCAGCTCATCAAGGCGCAGTCGCGTCGTGATCTCGATCTGCTCAAATCGTGCGTCGAGATGGTCACAGACGTCCGAACGTCCTGGTCGCAATTGGCGGCCCAGGGCGGTACGGGTCCGGCCGTGACGTTCAGCCCGGCCGAGACTTCTCGGACGGCAGTGGCACCCATTGGTGCTGCGGTAGCCGCTGCCTACTAGGCGGTCTTGGCTGGCTGAACGTCGGGGATCGCGGCGGGGGGTCAAACCCCCGCCGCCAATTCCTTTTCGGGCACTAAAGAACGGAACCCTCGAGCCGACTTGAAGGGCATACGGGAGTTGACCGTCTTTGGAGCACCACCATGTCAGTCCACGCTTTGAACGCTTATCGATCCACGGACCTGAATTCGCGCTGCGAGACCTCTAGCAAGCGCGACCTCGTGATCATGCTGTACGACGCCGCCATCGATGCGATGGGTGTGGCGCAGCAACACGCTGCCCGGGGCGAGAAGCGAGCCGTCAATGCCGCCACCACTCGGGCGCTGACCATTCTGAGCGGTCTCCGCGAGACCTTGGATCTCAAAAACGGCGGCGCCGTTGCCGCCCATCTTGATGATTTTTATCAGTTTTTGATGCGCCGGCTGGTTCAGACTGTGGGCGCACCCAACGCTGCCGATTTGGCCGATTGCCAGGACTTGCTGAGTCAGGTTCGAGAGGCCTGGGCGGCGATCACGCCTCAGACTGTGGGCGAGGTTAACCGTCGGTTGTTCGTCGTTCATTCCTGATCCTTGCTACTATCCACCAATTAGTTCCGTTTTGGATGTTTCTCGGAACGGATAGTCGGGTCGTAGGGCGAGGGGTGGGCTTGGTCGCTGAGTCAAATAGCGTGCTCGCTGACACGCGTCTGGGTGATCCCCTCGGGATGCTCGCTGGCGACTCCGGTGCGATGCGGTCGCTGCGCACCCTGATTCGCCGTATCGCGGCGAGCGACAGCACAGTACTGGTTGTTGGGGAATCGGGTACCGGAAAGGAACTCGTCGCCAAATCGATCCATCAGTTGTCAGCTCGATCGCGACACGCGTTTGTGCCGGTCAACTGCGGGGCCATCCCGCACGAGCTGCTCGAAAGTGAGATGTTCGGCCACACCAAAGGCGCATTTACGGGCGCTTTGACCGACCGGCGCGGTCGGTTTGAGATGGCTGATTCAGGGACCCTGTTCCTAGATGAAATCGGCGATATGCCCCTCGAAATGCAGGTCAAGCTGCTGCGCGTGCTGCAGGAGCGCGTCGTTGAGCGGGTGGGTGACGAGCGGTCTTTCTCGGTCGATGTGCGAGTGGTCGCCGCGACGCACCGGCACCTTGAGGAGGCGATCGGAGCGGGAGAGTTCCGGGCTGACCTTTATTACCGGCTCAACGTCATACCGGTCTATGTGCCTCCATTGCGCGATCGCGGGCAGGATGTGCTGCTGCTATTCGATCATTTAGCCCGTCGCTGCGCGGCACCGTCCGGTCGGCCGCCGGTCCGTGCCACCGAAGACTTGAACCGTTGGATGACGGAGTACCACTGGCCTGGGAACTGCCGCGAGTTGCTGAACTTCGTGGAGCGTCTATCGGTGTTGTGGCCTGGCGAGGAAGTGGGCATGGCCCGCATCCCCTCGGCCATGATGCCGCGACTGCGCAACGCGCCAGTACCGAGCGCCGAGGAGCAGCGCGCCGTCCTTGAAATGTGGGATGCCGAAGTCGACACCGCCGGTAGCGACGTCGGAGAGAGCCAAGATCCGGCGCCAGCCACGGTGTCGATGAACCCGACGAGGCCCCAGTTGCCGGCGTTCGATAGAGATGGGGTGGCGGTAGATCTTAAAAAGCTGCTCGCCAACTACGAGGCCGCCTGGATTCGTGAGTCGTTGCGGGTGGCCTCAGGCAATGTCACCCATGCGGCCGACTTGCTGGGCCTGCCGCGGACCACATTCATTGAGCGGCTACGTAAATACGAGCTGTCGAATTCTCGACAATAACGCTCAGCAGTGTCGGCAGCCCCGGGCAAGTCGATGTTTTGATTGAATAAAAATCGCTGGCATGAGGATTGCTTAGGTAATCCCTGTTGCAGTCACCCGGTGCCTCTGTGTCCGCGATTCTCACCGAAAATCTTGCCCCGATGCCCATTCCCGTGCGGGCGAGCGCGGCGCCGCAGGTGGTGTTCGGCGATCCGTTCATGGCGCAGTTGCTGGCGCTTGCGGGGCGTGTTGCGCGTACCGAGGTCACCGTGCTCATCGGCGGCCCCTCCGGCACTGGCAAGGAAGTGCTGGCTCGGTACATCCATGATCGGTCGCTCCGCAAAGGCGAAAACTTTGTTGCTTTTAACTGCGCCTGCCTGCCGGAGTCGATGGTCGAGGACTTGTTGTTCGGGCACGAGAAAGGGGCTTTCACCGGAGCCACCCAAAGGTTCGAAGGGTTCTTCGAGCAAGCCGATGGCGGCACGTTGTTTCTGGATGAGGTGGGCGAACTGCCGCTCAGCGTGCAGGCCAAGCTGCTGCGAGTGCTGCAGGAGCGTGAGTTCACGCCGCTCGGCGCGACGCGACCGGTGAAGACGCGGTTTCGTTTGTTGGCCGCGACTAACCGTAATTTGCTGGCGGATGTGCAATCTGGCCGTTTTCGCGAAGACTTGTACTACCGCTTGAATATCTTCCCGCTGCAGCTTAAGCCGCTGCGGCAAAGACCCGGCGATATCGTCCCTCTCGCACGAGCGATGCTCGAGCGTCATAACTACATCGCAGGAGCGATGCGGCTCGATGAGTCCGCGATCGCCGCGTTGCTCGCGCACGAGTGGCCAGGCAACGTTCGCGAACTCGAGAACGTGATTCAGCGGGCGATGGTCGTGGCAGAGGGTGACACCGTGTCGGCGCATCACCTCGGTCTCGATGCCAGCCTGCCGCAGGATATGGGGGCACCGATGGTCGTCATGATGGCCGTTTCTGCGGCCGATGAGTCGCAGAGTCTGCTCAGCGGAGCGGAGCGCGAGCCGGAAGCCTCGCTCGCCAGTCGGCGTGTGATCCAAGAGGCGGAATTGATCCTTGAGACCCTGAAGGCATCACCCACGAAGACATCGGCTGCAGCACGGCTTGGAATTTCGGAGCGCACGCTGCGATACAAGCTTGCGCGGATGCGTGAGCACGGCTTGGTGGCGGCGGAGCTATGAGTCTCACCTCGGTTGCCATGCAACAGGCTCTCGAGCAGTTGCGCGAGATGCGCGAGTCCGTGAGGCCGCCCAGCGTTGCCAGTATCGATATCGCACAGCAGCAGGGCGGTGCGGAGCGTCCCGCGTCGATCAGCAAGAGCTCGTTCGTCGACACCATGAAAGCGGCGGTGGACTCGGTCAACAGCCAGCAAGCCGTGTCGCGAGAGCTGCAAACAGCCTACATCCGCGGCGAGGATGTGCCGTTGACCGACGTCGCGATCGCCATGCAGAAGTCCTCCGTCGCTTTCGAGGCGACGGTCCAGGTACGCAACAAAATTGTCGAAGCGTACAAAGAAATCATGAACATGACGGTGTAAGCCCATGGCAGCAGTTGAGGCAGACGTTCTCAGGGGGCGATTGGACAGCGAGGGGGCGGGCGGTGGCGTCATGGTCAGCACCTCCCGTAGCGCTGACTCTGCGACCAGCGGCGGGGCGCTTGGCTCGGTGTCCGCGGGTGGCCCTATGGGCGCGTTCCTGCAAAAGCCGGTTGTTCGGACCGCGCTGCCGTACGTCGGCATTGCGTTGGTGTTGCTGCTCGCCATCGTTGTGTATATCTCCGTGTCCACTCCGCCACCGCGGGCGTTGTATCCGGAGATGGCCGACGCGGACAAAGAGGCCGCCCAACAGCTGTTACAGCGCAATGGCGTCGATGTGAGTCTCGATCCTGTGACGGGCGCCTTGACCGTGCCGGTCGACAGTTTTCATGAGGCGCGGATCATGCTGGCTGCTGCGGGCTTGCCCAAAGAGGCGGCAAGCGGTGCGTCCATGCTGAACGAGGCGATGCCGCTCGGGACCAGCCAGTTCATGGAGCAGGCGCGATACAACGCCTCGATCGAGGAAGAGTTGGCCCAAAGTATCAAGCGGATCAACTCCATTCAGAGTGCGCGTGTCCATCTCGCATTGCCGCGGCAAAGCGCGTTCGTTCGTGATCGCGCTGAGCCGAAGGCATCGGTGATTGTTACGCCTTACTCGGGGCGCGCTGTGAGCGATGGTCAGGTGCAGGCGATCATCCACCTGGTTTCCTCGAGCATTCCCTACATGGTGCCGGCCAACGTTTCGGTCGTGGATCAGTTTGGCCGTTTGCTGACTGAGCCTCCCGGGTCCAAGGATCTCAATGCGAAGCAACTCGAACTTCGCCAAAAGATGGAAGCGGACTACGTCGATCGGATCAACCAGATCCTGGCGCCGATCTTCGGCACCTCCAACGTACGCGCGCAGGTCAACGCAGACCTCGATTTTTCGGTGGTCGAGCAGACCGTCGAAAACTACGATCCTGAAAACGCCGGCACGCGGGTCCGCTCGGAGCAGCTCAAGCAGAGTCAGACCACTGAGCCGAGCGCGTCGGGTATTCCCGGCTCCTTATCCAATGAAGCGCCGCCTCCGGTCGTACCGGTTGCTGCGGCGAATGTGACCGATGGCGCGGCAGCCACGCCCGCCGCAGCGGGTGCCCCGGGCGGGGAGCCTGTCCTCCGCGGTCAGGAAAGCAGCCAGAGTCGTAATTACGAGATGGACCGCACCGTGCGGTACGTCGTGGATCCGGCTCCGCGTCTACGTCGGCTCTCCGTCGGCGTGGCGATCAACGACGCCATCGCCGTGCCTGGCGCGGCGACCCCGCCGGCGCGAAAGCCGCTTCCTGCTGCAGAAATCGCCCGCCTGACATCTCTCGTGCAGGGGGCAGTCGGCTTCAGTGCCGGTCGAGGCGACGTGGTGAACATCATCAGTACCAATTTTGAGCCGCCGAAGACTGAGGCTGTGTTGCCCTTGTGGGAGCAGGACCGGTACATCGACCTGGCTAAATACGTGAGCCTTGCGTTGGCCGTGGCACTGTTAGCGTTCCTTGTGGTTCGACCGATCATCAACCGGCTGACCTACGTCGAGCCGCCGCAAATGACCAAGGAAAAGTTGCTCGAAGCACTCTCGGCCAGCGGTGTGGACGTCAGTCGATTGGGTGCCCCAGCCGCGCTGGGCGGCGATGCGGTGGGCGTTGCCGATGCGGCAGGCGAGGGCGTGGGCGTTGCCGGAGAGGTCGGCTTGAGCGATACCGATGTTGAGCTGCGCGAGGGCGAGAGCCTCGAGGATCTGCGCGCCCGACTCAAACCGCGCAAGAAGTCCGGCATCTCCGCCGAGATGCTCGACACCGCCAACAGCTACGACGACAAGGTCACCGTTGTGCGCATGCTGGTTTCGCAGGATGCGAAGCGAGTGGCTCTGGTGCTCAAGAATTTGATTACGCGCGATATCCGCTAGCTCTTGGAGTCTTGGTATGGCCGATGAGAACAATACCGCGACCGCAGTGCCTGCGGGGGTGGATATGGAGCAAGTCGCGGCTGAGGTCGCGGCTCTCTCGAATACCCAGCGTGCCGCAGTCATGCTGATGCTGCTTGGCGAAGATGAGGCGGCCAGTGTGATTCGTCACCTCGCGCCGAAAGAAGTGCAGCATTTGAGCGCAGCAATGATCTCTGTAGCGGATCTGTCCCAAGAGGCGGTGAGCGCGGTGCTCGACGGTTTTATCGCCACCATCAAGAAACAAACCAATATCGGTGGCGGCATCGATTACCTCGAGAATGTTCTGAAAAACGCGATTGGTGAGGACAAGGCCAGCAGCGTGTTGAGCCGAATTATGCCGGCCTCGGCGAATCGTGGGCTCGAGGTGTTGCAGTGGATGGACGCCCGTTCGATCTCTGAAATGATCGAACATGAGCATCCGCAAATTATCGCCATTGTTTTGTCGTTCCTCGATCATGACGTGGCGGCAGATGTGCTGCGGTTCCTGCCCGAAGGTCTGCGGCCGGAGGTGCTCTCTCGCGTGGCTTCGCTGGAGACCATCCAGCCCACCGCGATGCAGGAGCTCGAGGCCATCATGCGCAAGCAGTTTTCGTCCAACTCGTCGCTGAAGTCTTCGAGCGTCGGCGGCGTCAAGGCTGCGGCGAAGATCATGAATTACGTCAAGTCCGACATCGAGCAGGGCATGATGCGGGCGATGTCGTCGAAAGACGCGGATCTGGCTCAGCGCATCCAGGACAACATGTTCGCGTTCGAAAATTTGGAGGGCTCGGACAATCGTAGTATCCAGACCCTCATGCGCAATGTGCCGACCGAACTATTAATGGTGGCGCTGAAGGGTGCGGATGACATCCTCAAGGACAAGTTCCTGCTGAACATGTCGCAGCGCGCGCGAGAGATGTTCGTCGAGGAGATGGAGGCCAAGGGACCCATGCGTCTGTCGGAAGTCGAGGAGGCCAGAAAGCAGATCCTGCGGACGGCACGTCGCCTCTCCGATGCCGGCGAGATGATGCTCGGCCGCGGCAGCGACTACGTGTGATGCCGCGCTGATGAGTGTCCCCGTCGATAAACTTCCGCCTCGCAGACAAGCAGGCTTCGTACCGACAGACTCGTTGCAACGAGCCCGGCAGCCTGCAGAAGCGACCTTCGCAGCCCGGCATTTTGCGGCCAAGCGTGCCGGCTTTCTGTTGCGCGAGTTGGCGCGACAGCAGGCGTCGGACAGCGTACAGGCTGCCGTCGACGGCGGTGACGCCGCCGAATTGTCCGAGATAACCACCGGCGATGGTGCATTCGTCCCGGTCGAGGTCGACATCGGCTTTGATACGGCAGGGTTTGTCGATCCCGCCGAGGTGGAGCGCCAAGTGGCAGAGGCCGAGGCCCGTGGTCGGGCGCAGGCCGCAGCCGAGTTCGCTGCGGCGTTAGATCAGTCGATAGCCGTGTTGGATGCCGCTGGGCGTGAGCTGCTGAAGATGCAATCCGAGATGGAGCGAAAGATGATCGTGCCGCTCGCGCAGTCGAGCTTGCACATTGGTAGCGAGTTGGCGCGACAGGCGCTGCTTGGCGAAGCGCAGCTGGCCCAATACCTGGAGTCGGTGATGAAGGCGATGGGCGGCACCAGCGGCGAGGTGGCGCGCGAACATCTCACCCTGCGGCTGAACCCGCAGGACGTCATCGTCCTCGAGCGAGCGCAGTACAAGCCTGAGACGCTGACACTAGTAGCCGATCCGACCGTGCCGGCGGCCGGCGTGATCGTTACCGGGGGCGACAAGGTCGTCGATGATCGATTCGAGAATCGACTGCGAGACATGCGCGAGGCAGTGCTCGCTGCGGTCGCAGAGTTGCAGCGCGAATCCTTATCGTGACAACAAGTTTGCTTGAAAGGCTCCCCGTCGCCATCGGCGGCGCAACGCTGGCTGCCCCGTCGGTCAGCGGTGTCTTGACGCGCATCACCGGTCTTTTGCTCACTGCTCGCGGTGTACGCGTGCCGTTGGGCGCGTACTGTGAAGTGGTCGCAGAGCATGGCGAAGGCATCACCTGCGAGGTGGTCGGCTTCGATGGCGAAGAAGTTCAGTTGATGCCGTTGGCTACAGTGCAAGGCCTGTTGCCGGGCGCAGCAGTGCGCCCAGTGACGGCGACGGCGCGGGTCGGAGTCGGCTCTGGTCTGCTGGGGCGCGTGGTGGACGGTCTGGGCGCGCCGCTCGATGACGGTCCGGCCATTGAGCCTGAGGTATACGTTCCCTTGCGTGGCGGTCGACGTAACCCGCTTGAGCGTGCGCCAATCACATCGGTGCTCGATGTGGGTGTGCGTGCAGTCAACTCGTTTTTGACCATCGGTCTTGGGCAAAGAGTCGGTCTGGTCGCGGGTAGCGGTGTGGGCAAAAGTATGCTGCTTGGGATGATGACCAAGTTCGCGTCGGCCGACGTCGTCGTCATCGGCATGATCGGCGAGCGCGGGCGCGAGGTGCTCGATTTCGTCCACGAGACACTGGGAGACGAGGGGCGACGACGCGCGGTGGTAATCGCTGCGCCGGGCGATGCATCCCCGGTGATCCGGTTGCGCGCGACGCACTTTACCTGTGCGGTCGCTGAGTTCTTCCGCGACCAAGGTAAGAACGTCCTGCTGCTCATGGATTCGCTGACCCGTGTCGCTCATGCGCAGCGTGAGGTAGGGCTTGCGGTTGGAGAGCCGCCGACGACCAAGGGTTACCCACCTTCGGTGTTCTCGCTCATCAACGAACTGGTGGAGCGCGCCGGTAATGTCAGTGCAGGCGGAGGAATCACCGGCATCTACACAATCTTGGCAGAGGGTGACGATGCCAACGACCCGATCGTCGATGGCGCGCGCGCGATCCTCGACGGGCACATTCTCCTATCACGTGATATCGCCGCCATGGGGCGATATCCGGCTATCGATCTGAATGTGTCGATTTCGCGGTTAGCTCATCGACTGCTCAGCAGCGAACAACGCGATGTGGTGCGAAAGTTCCGACGGCTTAGCGCAGTGTGGGAGGAGAATCGCGATCTGGTGGCCGTGGGAGCCTACAAAGCGGGTTCCGATCCGGAACTTGACGAGGCCCTGAAAAGACAGGGTGTCATGCGCGAATTTCTCGGTCAGGACGCCGATGAGCGGGTCGACTTCGCCACCGGATTTCAACAACTGGCGCGGGTGCTCGCATGACGGATCGGGCATCGATTCGAGCAGCGCGCCTGACGCGAGTCGCGAAGGTGGGTGATGCACTCGCCAAATCGGCGGAGCGAATCGCGCTGGATCGGCGGCGATCTCTGGAGGCCGAGCAAGAACGACTTGAGACGGTCCGCAAGTACTGTGGCGATTATGGTCAATTGGCGCGCGAGCGCGAAGTAGCCGGACAGTCGGTGAACAGTCTGAGGATGTATCGGGAGTTCTCCGGTTGGCTGTCGACTCTGTCGCAGGATCAGCTCGATCGCGTGGCCCAGGCGGAGTTCTTTTTGGAGACGGCGGTCGATGAGGCGCGAGGGCGGCGGCGGTTCGCCGATGCGATCGATAAGGCCGCGGCCAAATCGACCAAGCAGGCCGCCGTGGTGGAACAACGACGCGAGCAGGCGAATTTGGATGAGCTCGCGGGTCGGCGAGTGGCATCGGGTTTGCATCGTTAGTTTGCAACACCACGCTACCGGCAATCAGGTTCCGCATTCATGGCTGTTCCACAGACACTTCTGAGCTCGATCGACGCAGGACGTCCTGCTGTGATGGGGTCCGCCCCAATTTCCGACGAATCGGTGGATGGCGCTGATTTTTCCGCATTTTTTGCGGATGCTGCGCGCACTCAGACCGAGGTCGGTACCGCATACCTGCCGGGCGAGGGGGAGGCTAGAGCGTTGCCGGATGCGACCGGCAAACCCTTGCCGGTCACGGTTGTGTCAGGGGATCAAGTTCTCGATGGCAGCCTAGAAGAGTTCGCGGTTGGCATGGGCATCGATCGGTCACTGGCTAGGCTGTTGTTGCAAGAGACCGCCGACCCAACCAGTACCTCAATGTCGGCGGACGTGACGGCATCCGCGGCCGTGAAGGCTGACGAGTTGACCGCTGACAAGCGCATACCCGATCCGGCGGATGCCACGTCGAGCATTTTTCCGTTCGTTCCCGCTGTCGGAATTCCGACACCTGCTGTCGCGATGCGAGCCCCGTCGGCCGAGGCTAAAGGAGTGGCGCCTCCCATTGGTGATGAAGACGTCTTGGGTCTGGCACAAGCTAGCCCCATGCTGCGTTCCATGATGAACGTGCGACCTGCGGTGCCGGGCCGGGCTTCGGCGTCGAGCACGGCTCACGAATTGCGTTGGCGAGCCACGGCCGACTATTCGTCGCTCGTTGCGCTCGCTGAGACCGCCGCACCGTCCGCCGGCGCCAGTCTCGAACGTGGGGTTCTTCCGCCTGCACTGCCATCAATACCCGAACAGGTAGCAAAATCGTTAGATCGCAGCGCCGTCGCGGTCGATGTGTCTGTAGAGGCCTCGGTCAGCGCAGCGGCGCCACAGCGCGCTGACGGACGAGGCGTGGAAGGCTTGGATTTCGTAGCGGAATCGCGCGTAGTGGTCGATGCCGAGGGCATTGCAACGTCGCCGCAGGCCACACTGCCAGCACAGTACAATCCCGTGGCAAACTTGCCCGTGTTGGACGTGATCAGGGTGGTATCACCGGAATCGAATAGAGCGGAGCAAGCCCCTGCCTCATCTCCGACATTGGCAGTGCCTTCTGCCGAACAAGCTCCGGGAGAAAGAGTGCGGGCATTCGCTGACGCCGTGGCGCAGCGATTGATGGGTCAAGTCAAAAGCGAAACGTGGAACGTTCGCCTAGCGTTGGAGCCGCAAAATCTCGGTGCCATGAATATTGATTTGACGCTGAACGGTACGGACCTTTCCGCCAATGTCGGTGTGGCCAATACCGAGGTGCGTGCGCTGCTCGAAGCCGGCTTGCCGCGTTTGCGTGAGGCCCTCGAGAGTTCGGGCTTGAATTTGTCACAATGGTCATTTGCCCAACAAGGCGCCAATTCAAATCGCAATTCCAATGCCGAGCGGTCGTTCACGCGTCTTTCCCGCGTTCAGGCTGAAGATGGCGTTGACGGAAATATCGACGACGTTGCACTGATGCCGCGCCGGATCGAAGACTCGAACCGCGTGCTCGACATGTTTGTTTGACTCTGTAGACTTCCGAAAACCAACTGATGGTGTACTCCGATGGCAGACAAGAAAGACGACAAGAAGAAAGCGGCCGACCCTGCTGCGCAAGCTGGCGACGACGCTGCACCTAAAAAGAAATCCAAGATCCTGATGTTGGTCCTGGTGGCCGCAGGCGCGTTGGCGCTGATCGGTGGGTCCGTCGGCGCCACACTGTATTTCACAGGGTTCTTCTCGCCCAAGCCTGTCGAGGCCGCCAAGCAGGAAGGCGAGGGGCACGGCGAGGAGCACGGCGGGGAGCACGCAGAGGGCGAGGGAGATGATTCCGGGGAAGAGGCTGGGCCGGAAGCCGGTGGTGGCGAGGCGAAAGACTCCGCCGAAGTGCCTGAAGCCGAAAAGTTCGCTGCAACCTACAAGCCCATTGAGCGGGATTTCACGATGAACGTGCCGAACTCAAAAAAGTTTGTGCAGTTCAAGGTCGCCTACAAGACCTTTTACGGAGATAAAATTGTCGAACGCGTCGTCAAGCATCAGATCGCCATCGAGGCGGCCATGCTGACCGCTGCCGCGCAGTTCTCCGAAGAGGAGTTGGTGTCACTTGAGGGTCGTACGCGAGTTGCGGGCGCCTTACGCGATGCCATGAACGACGTCTTGATCCGTAACGAAGACTTCGGCGGAATCGAGGAAGTCATGTTCACCCATTTCGTGTTCCAGTAATCCCTGGCGCTGACCGAGAACGCTGACATGTCAAAGTCTGGTCAAGTGTTGTCGCAAGACGAAGTCGCGGCGCTGGTCGAAGCGATGCAGAGCGGCAACGTCGAGACTTCCGCTGCGACGCCTGCTGCCGGTTCGGTGCAGGCCTACAGCCTGGTCGCCAACGACACTACCTCGCGCTCGCAGTTGGCGGCTCTCGAGATGATCAACGATCGATTCGCACGGCAATTGCGCGGCAGTCTGCTGACGCTGCTTAGGCAGGCAGTGAAGGTGGCTGTGGTGCCGTTCGACGTCATGACGTTCAGCGCGTATATGCAGAGCCTGCCATCGCCCTGCAACGTCAACATCGTGCGATTCTTGCCCCTGCGCGGCTATGGGTTGGTCACCATCGAGCCGACGATCGTCTACGGCGCTGTGGACAGCTTTTTTGGCGGTCGCGGCGGGGCCAACCTGGAACTCTCGCCTCAGCGGGGGTTCACGCCTACGGAGGAACGGATTATCCAGTTGCTCCTCGAGACGGTTTTCGCCGATCTCAAGGATGCCTGGGCTCCGGTTTATTCGATCAACCCCGAGTATGTCAGCCGCGAGATCAATCCAGCGTTTGCACAAATCGGTGAGGATCGCGAAACCGTCGCGGTTTGTCGCTTCGATATCGAGATGGGCACCTCCGCGCGCGGGCAAGTGACGGTCATGTACCCGTTCTCCGCCATCAAGCCCATCCGCTTGTTGCTGCGTGGGCGTCTGCAAACCGGCGAGCGTGATGAAAAAATGGCCGTCAAATGGGCCAATCAGCTCCGTGATGCAGTGTCGGACGCCGAGCTCGAAATGGTTGCCCGGCTCGCGACTCTCAGGGTGTCGGCGCTACAACTTGCGCGGATCAAGCCGGGCGATACGCTTTGGTTCAAGCCGCCCCCGGCCGTGCAGGTGCTGGTGCAGTCCAATCACCTGTTCGACGCCGAATATGGTTCATCTGAAAACAACGCCGCCATACGTATCGAGCGGGTGATAGAGCCCGTAGTCGAGACCAGCAATGGGCTCGTCACAAGTGAGGGGGGGCTGGAGTCACAGGCCGAAGGTAATTCGGTTTCTGGCGTCGTCCCTGGCGGAAAAGACGCGAAGGTGAAAAAGACCCTCGCCAGCAGCAAGAAATCATTGGGAGTATCAGCAGCATGAGCGAGTCAATCAGCCAGGACGCAGTGGGCGAAAGCGCCATGGATCAGGGAGTACAACTCGACCTGATCCAGAACGTTACCGTCAGCATCTCCGTGGAAGTAGGACGTTCGTCATTGCGCATTCGCGATCTCGTCAGGCTCGGCCAAGGCAGCGTCGTAGAACTTGATCGCGTTGCCGGAGAGCCGCTTGATGTCTGTGTCAACAATACGGTCATCGCTCGCGGTGAGGTGGTGCTGGTCAACGAACGCTACGGCATTCGTCTTACCCAAGTCGTAGATCCTGAAGACCGCGTCAAGCATCTGTAACGGTCGCCAGAGCCAGGGAACATCAACTCGTGGATCCGATTCGATATTTCGTCGCATTGATTTTGGTTGGCGCGCTGCTGGGCGCGTCGATTTGGGCATTGAAGCGCTTCCGCGGGCAGTTGGGTGCGACGGGTTCGCGTGGCGTCGCGATCGTGTCGTACACCAACCTGGGAACGCGCGAAAAACTTGCAGTCGTGACTTTTGGCGGGAAAACCTTGCTGTTGGGTGTGACGCCTGGCGGCATCTCGCTGCTGGCCACGGATTCGGTCGCCCCTGATTCGGTCGAAGCGTCCGCCCCGCGCGGGGATGCCGGGGGTGCGGCGTGATCCGCCGTAAAGCGCTGACCTGCGGTCTGGTGGCTGCGGCCGGGATCGCGGTAGGCGCCGTCGCCATGGGTCAGGATTTGTCGTCAATCGAGGTGTTGCGTACCAAGGCCGTGCCGGGCGGGCAAGCCTACAGCCTGACCCTGCAGGCGCTCGGTCTGATGACACTGCTGACGCTGCTGCCCGCCATTATCTTGTCGATGACGGCGTTCACTCGTATCGTCATCGTGCTGGGTGTTTTGCGACAAGCCATCGGCGCAGCGCAGACGCCTCCCAACCAAGTGTTGGTCGGCTTGGCGCTGTTCCTGACCCTGTTCGTCATGGCGCCTACGCTCAACGAGGTTCAGAGCACCGCTCTGGCACCCTACGTTGAAGAGAAGATTCCGTTTGAGGAAGCAGTGGTCCGGGCAGTCGTCCCGATGAAGAAATTCATGCTGGCCCAAACTCGAGAATCCGACCTCAAAATGTTCATGGACCTGGCCAAAACACCAGCGGTGCGGGCCCCCATGGATACACCGCTGACCGTGCTGCTGCCGGCGTTTCTCACGAGTGAACTGCGTACCGCATTCACGATCGGTTTTCTAATTTACATTCCGTTTCTAGTGATAGACCTCGTGGTTGCCAGCGTACTGATGTCGATGGGCATGATGATGGTCTCACCTGTGATGATCGCCTTGCCTTTCAAATTTCTACTGTTTGTCCTAGTCGATGGATGGGCAGTGATCCTCGGTTCCCTCGCTGCCAGTTTTGCGGCTCCGTTGCCATGAACGACACCGCCGTCGTCGAGATTGTTCGCGAGGCGATGTGGGTGGGCGGCCTTTCGGCAGGTCCGATTCTGCTCCTCGTGCTCGTGATCGGCGTGCTGGTAGGTATTTTTCAGGCGGCGACGTCCATCAACGAAATGACCTTGAGTTTCGTTCCCAAGCTCATCGCCGTGATGTTGCTCGTATTGTTGATCGGCAGTTGGCAATTGCAGGTTCTCGTCGACTTCACACGGCGTATCTTCGAGCGAATACCGGATCTGGGGCAGTGACCCGTGCTCGAGCTCGGAGTCTTGACGCTGAATTGGTTGCAGGCGCTGATGTTGCCGATGACGCGTATCACCGGGTTTTTTATTGCCGCGCCGATTTTCAGTCAGGCTGCTGCGACCGGCCGGGTGCGGGTGGTGTTCGCCGCCTTGCTCAGCATCGCGGTGTTGCCCGTCTTACCCACCTCTCTCTCGGATCCGGGGCGGCCCTTTGGGGAGCCGACGCTTCTGTTGCTGCTAAACGAGGCTCTCATCGGAGTCTCCATGGGGCTAGCGCTGCAGTTTGTGGCCGCGGCAGTGACCACGGCAGGCGAGCACATCTCGATGTCTCTGGGTCTGAGCTTCGCCCAGTCGTTCGATCCGACAATCGGCTCGACTCCTGTCCTGTCGCAGTTCTTGAACCTGATGTCTCTGCTGGTGTTCTTGACTGCCGACGGCCATGCCGTCGTCATTTCCATGATGACCGAGAGCATACGGACTCTTCCGCCGGGGGAGTTTCGCTTGGCCGACGTGAATGCGCTGCTCGAGTTCTCCCGCGTTGTATTCAACGGCGCGGCCTTGCTCGCCGCTCCATTGCTGCTGGCTTTGCTCGCGGTGAACATCGGGGTGGGTGCTTTGTCTCGAGCCACGCCCCAGTTGAACGTGTTCGCGGTAGGGTTCGCTGTCAGCCTGCTGTTGGGGTTCAGCCTGCTTTTCCTCCTAGTGCCGGTCATCGCCGAGAGGATCACCGAACTGTGGCAGCAAGCCGAGGCGTTCATGCGCGCTAGGCTTTCGGTGGGTGAGTCGTAATGGCTGAGGAGCAGGGCGAAGAAAAAACCGAAGAGCCGACCTCCAAGCGGCTCGACGAAGCGCGCCAACGCGGCGAACTGCCGCGATCACCGGATTTTGGTGGCGCTATCGAGGTGCTAGTCATCTGTGCTTTGCTGTTCCTGTTGGGTGGCGGCATTGTTGAGTCGCTGTCCGCCATGCTCATATCGAGTTTGACGTTTTCCAGTCCGGCTGTTGATGCCGAGCGTGATCTGCCTTTGCTGCTCGGCCAGCGGGTGCTCGAGGGTTTTTGGGCGGTGAAGTGGCTGATGCTCTCGACCTTCGTGGTGGCCTTGCTTGCCGCCACGGTCAATGGTGGGTTTTCGTTCTCTTCGAAGGCAGCCGCTCCGAAGTTCAGCAAGCTCAATCCGCTGAGCGGTCTAAAAAGAGTATTCGGTTCGCAGGCGCTGATGGGGCTGGGGCGAAATCTATTTAAATTTGTGCTGATTGGAGCAGTGTTGGTCGGCGTGTTGTGGGCCAAGCGCTTCGAGATGCTCGCCATCTCCCGCGATGCCTTGGAGCCGATGATCATGGCCGGATCGTCGATTGCGCTCGGTGTGTTCACCGCGGTGAGCGCGGCCATTGCGGCTATCGCAGTGCTTGATGTCCCGTATCAGCGCTGGACTTATTTGCGACGTCTGCGGATGACAAAACAAGAAGTCCGTGACGAGATGAAGGACATAGAGGGCCGTCCGGAGATCAAACGGCAGATACGTCGACGCCAGCGTGAGTTGAGCCGCGGAAAAATGCTTGACCGGGTCAAGGAAGCGGATGTGGTTATCATCAACCCGGCGGAATTTGCTGTGGCGCTGCAATATGATGAGGCAATCAATGCAGTGCCCATACTGCTCGCTAAGGGTCGCGGGGTCATCGCCGCTTCCATCAAGGAGCGCGCAGCCAAGGCGGGTGTGCCCACTGTTTCGGCGCCACCGCTGGCGCGTGCGGTGTATTTCACCACGGAGATCGACGAGCAGGTCCCCGAAGGCCTGTATCGCGCCGTGGCTGCTGTGCTTGCCTACGTATTCCAGTTAAGCGCTTTGACCCCGGATTTGGTGGCGCCGACTGCGCCGACACCGGATGTGCCGCAAGAATTCCTCTTCGACGAGGATGGTCAACCGCTCACGCAGAGGTCGCCATGACTCCGTCTGAAAATAGTGATGTTTTCCAGTCCGTACGTCAGGGCGATGTGCCCGTTTTTTTACTTAGGGCGGTGGCGGCTACGCGCCTCTCCGAGGCCGTCAGGCAGTTGTTGCGGGATCTGCGTGCAACGGGCGCCCGACTCGAGTTTCACGACGGTACGGCCGGCGAGGTGATGCAGGCGGTCAATCGGTTGTTGGCAGACGTGCCGGTCGATGCAATCGCGGGAGGCGGTTCGGAAGGCGCGCTGAGAGTGCTATTCATCGACAATGGCGAAAAGTTGCCGATCGACGAACTGCGCGCGCTACGACGTATTACGAGCGGTTTGCGCGGGAGCGTGCTCCGCGTGGTCGTCGCAGAGCGAATAACGCCGGGAGCGCAGCCGGAGGCATCGACGGTTGGCGAGTTCGGCGACCTGGCGGCGGTCTGGACGCTCGACAACGATACGGACGTCGTGGCGGTTAGCGCTGCAGGTAGCGCTGCCGATGGTCCGCTTCGCGTTGCTCAGCCCGTCGTTGCGACGAGCAAGGTAGCAGTTGGTGAGACTGCGTCAGTCGCTGCTACGGCGTCGGTTGCTGCGACGGCGTCGGTGGCTGCCACGCCGTCGTCTAGGTCAGGCGAGCGGCTAGAGATTCCAGATGTGCTGTTCGATCTTGCGAAGGAGAGGGGGGCTCGGCAGCCCGAGGCTCGCTTTGGCGGCTGGTGGCGCGGTAGGCGGTCTGCTTTCGTGGTCGTGGTTTTGATACTTCTGGGTGGGCTTGTCTACGGCGTTTGGGTGCAACAACCGCGAGCTCAGCTTGGCGAGAAACGTTTCTATGACTGCGGATTACACCCGGATCGAGAATCGATTGAGGTGTTGGTCGGGCAGGTGGCCCGGTCGACGCCAACTCGGGTGCGTGAGGAAGAGGGTAAGTTTCGCCTCGAAGTAGGCCCCTTTGCGGAGCAAGCCTCACTCGAAGCGGTGCGATCCCAGCTATGGCGACTCGGTGCCTGTCAGTCTCGTCCTTCGGTTGAACAGTCGACGTCCAGCATACGTTTGGAGGTTGAGGACAATGTCTAATGTGAATTCGAATGAGTCCGGCGGCGTTTTCAAGTCCGCCGAAACCACTCCACAAAAATTCAAGGCGGGTACCAACTCCGCTGTTTCGGACGTGGCTGTCGAGCGCGTCGAGGAGTCGGCGATCGCGCCGATCGAGCGCCGCGCCGAGGGTGCACTGGAGCCAACGACCGTGAGTCGCTCCGAGCTCGACACCGCGGAGGCATCGTTGCCGTCGGTACCCGACCCGGCCGAGGATTTGCGTGCTGCTGCGCAAAAGGCGGAAGCCATCGTAGAGTCGATTGCCGATCGTGAGGCCAAGATCGAGGAGTCTTACCGCAAGGCCGAAGCGATGCTCCATGAGGTTGAGCGCATCAAGGAGTCTTTGACTTTTGATGATGCGTTGCGTCGTCGCATCGAGGCGACGGTTGCCCGCACACGCGGTCTGCGTGGCAAGTCATAAGTTAGCCAAGGAACCTGTTATGAGCAACGAATTACACAATGATCCGGTGGGCGCCCCGGCAACCCCCGCGGAGACGCCGCTAGCAGAGTTGACGTCGCTGGTGCTCGATGCGGCGGATGCCGCAAACGACAGCGCGCAGTCGACCCACGAGGCTATTGCACGGCTTACCCAGGTCGTAGAGGCCAATGAGCGCACAACAACGGCGGTTCGTAATGCTCCTGCGATATTTGGCGCCATCATGCTTGGCGTTGGTATCGCGCTGGCCGTCGTCGTTGCGATCGTATTCTCGAATATGCAAAAGCGGGCAGATAATCTCGAGCAGGTGATTGCCAAGCAGACCGCAGGTCTCGAGAGCGTCGAACGGACTCTGAAAGATCTCAAACTTTTTGAAGCTAATCTCGCTAAGTTCGAGACCATCGCCGCCGATACGACCCAGCGTGCAGTGGTGACTCTCCGTGAGCAGGTTAAGACAGATCGGCTGGCGCTGCAGCAGCTTGAGGTCCGTCGACTGAACGAGATGTTGGATTCATTGCGAGGGGCTGTTTCTGTCGCTGCGAAGTCGCCGCGGCCGGCTGCGACGGAAGCAACGGTCGCCAGTGCGGAACTCAAGCAGCAGGGATTGAAGCTCGATGCCGTCGACGCTGCGATTCGTAGGCTCGATACGCGCCTGGCTACCATGGAAAAGCAGTTGCCACGAGAGGGGCAAGCGAGCGCTTCGGATCGGAGTAAGCAGCGGATCGTGGCGGTGCTGAGCGAGGAGCAGGGCAAGGACATCAAGGCTGCCACGGCAGAAGTGACGCGATTGAAGTCCGAGATTGCGGCGCTGCGTGATCTGATTGAGCGCCGGACGAGCGAATTGCAGAGCGGAGTTCCGGTAGTGCGAAAGCCCTAACGGCTTCGAGTAGATCTTTCCGTCAGAGTGGTATGGCGGTGCAACCGGTTGTGCACGCCATCTTATCACCGCGGAGGATTTCTAAAGTGGCGACGTGGTTGAAGTTGACCGACTTGATCCTTGCTACGGGCCACGCGCGAGCGGCAGCCGCTTCGGCACGCGGCACCAGTAGAAAGGCGACGCCGGTGCTCAAGCCCGCGTAGCCGCGAGTGTCGAGTTGAAGATCACGCGCGTCTAAAGTGACGTTCAAAGATGGCTCGGCACATTGTGCCGGCTTTAGAAGTTGATTCGCGGCGGTCGTCACGGCCGCCAGCGAGTCGCGTAACCAGCGCGAGTGGATATCCGTCGACACTCGGCTGCGAATCGCCGGCGCACGGCGTACCTTAACCTGGCGTTGACCGAGACTTTTCCCGCCAAGTTGGGCATCACGGAGTTCAAGTGTGATCACGGCGGTGCGTGGTCCCTTAACCCATTCATCAAGATGCTGCTGTAGCGAGGCGACGCCAGAGAACTCGCTGCGAATTGTCAAAATCAATGCGGGATCTCGCGTTTCAGCGAGGTCTGATTCAAGTTGCATGGCGAGTCCGGTCAGGCCGTCATGCAGACGCGCGTGCTCATTGGGCGACCACGCCGGATGGCGATCGACGGACTCCACGCGAACGTGGACTGCGCGGTGTATGCCCGCCGTCATCGCCGGGCAGGATGCGACCGGGTCGGTCATCGCGTTGACACACCGGGACGGCCCGCGCGTAACGCGCAGGCTGTCTTCGATTCGTCCGTCTCGCATGAGGGTGGAATCCAACTGGACCACGGCCGGATCCTGTTCGAGACAGAGCTGCAGCGAACTGGCCAAGGCGTCCAATTCGCCGATCGGACGACTGCTTGCCGCTTGGGTGGCGTCTGTGAATCCCAGCAAGCCCACCAGGGCCCCGGCACTTACCGCCGCGAACCGACGAGCTCGTACGCTGGTCATCGACGATCCCGCCGAGCGGCAGCGACGTATTGGGCCGGGAGTCGAATGGTGGCCTGGTAGGAGTCGTTGCCTAGCGGTTCGAGCGAGACGATTTCGGCACCCGCGATGGTGCCGGTGAACCGAGTGCGAAGGGCGTCGCCGCCGACTCTGCCTTCGGCCACGGCCGTTTCTCCCGCCAACTCCAGCCCGTAAAGCTGTTCGGCAAGATTGCGATAGGCGTCCATCTTGGCTGCGCGCAGCGCTTGCAAGCGGCGTTGTGCCGGATCTGATCCCGACTGAGCTGTGATTGACGCGAAGCCCACAGCCATCATGTCCAGCGGACCGGTGGTCGGTTGGGTGCCTGCGGCGGATGAGGCCCGGTCAGATACGTTGGTAGGCGTAACCGGCAACTGTCGAATGGTCACCACCTGTTCGTCCCGATAAGCCGGCCGTAGTCGACGTTCGAACAAACGTATGGTCTGGCGAGTAGTGGTTACGAGCTGCGGGTCCGAGACTTTGACGCTCGTACAACCACCAGCGGCGAACAGCATCGCGAGCAGGATCGCGGCTAAGGCTTTTTTATTCATCACGGGGTGCTAGTCGGCAGAAAGCGCTCGTCCTTGAGGGTGAGACAGGGTTACGGAAATCCGTATGGCATGTCAGTTGCATCACTACTGGCGCGCGCTTTTGCTCGGGCGGTACAGACGGTCCGAAACTCCTGTAAACAATTGATTTAAATAGATTAAATAATGGCTGCAGCACCTTTGGAACTTGTGTCGATTCTTCGACAAACCGGCAAGAAATTGCCGATTCAAGCTGTGGCCATCCCTTTGGGCTTCCTCCTGCTCCTCGGCATGCTGGTGTTGCCGGTCCCGCCGCTGCTTCTTGATCTGTTCTTCACCTTCAACATCGCGTTGTCGCTGATCATTCTGTTTCTAGCGATTTCGGCTTCGCGCCCGTTCTCGTTTTCCGTGTTTCCGACTGTGCTGCTGTTCGCAACACTATTGCGACTTGCGCTCAATGTGGCTTCCACGCGCGTCGTGCTCAGTGCTGGTCACGAGGGAACGGATGCCGCCGGCGACGTGATCGAAGCCTTCGGGTCGGTTCTCGTGGGTGGCGATTACATAGTCGGTATCGTTGTTTTCACCATTCTGGTGATCATCAATTTCATCGTCGTCACTAAGGGAGCCGGGCGCGTCTCCGAGGTCACGGCGCGCTTCACCTTGGACGCAATGCCCGGCAAGCAGATGGCGGTCGATGCCGACTTAGCCGCCGGGCTGATCAACCAGGACCAAGCTCGTGTTCGGCGCCGGGAGGTCACCTCGGAGGCCGATTTCTACGGATCAATGGACGGCGCCAGTAAGTTTGTTCGGGGCGACGCAGTTGCCGGCATTCTCATCTTGTTGATCAACATCTTTGGCGGAACGCTGGTCGGTAGCCTGCAGCACGGTATGGGCCTGGCGGAGGCCTTCGAGCGTTATACGACGTTTGCGGTGGGCGACGGATTGGTTGCCCAGATACCGGCTCTTCTGCTCTCGATCGCGACTGCGATCATCGTGACGCGCGTGTCCGGCGAGGAGTCGCTGCACGATCAGACCTTCGCACAGTTCAGCAATGTCGAAGCGTGGTGGCTTACGGCCGCCATCCTGGCATTGCTCGGAGTTATTCCGGGAATGCCGCATCTTGCGTTCCTTGCGCTCGCGACCATCACCGCCGGTGCGGCATGGATCCTCGGAAGGCGCCGGGAGCGCGTTGCCGCCGAGGCCACCAAGAGTGCCGAAGCGCCCGCGGGCCCGCGTGAGTTGTCGTGGTCCGATGTGCAGCAGGCGGATGCGATAGGCCTCGAGGTGGGTTATGCGCTCGTCGCCCTGATCGACGCGCAGCAGGGCGGTGCGCTGGTGACGCGAATCCGCGGAATCCGCAAGAAGCTGACCTATGAACTGGGTTTTCTCATCCCGCAAGTCCATATCCGCGACAACCTCGATCTACGACCTGAGGCCTACCAGATCATGGTCAATGGCGTCGTCATTGGACGCGGTGAGGTCAAGCCGGCGCGAGAGCTGGCCATCCACTCCGGCGTCGTCCACGGTGATCTACAGGGTATTCGCACCAAGGATCCGACGTTCGGCCTGGATGCCGTGTGGATCGACCCGGCGCAACGCGATTACGCCCGATCACTCGGATACACCGTAGTAGATGCGAGTACAACCATCGCCACGCATCTCAACAAAATCTTGCAGGAAAACTGCAATCTCTTGCTCGGTCACGACGAGACACAGCAGTTGGTCGACAAGCTTGCTGCCGCAGCGCCTAAGCTGGTCGAAGAATTAATACCCAAGAAACTGCAGATCGGGGCCTTGACGCAAGTGCTCCAGAATCTGCTTGCGGAAGGCGTATCGATCCGCGACTTGCGCGGAGTGCTCATGGCTCTTGCCCCAGTCGCAGAGAAGGTTCAGGACATCGAAGAGCTCACGGGTGTCGCTCGTGTGGCGCTCGGTCGGATGATCGTCCAGCAGTACGTTCTGCACGGCGAGGAACTGTCCGTCATGACGTTGGCACCGGAACTCGAGCAGGTCCTGCACGCGACCGTTCGACGGGGGCAGGGGGGGAACGTGCCGATCGAGCCGGAACTGGCCGAAGGTTTGTTGCAATCGGTCGGTAGAGCCTCGCGTGATGAGACCAACGCCGATCGCCCGGCCATCCTCGTGACCTCGCCCACACTTCGGCCCTGGTTGTCGCGCGTTCTGCGGCCGCGAATTCCTGGCCTGTCGGTGCTCTCTTATGCGGAGCTTCCCGAGGACACCAGCCTGCGCGTTAACTCAAGTATCACCGTCCAGCCGCGAACGAGTGCGGCCGCCTAACGGAGTCATCGATGAGAATTGAAAGGGTCGTTGCTGGAAGCTTCAGTGAAGCCAGCGAGCTGTCGAGGCAGTTATACGGGGTTGAGGCCCTGCTGATCTCCTCAAGCCGTGTGGGGAACAGCCACGAGTTGCTTGTGTGCACAGACGTCAGTGATGACGACGTACCAGGCACAAAAGTCGATCCGGCCAAGCAGCAGCGATTTGCCGCTGCAATGGAAGCCGAGGTCAAGCGCAAGCCGATACGCGGTAAAAACCTCAAAGCTGATCTCGCTGCTTCGACCTCTGCGCCCGAAACATCGCACGAGGCTCGTGCCACGGGTCCCCAGGTATCGGGTATCGAGCTCGTCAATGCCATTCGTCAGGAGTTGCAGGCCATCGAGTCTCGGCTGGCACGTGGAAGCCGATCGGCGACCCTGTCAGCCAAAATGGCGCTTCTCGAACACGGGGTATCGGCGGCGTACGCCGAACATTTGCTGGCAGAGGGTAACGACAGTGCCAGCGTGGCACAGCGTTTGTACGCGGAGCTGCGTGTCGAACACGTCGGCCTCGAGTCATCGACTCAACCGATGATGGTCACTGGTCCCGTCTCTGCCGGCACGACGACAGTCGCCATGCAGGTGGCGCATCGAGTCGCCGCGACGAGCGGAGGCAGGCCTGTGGTGGCTGCGTTGCGTGATCCCCGCTGCGGTGCACGTGAGAGATTTTTTGCCATAGCCGATGCCGCGGGTGTGTTGCCGTGTTGGGGCGCGGTGCCCAACGAGGTGACGGTGGTCGACGCCGGTGGACGGCGTGCAGAGGACGTCGAAGCCTTGCGAGAGGAGTTCCCCGCTTTTCGAATCGCCCTCTGTCTGCCGTCGTACCTGAGTGGCACTGCTGCTGCCCGTTGGCTCGATGCCTGTCCCCCGTCATGCGGTGTGATCGTTTCGCATTGGTCGCCGATAGAATTGCCGCTCGCGCTGCTCTCCAAACTCGCGGAGCGGAAAGTGCCGTTGATTGGGGTATCGCAGGAAGCTGATCCGGCCCTCGCTATGGACTCCGCTGCGCTTCAAGGTCTCGAAAGCTCGATCCGGCAGGGCATCACGCTGTTGTTGGCTACGGATTCGACGCGAGACGCATGATGAGTGGCAGCATAAAGACAACTCGGGTCCTGGCTTTCGCTAGCGGGAAAGGCGGTGTCGGCAAGACGCTGCTCAGTTTGAATACTGCCGTAGCCTTGGCCAGGCAGCATCACAGTGTGGTGCTATTTGACGGTGACATGGGTCTCGCCAACGTGCATGTGCTGCTTGGAACACAGCCCCGTGCGACCGTGGCCGATGTTCTGGCCGGGCGCTGCGATCTGGCCCAGACAATGTTCGTGGGTCCAGAGGGGATCAAGATTATTCCTGGCGGCTCAGGCATCCGCGACCTCGCAGACCTGCCGAGCGGTGAATTCGCCCGGCTGCTGCAAGGTCTGCAGGACGTTCAGCCTCCGCCCGATTATCTGATTATCGACACGGGTGCCGGCATCGGCTCGCACGTCACGACGCTGGTTCAGTTGGCCGATATCGTCGTCGTCGTCGTGCGCGATGAACCGGCTTCACTCGCTGACGCCTACGGTCTCATTAAGGTGGCCCACACCGAGTTTCAGTGCCAGTCGTTTCACATCGTTGTCAACGATGTAAAGGATGCGCAAAGAGGCCAGCAAGTCTTTACGCGCCTGCAGGACGTCGCAATGCGCTTTCTGGGGTTGCCGTTGACCTTATCGGGCGTTGTGCCCCATGACGATTCGATCACTGACGCAATGCGACGTCGCGAGAGTGTCGTGACGGCGTTTCCGGAGTCCCGTGCTGCAGCGGCTATTCGCCGCTTGGCAGGGGAGCTATCGAACGCGGCGCTCGCGACGGATGCCAAGCGTTTCCTGCTCGACAAGCTTGGTCGAGGCCGTGGGGTGGCGATGCCATGAAGCGGTCGGGCGACAGTTACGCGGAAGTGGCGAGCGCCATCGCGGCCGTTGACGTTGGCACCGACGATTTCGCGGTGCACGTCAAGCTGGTTCGGCGGTGTGCGTCCCATTTTCGCGGGCGTCTGCCCGCATCGATCGAGCACTCCGACCTGGTGCAGGCCGGAATTGTCGGCTTGATGGAAGCCTTGGAGGCCTTTGATGCAAGCCGTGGCAATGACTTCGAGACCTTCGCAAAACTTCGCATCCGAGGTGCGATGCTGGATGAGATTCGCCGCGCATCGTGGGCGCCCCGAAGCACGGTCAAAGTGGCTGTCGAGGCCCGTGCTGCGGCAGTGCGGATCGCCAACGACAAGGGCACGACGCCGACCAACCGGCAGATCGCCGACGCACTCGGACTCGATGTCGCTCGATACGAAAGCCTGCGGGGACGGAACCAAGGCCTATCTGCGTCGGTCAGTCTAGAAGATCTGGATTTCGCCAGTGACGGGCCGTTGCCCGAAGAGGTGGTCGCGGAGGAAAGCTCCCACGCGGCCTTGCGAGCAGGTATTTTGACGCTCAGTGAGCGAGAGCAAATGATCGTTGCCTTATATTACGATCGGGAACTGACCCTAAAGGAAATCGGCGCTGTGCTTGAGGTCAGCGAGTCGCGAGTCAGTCAGATGCTGTCAGCCGTTGCGCGGAAATTGCGTGAAACGATGGGTGCGGGTCACACTGACACGCGAAACACTCGCCAAAACCCCAAAGGTCTTGGTGGATCGGATCCAAGACTTACTTCGAGAGGAAGAACAACGTGTTCGTAATCATCGGTCTGGTAATGCTGTTCGGCTGTGTTTTCGGCTTCTACATCCTGCACCATGGCCCGATGGCGCCGATCATCGAGGCCGCCCCGACGGAAATGGGCATCATCTTTGGGGCTGGCGTCGCCGCCATGGTAATTGGTAACAGCATAGAGGTCCTCAAGGGAGTCGGGGGTGGTCTCGGCAAATGTTTTGGTGGGCCCGCGTACAAGAAGCAGGACTATCAAGATACGATCACCTTGATCGTCAAGCTTTTCAAGCTCTTCAAGGCAGAGGGTGCCGTTGCGCTTGAACCGCACATCGAAAATCCGGAAGCCAGTTCGGTCTTCGGTGAGTATCCGAAACTCCTCAAGGACCATGACTTGATTGCCATGATCTGTGACACGATTCGGCTGCTGGTGACCTCCAACCAGCCCCCAAGCCCCGACGCGGTGGAAGACAGCTTGAACGTTGCGATCAAGACCCACCACCACGGTGCGTTGAAGCCCGCCGAAGCAATGGCAGCCCTCGAAGGCGCATTGCCCGCGCTCGGTATCGTGGCCTGCGTGCTCGGTGTGGTTAAGACCATGTCTGCCATCGATCAACCGCCGTCCGTCCTCGGCGGACTGATCGGTGCGGCGCTGGTCGGTACCTTTCTCGGCGTGTTCCTCGCCTATGGCATCGTGGGTCCCCTGGCACAGCGTATGAAGCAGATCGTCGATGAAGAGGGCCAGATCTACCAAGTGGCCAAGTTCGCACTCATCGGACACATGAAGAATTTTCCTGTTCCGCTGATCATCGAGTCGGCGCGCGCTGCGATCGACCACCACTCCCGCCCGAGTTTTGCCGAGGTGTTTGATGGCCTCCGTGGCAAGTGATGCAATCCCGCCCTCTGAGGGGGTGAGCGGGGAAACGTCGGCAGCGCCTGAAGGCGCGGCGCCGACGGCAGAGAAAGTGCCGGCTGCAGCTGAAGACGCGGCTGCGGCAGCCGCCCCGCTGCAGCCGATCATCATCAAGAAAATCATCGACGAGGGTCATGCCGGTGGGCATGGCGGCGCGTGGAAAATCGCGCTTGCCGATATGATGACTGCGATGATGGCCTTTTTCTTGTTGATGTGGTTACTCGGCGCGACTAACGCTGATCAACGCAAAAGCATCGCCGAATACTTTCAGCCCACCAATCGGCCGGTAGTCGATAAATCCGGTGGGTCGAGCGGATTTTTCGGTGGCATGTCGTTGATCGATCCGAAGTCGCTGCCCATGACGCTGACGCAGACGGGCATCAATCAACTGACGGCACCGGGAACCGAGGAGTACGAGTCAACATCTGAAGACCAGGCGTTGCCGCAAGGCTTGAGTGAGGAGGAGCGTCAGAAGATCGCTGCGGAGCAGGATGAAAAAGCGTTCGAGGCGCTTCAGGACGCAATGGAAAAGCAGATCGGCGCTGATGAGGCGACATCAGAACTGCTGTCGAAGGTAAAATTTGTACGGGAAAAAGAGGGCCTGCGTATCGAGATCCTCGATGATGCGGGATTCTCGATGTTTGACTCCGGCACCACCTCCTTATCGGGGCCGGCTGCGGCCCTGATTGCCAAGGTGGGTGAGAGCCTGAAGGGTGTGCCGAACGAGGTCGCCGTTCGTGGACATACGGACAGCACGCAGTTCAAGGCGGCGGGCAATAATAATTGGACGCTATCGGCTAATCGTGCCGATATGACTCGGCAAGTGTTGACCTCCATCGGGGTGGACGAATCGCGTTTCTCACGAATCGAGGGCGTTGCAGACTCGCAGCCGGTTAATCCAATGAACCCTGCAGATCCGAAGAATCGCCGTATCAGCATTACGGTGCTTTATCGCGACGGCGAGTTGCCTAAAAAATGAGTGCAGGGGGTGCGTTACCGCGGCTAAAGCGTTTGGTTGTGTTTGCTGCCTTTGCGGTTGCAGCGTCGACGGCCGATGCACGATTTCTGAGTGGCTTTGATGCCTTTCGGGCTGGCGAGTACTGCAAAGCGCGCGATTATTGGTTGAAGAGTGAACGCGATGGTGATTCAAATTCCGCATTCGGCCTCGCTGAGCTTTACGCCCGCGGATTTTGCGTCAAGCAGAACGATCGCCTCGCGACTCGTTGGTATTTGACGGCGGCTCTGCGCGGTAACTCGAGAGCACGCGCCGAATTAGGTGTTCGGTACGCTTACGGCCGGGGTGTTAAGCCTAACGCTTTCAAAGCCTATGTATGGCTTTCGGCCGGCAAGCTGAGTGCCGCCGGATGGGACACGACGTTCGTTAAAAATGCAGACGCCAACTTGCAAATGCTACGCCCATTGCTGACCGATAAAGAAAAGCAGCGGGCGGATCGCATCCTGGCTGCGTTCGTGCGCAAGTGGGCGCTGCCCCGAGAATTCAACTCGCTCGACTGATGTGATTAGAGCCCAGCGTCGGTGAAACGCACCACGACCTGGGCGCAGACCGACTCTTGCGGTTCAGGCTCGCCGGACACCGTCCAGCGTGCGGCGCGCGCCCATGAGAGGGCCGCCTCGTTCGCCTCGGCGAACGGTGACGGCGCTGAGACCTCGAAGGTCCTGGCGGTGGATCGCCCGGTCGCGCAGACCTTCAAGCCCACGGTGTCACGGCCAACTTTTCGTCGCTGTTCGGGTGACAGCCAGGAGTTTGCGGTCCTAGAAGCTGAAGCCAAGCGAATTTGCGCAGGGGCTTTGCTTGCAGCGGATGCGGGCCGTGGGGTCGCCTCTGCCGAAACTGCTGGTGCTTCTTGTCGCGGGCTCGGCGGCGCGTCGTGGGCGTGTTCACTGGGTTCGGCCGCATGGCTGGGCGACGCCGGTGACGTCGTCTCAGGCATTGCAGAGGAGTGGTGGTGCTGGATCTTCCAGACGCCATTCTTTTGGGTATACACGAAGGTATATCGCGCCGCGACGCTGGATGCCCGGCCGTTAGCGTCCATCACTGAGAAAACGTAGAGCCCCATATCCATCGCAGTGTTGCAGCCGAGGTGGATGGTTCGCTCAGTGATTTCGCCGCGCGGAAAGCGCTGCAGGAAGTGTACGAAGTAGTCTTTGATCGCCGCCGCATTTTTCCGTGGGACGTTGGATACGGTCGGCAGCAGCACGGCATCCGGCCAATACATCGCCGTGACTTTGGCGGGGTCGAGGGAGGCGAGAGCGAGATTCCAGCTGCTGAACAAGTCCGCGACCTCAGACTCCTTGGCATAGACGCAGGCCGTCGGCGCGGGATCCATCTTTGCGGATTGCGCCGCCGTTGCTGCGCCGGGCGTAAGCCAGATCGCCAAGGTGAGCAGTGTCGTTGCGACGAGGCGCTGTAGTAAATTGTCCGCGGAACCCAGCATGGTATTACGTACTCCAAATCAACGTTCGTCGGTCGACAGGTCGCCCCGTCGCGCAGGTCAAGTCTCCGCCGACCTTCGGCCCAGCCTGATGCGCCCGAGCGGCGGGCTTCGGTGGCATCTGAGAGCCCTTCGTTACCGGAAATGTCATGGTCCATTCCGCGAGCAAGTGGCGTCGTTCCTCGCTGCCTGGGAACCGGACACGACTGATCTCGTGCTGGTCGGGCCCAGTGCCGGATGGTTTCTGCCAGCGACCTTTCTCACGCGGTTCAGTCGGCTGTTGATGATGGAACTGGATACGTCGGCACGATTTTTTTTCCAGTTGCGTCATGGACGGTCGCTGCGTCAGGCTCAAGCGTCCACCACGTGGTTGATGGGGGATTTCGTGACCAGACTGCCCGAAGTGTTGGCAGCGCGACCCAAGGCGGCTGTGCTTTTTTGCAACGTTCTTGGGCAGCTGGGCTTGGAGAGATCTGACTATCAAGTCGAATTGGCCGCATTGAAACTACGGCTTTCGGGCCGTCGGTGGGCCAGTTTTCACGATCGATTCTCCTCGTTGGGGCAAGACCTTCGAGGGCGGGTAGCGGCGGGTTTTTCGTCCACCCGAAGCATGGACGCTGCCATGCTCGGCAAACTTGGTTGCAGCGGGGAGTGGACAGACCATGGCACGGAACATGTTTTCCCGGACGGCACCCTGCGGCGCGTCGCCGTCTGGTCCATTACGAAATCGCGTGTGCATTTTGTGGAGATGGGCAGTGTGGGATGAACGGTCGATTCTTGGCTTTGACCTGCGGTCGGCCGGGCTCGCGGGGGCTAAACTGACTCTTCTCGGTGCGCTCTACGCCGCATTGGTAGCCTGCAGCCCGCGGGCTTCGTGCGATGAGCCCGCAGCAATCGAACAGATGCTTTCGTTGGGTCGGGAGGGAGTCATTGAGGACGTTGCTGAGCAGTGCGTACGCGAGCTCTACAAAAAGATCCCCGAGGTTACGGCGGCATGTCCAGTCAATGATCAGGGGTCTCGCGCCGGGTGCTTAAAAGCCTGCGCATCGTGGGCGCAGACGGCTGTGGAGGCCACTAACGAAGGTGTTCAGACATTGTTCACCGACGAAACCATCGCCACGGTATCGTGTCGCGCGTCGGTCCGATTCACCGTGGCGTACGACGGCGGTCAAGTGGTTCGGGCCACCATTCCTTACCTGGTTGCCTCGCGTAGCGGTGCTCTGCAAGTGGCGTTGAGTCGCTGACCGCCGTTGGCGCTCGACCCGATGGGGCGGCAGGGTGTATATACTTTCGCCGATGCATGTTCGGCCAGTCACTTTGGTAGAGCGTTTAAAAAAGAACGGGGTACTGCCGACGGCGCAGCGTCTGCGAATCGCCGCGCTGCTGCTCGCCTCTCCGCAGCACCTGACGGCGGAGCAGATCCTCTGCCGGCTTCGCGAGGGGGGCATGCGGATCTCCAAGGCCACGGTCTACAACACGCTCAATCTTTTTGCGGCCAAGGGCGTCATCCGCCAGCTCGCCGTCGATGGCGATCGAGCCTGGTTCGACTCCAACACCGAGCCGCACTACCATTTTCAGGATATCGAGACGGGCGCGCTCACGGATCTCGCGCCACAAGAGGTCCGTTTCGACCGACTGCCGCCACCCCCGCCGGGCATGGAGTACGCCGGGGTCGAACTTTTCATTCGTCTGCGGCGCGTTTAAGATGCGCCCCCCGGCGTTCGCCCGGGGCCGGTTGCCGGGATAGCTCAGTTGGTAGAGCGGCGCATTCGTAATGCGTAGGTCGTAGGTTCGAATCCTATTCCCGGCACCATTTAATCTACAAAAAAATAAGTTCAGTCTCGTCCAAGGCAATCGCTTGTTAAGTGTTCTCGCGTTAAGTGCAGGCTAAGTGCGGAAACCAGCAAATCTTTATCGGATGTAGGTGGGGTCGAGTTCAAATTTCGGCGTCCCGGTTCGGACATGCGTGGGATGCTCTCAGACGACCGAGTTTCCCCCGTCAACTGGCAGCGCCGCACCCGTGATGTAGCTCGCTTCGTCGCTGCACAGCCA
>Ga0192647_100373_pt1 | contig 31609 bp, 18 predicted proteins | sample LauGreFa1BDMLBSN_2_FD_133046 | JGI IMG/M metagenome (GOLD analysis project Ga0192647, IMG submission 133046) | Freshwater lake microbial communities from Lake Michigan, USA - Fa13.BD.MLB.SN - reassembly | ecosystem: Environmental > Aquatic > Freshwater > Lake | place: Lake Michigan, USA... | reverse complement strand
TGGGCGCCTGCCCACACGACTGCCCGGACACCTGCTCTTTGGTCACCACTGTGAAAGACGGTGTGGCCATCAAAGTGCAAGGCAACCCAGACCACCCCATGACCGACGGCGTGCTGTGCGCCAAGGTATCGCGCTACACCGAGCGCACTTACCACCCGGACCGTTTGCTGTATCCCATGAAACGCATCGGCCCTAAGGGCAGTGGTCAATTCGAGCGCATCAGTTGGGATGAGGCTTTGAACACCATCGCCAACAGGTTAAAACCCATCGTCGCCACCCGCCCTGAAAAGCTGTTGCCTTACAGCTACGCGGGCACCATGGGTTTGGTGCAAGGCGAGTCCATCGCGATGCGTTTTTTCAATCTGCTGGGTGCGGCCAAACTCGACCGCACGATTTGTTCCAGCGCCGGTGGTGAAGCATTGACCTATACCTTGGGTGGCAAAGTCGGCATGAAGATGGGTATGTTTGCCGAATCCCAATTGATCATCATCTGGGGCAGCAATTCCATCACCAGCAACATCCATTTCTGGCGCATTGCCCAAGAAGCCAAGCGCCAAGGTGCGCGTCTGGTTTGCATCGACCCGCGCCGCAGCGAAACCGCCGCCAAATGCGATCTGCATTTGGCGATCAAGCCCGGCACCGATGCCGCTTTGGCCTTGGCGCTGATGCACGAACTCATCTCCCATGACTGGCTGGACCACGATTACATTGCCCAGTACACGCTGGGCTTCGAGGCCTTGCGTGAACGTGCTTTGCAATGGTCGCCCGAGCGTGCAGCGGAGGTATGCGGTTTGAAGGTGGAAGACATTCGCCAACTCGCGCATGACTTTGCGCACACCACACCGGCTGGCATTCGACTGAACTATGGGGTGCAACGCAGCCGTGGCGGTGGTAACGCGGTGCGTGCCATCGCCTGCTTGCCCGCACTCACCGGCGCTTGGCGGCACCGTGGCGGCGGTGTGTTGATGAGTGCGACGCACCATGCCCGCGCCCACAACATCGGCTTGCAACGGCCCGATTTGCACCGCAACCCCAAAGCACCGCTGATCAACATGAGCACCATCGGCGACGCGCTCAACACACCCGGTCTGGTCGAAGCCGTGATCGTCTACAACAGCAACCCGGTGGCGGTGGCCCCCGAATCGGCCAAGGTGGTGAAAGGGTTTGCGCGCGAGGACCTGTTCACGGTGGTGCTCGAACATTTCATGACCGATACCGCCGATTTCGCCGATGTCGTGCTGCCTGCCACCACCCAACTGGAGCATTGGGACATTCACAACAGTTACGGACACACCGACGTGGTGCTCAACCAACCAGCTATCGCACCCTTGGGCGAAGCCAAAACCAACACACAAATTTTTCGTGAATTGGGCCTGCGACTGGGGCTGAACCATCCTGAGATGCAAGACACCGACGAAGCCTTGTGTCAGTTGGCATTGCAAAGCCCGTCCAACTTGAACAGCGCGCAACCCATCACCTGGGCGGCTTTGCTGAAAGCGGGTTTTGCGCATTGGCCGGTGGCTGACGCACCTTTCGCCAAGGGGGGTTTTCCGACACCCTCGGGCAAATGCGAATTTGTCAGCGAACGTTTGTCTGCCATGGGGCTCGACCCCTTGCCTGACCACATTCCTAACTACGAGCAATCCAACGCGACAGCTACTTACCCCTTGGCCATGATTTCACCGCCTGCGCGCAATTTTTTGAACTCCACCTTTGTGAATGTCAAAAGTCTGCGTGACATGGAAGGCGAACCGCTGCTGGAAATCCATCCCTTGGACGCGGCACAACGCCAAGTGAACGACGGCGACATGGTGCGTGTGTTCAACGACCGAGGCAGCTACCACTGCAAAGCGCAAGTCACCACGCGGGCGCAACCCGGCTTGGTGGTGGGGCTGGGTGTGTGGTGGCGAAAGTTAGGGGCCAACCACACCAATGTGAACGAATTGACGTCGCAATTACTCACCGACATGGGCCGTGCGCCGGTGTTTTACGACTGCACGGTGCAAGTGGCTAGTTTGCGCTGAAACGCGACGCAGCGAGTTGTCGCAAGCCATCAAAAATCAAACTGTCGACCAATTCAAATTGCACCGACATGCTCGGCGCCATCTTCCAACCGGCGCCGCCTGTCATGTAGCACAAGGGCTCGGCTTTGCAATGCGCACGCACATGTTGCAACATGCGCTCGACCGCACCGGCAATCGCGAAGGTACCGCCACTGGTCAACGCATCGCTGGTGTTGGTGGGAAATTCACGCACTTCGCCGGTGGGCACGCGCAATCCCGCAGTGCCAGACTCCAGCGCTCGCAACATGATGCCGTGGCCGGGCAAGATAAATCCGCCCAAAAAATGGCCTTGCGCATCGATCGCTTCCACCGTCACCGCGGTACCGACCATGACCACCACCATCGGTCGCGGCGTACTTGCGGCGGTCTGAGCGCGCATGCGTGCCAATGCGCCCACCATCGCGACCCAGCGGTCTGCCCCCAATCGGGTCGGGTGGTCGTACCCGTTGTGCAAACCCGCTTCGCTGGCCGAGGGCACCACCCAACTCGGCATCAGGTCCCACAGCTCCAGTTGTTCGTCGACCCGCCGGCGCAACGCGTCGCCCGCCACGATGCAGCCCAACATGCGGGTGGCAGGTGGCAAGGGTTTCCAATCTTCGTCGGCCAAGCGGTCGATGTTTTCTAAAAACACTGCACCCTGCGCCACCAAAGGTGCGTCCACCGAATGGTTGGCATACATGGCCCATTTGAGGCGGGTGTTGCCAACGTCTAGGGCAATGAATGTCATGGCAGCTGAGTAGGAAAAGAGCCGCGAATTATGCGCCAGCAAGCACCGATTCAGGCACCGGACACTGGGGCGGGCACCTGACCCACACCCAATGAAGGTCGCAAACAGTCGTGACACGATTCCAGCGCCTTGGCCGCACGCAACACCAACGCGTCTCCAAACATTGGGCCCACCAATTGCACGCCCATGGGCAATCCTTCGCGGGTCAAGCCACAGGGCAGACTGATCGCCGGTTGTTGCGACAGGTTGAACGGGTAGCTGAACGGTGTCCAACCCAACATGGCCGCCGAATCCATCGGGCTGTGTCCTGCGGGCCGGGCTGGGAAGGCGGGCACGGCGGTGCTGGGCGTGAGTATCAAATCGAATCGCTGCATGAACTGTCGCAAGTGCGAGCCCAGCAGTCCGCGCCTTTGGTTCAATTGGTGAACCGCATTCACATCCAAGCGTTCGCCCAACGCGGCTTGTGCCGCAAAATCCGGATCGGTCAAAGCCTGTTGGGATGGATTGAGCGTGCGCCACACTTGATAAGCACCTGCAAACCACAAACCCGTGGTGATGTCTAACGGGTCTTCGATACCGGGGTCGGTTTGCTCGACATGCGCGCCGAGTTGTTTCAAATACAAAGCCGCCTTTTCCACTGCCGCCGCTATGTCCGGATGCACATTTTTCGCATATCCCAAGGTCGGCGAATACGCCACACGCAAGCCCTTGACGCCTTGGTGCAACGAGGCCGTGTAGTCCACCGGGTCAAAGGGCAATGCGGTCCAATCGCGTGCGTCCGGCGCCGTGATGGTGTTCATCATCAGCGCCACATCGGCCACGCTCATGGCGTGTGGCCCCAGATGCGCCACCGAACCAAAGGGCGACAGCGGATAGGCTGGCACGCGCCCGAAGCTGGGCTTCATGCCGACGTTGCCACAAAACGCCGCAGGAATACGCACGCTGCCTGCACCGTCTGTACCCACCGCCAACGGGCCCAAACCCGCCGACACCGCCGCGGATGCGCCGCCAGATGATCCACCCGGGGTGTGCTCGGTGTTCCAAGGGTTTCGGCTGATGCCAGTCAACAAGGAATTGGTTTCGCCTTTGCAACCAAATTCGGGGGTGGTGGTTTTGCCAAGCAACACCGCACCTGCCTCGCGCAATCTTGCCGTCACCGGGGCGTCCACCTCCCACGCTTGATCGGGATTCACCGTGCGACTGCCGCGCAAGGTAGGCCAGCCTTTGGTCAAAATCAAATCTTTGATCGATACGGGCACGCCTTCCAACCCACCCACGGCGCTGCCATGTTGTCGGTGCGCTTGCCAACGCTGTTCGCTGCGTTGCGCACTGGCCATGGCTGCGTTTTCATCGACCCAACAAAACGCATTGAGCAAAGGATTCAATCTGGATATGCGTTGCAACACTTGCTGAGTAACTTCCACGGGAGAAGCTTGGCCAGTGCGGTAAAGCGCCAGCAGTTGCTCGGCTGTGCGTTGTGTCAAATCATCCATCGGTTTTCCTCTGAGTCATGCGCGGGTGCGGGTGTGGGCACTGAGCTTGCGCCAAGGCAAATCGCCCGGGTCTGCCGCCATCGGGCCGCTGGCCTTGGCCACCAGCACTTTGCTGGCGATGGGTTCGAAATCGGCCCTGAAATGGTTGGAACTTTTGAGCACGATCAATTTCATCGCCTCAGGAACCATGCCGAGCATGCGCAGCATTTCACGGTCAAACAATTGCGCTTTGCCGCTCACCACAGCGACCAACACGCCTTCTATGTGCAAGCAAGCACTGGGTCCTAAGCGGCTGACCATGCCGCGCATCATCGGTCCCTTGAGCACACACCGTCCGTCGCTCACCGACACCACCTTGGCGCGGGCGGACACAGGCGCATCGCTCATGCCGCTGTAGGTGGGCACCGACACGCCGAGCACCACATCGATGTCGGCACCTGCACCGGCCGCACAGGCTTTGGCAGCCACCTCGGGGTGATACAGCAGACCCAAGGCCACCGCCGAAGGAAATCGCTTTCCAGCGCCTTGTTGCAGCAGTGCATGCAACATGCCGGTGGTGTTGCTGTCGCCGCCCGCGCCCGGGTTGTCTTGCGTGTCCGCGATCAACACCGGTTGCGGGTGTTGCTCGGCCCATGCCATGGCTTGGGTGACGGCTTGCCTGGCTGACAAAAAATCCATGCGCCACTGTGCGGCAGGCGAAGCCAAAGCCAGCAAGGCATCGGCGGCTTGTTGCGCTTGCGCTGCGCTGTCGGCGTAAGCCCACAGCACGGGCGCGCATTCTTCAAAATCCGCCGCAGGAAAGCCCATGCAAAAACTCACCACCGATTGCTGCGAACGGTCGATGTCGTCCATGGCTGCAAAAATGCCTTGGGCCGGTGGTGTCCACGTCGATTGCGCATTGAGCGAAATCAAATAAGGCAAACGGTGCGCCGCCACCGCCTGACGCCGTCCCAACTGCATTCTGCGCTTTAACAATTGCGCAGCGCGCTCGCCGGTTTCCGCCATGTCGACATGCGGATAGGTGCGGTAAGCGACCAAGACATCTGCCACATCGAGCATGCGACGCGTCACATTCGCATGCAAATCCAAGCTCGCCACCAAAGGTATGTTTTCGCCGATGAGCGCACGCACACGTGACAGCAATTCGCCTTCCGCATCGTCCGCATGCTCTGCCACAGCGGCACCGTGCAAATCCAAGTACACCGCATTCACACCTTGCGCCAAAGCTTGCGCGAGATCCTGCAACAGATCGGATGCAATGCGTTCAAAAGCCTCGCGGGTCACAAACGACGACGGGCTTGCACCCGCCCAAACCGACGGCCACAACTTCCAACCATGGCGTTTGGCGGCATCGATAAATCCGCCCACCGGAATATTGACGCCGGTGAACTGGGTTTGCATGGCCTCGCCGCGTATGTAGGCCGGAAAAGCATCACCTCGGTTGAACGCTTCCCAATCGGCCAAGCTGGGCGCGAAGGTATTGGTTTCATGCTGAAACCCCGCGATGAACACATGCGTCATGGACTGGCCCCAGGCACACTCGCCAACAAATTTCGCGTGTACGCATGTTGTGGGTTGGCATACAACTGTGCAGTGGCGCCGTGCTCGACGATCTGGCCTTGGTGCATGACGATGACCGAGTCGCACAGTTGCGCAGCCACACGCAAATCGTGCGTGATGAACAACAGCCCCAAACCCATGTTGCGCTGCACTTCGCGCAGCAACTCCAAAATTTGCGCTTGCACCGACACATCCAGCGCGCTGACTGCTTCATCCGCCACCAACACGTCAGGCTGGCAAGCCAATGCACGCGCCAAGGCAATGCGCTGGCGCTGACCCCCGCTGAACTGGCTGGGATAACGGTCCCAAGCATGGGCAGGCAAACCGGTTTGTGCCAGCAAGGCCCTGCCCCGTTCCTGCGCTTGTTGGTTGTTCAAACCAAAATTGCGCGCCCCTTCCACGAGGGATTCGCCCACGCGCATGCGCGGATTGAGCGATCGGTTGGGGTCTTGAAACACCACTTGTATGCGGTGACGCAGTGGCCGCAATTGCGCCTCTGACAAGCCAGCGATATTGTCTTGCCCCCAAAACACATCGCCGATATCGGGATCGATCAAGCGCAGCACACAACGCGCCAACGTGGATTTGCCCGACCCCGATTCACCGACGATGCCCACTGTTTCGCCTGCTCGCAACGACAAACTCGCGTCGCGCAATGCATCGGTGCGTCGCACGCGCATCCACGATTCGCGGCTGACATAGGTTTTGCCCAGGCCTTGCACCCGCAGCACGGGCGGGGTCTGTGGCAATGGCCTGGCCGCTGGTGGCGTCATGCCTGGCACCGCTGCCAACAAGGCGCGGGTGTAATCGGCCACTGGCTGCTTGAGCACTTGCTGGCAATGGCCTTGTTCAACCGCCAAGCCTTTGTGCATCACCAACACCCGGTCTGCAATATCCGCCACCACGCCCATGTCGTGCGTGATGAACAACACCGCAGTGCCGCTGTCTTGTTGCAGTTGCCGGATCAATTTCAAAATTTCTTGTTGCGTGGTGACATCCAGCGCGGTGGTCGGCTCGTCGCAAATCAGCAAGGCGGGTTTGAGCACCATGGCCATGGCGATGACGATGCGTTGTCTTTGACCGCCACTGAGTTGGTGCGGATAACTGTCCAACATGCGTTCCGGTTCAGGCAGACGCACTTGACGCATGATGTCCAACACCGCTTCTCGCCGGGTCGTTGCCTGCCAATCGGTGTGGCAACGCAGCACCTCGTCAATTTGTTCGCCGCAGCGCATCACCGGGTTGAGCGCGGTCATCGGCTCTTGAAACACCATGCCCATGGCCCGACCTCGCAAAGCGCGCCACTGGCTTTCGTCGGCTTTGAACAAGGCCACGTTTTGCAACATGATCTCGCCTTCACTGACCCGCAACTCGCGGGCGAGCAAACCCATGACCGTCATGGCCAATACCGATTTCCCCGAACCGGATTCGCCCACCACGCACAAGGTTTCGCCCGCATCGAGCGTGAGCGAAATGTTTTGCACGGCATAGGCGCGGTCTGCCCCTGCAGGCAAAGCGACCGACAGCTGGTTGATAGACAAAACCGGTGTGTCCATCACCCTACCCGCTTGGCAAATTTGGGGTCAAGCACATCGCGCAAACCGTCCCCCAGCAGATTGATGGCCAACACCGTGGGCACCAAAAACATCGCCGGAAACAAGACGTTGCCGGGCTGCATGCTGAACTGCACCCGGCCCTCGGCCATGATGTTGCCCCAGGTCGGAACATCTGGCGGCAAACCCAGCCCCAGAAAACTCAATATCGCCTCGGTCAGCACCGCCGATGCCGCCACAAATGTGCCCTGCACCAGCAACGGCGCCATGGCATTGGGCAACACATGCCGCCACAAGATCACCACCGTTGGCGTGGCCAAGGCACGCGCGGCTTCGACATAGGCTTCTTCGCGCAAACTCAGGACCAACGACCGCACCAAACGCGTGACGCGCGGTACCTCGGGTATAGCGATGGCCACCACCACCGTGGCCACATTCGCCCCCAATACCGCGACCAAAGCAATCGCCAACAGCACGGCGGGAATGGCCATCAAACCATCCATGAACCGCATCAAGACCGCGTCGACCTGGCGGAAATATCCCGCCAACATGCCGCACACGCCGCCCAGCGACAACGCCAACAGCGCGGTACACACACCCACCACCAGCGATATGCGACCACCATACATCACACGGCTGTACACATCGCGGCCAAAGTTGTCCGTGCCCAGCCAAAACGTGTGTTGCACCACACTGCCGTCAGGCAACTGGAAAGCACCGCTTTTACCCGCCGCTTGGTTAATGGTGTTCGCATCCATCGCAGCGGGGTCTACCGTGCCCAGCCACGGTGCGGCCAGTGAAATACCCAGCACCAACAACAACACAGCTGCGCCAAAGCGGACCGAGCCGTGGTCCCATAAACGTTGTTGAAGCGTGGCCATCAGTGGCGAATCCTCGGGTCTAACCACACGTAGCTGCTGTCCACCAGCAAATTGATCAATACATAACTGAGTGAAAACAACAAAACCAAACCTTGGATGACAGGGAAGTCGCGGTTGAGCACCGCGTCTACGGTGAGCGACCCCAATCCTGGAATGGCAAACACGGTTTCGGTCACCACCACTCCGCCAATCAACAACGCCACGCCAATGCCGACCACGGTAACGATGGGCACCGCTGCATTGGCCAAGGCATGGCGCACCAAAACCGTTTGCTCGCTCAAGCCTTTGGCCCGCGCCGTGCGTATGTAGTCTTCTTGCAATGCTTCAGACACACTCGCACGGGTGATACGAGCAATCAATGCCACATACACCGTCGACAAAGTCAGCCAAGGCAAGATGAGTTGCCGCATCCAAGCCCACGTGCCTTGCGACTGTGGTCCTCCCAACGGCTTATAGCCTTGCACCGGTAACCACTGCAATTGCATGGCAAACACATAAATCAACAGGTAGGCAATGACAAACACCGGCACCGAAAAACCTGCCACGGAAAACGCCGAGAGACCGCGGTCTAACCATCCTCCCATGCGCCACGCAGCCAGACTGCCCAATGGCACCGCGATACACACCGCCAGCAGCACCGTGCCCAGTGCCAGCGACAGCGTCGGCTCCAAGCGTTGTGCCACCAAAGCGGTCACGGGTTTGCTCAGGTAATACGAGTAGCCCAAATCGCCTTGCACGACCTGCTTGAGCCAGCGCGCATATTGCATCGGAATCGGTTGATCCAATCCCATGCGCTCGCGAATTTGCGCAATGTCTTCGCTGGTCGCGTTGTTGCCTGCTATGACAGCCGCCGGGTCACCGGGCGCCAGCCGCAGCATGAAAAACACCAGCAAGGACACCACCAGCAGCACTGGCAGCACGGCCAGCAAACGCCGAATCAAAAAAGTTGTCATGTCAGCGCTTGGCCAATCCCCACATCACCGGAATGCCCGGTGTTTGCAGCAAACCACTGACGTTGTTGCGCATGACCGTCGGATTGCGGTATTCGCCCAGTGGCACATAAGCAGCGGTTTCGTACACCAAGGCCTGAATACCACTGGCGATTTTCTTGCGCTCGGCGACCTCTTGGGCCCGCGCAAATTTCGCCTTCAAGGCTTCAATCCGCGGCTCGTCCTGCCAGCCAAACCAACCGGCTGCCCCTTTGGCATTGAGCATGGCGCTGGTCAGCGGACTGTCGATGTCTTGCGCACTCCACGTGGTGAAAAACATGTTCCATCCACCTTGTGCAGGGGGTTCTTTTTTGGCGCGTCGCGCCACCAGCGAAGCCCAGTCCATTTGCTGCAAATCGACTTTGAATCCCGCCGCTTCTAATTGCTGCTTGGCCACCAAGGGCAATTTGGTGATGGCCGACAAATCGGTGGGCCGCATCATCACAATCGGGCGGCCGTCGTAACCGGCCTCTTTCAAAAGTTCACGCGCTTTGGCGGGGTTGGCCACGCCGGTAAAGCCCGGTGTGTTCTCATCCGCATAAAGTGAGCTGCACGGGTAAATACTGCGGCACAGTCGCACCAACTCCGGTACACCGACTTGGGTGTTGATGAACGCTTGCTGCCCGACCGCGAGCATGGCGGCTTGGCGAATCTTCGGGTTGTTGAAAGGCGGATGCAAATGGTTGAACCGCATGATGTATTGAAAACCTGCAGGCGCGAAATCATCCATCTTGACGCCTGCGGTTTTTTTCAGTGTTTCGTATTGTTCGAAACTCGGCTGCTCCACCATGTCGACTTCACCGGCCAAGATGGCATTGAATTGGGTTTGCGGGTCGCGGATGATGACCCATTCCACGCGGTCAAAGTTGACCGGTCGCCCGCCAGCGAGTCCGCTAGGCGGTTCGCTGCGCGACACATACTTGGTGTTGCGCTCATACACCGCCACCGAGCCGGGTTTGAATTCTTCGGCTTTGAACAAGAACGGACCAGAGCCAATGTGTTCCTTGATTTGTTCGGTACCCGGCGTGGCCGCAATCCGCGCCGGCATGATGAACGGCACATTCGAAGACGCCTTGCCCAAAGCCTCCAACACGATCGCGCAAGGTTCTTTCAACACCATGCGCAAGGTATCGGCTTCGGGCGTTTCTAGCTTGTCCACAAAATTGAACAGCACACCGCCCATGGCGTCGCGCGAAGCCCAGCGCTTGAGCGAAGCCGCCACGTCTTCACTGGTGACGGGTTTGCCGTCGTGAAACGCCAAACCGCTGCGCAGCTTGAAGGTCCAGACCTTGCCATCTTTGCTGGTGCTGTGACTTTGCACCATTTGCGGCTGAATTTTTCCTTTGGCATCCTCTGAAAACAAGGTGTCGTAAATCATGTAGCCGTGGTTGCGGGTGACATAGGCCGTGGTCCATATAGGGTCTAGCACGGCCAAATTGGCATGGGGGACAAAACGAAACACCTTGTTGGCAGGCACGGTGGTTTGTGCGTGCAGTTCCACAACAAAAGCAAAAGCCATGGCCAATGTGGCGATGGTTTGAACAAACATTCGGCGCGACATGCATTTCCCCTTGGCCCGTGGGCGGCTACATTCCAATATCGGCTTCAATATAAACGAATTCATTTTGGATCAAGTCAACATGGCTATTTATGAACTCAGCGCCTCCGCCCTGTCGCAAGCCATTCATGCGCGGCAGTACTCTTGCCGCGAGGTGATGCAAGCTTTTTTGGATCGCATTGCTGTGGTGAATCCGCGCTTCAACGCCGTGGTCAATTTGCAAGCCCACGACCTGCTGCTGGCTCAAGCCGATGTGTGTGACCAAGAACTGGCGCGTGGCCATTCCCGCGGCTGGCTGCATGGCATACCGCTGGCTTTCAAAGACTTGGTCGACGTGGCGGGCATTCCCACCACCTGCGGCTCTGTGCTGTTGCGCGACAACATTCCCGCGCAAGATGCGTTGCTGGTGCAGCGGCTCAAAGCCCAAGGCGGTATTGTCATTGGCAAAACCAATACGCCTGAGTGGGGCTTGGGTTCGAACACGTTCAACCCAGTATTTGGCGCCACTGGCAACGCCTACAACCCAGCTCACACCGCTGGTGGCAGCAGCGGTGGTGCCGCAGTGGCTTTGGCGCACCGCATGTTGCCGTTGGCCGATGGCTCTGATTTCATGGGCAGCTTGCGCAATCCGGCCGCTTGGAACAACGTGTTTGGCATGCGCCCATCGCAAGGTCGGGTGCCTGCTTATCCGGTCAATGATGCTTGGGTCAGTCAACTCGGCACAGACGGCCCGATGGCTCGGCATGTCAGCGACTTGGCGCGTTTGTTGGAAACCATGTCGGGCTTTGACCCGCGCTCGCCACTGTCATTGGACGATTTGCCCCAGGGTTGGTCTCAACAACTGCGGCCTAAATCACGGCAAATACGCGTGGGTTGGCTGGGTGATTTGAACGGCTATTTGCCCATGGAGGACGGTATCTTGCAAGCCTGCGAAAACGGTTTGCAACGCTTGACCGATTTGGGCGCGCATGTTGAGCCCGCCATGGCCACTTTTTCACCGACGGCGGTGTGGCAAACCTGGCTGGCGTGGCGGCGCGTCTTGACAGCGTCTCGGATCGCGCCCATGGTTGCGCGTGGCCGCGATGCGTGCAAACCTGAAGCGCTGTGGGAATATGACCAAGCCGTTGGCATGACAGCCCATGACTTTCTCCAAGCCAGCACCGAGCGCACCGTGTTTTATCAGGACATGCTCAAGCTGCTGGGCAAGTTTGACATTCTGGTCATGCCCAGCGCACAGGTATGGCCGTTTGGCATCGACACGCGTTGGCCGGCTGAAATCCGCACCGCGCATGGCACGGTGAAGATGGACACTTACCACCGCTGGATGGAAGTGGTGCTCTACCCGAGCTTGGCAGGCTTGCCCTCGCTGAATGTGCCGTGCGGCTTTAACCCGCAAGGCCTGCCCATGGGCATGCAATTGATCGGCCAACCGCGCGGCGATCTGGCCGTGCTTGGTTTGGGACTGGCTTATGAGGAGGCTGCCAGCGATTGGCTGGCACGCCGCCCGGGCGTTGCCGGCCTGTCGATCGATCAGTAACTGTCTTGGGCGTGTATGCGCCTGGGACCGGTGTTCAGTCGGCTTTGACCATGTAAATGGTGTCTTCGAACACTTTGTTTCGCTTGCTGTTGACGGCTGTCAAAGCATATACATTGCCTTTGGCATCTTGGGCAAACGACAATATGTAAGGCAGTTTTCCGTTGGCGGTCGGCTCACTGAGTTTGATCTGGGTGTCCACCATGGCCCACGCACCTTTTTGGGTGGGCGAAGCCACAAATATTTGACCGTCGTTTTGGTCAAACCGCTTGCTCCAATCACCAAATATGTATTTGCCGTGTAATTTGGCGGAACTGCCGCGGTGTATGTAGCCACCTGCCACAGAGATGCCTTTGCAACCGGTCGGGACGGCGGAGCAATTCGGGTATTCGATGACAGCTGGATTGATGGCTGATTTATCGCAGTTGTCTTTGTGGGCCTGGGGATTCTCCCAGCTAAAGCAGCGCATATAGCCTTCGACGATCGGCCAGCCCATGTTCTTGCCTTTTTCAATGATTTTGATCGACTCAAAACTGTCCTCTTGGACATCTCCGCAAATCAGTTGCTTGCGGCCTTTGGTGTCAAATGAACAGCGCCAAGGGTCACGCAAACCGAATGCCCAAATTTCAGGCAGCGCATCCGCGACTTTGACCATGGGATTGTCTGCAGGCACCCGATAAGGCTTTCCTTTGGTGCTTTGAGAAACATCAATGCGCAGTATTTTTCCGAAATAGTTGTCTAACTTTTGGCTGTTGTAGTTGGCTTTTTTGTCTGTCCACTCCGCCTCGTAGCCACCATCGCCGGTTGATATGTAGAGCATTTGGTCTGGGCCGAAGCCGATCCAATGTCCATTGTGGTTGAAATGGGGCCAAGGCAGAGAATGGATGCGCCGGCCTGAAAGAGGATCGATCGGGGTTTTGGCGTTTTTAGCCACCACAAACTCTTCCACCACATTCAGATGCGAATAACCCGCCGGGGCCACGGTGCTGTCAGAGCCTAAAGGCGCTGAGTAAGCGACATACAACTTGCCATTTTTGTGAAAGTTAGGGTGAAGCGCCATGCCCAGCAAACCCGTTTCGCTGTAATCCGAGTTGAATGGCACCACTCTGGAGGTCATATCCAACAGCGTGTGGGTGATTTTTCCGTTTTCCAAAACTTTGATCAGCCCTTCGTGTTCCATGACAAACATGCGCGAATCGCCCTGGGCTTGCACCATGGCCAAGGGTTTGTTCAACCCGCCCACGACTTTGACCAATTGGATGGAGGTTTCAGCCCATGCATTGGACGAAACACACACGCAAGCAACAATCAGTGTGAGAATTTTTGGAAAAGACATACAGGCTTTCGTTGGGTTAATGGTTCAGGCGTTGGCGTGCTGATCGTCAGCTTCGTCCAAGGTTTCTGCAGATACCTGTTGTTTGCTGACATACAAATTCACAGCGCAAACCACCAGCATGATGAATAAGCCACCAAATTCGCGGGTGTTTTCTATCCAAGGCGCGGACGCCAGCATGGAGCGGGTCAAAGAATCGAAATGGTGTTCCGTGGCCCAAGAAATGACGCCATCTTTCGCCACAAACAGGTAAATCGCGTAAACGGAGTACAAAGCGATATTGAATATATTCAAGCGCTTAGCCACGATGCCCTTGAAGGCATAGGCACAAGACAAGGCGGCAAGCAGGTACAAGGGAATCCATATCAAAGGATCTGGATCATTCCATTGCAAACCAGCGCACACCACAAAAAGTAAGGCAAAAACGATATTGAAGGCTTTGAACATGTGATTCCTCAGCAAAGCTTGGGGGTTAAAAACCAGCACAACATTATAGAACACGGGGGTATTGGGCAAACGGCAGCACTCAGCGGGCGGCAAACCGGTGTTTCATGGACCCGGGCGCTGCCCAAGAACTGCTTGCCGGCAGGGAGTGGCTTCAAGCTATGATTGACGTTACGTCAATTAAAATCTTTGGTTTACCTGTCAGTAACCTGTTTCTTTGCTGTATTTTGACGGTGCAAACCGCCTCCACACCATGACCGATTTGTCCGCTGAACACCAGGCGCTTGCTGCCTACAAACCCGCCCACAAAGTGCGCTTCGTCACCGCAGCCAGTTTGTTTGACGGGCATGACGCCGCCATCAACATCATGCGGCGAATCTTGCAGGGCATGGGTGCCGAGGTCATCCACCTGGGCCACAACCGCTCGGTGGATGAAGTGGTCACTGCCGCTTTGCAGGAAGACGTGCAAGGTATTGCGATCAGCTCTTACCAAGGCGGCCATGTCGAATATTTCAAATACATGGTCGACTTGCTGCGAGAGCGTGGCGGCGCGCATATCCAAGTGTTTGGCGGCGGTGGCGGCGTCATCGTTGCCGATGAAATCGCTGAGCTTCAAGCCTACGGTGTGACCCGGATTTACAGCCCGCAAGACGGGCAGCGCATGGGGCTGCAAGGCATGATCGGCGAAATGATCATGCGCTGTGACAAGGATTTGACCGCTCATGCACCCACCCGCTTGAGCGCCATCCAAGGTCATACTCCCCAGCACTGGCGGGCGTTGGCCCAGCTCATCACCGCGCTTGAAGCGCAAAGCCCTGTGGTGCAAGACCTGCGAGATGCGCTGCGCACCCAAGCCAAAACCATCACTGCGCCGGTGGTGGGCATCACGGGTACTGGTGGTGCGGGCAAATCTTCGCTGACCGATGAATTGATCCGCCGCTTGCGGCTTGACCAAGCAGACGCATTGCGCATCGCTGTCATTTCCATCGACCCCTCGCGCCGCAAAAGCGGAGGCGCGTTGCTCGGTGACCGCATACGCATGAACGCCATTTCGCCGTGGAATAAATTGGAACCTGACCCCCATAAAAACAACCAACACGTGTTCATGCGTTCTTTGGCAACGCGCGAATTTGGCAGCGAAATCAGCGCCGCTTTGCCAGACGTGATCGCTGCGGTGAAATGCGCTGGGTTTGATGTGGTGGTGGTGGAAACCTCCGGCATCGGTCAAGGCGACGCCGCCATCGTGCCGCATGTGGATATTCCGTTGTATGTGATGACCCCCGAATTTGGTGCCGCCAGCCAATTGGAAAAAATCGACATGCTCGACTTCGCCGAGTTTGTGGCCATCAACAAATTCGACCGCAAAGGCGCCGCAGACGCCTTGCGCGATGTCGCCAAGCAAGTGCAACGCAACCGCGAAGCATGGCACACCCCGCCTGAACAGATGCCCGTGTTCGGCACCATGGCCGCGCATTTCAACGACGATGGCGTGACGGCGCTCTACCAAGCCATGAAACCACGACTCCAAGCCCTGGGGTTGGCCTTGCCGCATGCGCGTTTGCCGCTGGCTTTGGTACGCCACAGTTCGCACCAAACGCCGATCGTCCCTTCCTCGCGCAGCCGCTACCTGGCAGAAATCAGCGACACCGTGCGTGGCTACAAACGCCGCGCCCACATGCAAGCCCAACTCGCTCGCGAAGTGCAGCAATTGAAAGCCGCCTCGGCGATGTTGGCTGACAGCAAGCCCCACAAGCCGCGCGCCGCAGAAGCTTCGCTGGCCTTGGCCAACGAGCGTGAAGCACGCCTAGACGCCGATGTCCGCGCCTTGCTCCATGATTGGCCCGCATTGAAAGCCGATTACAGCGGTGACGAACTGGTGGTGAAAGTGCGTGACAAGGAAATTCGCAGCAGTTTGGTCACGCGTTCATTGAGCGGCACGCCGGTGCGCAAAGTGGCATTGCCCACCTTCCATGACCAAGGCGATATCTTGCAATGGTTGATGTTGGACAACGTCCCCGGGCGCTATCCCTACACCGCAGGCACGTTTGCTTTCAAACGCGACAACGAAGACCCGACACGCATGTTTGCTGGCGAAGGCGATGCCTTTCGCACCAACCGCCGCTTCAAACTGCTGAGTGAAGGCATGCCGGCCAAACGCTTGTCCACCGCTTTCGATTCGGTCACGCTCTACGGCAACGACCCGGACTTGCGCCCAGATATCTATGGCAAGGTCGGTAATTCTGGCGTGAGCATTGCCACGCTGGACGACATGAAAGCTTTGTACGACGGCTTTGACCTGTGCTCGCCCAGCACCAGCGTGTCGATGACCATCAACGGTCCGGCACCCACGATCTTGGCGATGTTCATGAACACGGCGATTGACCAACACTTGGAGAAATTCCGCGCAGAAAAAGGCCGCGAGCCGTCCGCCATGGAAGCCGCTGACATCCGAACTTGGGTGCTGCAAAACGTGCGTGGCACAGTGCAAGCCGATATTTTGAAAGAAGACCAAGGCCAAAACACGTGTTTGTTTTCTACCGAGTTCTCGCTCAAAGTCATGGGCGATATCGCGCAGTATTTTGTAGAACACCAAGTGCGCAACTTCTACAGCGTGTCCATCAGTGGCTACCACATTGCCGAAGCGGGTGCCAACCCAATTTCTCAATTGGCGTTCACCCTGTCCAATGGTTTCACGTTCGTCGAAGCCTACCTCGCTCGCGGCATGCATATCGACGACTTTGCGCCCAATTTGTCGTTCTTTTTCAGCAACGGCATGGACCCCGAATACACCGTGATGGGCCGGGTGGCCCGACGCATTTGGGCAGTTGCGATGAAAGAAAAATACGGTGCCAACGAACGCAGCCAAAAACTCAAATACCACATACAAACCAGCGGGCGCAGTTTGCACGCCCAAGAAATTCAGTTCAACGACATCCGCACCACGCTGCAAGCCTTGATCGCCATCTATGACAACTGCAACAGCTTGCACACCAACGCGTTCGATGAAGCCATCACCACGCCGACCGAAGAAAGTGTGCGTCGCGCCATGGCCATTCAACTCATCATCAACCGCGAATGGGGGTTGGCGAAAAACGAAAACCCATCGCAAGGTGCGTTCATCATCGAAGAGTTGACCGAGTTGGTCGAAGAAGCCGTGCTGTCAGAGTTTGTGGCGATCGCCGAGCGCGGCGGTGTGTTGGGCGCCATGGAAACCGGCTACCAACGCGGCAAAATCCAAGACGAATCGATGCATTACGAAATGCTCAAACACACGGGTGACTTACCCATTATTGGCGTCAATACCTTCAAGTCTGCACAAGCCAATGAAATGCCGCAAAAAATCGAATTGGCACGTTCGACCGACGCTGAAAAGCAAAGCCAATTGCAACGGTTGAATGATTTTCACCAGCGCCATGCCAGCGCATCTGCGGATATGCTCCAGCGACTGCAGCAAGCCGTGATTGACAATTCCAATGTGTTTGAAGTGCTGATGGACGCGGTGCGTGTCTGTTCGCTCGGGCAAATCACCCACGCCTTGTTTGAAGTCGGCGGGCAATACCGCCGCAACATGTAGCCCAGCGGCTTACTGTGAACTGCCGTAGCGTTTACCGCGCGATAAATCGACGCCCAATTGTTTGAGTTTGCGGTAGAGGTGGGTGCGTTCGAGCCCGGTTTTTTCTGCCACACGGGTCATGGAGCCACCCTCTTGTGCCAGGTGAAATTCAAAATAGGCTTTTTCGAAATTGTCTCTGGCTTCTCGCAATGGGCTGTTGAGATCAAAACTTTGCACCGGTTGCAACACCGCTGGCAACGCGGGTGCGACGGTCGGCGCCACAGACGCCATGCCAGCCACGCTGCTGTAAGTTTGTCCGGATGCTGCGGGCAGTACTGCGCTACGCCCCGCGCTGGCCGGTTTGCGGTTCAACCCCTGCTCGACCGCTTTGAGCAGCTTTTGCATGGTGATGGGTTTTTCTAGGAAAGCCATGGCACCAATACGCGTGGCCTCCACCGCTGTGTCTATCGTGGCATGGCCACTCATCATGATGACGGGCATGTTGAGCAAACCGGTGGTGGCCCACTCTTTCAACAATGTCACTCCGTCGGTATCGGGCATCCAAATATCGAGCAGCACCAAGTCGGGTTGCATCGATGCACGAATCGATCTGGCTTGTGCGGCATTCATGGCCAACTCCACCTGATGGCCTTCGTCATTGAGGATTTCAAACAAAAGATCGCGAATGCCGAGTTCGTCGTCTACTACCAGAATAGTTGCCATGCGTTGTGTCTGTTCAGTTGTCGTGAGAATCTACAAGGCGAAATGATAGCGACACTTGCGCGCCACATAACTGCTCTCCTTGCATGCGGTTTTTCAATTCGATACGGGCATTGTGTTCATCGGCAATTTTTTTCACCACAGCCAGCCCTAAACCGGTGCCGCTGGCCTTGGTGGTCACATACGGCTCAAACGCCCTTTGTAGCACCGCTTCACTGAACCCTGAGCCGTTGTCTTGCACAGTGAGCCTCAACCTCTGGGATTGCGGTCGCCTTTCTGTCATCACAGTCACTTGTGCCTGCGGGTTGGCCATGCTGGCATCTTGTGCATTTTGAATCAGGTTGTGCACGACTTGTCGCAACTGCGCAGCGTCTCCCATCACCATGGGCACCCCCGCTTCGAGTTGCCAATGCACGGGTACGCGGGCGTTTTCGTTGCCATACAAGGGCATCATTTCACCGAGCAACAGGTTGATGTCCAACGGTTGCAAACGTGCGGCGGGCAGGCGGCCAAAATCGCGAAACTCATTGACCAAGCGTTGCAGTGCGTCGACTTGCTCCACGATGGTTTTCACCGATTTGCTCAGCAGAGCTTGTTCTGTCGCCGGTAATTTTCCTTCCAATTTCATCGCCAAGCGTTCTGCCGAAAGTTGTATGGGTGTCAGCGGGTTTTTGATTTCATGCGCCAAGCGACGGGCCACCTCGGTCCACGCTTGTGAACGTTGCGCAGACACAATGTCAGAGATGTCATCGAACACCAGCAACCAATCCCCTTGCGGCAACAATGCACCACGCGCCACCAAGGTGATTTGACGGGCGGTTGGGGCAGAAAATTCTCTGACCATTTCATGGGAGGCGATTTCAAGTTCGCATGACTGTTCCCAATGGTCAGCTCGACCTGGTTCAGCCGTGATTTCTTCAAACCGGTCTAGCACTTGGGTGGCAAACCCCTGAAGGCCTTCCACATCTTCAAACGGCTGCCCCACATACACCGACAAAGGCAAATTCAAAATACGCGTGGCGCCAGGGTTGATTGACAAAATCACGCCATGGCTGTCGAGCAACACCACGCCTGCGGTCAAATTGTCCAGCATGGTTTGCAAATGGCTGCGGGCCAGGTCCAATTGCGCCATGCTTTGCTCGACCGACTGCCTGGCTTCAAACAACTGCTGCGTCATTTCGGCAAAAGAGCGGGTCAAGCCGTCGAGTTCGTCCTTGCCTTGCAAAAAAGGTTTGGGCCGCAAATCGCCAGCCGCCACATCACGCACGCCTTCCGCCAGTAACAACAACGGTCTGGCCAATTGGTTACCCAACAACACCGCCAACAACACCGCGCCAAACACCGATAAAAACAAACTCAGTGTCAAGGTACCGATGTACATGCGCTGCAAACCACTTCGCGCCAATGCCCTTTCTTGGTATTCGCGGTTGGCCTCCAACACCGCACGCGCGTTGGTCACCAACACAGGCGGTAATTTTTTGACCACTTGCAGCACGTAGATTTTTCTGTCTAACGCAAAGCCACTGTCGGGCAAGCGAAACAATACTTTGATTCGCGGAAAGGCTTCAGCATTGCCGGCCTCTTCCAAACCGTCGCTGCGCCAGGTCACGCCAGAGGTGCGCACTTGTCGCCATTCGGACGCACCCGGGCGTTCGGGTTGCAACGAAAACCCCGACTCGCTGACGCTGGCAACCAGTTGCGTATTGCCCTGCCACAGACTGACTTCTGAAGCCCCCAACTGTTCGCGCGCTTTCTCGAGCGTGACAGACCATTGGTTGCGCGATGCCGCTGTCATGTTGTTGCCTGCGCTGCGTACTCCGGTGACCAATTCGCCGGCCAAACTCTCCAAAGTCGAACGGCTTAAATTCAAACCCGCGTCCAGCGCCACTTCCACCTTGTTGTCAAACCAGACCTCGATGGAGCGGCTGACAAACTGGAAGGAAACCGCATAAATCAATATGCCAGGCAAGATACCGACCAGCGCAAAAATGGCTGCCAATCGGATCAACAAGCGGCTGCCGAATTTTTTCTGGCGCAAGCGCAGCACCAGTCGCCAACCGATCCAACTGATAACCAGCAACAAAAACACCGCCAAGATGGTGTTCAAACCAAACAGCAACCCGTAGTTTTCTTCGTAAACATCCCAGCGCTGGGTGGCCTGCGTCAATAAAAACAGCAGGATCATCGACACCGACACCAGAATGGACATGATCACCACCAGCATCCAACTGCGGTGACGCAGATCGCTCCAGGTGGTGTTTTGCGTCATTTGGCCAGTTCTTCGAGCCGAAAGCTTTGTTCGAAGTTGATATTCCACTCACTGCTGGCTTGGTTACCAAACTGCAAGGCCTGAGGCAGTTGGCTCAAATCCAAACGAAACCGAAGATCCAACCGTTGCTTTACATCTTTTTGCAACACCAGTGTGTCAGCCACTTTCCAGCGGTTAATTTTTTGCACGGCCAGCATGGCATCGCTCAAACTGTCGTAACTGTTTCCCAATGTCACCCCCAAACCAATGCTTTGAATTGGCGCGGACGACACATGCAAACGCCAGCGCCGCGACAGCGGTTGGTAGGTCAAGCGAAAGTAGCGCTCGACCCCTGAAACTTTTTTGTCATACCAATACCAACGCTCACGCATGACCTCGGCTTGCAGGACAAAAGTCAGGGGCATGCCTCGGGACAAGGCATCTTCCAGGCCAGGCGACAGCGCAAAGTCAAGGGTGGCCGACAAATACACGCCATCATCGCCACGCTCAATGGATGGTTCAGTGAGTTGCACTGTCGATTGCGCCCAGGCGGGCTGTACCAGCACCCCCCCTAAAAAGACCATCCACAGCAGCATGACCGCCCACCATAAACGGTGAGCTTGGACCACTGAAGCAAGCATGTTATTGTTTTTCCAGCAATGCATAAAAGAATCCGTCGTGCTCCCCAGGCAGATTGTCAGAGACAGCGCCCCCGCTGGCCGCCAAACCCGGCAATAAATGCCCAGGTGATGGCATGCAAACGGCATCACTGTTGTTTACAAGGAACGATTGAATCTGCCACTCCCCTTCCGCACGAAACAATGAACAGGTGCAATATAACAAGCGGCCGCCGCGTCGCAGGCTGGGCCACAGCGCCTGCAATAAGCGTTTTTGTGTGTCGGCCAGGGTTGCCATGTCGGTCTGCCGACGCAGCCAAGGTATATCTGGGTGTCTGCGCACAATGCCTGAGGCCGTGCAAGGTGCGTCCAACAAAATGGCATCCCAGGATCGACCGTCCCACCAATCGACGGGACGTGCCGCATCGGCACACCGCACTTCGGCTTTCAGTTGCAAACGCTGCAAATTTTCACGCACCCGCTGACACCGGGCTTCTTCCACATCGATTGCCAGCAGATCCACATCTGCCAGTTCGAGCAAATGTGCCGTCTTGCCCCCCGGTGCGGCACATGCATCCAGTACCCGCAATCGCGGGCCGTCGCTTGGTTGCAGTCCTGTCAACAACAATGGCGCAGCCATTTGAGCACCCGGGTCTTGCACCGAAAACCATCCTTGCTCAAAACCTGGCAATGCATGCACCGCTTGAGGTTGTTGCAGCACCAATCCATCGGGCCCGCAACGATCAGAGGCGACGCCTTGCGACTGCCAAAGGGCCTGCAATGCATCTGCCGAGTGCTGTCGGCGGTTGACACGCACGGCCATGGGTGCTGCTTGTTGGCTGGCGCTCAGCACCGCCTGCCAGTGCATCGGATGGTCTTGCTGCACGGCTTTGACCCACCAGTCGGGATGGTTCCAACGGGCGGATAACTGAGATTCGCAGCGCTTGAGCCATGTTGCGCGTTCACGGTCAAAGCGACGCACACACGCATTGATGAAGGCCGCCTGCGCACGGGTGGATGGGTCGCGCTTGGCAGCTTCCACCAATTGGTTCACCAAGGTGTGCATCGGGTACATGGCTTGGTTGGCAGGCAACGCCAGCGCCAAACCGATGCACAACAAATCGTCAACCGCAGCGGGTGGGGCGCGTTGCACCAAAGCTTTTTGGACGGCCAACGTGCAGCCCCATTGCCGCAACACCGCGAACAACAAAGCTTGTGCTGCAGGACGCATGGCAGGCGACACAACCGCCAATGCCTGCACATGGTTACGCCCTTGCCGAACATGGCGCAAGGCTTTGGCACAGGCTTGCAATTGCTGCCACAAAGGCGGCGACAAGCCAGCGCCGGCTTCATGCGCAGGCGTGTGTGTCACAACGGGGTGGCCGCCTGAAATTGAAACAACTTGGCCAGCAATGCCGCAGGGTATTGAACGATCGCTTGGTTGTACTCTGTGATGGCCACATTGAAGCGAGCAAGTTCAGGTTGCACCAGCAAGTCCAGCTCCAGCCAACGCTGTTTCAGGTGTTGCGGGATATGGATGTAATACGCATCAGGGTGAATCAATGCCGCCCAAGCTTCTTGCAATTCGGCAGCGGCATCGTGCAAGGCTTGCGCACTGTCTGGGTCCAAGGTGTGGGACTGCATGCGGGCCAATGCCACGGTTGACAACCCAGCCGCCACTTGCAACCGGGTCCAGTGGCTGTGCCCCAAGTCGGAGCTGGCAGGGCTGTCCCACAATTGTGGTGCAGCAGCAGCGGCCGTGACCGCTTGCTGCACCACTTCTTGGTACTCCATCAATACCGCTTGCAACGGGCCAAACTGTTGCTTGATCTGCGCACGCAATCGCACCAGTCTGTTGTAGGCCCCCAGTGCCCAAAACACCAGCAGTGCAAAAACGATCCAAAACCAGCGCGATAGCAACATGATTCAACTGGTGCCCAACAGTTGGAACTGTGGCCGCCCAGCCCCGCAGGGCTGGAGGGCTCAGTCTGTTGGTGTTTCTTCGGTGCTGCCTTCTTGCTGTTGCGCCAAGGCGAGCTCTTCGGCTTCGGTCTCGGCGATGGCGCGACGCTCGGCTTCGTCCATCAGGTCCTTGGCTTTGCGGGCTTTGTGGTAAGCCATGCCTGAACCAGCGGGAATCAGTCGACCCACGATGACGTTTTCTTTCAAGCCACGCAGTTCGTCGCGTTTGCCCATGATGGCGGCTTCGGTCAGCACACGGGTGGTTTCCTGGAAGGAGGCCGCACTGATGAAGCTGTCGGTGGACAACGATGCTTTGGTGATACCGAGCAACAGGTTGGTGTAGGTGGCAGGCATCTTGCCGTCGCGTTGCAGTGCTTCGTTGGTGTTGAGCATTTCTGAACGCTCCACTTGTTCACCACTGATGTAGTTGGTGTCACCCACGTTGTCGACCACCACACGGCGCAGCATCTGACGAACAATCACTTCAATGTGTTTGTCATTGATCTTCACACCTTGCAAACGGTACACGTCCTGTACTTCATCGACGATGTAACGCGCCAACTCTTCGATGCCCAACAAACGCAAGATGTCTTGCGGGTCAGCCGGTCCGTCCACAATGCTTTCGCCTTTGTTGACCACTTGGCCTTCGTGCACCACGATGTTTTTCTCTTTGGGAATGAGTTCTTCCCAAACCTTGCCTTCAGGATCGGTGATTTGCAAACGGATCTTGCCTTTGGTTTCCTTGCCGAATGACACAGTGCCTGTCATCTCAGCCAAGATGCCTTTGTCCTTGGGCGAACGCGCTTCGAACAACTCGGCCACACGCGGCAAACCGCCGGTGATGTCGCGGGTTTTCTGACCTTCGACAGGAATACGCGCCAGCACTTCGCCAGGGCCGACATCCTGTCCATCGCGCACCTGAATCAATGCGCCCACTTGGAAGCCGATGGTCACAGAATGGTCGGTGCCAGGTATCTTCACTTCCTTGCCGGAAGCGTCAATCAACTTGACCTGCGGACGAACCACTTTGGTCGAGCCACGGCGCTTGGGATCGATCACCACCAGCGTAGACAAGCCAGTGACTTCGTCCAACTGCTTGGCAACAGTCAGCCCTTCTTCGACATTCTCAAAGCGCACCTGACCGGCGAATTCGGTGATCACAGGTCGTGTCAACGGATCCCAGTTGGCCAAGATGGTTCCTGCCTTGATGCTTTGGTCTGGCTTGATCGCCAATATGGCGCCATAAGGAACTTTGTGGCGCTCACGCTCGCGGCCTTGCTCGTCATGGATGACGATTTCGCCTGAACGTGAAATGACCACGAGTTCACCCTTGCTGTTGGTGACATAACGCATGGTGGCGTTAAAGCCAATCACACCGTTGGACTTGGCGTCCACACTGGAAGCCACCGCTGCACGCGACGCGGCACCCCCAATGTGGAAGGTGCGCATGGTCAACTGAGTGCCAGGCTCACCGATGGACTGCGCCGCAATCACGCCGACAGCTTCGCCGACATTGACCAATCCGCCACGGCCCAGATCACGGCCATAGCATTTGGCACACAAACCGAAGCGTGTTTCGCAATTGAGCGCAGTACGGACTTTGATTTCATCCACACCCAAGAGTTCAATCTCGTCGATCAAATCTTCGTCCAACATGTCACCGGCGGGCACCAACACTTCGCGGGTTTCGGGATGCAATACATCCTCAGCCACCGTGCGGCCCAACACGCGATCGCGCAAGGACTCAATCACTTCGCCGCCCTCGACGATGGCGCGCATCAGCTGACCGTTGCTGGTGCCGCAATCTTCCTCGATCACCACCAGGTCTTGGGTCACGTCCACCAAGCGGCGTGTCAAGTAACCGGAGTTGGCAGTTTTGAGCGCGGTATCTGCCAGACCTTTACGCGCACCGTGTGTTGAGATGAAGTACTGCAACACATTCAAACCCTCACGGAAGTTAGCCGTGATCGGTGTTTCGATGATCGAGCCATCGGGCTTGGCCATCAGGCCACGCATGCCCGCGAGCTGGCGGATTTGAGCGGCCGAGCCGCGTGCGCCCGAGTCTGCCATCATGTAGATGGAATTGAACGACTCTTGCTCGACCTCGTTGCCATGGCGGTCAATGGTTTTTTCTTTGCGCAATTGGTCCATCATGACTTTGGAGACGGCGTCTCCGGCCTTGCCCCAGATGTCAACCACTTTGTTGTAACGCTCGCCAGAAGTCACCAAACCGGAGACATATTGCTGCTCGATGTCTTTGACTTCTTTTTCTGCGCTTTCAATGATGGCGTGTTTTTCAAACGGCACCAACATGTCATCGATACAAATCGAAATGCCTGCACGTGTGGCCAAACGGAAACCGTTTTGCAACAACTTGTCGGCGAACACCACGGTCTCTTTGAGGCCGCATTTGCGAAATGACGTGTTGATGAGTTTGGAAATTTCTTTTTTCTTGAGCGCTTTGTTCAAGTGACTGAACGGCAAGCCGCGCGGCAAGATTTCAGACAACAAGGCACGACCCACCGTGGTTTCGACGAGTGAAGTGCTGCTGGAGAATTCACCGGTGACTTTGTCTTTGGTCCATTCGGTCATGCGCACGGTGATCTTGGCGGTCAACTCGACCACGCCCGCGTCAAGTGCACGCTGAACTTCACCAATGTCAGCAAACACCAGGCCTTCGCCTTTGCCGTTGATACGCTCACGGGTGGTGTAGTACAAACCCAGCACCACGTCTTGTGACGGCACGATGGAAGGCTCACCGTTGGCGGGGAACAGCACGTTGTTAGAAGCCAGCATCAAAGTGCGTGCTTCCATTTGCGCTTCGACCGACAAAGGAATGTGAACCGCCATTTGGTCGCCGTCGAAGTCGGCGTTGAACGCGGAACAAACCAAGGGGTGCAATTGAATCGCCTTGCCTTCAATCAAGATTGGCTCGAACGCTTGAATGCCCAAGCGGTGCAAGGTCGGCGCGCGGTTGAGCAACACGGGGTGCTCTTTGATGACCTCTTCCAAAATATCCCACACCACAGGCGTGCCGGCTTCCACTTCTTTCTTGGCCGCTTTGATGGTGGTGGCAATGCCCATCAACTCCAATTTGCTGAAGATGAAGGGTTTGAACAATTCCAACGCCATCAATTTGGGCAAGCCGCATTGGTGAAGTTTGAGGGTAGGTCCGACCGTGATGACAGAACGGCCAGAGTAGTCGACCCGTTTGCCCAACAAGTTTTGGCGGAAACGGCCTGACTTGCCTTTGATCATGTCGGCCAGCGACTTGAGTGCGCGCTTGTTGGCGCCCGTCATGGCCTTGCCGCGTCGACCGTTGTCCAGCAAGCTGTCGACCGCTTCTTGCAACATGCGCTTTTCGTTGCGGGCGATGATTTCAGGCGCGTTCAATTCCAACAAGCGGCGCAAACGGCTGTTACGGTTGATGACGCGACGGTACAAATCGTTCAAGTCAGACGTGGCGAAACGGCCACCATCCAGCGGCACCAAGGGGCGCAAATCGGGCGGTAACACTGGCAGCACGGACAAAACCATCCACTCGGGTTTGATGCCGGATTTTTTGAATGCCTCCAGCACTTTCAAACGCTTGGCGTTTTTCTTGATCTTGATTTCAGAACCGGTCAAATCGTTGCGGAGTTTTTCAATCTCCATGTCGATTTCCAAACCTTCGAGCAAATCGCGCACGCCTTCTGCGCCCATCTTGGCTTGGAATTCGTCGCCGAGCTCAATGCGCTTGGCCTCAAACTCGTCCTCGGTCATGATGGCGTATTTCTTCAACGATGTCATACCGGGATCGGTCACGACATAGGCTTCGAAATACAACACGCGCTCGATGTCGCGCAGTGTCATGTCCAGCACCAAGCCCAAACGGCTGGGCAGGGACTTCAAAAACCAAATGTGGGCGCAGGGCGCGGCCAAATCGATGTGGCCCATGCGGTCACGGCGCACCTTGGTTTGGGTGACTTCAACGCCGCACTTTTCGCAAATCACGCCACGGTGCTTCAGGCGTTTGTATTTGCCGCACAAGCATTCGTAGTCCTTGATAGGGCCAAAGATCTTGGCGCAAAACAAGCCGTCACGCTCAGGCTTGAAGGTGCGGTAGTTGATGGTTTCCGGTTTTTTGACTTCGCCGAAAGACCAAGAACGGATTTTTTCCGGAGAAGCCAGTCCGATTTTGATGGCATCGAAATGCTCATCAGGTGTGAACTGCTTAAAGAGGTCGAGTAATGATTTCATGAACGCTCCAACTCAATATCGATACCCAATGAACGGATTTCTTTGACCAACACATTGAACGACTCGGGCATGCCCGCTTCGATTGCGTGTTCGCCCTTGACGATGCTTTCATACACCTTGGTGCGTCCTTGCACATCGTCGGATTTGACGGTGAGCATTTCTTGCAGTGTGTAAGAAGCACCATAGGCCTCGAGTGCCCAGACCTCCATCTCGCCAAAACGCTGGCCACCGAACTGCGCTTTGCCGCCCAACGGTTGTTGTGTAACCAAGCTGTATGGGCCGGTAGAACGTGCGTGCATTTTGTCGTCGACCAAGTGGTGCAACTTGAGCACGTGCATATAACCCACGGTGGTGGGACGATCGAATGCGTCGCCGGTGCGGCCGTCAAACAAATGCGCTTGCGTGCGCGCTGGTGTCAACCCTTTGGCTTGCACCACGTCGTCTGGGTAGGCGAGTTTGAGCATGGCGCGAATGTCTTCTTCGGAAGCACCGTCGAACACCGGGGTGGCAAACGGTATGCCCAATGACAAGTTGTGCGCCATTTCTTTCACATCTTTGTCCGCCAAACGGGTCAAGTCTTCTTGGTGTCCGGTGGTGTTGTACAAAGATTCGAGGAAGCCACGGATTTCTGCCGCTTTGGCCTCTTCTTGCATCATGTGCCCGAGTTGTTCACCAATGCCTTTGGCAGCCCAGCCCAAATGCACTTCGAGCACCTGCCCAACGTTCATGCGCGAAGGCACGCCCAGTGGATTGAGCACGATGTCGACCGGTGTGCCGTCGGCCATGTAAGGCATGTCTTCGACAGGCACGATTTTGGAGACCACGCCTTTGTTACCGTGGCGCCCGGCCATTTTGTCGCCGGGTTGCAAACGGCGCTTGACCGCCAAATACACCTTGACCATTTTCAGCACGCCTGCAGGCAGTTCATCGCCTTGGGTGAGTTTTTTGCGTTTCTCTTCGAAGGCCAAGTCAAAGCTGTGGCGGGTTTGCGCCAGTGCGTTTTTGATCGACTCCAACTGCGAAGCAACGTCTTCATCAGCAGGTCGAATATCAAACCAATGGAATTTCTCAACAGCGGCCAAGTAATCTTTGTCGATCTTGGTGCCTTTGGACAACTTGTTGGGTCCACCGTTGGCGACTTTGCCCAACAGCAATTTGTGGATACGGTCGAAGGCATCCGCTTCCACAATGCGCAACTGGTCGTTCAAATCGAGACGGAACCGCTTGAGTTCATCGTCAATGATTTGCTGCGCACGCTTGTCACGCACAATGCCTTCGCGTGTGAAGACTTGCACATCGATGACCGTGCCTTGGGAACCTTGGTCCACACGCAAGGACGTGTCTTTCACGTCCGATGCTTTTTCGCCAAAAATAGCGCGCAACAGTTTTTCTTCCGGGGTCAGTGTGGTCTCACCTTTGGGTGTGACTTTGCCCACCAACACATCACCCGGCTGCACTTCTGCACCGACAAAAATGATGCCGGATTCGTCCAAACGGTTGAGTTGTTGCTCTGCCAAGTTGGGGATGTCGCGGGTGATTTCTTCGGCACCGAGTTTGGTGTCGCGCGCCATCACCACCAATTCTTCGATGTGAATCGAGGTGTAACGGTCTTCTGCCACGACGCGCTCAGAGATCAGGATCGAGTCTTCGAAGTTGTAACCGTTCCAAGGCATGAAAGCGACCAACATGTTTTGGCCCAAGGCCAATTCGCCCAAGTCGGTGGAAGCGCCGTCAGCGATCACATCGCCTTTGGACAACTTGTCGCCGCGCTTGACGATCGGGCGTTGGTGGATATTGGTGTTTTGGTTAGAGCGCTGGTATTTGATGAGGTTGTAGATGTCCACACCCACTTCACCGGCTTGCGTTTCCGAGTCGTTGACCCGCACCACGATACGGGTGGCGTCAATATAGTCCACGACACCGCCACGCAATGCAGTGACAACCGTACCGGAGTCGATCGCTGCCACACGCTCAATACCGGTTCCGACAAAAGCTTTTTCCGGACGCAACACAGGCACGGCTTGGCGCTGCATGTTGGCGCCCATCAATGCGCGGTTGGCGTCATCGTGCTCAAGGAACGGCACCAAGGAAGCGGCCACCGACACAATTTGGGCAGGCGACACGTCCATGTATTGCACGCGCTCTTTGCTGCACAAAATGGATTCGCCTTTTTCACGCGCAGACACCAAGTCGCCGGTCAAACGGTCGTCTTTGTCGAGCGTGGCGTTGGCTTGGGCGATCACGTATTTGGCTTCTTCGATCGCCGAGAGGTAATCGATTTCCTTGGTGACCTGTCCGTTGTGTACGCGGCGATAAGGGGTTTCAATGAAACCGTACTCGTTGAGTCGCGCATACAGCGACAAAGAGTTGATCAGACCAATGTTCGGGCCTTCAGGTGTTTCGATCGGGCACACACGACCGTAATGCGTGACGTGCACGTCGCGCACTTCAAAACCTGCGCGCTCACGGGTCAAACCTCCTGGGCCCAGGGCTGACACACGGCGTTTGTGCGTGATTTCGGACAAAGGATTGGTCTGGTCCATGAACTGGGACAACTGGGAGGCACCAAAAAACTCTTTGAGTGCCGCAGAAATCGGTTTGCTGTTGATCAGATCATGCGGCATCAAGGGCTCTTGCTCGGCCTGGCCCAAGCGTTCTTTCACGGCCTTTTCAATCCGCGCCAAACCGGTGCGGTATTGGTTTTCTGCGAGTTCGCCAACGCAACGCACACGGCGGTTGCCCAAATGGTCGATGTCGTCAACTTCGCCGCGGCCATTGCGCAAATCAACCAAGATTTTGACCACCGCCAAAATGTCTTCGTTGTTCAACACCATGGGGCCGGTGCTTTCGTCGCGGCCCACGCGGGCGTTGAATTTCATGCGACCCACACGCGACAAGTCGTACGTGTCTGGGTTGTAGAACAAACGCTGGAACAGCGCTTGCACCGCGTCTTCGGTGGGCGGCTCGCCGGGGCGCATCATGCGGTAGATAGCCACGCGTGCAGCAAACTCATCTGCTGTTTCATCGATGCGCAATGTTTGCGAAATGTAAGCGCCTTGGTCAAGTTCGTTGGTGTAGATGCATTGCAAATCTTGCACGCCGCTGGAGCGCAATTTTTTCAACAGCACTTCGGTCAATTCATCGTTGGCCTTGGCGATGATTTCGCCAGTTTCTTCGTCAATGATGTTGCGGGCCACGACACGGCCCACCAGAAAATCTTCCGGCACGCTGATGTGGGTGGTGCCCGATTGCTCGAGATCGCGGGTGTGGCGCGCGGTGATGCGCTTGTCTTTGGCGACGACCACGTTGCCGCTCTTGTCGGTGATGTCGAAACGGGCGACTTCACCGCGCAGACGCTCAGCCACAAATTCCATTTGTGCGCCGCTGTCCATCAAGCGGAAGTTGTCGTTGACAAAGAAGTTGGCCAAGATGGCTTCGGGTGTCAGTCCAATCGCCTTGAGCAAAATGGTGACGGGCATCTTGCGACGGCGGTCGACACGGAAATACAAAATGTCTTTGGGGTCGAACTCATAGTCCAGCCATGAACCACGGTAAGGGATGATGCGCGCTGAAAACAGCAACTTGCCTGAACTGTGTGTTTTGCCTTTGTCGTGTTCGAAAAACACACCTGGTGAACGGTGCAATTGGGACACGATGACACGCTCGGTGCCATTGATGATGAACGAGCCTTTGTCGGTCATCAAAGGCACTTCGCCCATGTAGACCTCTTGCTCTTTGACTTCTTTGACCACTTTAGATTGCGGCGTAGAGGAGTCACGGTCGTAAATAATCAGCTGCACGCGGGCACGCACTGCTGACGAGAAAGTCAGTCCGCGCGTTTGGCATTCACGCACATCGAATGCGGGCTTGGCCAAGTTGTATTCGAGGTATTTCATCTCGACGAAACCGTTGTGCGAGACGATCGGGAAAGCAGCATCAAACGCGGCTTGCAAGCCTTCGTTGGTGCGTTTTTTGGGTGGAACATCTGCCTGCAAAAACGCGGTGTACGCGTCCTTTTGCATTTGCAGCAGGTATGGAATTTCCAGCACGCTGTCGCGGCTGCCGAAACTTTTGCGGATGCGCTTGCGTTCGGTAAATGTGTAGGCCATGAGTTCTCCGGACTTGATTCACTCGG
>Ga0192647_100366_pt1 | contig 31772 bp, 23 predicted proteins | sample LauGreFa1BDMLBSN_2_FD_133046 | JGI IMG/M metagenome (GOLD analysis project Ga0192647, IMG submission 133046) | Freshwater lake microbial communities from Lake Michigan, USA - Fa13.BD.MLB.SN - reassembly | ecosystem: Environmental > Aquatic > Freshwater > Lake | place: Lake Michigan, USA... | reverse complement strand
AAAACCCTTATTGATATTGATAAGTCTCCTCAACAAATAGCTGATTTATTAACCTCCTCCGGTTTGGAAGTCGAAGGTTTAGAAACTTTCGAAAGTATAAAAGGCGGGTTAAAGGGTTTGGTTGTTGGACAAGTAACAGAATGTGTTAAGCACCCTGATGCTGATAGATTAAGCTTAACCAAAGTAAATATTGGTTCAGGACAAATTCTTTCAATTGTTTGCGGTGCACCAAATGTAGCATTGAATCAAAAAGTAATTGTGGCAACCGTTGGAACAACATTGTATCCAATTAAAGGAGACTCTTTTGAAATAAAAAAATCTAAAATAAGAGGTGTTTTAAGCGAGGGAATGATTTGTGCAGAAGATGAAATCGGATTAGGTATTAGTCATGATGGAATTATTGTTTTAGCGGATGATAGTATTATTGGTCTTTCTGCGGCTGAGTATTTTAAAATAGAAACTGACACGATACTTGAAATTGGATTAACACCAAACAGAAGTGATGCCGCTTCTCATTTAGGGGTAGCCCGAGATCTCGCTGCTATTTTAAATACAGAAGAAAAAACAGTTGCATATCAAGCAAATCCGAATGGTTTAAATGTATTACCAAAATCTGATTCTTCAAAAAATATTTCAATTGATGTTTTAAATTTTGATGCTTGTAAAAGATACTCAGGCATTGTCATATCTGATATCACTGTAAAAAATAGTCCAACTTGGTTAAAAAATAAATTACAATCAATAGGCATTCGCTCAATTAATAATGTGGTTGATATTACTAATTTCGTTTTACATGATTTAGGACAACCTATTCATGCATTTGATTATGATAAAATAAATGGTCAAAAAGTAATAGTTAGAACTGCAGCTTTAAGTGAGAAATTTTACACTTTAGATTCTGTTGAGCGTGAACTTCAAACTAATGATTTATTAATATGTGATATTAAAAGCCCAATGTGTATTGCTGGTGTATTTGGGGGTTTAAATTCGGGGGTAACTGAAAAAACAAATTCTATATTTATTGAATCTGCCTATTTTGATCCTGGATTTATTCGTAAAACAGCAAAGCACCATGCTTTAAAAACAGATGCTTCTTTTCGTTTCGAAAGAGGAGCAGATCCGGATATGGTAATTAATGCGTTAATAAGAGCTTCAAATTTAATTATAGAAATTGCTGGAGGTAAAATTGCCATGGATATTTTAGATATATATCCTGAAAAAATGTTACCTCATAAAGTAGCTTTTTCTTATTCTAATTGTAATGCACTAATTGGAAAAGAAATTGACCGAATTGTAATTAAAAACATAATACTTAGTTTGGGTATTCAAATTGAAAGCGAAGGAACGGACGGATTATTATTATTTGTGCCCAGGTATAAAACTGATGTTACCCGTGAAGTAGATTTGATTGAAGAGGTTATGCGGATATATGGCTATAATAATATTGATGTGAGTAAATCAATTTCATATACTGCTTTTAATGAAAATAAAAACCACGGCCTTTTAATCGAAAATAAAGTGAGTTCTGCTTTAGAAGGTTTTGGCTTTAATGAAATAATGAGTTTGTCTTTAACCAAAGAAAGTTATTATAAAATTGAAGATGCTAATGTTAAGGTTGTAAATCCATTAAGTAATGATTTAGGGGTTTTAAGAGCCGATATGCTTTTTAGTGGCCTCGAAGCAATTTCTTATAACATTAATAGAAAAAATATAGATTTAAAATTATTTGAAATCGGAAAAATTTATAACCATCATCCAAATGAATCTTCTCCTTATCAAGAAAAAAAACAAATAAGTTTATTTATTACGGGTAATCTATTTAACGAAAATCCATATGGATTAAATGAAAAAACGAATTTTTCTTTTTTAAAATCAACAGTCGAACAAGTTTTAAAAAAGTGTGGCATAACTAATTTTAAGTTTTCAGAAAGTAATTACACTCATTTTGAAATGGGTTTAATTTATCTTCAAAACAATTCACCATTAGTCGAATTGGGCTTAGTTAGCAAATCACAATTAAAAAAATTCGATATTAATCAACCCGTTTTTTATGCCGTATTAAATTTAGATAATTTAGTAAAAGCAAGTTCTAATAAAAATATACTATTCGAAGAGATTAATAAGTTTCCAATGGTAAGAAGAGATTTATCTTTATTAATAGATAAAAAAATAAAATTTATAGATATTCAAGAGCTTGCTTATGCCACCGAACGTAAGTTTTTAAAAGAAGTTAATTTGTTTGACATATACGAAGATGAAAAGTTGGGCGATAAAAAATCTTATGCCGTAAGTTTTTCTTTAGTTAATAAAGAAGCTACTTTAACAGAAAAACAAATTGATGGTGTAATTGAAAAATTAATTTTAAATTTTAAAGAAAAACTAGGCGCCGAATTACGTTAAATAAAATGCATCATTTTTTTAAGGATTTAAAAGTAGTCGAATTGGCCAGTGTTTTGGCTGGACCCAGTGTAGGTTATTTTTTTGCTGAATTAGGAGCACAGGTTATAAAAATAGAAAATCCTACTACAAATGGAGATGTTACCCGGAGTTGGAAACTAAAATCAGAAAAAAGTAATGATTCTACTAGCGCATATTTTTGGAGTGTAAATTCAAAAAAAGAAATTATTTATTTAGACATTACTGTAAAATCTCAACTTCAAAAATTTTATACAATTATTACTGATGCCGATATTGTTATTACTAATTTCAAATTTGGAGACGATAAAAAACTAAAACTAGATTATCCAACACTTAAGGCAATAAATCCAACATTAATTATGGCTTCAATTAATGGTTTCGGAATAAACTCGCCACGAACTGCATACGACTTAATATTACAAGCAGAAAGTGGCTTTATGTTTATGAATGGCGAGGAAAATAGCCAGCCTGTTAAAATGCCAGTTGCCTTGATTGATTTAATAGCAGCTCATCAGTTAAAGGAAGCCATTTTAATTGCTTTAATTCATCGATATAAAACAAAAATGGGTTCTCATATTGCAGTGTCTCTTTTTGATAGTGCTGTTGCTTCTTTAGCTAATCAAGCTACAAATTGGTTAATTGCAAAAGAATTACCCAAATCAATGGGGAGTATTCATCCAAACATAGCTCCTTATGGCGAACTTTTCGAAACAAAAGATAAGCACTTAATTACTTTTGCTATTGGTAATAATAAACAGTTCAAACATTTATGCGATTTAATTCAATATTCTTCTTTAGCAAATGATTCTAAATATTCTACCAATCAATTAAGGGTTAAAAATCGAAATCAACTATATGCAGTGTTGTATAATTATATACGTGAATTAAATTATAAAGAATTATATAAATTGTGTTTAGATAAAGAAATTCCTATTGGTAAAATTCGAAATTTAAAAGAGGTTTTTGAATTACCCGAAGCAAAGGCAATGGTTCGTAAATTCGAATACAACAATCAAAATCTTAATACAGTATCAAGTATTGCTTTTAAATTTATAAACTAATGTATTCTGTTAAAATAGCTTCTACTAATCAACAATTGAATTCCATTTTGAAATTACGTTACGAGGTTCTTCGAAAGCCTTGGTCACAAACAATTGATTCTGCAACTGATCAATTAGAAGAAAAGTCTATAAATGCGTTTATCCAAAATAATAAAGGTGTTTTTATTGCCTGCGGAAGATTACAAGAAAATGAAAATAAAATCGGTCAAATTCGGTTTATGGCAGTTGATCAAAATTATCAAGGAAAAGGTCTTGGTAAATTAATTATTACTTCTTTAGAGGAAAAAGCAAAGGAGTTAAAATTAAATAAAATTCAATTACAAGCTCGAGAAAATGCGGTATCTTTTTATAAAAATAATGGATATGTTATGATTGAAAAAACATTTTTATTATGGGATCAAATACAACATTTTTTAATGGAAAAACAAATAGATCTCCCTTGATTTTTATTTTTAAGTTAGAAATTTAAATTTTCTAACCATATAATTTAAAATAAAAGCATCCAAAATTTATGCTTCTAAATAACCAAATTTGCCAGCGTTAAAATCTTCATAAGCTTGAACTAATTCTTGTTTTGTATTCATTAAAAATGGTCCAGAAGCTGCAATAGGCTCATTAATTGGTTCACCACTTAATACTAATATAATGCAGTTAGTTAAAGCTTTAATTGAAATTTGTTCCCCTTCATTTTTAAATAAAATTAAATGATCAGTTAAAACTGTTTGTATATCATTTACTATTACAGACCCTTCTATCACTAAAATAGAAGTATTGTAATGTTCAGGTAAATCAAAACTAATTGTTGATTCTTTATTTAAATGTAAATTATACATTTCAATAGGAGAAAAAGTAAAAGCTGGGCCTTTAGTTCCTTTAAAATTTCCAGCAATAACTTCAACTCTACTTTTATTATCTGGTAAAAAATAATTTGCTAAATCTTTGTTTTGAAGGGCTTGATATTTAGGACTTGTCATTTTGTGTTTTGCCGGAAGATTAACCCATATTTGAACCATTTGAAACGGACCACCTTTTTTTGAGTATTCACTTTCGTGATATTCTTTATGCAAAATTCCTGAGGCGGCAGTCATCCACTGAACATCACCTTCTGAAATAATTCCTTTATTTCCATAACTATCATGATGAGCAACACCTCCTTTATAAGAAATAGTTACTGTTTCAAAGCCTCGATGAGGATGAACTCCAACTCCTCTTGGAGTATTTGTGGGAGAAAAATTATACTTAGCACCGTAATCTAAAAGAAAAAACGGACTCATTCTTGTTTGATTACCAACAGCTTGAGGAAAAAAATTATGAACTTTAAAACCATCGCCAACCATATGAGAGGGAGGCGGTTCAATTAATTGTTGTATTTGTTTAGTCTTCATGTTAAAATAAGTATTACCCAAAAAATAAATACAAATTTAGTTTAAAGATGGATATAAATAAAATTACTACAAATTATAGCAATCAATAACTATTTAATATAGTAATTTTGAATTTATAAAAATGAATTAATCATAAAAAAACATCAACACATGAAAACAAAACAAAAAATTGACTTGTATTTTAAAATGATTCAAGGCATAAAATACGAAAACGAACATGGCGGCGCTTATGCCTACGTTCAATTTTTAGCTTACACCCGCGAACTTATTTCTTTATTAAAACCTATAAAAAAAGTAGAGCGACACATTGAAGCTATAGAAGGAATTAGTTGGTTGTTTAACGAATATTTAACAACCAATTTTACATACAGACAAAAAGTAATTTTCGAAAACAAATTAAACGATTTGGAAGTTATTTTTGAAACTATTAAAAATATAATTCAAGATGAAAACAAACAAAATTGTTACAGCGAATCTTATATTGCAAAAGCAGCTTAAATAGTATTATTTTTAAATTAGTGTAATTTGTTTTTGGCCTCTATCCATAGCGACATGTATTTAGTGCCCATAACAGTATGGTGCATTAACATTTCTCCTATAAAATTTGATGATCTATGAGACTTTAATTGATTTTTCAAAAACAATAATTTTTCAATTAAAAAATCGGAATGATTACTTTTTAGAAAAAAATTATTTAAAATTTTAGCTCCATTTTCTACTGCTTGTTGCCATTTTATTTCATTTGTGTATAATTCAACAGCTGCCTCGGCAAATTTATGAGGTTGATTAACGATAATGCCATTCCAAGGAAATTCACCATGCATAGCCTCGGCACCAATATCAGTAGTTACGCTTGGTGCTCCAAATTGCATCGCATCAATTAATTTACCTTTAATTCCTGCTCCAAATCTGAGTGGGGCTAAACAAACTTTAGTTTTTTTCATAACACGCTCTAAACTATCCGCTCGGCCTTTAATTAAAAAGCCTTCTTTTAAATTATTTAAATCAAATACCTTTTTTGAAGGATAAGCTCCATAAATATGTATTTCAGCTTTTGGCAATTGTTTTCTAATTAGTGGCCAAATAAATTGTTTTAAATATAAAACGGCATCCCAATTAGGCTCGTGTAAAAAATTTCCAATGCTTAAAAAGTGTTCACGTTCAGAAAATGATGGCCATTGATTGTCTTTCTTTAAAATTGGATCTAATAAAAAAGGAACATAATGTAAAAGTGAGGGTTCTATTTTAAAATGATTTATTAAAAGTTCCATTTCATAATCAGATATCATCAGCGAAACATCGCTCCGGTAAATACTTGCTATTTCTCTTTTAGCAAAATCAGAATTTAAATCTAACAAAGAAAAATCTCTATTTTGTTTTATCGCTTCTTGTCTTGCTAATCTTAAACAATGCAGATCAATTGTATCTAAAATTCTTAGAGCATTAGGACAATTTTGAGCTACCCTCCAACCAAATTGTTCTTCACTTGTAAACCTATCGAAGAGTACCATATTAGGTTGCATATTTTTTACTAAATCATCGAATGATGAATCATTTAAAACAATATGCAATGAGCGAATTCCTATACTTTTTAAATCAAATGAATAATCTGAATCAGAAGCAGCACATGCAAAAGACACCCGCCAATTTTGTTCTAGAAACAAATTAATTAATTGTAAAGTACGCGATCCTGCAGCCGAAGAACTGGGCTCTGGCCAAACTTTTCCAATTATCAAAATATGTTCTTTCAAAACTTAAAATTCTTGTTTTGAAAATTAGAAAATAATAATTCCATTTTAAATTAACTGAAGTTTAAGAATTGTTTCCAAAGCTAAAAAGAATTCTATTGTGATTATTAAAATAAAATTTATTTGTTTAACTATTATACATTAAAGGTTTAATGCTATTTAAAGGTTTTAATTTCCTTCAGAGTTTATATTAATGATCTGATGTGCTTTATTCATTTTAATTAATTATTTGTCATATTTTAATAAGTTTGATTTAATAAAAACTATTAGAATTTCCATATAATACAATAATTTACTATTTAGATAAAGGTATCGTTTATAGATATTAGACTATTTAGAATTAAGTCAATATGAAATAGAAACTTGGTGCAATAAAAAAATAAATAAAGAATTATTTTTTCTTAGCCGGAAGCTGCTGCCTCTGTTTCGCCATCTCTTGTAACCTTTTTTGAAAATTAGAAACCTTTACAGGTTTTTTCATATTGTCTTCTATTTGTAATCTAATTTTAGCATCGCTAACAATTTTTTTAATAATAAAATTTTGTAAAAATGTAAACATATTAGCCAAAAAGTAATACCAACTTAATCCAGCAGCATATTTATTCATTACTGCTAAAAAGATTACAGGCATAAAATACATCATAAATTTCATACCAGGCATTTGTGCACTTCCTTGTTGAGGCATCATACTACTATTCAAATAGGTATAAATAATTGTACTTACAAACATCAATAATGCAAATAAACTAACGTGGTCTCCATAAGCCCAACTAATAAATGGTAGATTTCCAAAATTTAAAATGGTATCGTAGGTGCTTAAATCGTCTGCCCATAAAAAACCCTTTTGGCGTAATTCTATAGAAGCAGGAATAAAAGCAAAAAGTGCAATTAATATCGGAAACTGAAGTAATAATGGTAAACATCCCGAAAGCGGATTAGCCCCAGCTTTTCGATAAAGAGCCATTTGCTCTTGTTGTTTTTTCATCGGATCAGGATTTTTTTCAAATTTTGCAGTTAAGGCATCTGTTTCAGGCTTTAAAACTCTCATTTTTGCCCCACTCATATATGTTTTATAAGCAATTGGTAATAAAACAATTTTTAAAATCACGGTGAGAATTAAAATTACTAAACCCATATTTAAATACCCAAACCAATTAAATAAAGGAATAACTAACCATTTATTAATATAACTAAACACACTCCAGCCAGTAGGAACAATTTTATCCATTTCATTACCACAGGCTTTTAATGTATTGTAATCGTTGGGACCAAAGTAAAATTTATAAGAAAATTTTTCGTTAGGGCTATGATTAAAAGGAATCCCTAACTCACTATTTACAGATTTAACATAGTTTTCAGAATTTGTGCGTTGAGCTAGTTTTATAAAACTTCCACTTTTTATAAAAACTTTATCGGCAATAATAGTTGAGTTAAAAAATTGTTGTTTAAAGCTAATCCATTTTATATCTGCATCGCTTAATTCTTTTTCTTCATCGTTCATTGGATTTATGTAATCAGGATCATTAGGCTCTTGTTTGTAATATATTGTAGCAGCCTCTTTTTCTTTAATAATATATTTTTCTTGACTGGGGTATAGCATACTCCAAGTTATTTGAAGTTGATCTTCAGTATTTGAAATAATATTTTGCATTCCTACAAAACGTATTTCTGAATCAACAATATATTTATCTGGTTTAATAGAATAAGAGAATTCTATGTAGCTTCCAGGTATAGAGGTTTCTAATTTAAGAACAATACTTGACGCAGTTTTTTTTACTAATTTAAAATAAAATTCATCTGTAAAAAATATACTTGATTGGTTATATGCATTTAATTTTAATACAAAACGGCTAGAATCTTTATCAAATAAAGTTAAGTTTTCTGATTTTCCTGAACGGTGATATTTTTTTAAATCAACTTGTTCAATTTGTGCACCTTTATTTGAAATGATAACTTTTACATTTTCGTTTTCAATACAAAAGTTTTCTAAAGTTCCATTTACAGAAACAGAAAAATCTTTGTAACGACTTACAATTTCATTTTTTTTTGCAGAATCAGAAATTACAATAGAGGGAGTTGATTTAACAGAATCTTTTTGAGATTCATCTGCCGCAATTTTTGTGGCTTCAATAATTTCAAGTTTTTTTTGAACTAAGCTTATTGAATCTTTAATTTTATTGTTACGAGCAATCTGTTCTTTAGATGGGCCACTCATGTATAACCAACCACCCATTATAATGGCAATAATGCCTAAACCTATTAACGAATTCTTATCCACAATTTTTTAGTATTAAAGGCGTAAATTTAGCATTTATTTAAGTGTAAAAAAAAGAAAGTATTTAAGCTATAAGATTACAAGCTTATTAGAATTTTTCACCTTCTAATCTAGCCACCACTGCACTTGCTACTGCGTTTCCAACAACATTTGTAGCGCTTCTTCCCATATCTAACAATTGGTCAACTGCAAGTAAAAGAAGCAGGCCCTCGGAAGGAATTTTAAACATAGTCAACATTCCAGCTATAACAACCAAGGATGCCCTTGGGACACCAGCCATCCCTTTACTGGTAATAAGTAAAATTAACATCATTTTTATCTGATCAGCCATACTAATATCTATACCATAACTTTGAGCAATAAATACGGTGGCAAATGTCATATACATAATGCTTCCGTCTAGATTAAAAGAATAACCTAAAGGCAACACAAAGCTCACAATTCGATTACTTATTCCATGTTTTTCCAATGCTTCAATAGTTTTTGGCATTGCACTTTCGCTGCTTGCGGTGCTAAATGCTAATAAAATAGGTTCTTTAATGTCTTTCAATAATTTTATGTAATTTATTTTAAAGGCATAACAAATAATTAAAAGAATAACAAAAACAAAAATAAATAGTCCTCCAAAAAAACAGAGAATTAAATATAAATACCCTCCTAAAACATCCAATCCTTGCTGAATAACAACGGCTGTAATGGCACCAAATACTCCAATAGGTGCAAAGTTCATAACGAAATTAGTTACTTTAAACATCACATGACTTAAACTTTCGAAGGCTTTAATAATTGGTTTGCCATGCTCTCCAACGCCTGATGCAGCTAAACCAAAGAATAAAGCAAAAACAACAATTGGTAATATGTCGTTTGCTGCCATCGATCTAATAAGACTTTCGGGTATAACATGATCAATAAAATTTTTAGATGTTTGAGAATTGTTTTGTATTCCAGTTTCAATTTTGTTATCTGGTAAATCAAGATGCATTACTTTGCCAGGTTCAAAAATATTTACAATAACTAATCCTAGAGCTAAGGCTATTATTGTTGCGCTTGTAAAGTATAGTAATGTTTTAAGTCCTATTCGCCCAACACTTTTAAAATCTCCAACTTTTGCAACCCCAATAACCAAAACAGCAAGAACTAATGGAGCTATTATCATTTTAATTAAATGCAAAAAAATATCGCTTAATATAGAAAAGTATGAAGCGACCTCTTTTTTTTGAGCTTTAAATAATTTTTCTTCATATTTTTTAATTGATTTCTCGGCTTCTTTTTTTATAACAGAATTGGAGATTGATTCTAATTTTGATTTATTATAAACAAATTTATTATTGGTAATATATTTATTTATGCCAAAGCCTACTACAAGGCCTAAAATCATAGCAATTAAAATAAAACTGATTAATTTATTTTTTTTAAAGTAGTTCATTTTTATAAAATTTCTTGCAGAGTTTCCATTCTCATGCCTCTTGATCCTTTGATCAGAACAATATAATCAGATTTTTTATTATTTATCAAATAATCTTTACATTCATTAGTTGTTTTGAATTTAATAAAAGGACCGACATCTAATTTGTAAAACTCTTCACCAACTAAAATTGCTTCAGAAAAATTTAATTCATTTAATAAGTTTAAAACTTTTTGATGCTCATCTTTACTATATATCCCTAACTCAAACATGTCTCCCAATAGAATTAAATGGTTTTGGTTTTTATATTGACTAAAGTTTTCGAGGGCTACTTTTATGCTGTTGGGATTTGCATTATAGGCATCTAATATGATGGTATTATTTTGGGTTTTAATTAATTGTGATCGATTATTGTTTGGAAAATAATTTTCTAAAGCTTGTTTAACTAACTCATCATTAATCATAAAGTACTTTCCTACGCAAACAGCTGCCAAACAATTAATAAAATTGTATGTTCCTATGATATTTGTGTTAATTGCTGTGGTTTGATTCTTTTCATTTTTTTCAATTTCTGACCTAAATGTTAAACTTACCATTTCAGATTTGGTATTATTAATGCCAATTATATTATTTGTTTGTTTTAAGCCGTAACTTATTTTTTCTATATCAATTGCTAGGGAGATTAGAACAGGGTCATCGCCATTGATAAATATTTTTCCATTTTTGGATTTTATGTATTTATACAATTCGCTTTTGCCTTTTTTTACCCCTTCAATTCCACCAAAACCTTCTAAATGAGCTTTGCCTATATTGGTAATGAGGCCAAAGCTTGGTTCAGCTATTTTGCATAAAAGTTCTATCTCTCCTTGATGATTTGCCCCCATTTCTATTATAGCAAATTGGTGCGTATTATTAATACCAAGAAGGGTTAACGGAACGCCAATATGATTATTTAAATTTCCAAATGTAGCGTGTGTTTTATATTTTTTAGATAAAACACAATAGATAAGTTCTTTGCTAGTTGTTTTTCCATTACTTCCTGTGATTGCTAAAACAGGAATTGTTAATTGTTTTCGATGATAATTTGCTAACTCTTGAAGTGCTATTAGCACATTTTCTACTAAAAAGATATTTGGATGATTTAAATAGTTTGGATTGTCAACAATTGAATAGGCACAACCTAAATTAATAGCATTTTCAGCAAATTCATTTGCATCAAAATTAGTTCCTTTTAGTGCAAAAAATATTGAATTCGGAATTAAATTTCTAGTATCGGTACAAACAGATTGATTCGTTTTTAAAAAAAGAGAATATAAGTTTGTAATAGGAATAAAATTATGCATAATACAAAATAAAAAAACCCTTAAGTAAAATACTCAAGGGTTTTGTATAGTTATTAACAAGTTTATTATTTACCACCTAAACCTTTTGGGCTTCCTACACGAGTCATAGCACATCTGAACCCTAGCCATGAACTAGCCTGGCGTTGATCTAAATATCTTCTAACACCAGGGCTTAAAAAGTAGGCGCGGTCTTTCCAGCTACCACCTTTATATACTCTAGATTTGTCGTTTATTAATGATGTTTTAGCATATTCGTACATAATTTTATCACCACCATCATTGTATGCATCTTCTCCATCAGAAAACATGATACTAGAGTTAACATCGCCATCTAAATAATTAATATAATCTGCCATTTTATAGTTTCTGCGTTCATCTAAATTATCAGTAGATACGGCACTTGAAACTTCTCTCCATTGAACGCGGCCAGGAATATCTGATTTACCTTCGGGAGTAGCATTATTATTTTTATCATCATCTCTTTTAGTTAAAACAGTTAAAACACTATCTATTACTTCTTCAGGATCAGATACAGTTGTACCATGGGCCCCAGGCTTAGAAACTTTATGTTTAAATTTTTGATAAACGGGACCATCCACATTGGTTAAAATTTCACCTCCAAGACCACCAATTAAGGTTGTTGTATCTCGTTTTTGAGTATTAAATACATTACCACGGAAAGGTCTAAATTCATCTGCATCTTGCAGAGTATTGGGGCGATAAACATCCATAACCCACTCACAAACGTTGCCTGCCATGTTATAAAGGCCATAGTCGTTTGGCCAATAGCTATAAACTGGAGCTGTAACATCGGCATTATCATTTAAAGCTCCAGCAATTCCCATATAATCTCCAGCTCCACGAACGAAATTGGCATTTATTTGCCCTAATTGCTTTTCACTAGCATTACGAACACCGTGCCCATTCCAAGGATAAATTCTTCTATCGGTAATACGTTCACCAACAGTATTGCCAATTAAACCATAGGCGGCATATTCCCATTCAGCTTCTGTTGGTAAACGATATTTAGGTAAAAAAATACCATCTTCCATTTTCACATCACGTTCAGGGTTTTGACCATCATAAGCTGGTAATTTTGTTTTAAGTTGCCCTTGCCATTTTCCAGAAAGATAAGCTTCTGTACTAAAATAATCTTGATCAGTTGGAGATTGGCTGTGTTCAAGTAAGCCCTCTCTAATTAATATAAATTCATTTACTCGATCCGTTCTCCAAGCACAAAAGTCGTTAGCTTGCAACCAATTAACTCCAACAACAGGGTAATCTCGATAAGCAGGGTGACGTAAATAATTCTCTACAAAAGGCTCGTTATATGCTAATTTCTCTCTCCAAACTAGGGTGTCAGGGAGAGCCTTATAATATATATCTGGAAATGTAGGACCAAAAACTTTGCTTGTCCAATATAAATATTCTATAAATGATAAATTACTAACCTCAGTTTCGTCCATATAAAAGGAAGACATTGTTACTTTTCGAGCCAGGTTATTCCATTCGTATGTAACATCATTTTCTGTACGACCCATTGAAAAGGAACCTCCTTCAATAAGAACCAATCCTGGTCCTGTTTCTTGTTCTTCATAAGGCGGTTTTTCAAATCCACCATTTTCCGGCTGGTTATAAGCCCATCCTGTTACTGGAGAACGTTCTTGCGAGCATGAAACCAAAACAGCCGCTATAACAAAGGCCATTGATTTTTGGTTTTTTATCCATTTTAAATTCATAATAATTATCAATAAATTAAAGGTATAACGTAATAAATCAAATAAGGTTACAAATATAGTTAAAAAGATGGACAATTAGCTGTATTATAATGTTTTGTATGTGTGCCGCATTCAAATTGAATTTGAATTGAAATTTCGTGAGAACCAGCTGTATTTCCAGAAAGGCCCGATGTTGTTATATCGTAACTATAACCAAATTTAAAATTATTATTTTGAATTCCTAATAAAGCTATAAAGGCATCACCATATCTATACCATAATCCTGCGACAAATCCACTTTTTTTGTAATATAAACCAAGATTAACTTGTGTAAAAGATTGTTGAGATTGAAATAAGATATTGGGCGATAAAGAACTTTCTCCATCTTTTTCAAGGGGAATTATTGCACCACCATGAATTGTTAATTTTGTTGGTAATCTAGATGGTCCGACAAGTCCTTCATCAGGCTGATTAATATGATGAACAGCAGTACCAAAAAAATAATTTTTACTATATCCAAGTAGTCCGGCTGAAAAATCTACATTTGTTTTTTTTGATGTTGGTATATTTTCGGCAGTATTCCATACAAAACCTCTTCTAGCATCAATCATATCACCAAAAGTTAATCCTTTTATATCAATACTTTTTTGAAAATAAGTGGCTTGCAAACCAAATTTTAAAGAAAAATCTCTTGTAATTGGAGCTAAGTAGGAGTACAATAAGCTGGCATTTGTTGTTTTAAGAGTATTGATAGCTTGGTCATCTGTAGTAATAATTGCTCCAATTCCTCCTCCAAAAGCATCAACATGCATGTCGTAAGAGGCAGAATAAGTTACATAACGCCCAGATAGACTTGGCCATTGATTTCGGTAGTTCATGCTTATTCTCGGACAGCGAGCAGAACCAGCAAAAGCTGGATTTAAATATAATGGATTAGCATAAAATTGAGTAAACTGTGGATCTTGCGCTTTTATTTCAATAAAAATAAAAGTAAAGAATAACACTTTAAATATAACAGGAATTCTCATCGTTTAGACTTAGTTTTGACAATTCTATTTTTACAAATATAATTAATAGAATTTTAAAAACAAATAAATAACAATAAATTAAAATACAAATCGTTACTTTGTTGTTAGTTTTTATTATAAGTTAAGTTTGTATGCTGTTTTTTAAGAATTTTTCTAATTTTTTTTTAGGGTTTTTATTAGTATATATTGGTAAGCTCAATTCTCAATCAAATTCTTCAGCTGATTTCCAATCCAATATAATTAAAATAGACTTAACCGATACGGTTTTTCTTAAATTTCAGATGAAAAATGCAAGTTATGACGTATTAAGAAATAATTTCCCATTTTTTATAGTTTCAAAGCCATCAAACTTGAATGAAAATTTAATTCCTAAATTGATTTTAAAAAAAACCATATTACTTTCTGGGCCCACTTCAGCAAGTATAAAAAAAGTATTTGGAACTTACTTAACGTCTAATTTTGAATTTATTTCAAAACCAGGTTTAGCAAGGTTAGAAAATTTAAATCAATTTTTACTTTATCCATTTAGAATTAATAATTCTGGTCAGGTAGAAGAACTAATTGATTATGAAATACAATGGCAGTCTATTCCAAATTTATTATTAGACAAAAATGGAGCAACCTTTTCAAACTCATCTGTTTTATCTAGTGGTGACTGGTATAAAATTGCAGTAACACAAACTGGCATTTATAAAATCAATAAAGATTTTCTAACTAATATTGGGATCAACACAACTAATTTAGACCCAAAAAAAATTAGAATTTATGGCAATGGAGGTAAAATGTTGCCCGAAAAAAATGCTGCTTTTAGACAGGATGATTTGATTGAAAATTCTATTTTTGTTTTTGGGGAAGATGATGGTAAATTTGATAATTCTGATTATATTTTGTTTTATGCCACAGGACCTAACGATTGGAAAAAAAATAATTCAGTAACAGGATTAAAGTTTAAACCAATTAAAAATTTATATAGCGACACTAGCTTCTATTTCATCACTTTAAATTCGGATGTATCATCTAGAAAGAGAGCAAATACTCAGTTAATAGTAACAACACCATCTAATGTTATTTCGAATAGTTATGATTATTTCAATACTCATGAATTAGATTTAGTTAATTTGGCTAAGAGTGGAAGATATTGGTTAGGTGAATTTTTTGATATAGTTAATTCTTACACATTTAATTGGAATGATGGAGATTTTGTTGTCAACGATACAAATTATATTGAAGCTTCTATTGCAGGATTAAATAATGATACTACGCAATTTATAGTTAATGGAGGTGGAGTCAATTTCAATTTAACAACCTCGGCAATTAACACAGCATATTATTTGTCTGATCATGCATCACAAACATTAAAATATAAAAAGGGATTAAACCCTAGAAGTGATAATATAAATTTAACAGTAAGTAAAATAACATATAAAGGAATAGGTTGGTTAGACAGATTGACAATAAATGCCAGAAGAAAATTAATTATTAATGCCAAGCAGTTTAATTTTAGAGATAGTAGAAGCGTTGGAATAAATAAAGTTTGCGATTATTTTTTAACTAATACAAGTGGAAATGCACTTCAATTGTGGAATGTGAGCGATCCATTAAAACCAATTATTCAACCTTACAATACGGATGGAAATTTAATTTCTTTTAGAGCAATGGCCGATACTCTTAACGAATTTTGTGTTGCTCCAGCAAACGATTATTTTTCGGCAGTTTTTGTTTCAAAAATTTCAAATCAGAATTTGCATGCTATACAGCAGGCGGATTATGTGGTTGTAGCTCATCCATTATTTTTAAATCAAGCAAAGCGAATTGCTTTATTGCATCAGCAAAAAGAAGGTTTAACCTTTGCAGTTGCTACAACAGATCAAATATATAATGAATTTAGTAGTGGTAGGCAAGATGTTTCTGCTATTAGAGATTTTGTTAGGATGTTATATTCTAGAAATTCTTCTGATGATAAGAAAGTAAAGTATTTACTTTTAATTGGTGATGGATCATATAATAATCGGTCGCGAGGGTTATTAAACAATAGTAATTTCGTGCCAACTTATCAATCTATAAATTCACTTTCTTCTACTCAAAGCACAGCAACTGATGATTTTTATGGTTTAATGGATAATTTGGAAGGAGAAAATGCTGAAGGATATGGTGCAATAGATATTGGGGTAGGAAGATTCCCTTGTCGAACAGTCAATGAGGTAAATGCTGTAATTCAAAAAATAGAAAATTATTATAAGAAAGATTTAAATTTTCAAATAAGCTCAAACAATTCTCAAAATTGTAATATATCAGGAGACAGTCCGATGGGAGATTGGAGAAATAATTTGTTGTTTTTAGCCGATGACGGAGATCAATCTACTCATATGATAAGTTCAAATGGATTAGCAAAGCAAGTTAAACAATCGGCAACTAATTATAATTTGGATCAAATAAATTTAGATTCTTATCAAAGATATAGCACTCCAGGAGGATATCGATATCCTGATGCAGCTCAAGATTTAGTTAAACGAATAAAAAAAGGAGTTTTGATTTTTAATTACACAGGCCATGGAGGAGAAGTAGGATTGACAGAAGAAAGGATTTTAGATTTGACAACTATTAATGCTTTTGATAATTTTAATAAGTTGCCATTATTTATTACAGCTACTTGTGAATTTAGTCGATATGATGATCCTGCTAGGACATCTGCAGGCGAATTATGTTTATTAAATCCAAACGGTGGTGCAATTGCGCTATTAACAACTTGTAGAGTTGCTTATTCAAATTTTAACGAAAATTTAAATAAAAAAGTATTAGATAAATTATTTAAAAAAACAGCTAAGGGAAAATATCCAACCATGGGAGATGTTGTTAAGCAGACTAAAAATGATTTAGCTCAAAATGTTCAATACGCTAATTTTCATTTACTGGGTGATCCCGCTATGCCTTTAGCTTATCCAGAACAAAAAGTAATCACATCAAAAATAAATCAAGCGCTTGTTAGCAATAGTAGTTCAGATACCTTGTCGGCATTAGAAAAAGTTACTTTTTCAGGATATATTTCGGATACCGCTGGTATAAAAATAAATAATTTTAATGGGATAATTTATTCAACTGTTTTTGATAAGGAACAAAATGTAATTTGTTTATTAAATAATCCATCATCATTTGATAGTGTGATAGGTAATCCATTCAAATTTAAACTGCAAAAAAACATTTTATATCGTGGAAAATCGCAAGTAATTAATGGAGAATTTAGTTTTACATTTTTAGTGCCAAAGGATATTAGTTTTGCTACTGGACCTGGAAGAATTAGTTACTATGCCACCAATGGATTAATTGATGCGAGTGGATATTATGATAAAGTTGTGGTTGGAGGAGATTCTAAGAACATTGTGATTGATACGGAGGGGCCAAAAGTGAATTTATATTTAAATGATAAAAGCTTTATAAATGGGAGTATTACTAATGAAAAACCAATTTTATATGCAGAAATTTCTGATTCGAGTGGCGTAAATACATTAGGAAGTGGAATTGGGCATGATTTATCATTGGTATTAGATGAGGCTGGAAATAAGCCAATTATATTAAACGACTACTATGAAGCTAATTTAGATTCATATCAAATAGGAAGAGTAAAATATCCATTTTCAGATTTAAGTGAAGGCAACCATCGGCTAAGTTTAAAAGTATGGGATATTCAGAATAATTCTAATACAGTTTATACTGATTTTGTAGTTGCAAAAAGTGCTAAACTAGCCTTAGATCATGTGTTAAATTATCCTAATCCGTTTACCAACCATACCACATTTATGTTTGAGCATAATCAGGCATGCAATCCATTAAAATTAGTAATTCAGATATATACTATTACAGGAAAGTTAGTGAAAACTATCCAAGAACAAGTGACTTGTCAGGGGTTTAAAAATGAAGGGATAGAATGGGATGGAAAGGATGATTTTAATGATAAGTTAGGACGAGGAGTTTATTTATATAAATTATCTATTTCAGATTCTGAAAATCAAAAAGCCGAGAAAATTGAAAAATTAGTGATACTAAATTAGTAAATTTGTCGTTATATTTTTTTGAAATTATGTTTATTAGTTAGATGTCAATGAAAAGATATTTTATTATTGGAGTTATCATTTTAGGATCAAGTTTTAATTTTTTGCACTCACAATCAATTAATTCTGGTCAATTAAGTGGATTTTCGGGTACAATAAACCCAATTACTACTGCTGTTCCATTTTTAATGATTAGTCCAGATAGTAAACAAGGTGCTATGGGCGATGTAGGAGCGGCCACTGACCCAGATATAAATTCTATACATTGGAATGGCAGTAAATTAGCTTTTTCTGATAAGAAGTTTGGGCTTGGTTTTACAGTAACCCCTTGGTTAAGGTTATTAGTTCCGGACATTAACATGTCTTATTTGGCAGGATACATTAAATTAAATTCAAAACAAACTATTGGAGGATCATTGCGTTATTTTAGTTTAGGAAACATTGAATTAACTAATAGTTCTGGACAAAAAACGAGTGATTTTAGACCGAATGAATTTGCACTTGATTTTGCTTTTACTCAAAAGTTATCAAAATATTTTGCATTGGGGGTAGCTTCTCGATTTATAAATTCCGGCATAAGTAAAGTTCCATTTAATGGAGGTTCTGGGGCATCTGCAAGTACTTTTGCTGTAGATTTAAGTATGTTTTTTAAAAGTGAAAAATTTAATTTATCAGATAAAAAAGCAGTGGCAACCATAGGATTAGCTATAACTAATGTTGGGGCTAAAATAAAATATTCAAATGATCAAAACTTTATTCCGATGAATATTAGATTAGGCGGAGGATTGAAAACTGACATTGATGATTATAATAGTTTTGGAGTTTATTTAGATTTTAATAAATTATTAGTTCCTACACCCCCAATTTACCAAACTACCATTACCTCTACAGGCCAACAAGAAATTGTGATTGACCCAATCACAGGAAAACAAAAAATCGCTTTAGGAAAAGATCCAAACGTGGGAGTTGCTACAGCTATTTTGCAATCGTTTAATGATGCTCCGGGAGGATTTTCGGAGGAAATGAAAGAAATAAATGTTTCCTCAGGATTAGAGTATGCCTACGATAAAACTTTTTTTGTAAGAGCTGGTTATTTCCATGAATCAATCACAAAAGGAAGTCGACAATTTTTTACAATGGGAATAGGGTTTAAGTTTAAGGTTATAAATATTGATGGGTCATATTTAATCCCAACAAGTTTACAAAATCCCTTACAGAATACTTGGCGAATAACTTTAAGTTTTAATTTTGACCCAGTAGATAAAGTAACAGAAAAAGAAGGCGTTAGTCCATAAATACCTCACATCTTTTTGTGTATAATTGATTTCATTTTCAGTATTTTAAGTTTTAAGGAGTTGCATATTTGTAATATGATTACTATAAGATTTTGGTTAGTTTCAATCTTATTTTTCTTTTTGTTTTCGTGCAACAACGACGACAAAATTAAGGATGACCGCACCATTTTTAATTATAATGAAATGAATGGGTTATCCTCTTTAGACCCAGCCGCGGCAAGTAATTTCGAAAACATATGGCCAGTTAATCAGATATTTAATGGGTTGGTTCAATTAGATGACAGTATGGTTATTAGACCATGTATTGCTAAAAGTTATAGTTTAAGTGAAGATGGTTTAGAATATAGTTTTTACTTAAGAAATGATGTTTATTTTCATGATAATTTATGTTTCAAAAAAGGTAAAGGCAGAAAAGTAACAGCCAAAGATTTTGTATTTAGTTTTGAAAGGTTATTCGACAGTAAAGTGAGCAGTGCTATTAGTTTATTGGAATTTATTGATCGAAGTGAGAAATCAAATTATAAAGGATTTATTGCAATAAATGATACCCTTCTAAAAATTTATTTAAAAAAACCATTCAGTTCTTTTTTAAGTATTTTGACGATGAAATTTTTTAGTGTGATTCCGCGCGAAGCGATTGAGATGTATTCTCTAGATTTTAGAAAAAATCCTGTTGGTACAGGAGCTTTTACTTTTAAGGCTTGGGATGAAGGGACAAAACTAATATTACTAAAAAATCAAAATTATTTTGAGCGTGATTCTAATCAAAATCGTTTACCATATTTGGATGCTTTAACAGTATCATTTATAAAAGATCGAGAAACATCTTTTATGGAATTATTGAATGGAAAGTTTGATATGTTGAGTGGAGCCGATGCATTTAATACTAATGAAGTTTTGGATAAACAAGGTGAACTAAGAGAATTATATAAGAAGAAATTTTACTTTCAAAAACAAACTTTTTTGAAAACAGATTATATTGGAATATTGGTAGATGAAAAAAACCCTATAGTTATAAATTCACCCTTAAAATTAAAAGCAATTCGAAAAGCTATTAATTATGGATTTGATCGTAATAAATTAGTTAAGTATTTACGAAATAATATTGGAGAAGCCGCGCATGCCGGATTTATTCCCAAAGGATTAAAAAGTTATAATCCAAAATTGGTAAAGGGATACGATTATAATCCAGAAATGGTTCAGAAATTACTTGCTGAAGCGGGATATAGGGATGGAGTAGGTTTACCAGAATTAGTGATGCATACCACAGATATTTATAAGGAGCAGGCTGAGTTTATACAATCGCAATTAGCTGAGAATAATATTCGGATTCAAATAAGTATAGAAAAGTCTTCAGTATTAAGGCAGGCCGTTAATAATTCTGAGTATAATTTATTTAAAAAATCTTGGTATAGTGATTATGCTGATGAAGAAAACTTTATGAGTTTATTTTATAGTAAAAATTTCTCACCTCAAGGGGTTAATTTTTTTCATTATAATAATGTGAGATTTGATAGTTTGTATGAAATTGCTTTGAAAGAGAATGATGAATTAAAAAAAATAAATTTGTATCAAAAAATGGATCAATTAATAATAGATGATGCGGTGATTATACCATTATATTATGATGAGGTAGTTAGGTTAGTGAGTAATAAAATAAAGGGTTTAGGAAATAATTCGATGAATTTATTAAATTTAAAAACGGTAAAAAAGCAAAATTAAGAATCTAGTTGATTTTATAAAAAACCATAAAAGCGCTTAAAAAATAATAGTTTAGTTTATTCTTAATTTTTTTTATTTAATTTTATAAAATATAAATAAATGATAAAGCCATATATAATTGATTTTAAAAAACTTGGGGCTAGTGACATAGGATACATTTCGGTTAATGAAGGAATTAATTATGTTCCCTTTAAAGCTGAGCGTGTATTTTGGACATATTATACTCCCGAAGAAGTAGTTAGAGGAAGGCACGCGCATTATAAAACCGAGCAAGTATTAATTGCTGTTGCTGGGAGAATAATTGTAAATATAGAATTGCCAAATGGAGAAAATCAGATTTATACTTTAGATAGGCCAAACATTGGATTGTATGTTCCTCCAAATTGCTGGCATACTATGCAGTATTCTCATTCATCAGTTCAATTAGTATTCGCAAGCACTGCTTATAATGAAGAAGATTATATAAGAAATTATGATAAATTCAAAGAGGTTTATCCAAAATGAGTATAAGTGTTCAGCCTTTAATTCCAAATGAAATTCCTAATTGGTGTGATTTTTTCAATCAGCCAGAATTTTATAAATTATATAAAACAGGCACTTCATTTTATTTTTCATTATTATTTGAAGATAAATTAATTGGTGTTTGTCATTTTACTGAAATTGAGCCAGGCTATTATCGGTCTCCTTTTCGAGGAACTTATGGTAACATTAGTTTTAAAGACGATTTAGATTTAAAAATAAAAAACAACTGTGTTAAGGAGATACTTATCTACTTTGAAAATTTAAATGCACAAAAAATTGAAATTATTTCTAGACCTTTTTCTCATCATATTCATGATGAATCTTCTTTATTGAATATTTATTTAAATGAAGGTTTTATTATTAGCAATCAAGAAATTAATCATTCATTAATAGTTGATAGTAAGCCATTAGTTGAAAAAATGATGCGTAATAACAAAAAACGGTTGAATAAATGTGAAAGAGAAAATTTTGTATTTGAGCAGGTTTTTTCTAAACCAGATATTGAAGAGGTTTATCAAACTATAAAAGAAAATCGTGAAGGAAAAGGATATAAAGTTTCGATGACCTTAGAACAAATTTTAGAAATGTATAATGTTTTTGAAGAAAGTGTTTATTTTTTTAAATCTTCTCAACACGGAAAGTGCTTAGCAGCAAGTGTTTGTATCAAATTAAACAATAATGTTTTATATGTGTTTTATTGGGGAGATAAGCAAGGTTTTGAACAATATAGTCCTGTTGTATTTTTAGCAAATGGCATATATAATTTTGCTCAACAAAAACAATTTAAATTAATTGACGCAGGAACATCTTCATTAAAAGGCATTCAAAATTTTGGTGTAGCAACTTTTAAAGAGAATTTGGGATTTACTATTTCTCCAAAACTTACATATAAAAAAGTATATGAATAGAAACTTATCAGATTATCAAGAACAATATTCAAATCAACCTTACGAAAAATATCAGGTTTCGTTCAGAAAAATGAAGTTGATCGAGTTATTAAATAAGTATAATCATCAAAATATTTTAGAAGTTGGATGTGGATTAGAATCAATTTTTTTAGATTTTAGTTCATACGATTGCATAACTGTAATTGAACCCGCTGAAATGTTTTACAATAAAGCGATAGAAGATATTGATAAAGCAAAAAATAAAAATGTAACAGTAATTAAAGAACTATTAGAAAATTCTTTACCACAAATAAAAGATAAAAAATTTAATTTTATTTTAGTGAGTTCATTATTACATGAAATTCCTGACCAGGCTATTTTTTTTAAAGCCCTATACGATATTTCTTCAGAAGACACAATTATTCATTTTAATGTTCCAAATGCAAGTTCATTTCATCGATTATTGGCTGTAGAAATGGGTTTAATAAAATCAGAATTTCAAAAGTCTGATAGCAATATTCAATTTCAGCAACATACGAATTTTAATATTGATCTTTTAAAACAAACTGTTGAAAATAATGGATTTACTGTTATAGAAAGTGGTTCTTACTCTTTTAAACCATTTACTCATCAGCAAATGCAAGACATGATAAATGCCGGTTTAATAACCGAACAAATGTTAAATGGATTTTATAAAATGGAAAGGTATTTACCAAATTTAGGATCGGAAATCTTTGTGAATATAAAAAAAACAAAAAAGTGAAATTATGACTACTTATGATTATATAGTATACGGAAATAATACGGCTGCATTGGTTAGTGCACATGAATTATCAAAAAAAAATAAAATTGCAATAATTAATCCTGCACCTAATTGGGGAGCTCATTTTGCGGGCATAACTATAAATGAAACAAATTTTGATATTGGGATGAATTTTTTTGAATTTACTACTTTTCATAAAAAGAATAGTGATTTATTAAGTTACGATCCAACAAGAAGAAACGATTCGGCCAGATTTTTTGATTTAGCACAAAAATATATTTGTGATCAAATTGAAACAGTTTTAGTAGATAAAATTGAAGTGTTTGCAAATGAGGTGTTTGCAGAAGATATTATTATGGCAAATTCATTAGATATTTTTAAAAAATTACCTAACGACTTAGTCTCTAAAATAAAATCAGAATTAGAAGAAATAATTAAAAATGGCGATAAATCTTTGCATGCTTCTCAAAAGAAATTAAATGAGAAATTATTTTTAAATTCTAGTTATTTCGATGTATCTATGGCAAACCATGGTAAAACATTTCATGACTTATTAATCGAGCCTTTTTGTAAAAAAACTTTTAATATGTCTTCAAAAGACTGTCCCGCTTTATTACATCGAATAGCCTGGACGCCTTTATATTATCCAGAAACTTTATTAAATGGAATCAATGGAATAGTAGATTTAAATCCAACACTTTTTCATTATCCCAAAAAAGGTAATTTCTCTGCGATAACAGAATCTATTTTTCATAAAATAAAAATGAGTTCAAATGTGACTATAATTTCTCAAAAGCCAGAAAGTTTAATAAAAACAGATAGCTATGAGTTTAATTTTGAAGATAAAAAAGTAAGCACAAATAAGTTGATATGGTGTAACGATTTACAAAGTTTACTTCAAGTTGCTCATATTGACACATCAGATATTACTATGGAAAAAGCATCAGTGACAGTTGTTTTTTGTTCTACTGAGTTTAGCAACATTAAAAGACAATTTTCCTCTCTTTATGTTTCTGACAATGGGCCCCTATATAGAATAACCAATCAAGAGTATTCTGCTAAAATAAATAATCCTGAAAAAGTTAGGCTTATTTTCGAATTTAATTTAGATGTTTTAAATGAATTTGGATTAGAAACGAATGATAAAATATTAGAGTACTTAAATCATTTTTTATTAAAAAATAATATTTTAAATAATTCATTAGAAATAAAAAATGTATCATTTAAATCATTAAAAAATGCTGTTAATATGCCAACTTCAAATAATTTGATTAATTTCGAAATGTTGTTAAATATAGCGCAAAATAAATTATCTGGAATTGAATTAATTGGGCCGGCCTCAGGTTTTGTTTCAACGTCTTTTAATGATCAGATAATACAAGGTTTAAAAATAGGACAAAAATATAATTGATTATGGCCGTTACAAAAGAAGAACTTGATAAAATTGCTCATGAATATCATGAACAAGATTTGATGAAAGATAAATTTATAGAAGATGAATGCCAATTTTATACATATAATTGGGTTTTTGAAAATATGAAAGGCTGTAAAACTGTTTTAGAAATGGGTTATGGTGAAGGGAATTTTACCGAAGAGCTCGTTAAAAGAAATTTTAAGCCTACTATATTAGATGGTTCAGATGTTTTGTTAGATAAAGCAAAACAATTACATGGTGATAAAGTTGATGTAGCTAGTGCTTTGTTTGAAGAATATAGGCCAACTCAAAAATTTGATTGCGTTTTAGCAACTCATGTTTTAGAGCATGTTGATGATCCGGTAGTTCTTTTAAAAGAAATGAAAAACTGGATAACTGAAAATGGAAAAATTATTATTATTGTTCCTAATAAAGAATCTCTTCATCGCCAGTTAGCCGTTTTAATGAATCTTCAGCCCGAATTAGATACATTAGGTGCAAGAGATAAATTGGTTGGTCATCAGCGAGTTTATTCAATTGATACATTAAGTAAGGATACAATTGATTCAGGTTTAAAAGTTATTGAAACATATGGCTTCTTTTTAAAGACTTTGCCAAATTCAATGATGTTAGGTTATTCAAAAGAATTAGTAATAGCTCTAAATAAAATTTCGCCAATTATGCCAAAAAATTTAATGGCTAATATTGGGTTAGTAGCAACAAAATAAATTATGCCAAAAATAACGGTAATTACACCTTGTTACTTTAACGAATTAAATATTCCTGATTATGCCAATCGCATGATTGAGAATGAAAAGATATTTCCTACTGACGTTACCTTTGAATATTTATTAATTGATGATGGATCCAAAGATGGAACATGGAATGAAATGGTAAAGTTTCAAATTTTATACCCTGAAAAAGTAAAAATTATTAAACTTGTTCGTAATTTTGGAAGTACAAATGCTGTTTTTTCATCCTTACCTTATTCAACTGGTGATTGTAATGTTGTAATATCTGCTGATTTGCAAGACCCACCAGAATTAATTTTAAAAATGTATGAAAACTGGCAAAAAGGATTTAAGTTAGTTTTAGCCAATCGTACAAATCGAGAAGAACCTTTTTTACAAAAATTTGTTTCAAATACAACGCATAAATTAGTTCAAAAATTTGGTTTGAAAAATTTGCCAGATGGAGGCTTTGATATGAATTTATTTGATGTTGAAATTAAAGATATTCTTATAAAAATGGATGAAAAAAACACTTTTTTCCCTTTTTTATTAATGTGGTTGGGTTATGAATTTGTAAGCATCCCATATGTTCGTCGAAAAAGAGAATTAGGAACTTCTACTTATACGTTATCAAAAAAAATTAAAGCTTTTGTCGATTCCTTTGTTGCTTTTTCTTTTTTTCCCATTCGTTTGATTTCAGTATTAGGTTTAATTTTGGGTATTTTAGCTTTCATTTATGGCTTAATTGTTATTTTCGGAAAAGTTTTTGGATTTATAGACTCAACTGGTTGGTCTAGTATGATGGTTGTAATATTATTTGTCTCTTCATTCCAAATGATTGCTCTTGGCATTATTGGAGAATATGTTTGGAGAGGTTTAGAAGCCTCAAGAAATAGACCAAGCTATTTAATCGAAAAAAAACTTGGGGAGTTTAAATAATTAATCGGAAAATTATATTTTATTTATTAGATAGAAACTTTTTCAGATTAATAAAATCTGATTTAAATGAAAATAAGTTATTAATTGGTAATTTATTAATTTTAAAAAATAGTATAAAAATTGATAATGCAATTATCAGATAAGTAATATTTGCAGTATATGCGGCACCTGAGAGATCATATTTTTTAATTAAAAGTGGAGCTAAAATTAAAGTGAAAAAAAATCCGAGGCTATTACTTAATAAAACTGTTTTTAGTTGCCCAATTGCCGAAAAATAATTGCTAATAATTCCGAAAAAACTAATCATTAAAATGCCTGGCGCATAAAGCATCATCAATCTTTTAATGCCAATAAATTCATTACCCAGTATTTTTAAATAAAGTGTTTCTGGGATTATAAAAATTATCATAACTGCAATTGCACTTATAATTAAGCTGATTTTACTTAAGCTTAAAGTTATTTTTGAGCTTTGTTTTGTATCGCCCAGAATTGCAACTCTCGCCAATAGAATAGGGGAGATGCCATTAGAAATTATTAAGATAGATTCAATTAAGGACGATGCAGTTGAATATAAGCCAATTTTAGAAGTACTTGGTAATAAATAATAGCTGTATCGGTTTCCAAGAATAAACATAAGTGTACTGGCTTGGCAAATTATTCCATTGATAATGATTGGTTTAAATTTATAATTAGTAAGACTTAAATCAAAAAATACTAATTTTTGAGCGTAAACAAACGAAATTACAAATGAAATTGCAAACGAAAAAAATAAAGGGAAAACAAAAGCACTAATTGAATTGTGATTTAAAATAAAAATATAAATCAAAACGCCCAACAGCAATAAAAAAGGCTGTAAGAAATTTAAAAAGTTATATAATTTAACTTTTTCTTTTCCTAAAATAAGAACACTGTTAAATGAATTAATAATAATGATTAATGAAATTATATATCCCATCCATTCAAAGCCAATTATTTGTTTATTAATAAATACAATTATTAAATTGCTTAATGAGGTAAATATTAATGTATAAATTATACCAATAATGAATATTTTTTTAAGATTAAATTTTGGTATAAAATAAACTAAACTATAGCCAGTATAAGTTTCATTTATTAGTTGAATAATGGTAATGTTTAAAATAAAAATACTTATTTCTCCTCGAGTACTAATTCCAAAATAACGAGAAGTAATAATTAATATGAAAAAATTAATTAAAGCTACAATGCCTTTGGTAAATATACTATGAATAATGTTTTTAAACATTTGTAATATAAAGTAAGTAAAAAGCCTTATATTTTTTGCCAAATAAATTCAACTATTTGTTTTAAGTCTGGATGTAAACTTTTTGAAACAGGGCAGGTATGTGCGGCACGTTCATACATAATTTTTTCTTTTTCGGAATAGTTATTTAAAGGAAATGTTATTTTTATATGAATCTCTCCAATTCTTCTTGGTTCTTGATTCATTATTTTTGTTACTTCTACAGTTGTGCCATCAATAGGCGTTATATTTTCTTTTAAAGCTACAATTCCTATCACCGAAAGCATACAGCTTGCTAAGGCCGTAGCAACTAAATCAGTTGGTGAAAAAGCTTCTCCTTTTCCATGATTATCTTTAGGGGCATCGGTGAAAATGATTGATTGAGAAAGTTCATGAACAGATTCAGTTCTTAGCTTGCCAACATATTTGACTGTACTTGTAATCATTTTGTTTTTTATGTAAAAATAGGATAATACCTCGTAATTAATTAATTTTGTTTTCAATGTTTAAAAAGTGTTTTTTCTCACTTTGTCTTGTATTGTGCTCATTTTTATTGAATGCGCAAGAAAGAGCTACGGAATTTTACGATGAGGAAGGTACTAATTTAAATGTATTATATAGAAATGACCAAAGTATAAAGGCTTTTGTAAACACAAGAGGCTTTGGTTTACTTTTTCGAAGGTGCAAACACCAGACAATTAAAACAAGATCATTTTATGAATTTGATATTCAATCTTTAAACTCTTTGAAAGAAGTAAGTTCAGAGGGGATTGCAGAAACAAAAAATAATTTTGTATTTGGTAAATTAAATAGTGTCCTTCTTTTAAGGGGAGCTTTAGGTATTCAAAATGTGATTTTTTCTAAAGCCAGTATTAATGCTGTAGAAGTGAGATATAGTTTTTCTTTTGGACCAACACTTGCTTTTGCAAAACCGTATTATGTTAAACTTGAGCCACTTGAGCCACTTGATCAGCCAGAATTTGTTAAGTTTGATTCAGAAAAATATAAAACAGAATCTATTAGTGGGCGCGGTGGAATTTTTTATGGTATGGATGAGATAGTTTTATACCCTGCATTAACATCTAAATTTAATTTAAGTTTTGAATACGCTCCTTATACAAATTTAATAAGAGCTATTGAAACAGGAATATCGATTGACTATTTTCCAAAAGCACTTCCAATTATGGCTCAAAATCCTGCAGAGAATTTAATAGTTACTTTTCATGTAGGTTTAGTGTTTGGAAAAAAATGGTTTTAATATGGAGCATATAAAAGAAATAGAAAAAATAAAAAAACCCGATTGGCTTAGAGTAAAATTACCTACTGGCGAAAACTATATTAAAGTTAGAGGTATTGTAAGTAAACATAAATTAAATACTATTTGTGAAAGTGGTAATTGCCCAAATATGGGAGAATGCTGGGGTGTTGGAACTGCAACGTTTATGATTTTAGGAAACATTTGTACGCGCAGTTGTGGTTTTTGTGCTGTTGCTACTGGAAAGCCTAATCCTGCCGATTGGGATGAACCCAAACGAATAGCTGAATCAGTCAAATTAATGAATGTAAAACATTGTGTCATAACAAGTGTGGATCGAGATGATTTAAAAGATGGAGGTTCAATTATTTGGGCAGAAACCATTAAAGAAATTAGAGCGATAAGTCCTGAAACAAAATTTGAATGTTTAATACCAGATTTTGCTGGTAAATGGGATAATTTGCAGCGAATTATTGATGTTAAGCCTGATATTGTTTCTCATAATATCGAAACAGTGAGAAGATTAACCGCCCAAGTTAGAATTCAAGCAAAATATGATAGAAGTATAGAGGTTCTAAAGCGATTAGATGAGGCTGGGGTTAAAACAAAAAGTGGGATCATGTTGGGGCTTGGTGAAACTGAAAAAGAAATTTTCGAAACTATTGATGATTTAGCCTTTGTAAAATGCGATGTAATTACGATGGGACAATATCTTCAGCCAACTCCTAAACATTTGCCGGTAGATAGATTTGTTCATCCTGATGATTTTAAAAAGTATAAAGATTATGCCTTAAATAAGGGTTTTAAATTTGTTGAAAGTGGGCCTTTAGTTCGATCCTCTTATCATGCAGAAAAACACATTTTTTAATAAAAAAATAAATCTTAAAATTAGATTTCAAGTTATTTTAAACTGTTAATTTGTTCTTCTATTGAATTAATTTTATTTAATGTGTCGCTTTCTTTTTTACGTTCGGCCGAAATAACTTCTGATTTAGCATTAGAAACAAACTTTTCGTTTGATAATTTGATCAGAACAGACTTTAAAAAACCGTTATAATAATCTAATTCTTTATTTAAACGTTTAAGTTCATCATCAGCATTTAAATTATGGGTTAAAGGAATATAAAATTCAGAGTTTTTAATTACAAAACCATAAGCGCCATCTATTTTGTTTTTAGAATAACTATAGCTATTAAGGTTTGCTAATTTTATAATTGTAGAATTTAAGTTAGAAGAATTATTATCTGATGTTTTTTCAATCAAATCTAGTTTTTCTTTTGGAGATAATAGTTTTTGAGCTCTTACATTTCTTACCATGGTAATTAATTCTTTTGAAATTTCAAATTCTGCTAATTGTTTTTTATCAAAATTATTTTTTATAGTTGGCCATTCAGCAATAATGATGCAATCTTTTTCTTCTCGATTTTTTATTAAATGCCAAATTTCTTCAGTAATAAATGGCATCCACGGATGAATTATTTTTAACAACGATTCTAAGAAGTTGATGGTGGCATCAAAAGTTGTTTTATCAATTGGTAAAGATTTTCCATCAACAAAATCAGGTTTAATAGCTTCTAAATACCAGGCACAAAAATCATCCCACACTAATTTATAGGTCGCCATTAAGGCATCACTCATGCGATGCTTATTATAATGTGCATTAATAATTTCTAATTGTTCGCTTAGTTTATTTTCGAACCAAGTAATAGCTGTTTTTGATGAATTCGGTTGTTGTATTTCGTTATCGTTTAATTTAAGTGAATCAACTTCAAAGCCTTTGATTAATCTGAATGCATTCCATATTTTATTAGCAAAATTTCTTCCTTGTTCGCAATAGCTTTCATCAAACATTAAATCATTTCCTGCAGGCGAACATAATAACATCCCAACCCGAACTCCGTCGGCACCATATTTTAATATCAAGTCTAAAGGTTCAGGCGAATTACCTAAACTTTTACTCATTTTGCGCCCCAATTTGTCCCTTACTATACCAGTTAAATATACATTCCTGAAAGGTTTTTCTTGCATCCATTCGTAACCTGCAATTGCCATACGCGCTACCCAAAAAAATAAAATTTCTGGTGCAGTTACTAAATCGTTAGTAGGGTAATAATAGTTTAAATCTTCATTGGCATTAGCTTTTCCATTTCTGATAACAGCAGGATCAAATACGGTAATTGGCCATAGCCAGGATGAGAACCAAGTATCTAAAACATCTTCATCTTGCTTAACAGTTTCAGTGTTTAGTTCTGAGTTTTTCGATTTCAGTAAAACAATTGCTTCTTCTTTTGTTTTTGCTGCAACTGTATTTCCTTGTCCATCATACCAAGCAGGAATTCGCTGCCCCCACCATAACTGACGACTTATGCACCAATCGTGCACGTTTTCCATCCAGTGTTTGTAGGTATTAATAAACTTTTCAGGAATTAATTTTATTTCACCATTCAATACATTTTCTAAAGCTGGTTTACTAATATCTTCCATCTTTAAAAACCATTGCATACTTAAACGAGGCTCAATAACTGCATTAGTCCGTTCACTATATCCAACTTTGTT